>Ga0208937_1000354_pt1 | contig 38469 bp, 32 predicted proteins | sample June2015DPH_11_5_FD_184705 | JGI IMG/M metagenome (GOLD analysis project Ga0208937, IMG submission 184705) | Peatland microbial communities from SPRUCE experiment site at the Marcell Experimental Forest, Minnesota, USA - June2015DPH_11_40... | ecosystem: Environmental > Terrestrial > Soil >...
GGTGCGCCGTTCCATTCTGCTTCCGCTTCGCCTACGGGCTACGCTCCAGCAGAACGGAACTCTGTCCTCTTAACCTTAACGTCCCTGGGGGTGGGCCAGATTAAACCGCCAAAGTGGGCCAGACCAACTTGCCAAAGGACCGTAAGCCCGCAACGACAGCTGTTGGACAATCGCGGGTGCCCCACACATTCGCGTTCTTTGCGAATGTGTGGGTTTGTGCGCCGCACCAGTCTTCAAGCCGCCCCGCCCAAGCTCCCCGCTTGCGCGGACCTTTCACTTCTCACTCCTGATTTTTCATCACACCCCGTCTCTGCGCCGCGTCACAGACATGCCCACCGATCCGGTGCGATAATGACCATCTGATTGGGGCAACGTATGAGTGTGTCCGTCTCTCAAGACGGCCCTCGAAGCTGCCCCAAAAGCATTTTCAGCGCTCTTTGACAACCTAACTCCTTATTCCGGAATACTTTACCTCTAAGTCCTTTGAACCCAAAGACCTGGCGGGAATTTCCTCCTAACCCTGTGATTCCAATAGACCGGGGGAGGGGGGGGTACCAGTACCAACTAGTAAATAGTCGCAGAAAAGCAGGGACAGCCGCCTAGCGCCAGCTGCGTTGCTGACTATCGGAGGGGGAAACGATCAAGGGCTCGTGGTGCGCTTTGGTGGCGTGATTGTTGATCGCGGTTGCGGCCTGGGTGCGAAGGTTGCCCGCCTTTGCGTCGAAATCCAGCGTGCTAACGCTGTGCGCGCACCGCGCGCAGTTGAACTTCATGCCGCCCTTGATGCGCTGGATTTGGTAGGCTTTCACTACCTGAATTGTAGTCCTCCCTAAGCGGCAACGGGCAAGCGATGGTCGGGCAGCGAAGGTAACGTCATCCGAGCGCCGTCCGGCGGCAGTGTAAAGCATGGAAGCGTTGATTTAGAATCCTGCTAGAAAAAGCGGTCTCGGTTGGGAGATGACATGGAGAACTGGAAGCGGGCGGTGATTGCGGGATCGGTGGGCGCGGCGACGATGTTGCTGCTGAAGGGGAAACGTCCAGCGGCCGTGTTGGTGGGAGGGGTGGGGTTGGCGGTGCTGGCGTCCGAGTATCCGAATCAGTTCGAAAAGATCCGCGAAGAGCTGCCTTCGTATGTGCGGCAAGGAGCGCGGTTTCTGGATCTGGCGATGACGATCGGCCAGAAGATCGAAGAGTTGGCGGAAAAGCGCGCGGCGCGAGCGTTTGAGGAACTGGGAGAGTACTAGCTGATCGCTATTTGTCGTTCGCTGTTCGCAGTACCAGATACAGCGACTAGCGACCGGCGATCGGCGGCATCACTCGATGCCCAGTTGTTTGCGGGCGTCGGTGCTTAGGCGTTCGGGAGTCCAGGGCGGATTCCAAACCACGTTGACGTTGGCGTTGCGGACACCGGGGAGTTGCTCGACGCGCGACTTGACCTGCGCGCTGATGTTGACGTGCTCGGGGCAGCCCTGGGCGGTGAGGGTCATATCGACGGTGACGTCCTGTTGACCTTCCGGTGCATCGTCGAGGCGGATTCCATAGATCAGGCCGAGATCGACGATGTTGACGGGGATTTCGGGATCGTAACACTGCTTGAGTGCGTTCAAAACGTCATCCTGGGCAAGTGGCATGAATTTCCTTTGTGGCTTGTTGAATATTTGGAAAGCTTACTCATAGTCTAACCGATTGTGCGTGCTATGAAGGGATGCCGTTCTTAGATCATGGCCATCAATCCGGAGTTTCGGAAAAAATTGCAGATCTTTCTCGCGGTCGCCATTGTGCTTGCGGGCGGGCGCGCCGCCTACATTGTCTACCGGCGGCATGAGGCGATGAAGGAAGAAACGAAGCCCACGCAGGAAACGGCGCTGAAGGCGGACTATTACGTTACGCCGAAGAAATTGCATCCTTATGATCTGAAGTCGGCGCGCCAGTTGACCGAGCAACCCGTATGGGTGAAGTACGGTTATCAACACACGTACTATCCATACGATCTTCAGCGGCACAAGACGGATTTCTCGCATGAGGCGGGAACGTTGCTGCCTTTGCAGAAGCTCGCGATTCAGGACGTAGTGACCGATGTTTCTCCGCAGGCTCCGGGGATCAAACAGGTGCTGGCATGCTTTTCGCTGAATGGCACGAGCTACGCGGTTCCGATTGGAGCGGAAAAGGGCGGCGACTTCAAGATTTACTCCGACGACATTTTCTTCATCGAAGATCCGCACGATCTTTACAAGCACTGGCCCGCGGATGTCTGGAAGCAGATTGACGCTCATGAAGTGCAACCAGGGATGAGCGAGTTACAGGCCGGCTTCGCGATTGGACTGGGCGCGCCGGAGGGTTCGGAAGGTTACGGTTCGAGGACTCTGCATTACGCGAATGGTGGAAAACCGCTGGTGATCACCTTTGAAAACGACAAGGCGGTTGAGATCAAGCCGGGCTCGTAAGTTACAATTCCGGTCATGAAACGAACACTTGGCGTTGTGGTTGCCTCTTTTCTACTCTGCATCTTCAGTTTTTCCACACCCAGTTTCGCCGCGCCGCGCACCCTGCGCGTCGATTATTACCACACTGGAAACTCGCACGAGGAATGGTTCAGCCTGGATCGTGTGGTGCTGGAGCCGCTGGAGTGGCCGGGGAACCTGAATAAGGCTATCGATGAAAGTCAGCTGGGAAACTATCTGTTTGAGGTGCGCGAGCGAGCCAGCGGGAAGCTCGTGTATTCGCGTGGATTCAATTCCGTGTTTGGAGAGTGGAGGACGACGGAAGAGGCGCTGCACGGGAATCGGACGTTTTCGGAGTCGCTGCGCTTTCCGAGTCCTGATGCGCCGGTAGAAGTGTCGCTGAAAGAGCGCGATGGGAGCGGCTTTCAGGGATTGTGGAAGGAAGTTTGGAAGACGGTCGTGGATCCGAACGACAAGTTCGTCGACCGTTCGCGTCCGCCTTCGCCGGGAGCGTTGATGGAATTGCAGAAGATGGGCGATCCGGCGACCAAGGTGGACTTGCTGGTACTGGGCGACGGTTACACGGCGGCGGAGCGCGGGAAGTTCGAGAAAGACGCGCGGCGATTCATGGAAGCGCTGTTTTCGACATCGCCGTTCAGCGAGCACCGGAAGGATTTCAACGTATGGGGGCTGTGTCCGGCAGCGGAGGAGTCGGGCGTGTCGCGGCCTTCGAGCGGAATTTATCGGCGGTCGCCGGTGGGCGCTCAGTACGACACGTTCGGCACCGAGCGCTATGTGCTGACTACAGAGAACCGCGTATTGCGGGATGTGGCGTCGTTCGCGCCGTATGAGTTCATCGAAATTCTGGTGAACGGGCAGACTTACGGGGGCGGCGGAATTTTCAATCAGTACGCGACGGTGGCCATCGACAACCTGTGGGCGGGATACGTGGGCGTGCACGAGTTTGGACACCAGTTCGCCGCGCTGGCGGATGAGTACTATACGTCGGATGTTGCCTACCTGCCGCCGGAGAAGAAGACGGAACCGTGGGAACCGAATGCGACCGCGCTGCTCGATCCGGCAAATTTGAAGTGGAAGGACTTGGTCGAGGCGGGAACTCCGCTGCCGACGCCGTGGGATAAGGAAGAGTTCGATCGCTTTGAGCGGGACATCCAGCGGCAACGGAAAGAGTTACGAGCGGCGGGGAAGCCCGAGGCGGAGATAGACGAACTTTTCCGCAAAGAGCGCGAGAAGGAAGACGCGATGCTCGGCTCGCAGAAATACGCCGGGAAAGTCGGAGCGTTCGAGGGCGCGAACTACGAAGCGAAGGGTTACTACCGTCCGGAGTTGGATTGCATCATGTTCACGCGGCATAACAAGTTTTGCGCGGTGTGCCGGCGCGCGATTGAACGGGTGATTGGGATGTATGCGAACTGAAAGCGTCTCACCGCCGAGACGCAGAGGGCGCCGAGAAGAACTTAGGACGGGCTTAACCGATTGCGGACGAATTCGACGACTTCCGGCGTTGCGTAGTTTGGCGGATGGATCGCGAAGGTTGGGCGGCCGATGACTGGTTTCAGGGAGACTTTTTCCCAGGTCGGATGCGATGAGTCGGGTCCTGCATACAGCAGCACGGCGTCGGCGCGGTCGAGGAAAGTTTGTGCGGAGGTTTTGAAGTCCACGGTACGCGGGTCGAGCACCGTCAGATAGAGATCCGGCTTGATGAAACCGAGGATGCTGTTCGATTCGACGATGGCATTTTGTGTAGAGGCTAGTATCTCGCGAATGCGGGGAATGGCTTCCGCGAGATGCCCTGGCTTGGTGCGGACCCACCAGGAACGATCGGCGCCGGCGACCAGGAAGCGCGACGTGTCGGACTCGCCGGAGCGGTCTTTTTCTTCCGATACAGCCCAGGAATGATCGGCGGTGGCGCAGTCGCAGGCTTCGCCCTTGGCGGAGCAAACGCCGTGTCCGTGGTGAGTGATTTTGAGAGCGGTCCAGTGGAGGCCGGGCAGGGCGGCGATGAGACCGGCAACGACGCTCGTTTTGCCGACGTTGCGGGAGTTTCCGCCGATGACGAGGATGGGCATGGGCGCGGCTCCTGGCTTTTGGCTGTTAGCTTTCAGTTCTCAGTTCTGGCATTAGATGCTGCAAGCCACGTCTACACATCGGCAGTCGATTTTGACGCTCAGCGGTTCTTCTTGGCTGACCGCGATACGAATGCCAGCTCCTTAAGATACTCCCTCACCGGGCGGGCTGGCGTTCCCCAGAAGACGACGCCTTTTCCTCGAAGCACCTTCTTGGGCAGGATGCCGCATTGGCCTCCTAACATGGCGCCGGCTTCGATGCGGGCGTGATCGCCGATGCCGACCTGTCCTCCCATGACGACGTTGTCTTCGACGGTGACGCTGCCGGAGAGGCCGGTTTGAGCGGCGATGACCACGTCCTCGCCGATCTGGACGTTGTGGCCGATGTGCACAAGGTTGTCAATCTTCGTGCCGCGGCGGATGCGGGTTTCATCGAGTGCTCCGCGGTCGATGGTGGAGTTGGCGCCGATTTCGACATCGTCTTCGATCACCAGGCGTCCGATTTGGGGGGATTGTTCGTAGCGTCCGGTTTCGGAATCGCGAACGTATCCGAAGCCTGCACTGCCGAGAACAGCGCCAGCCTGCACGATGACGCGGTCGCCGAGAGTTGTGCCGGGGTAGATGGTGACGTTCGGATCGAGGCGGCAATGGCTTCCGATCACCACGTCATCGCCCACGCCGTCGCCCGCGTTGATGCCAATGACCGAGCCGGAGCCGATGGTCGTTTCATCGCCGACCTTGATGTGTTCGCCGAGAATCGCGCGCGGGCCGATGGCTACGTTTTTTCCAATCTCCGCGGAAGCGGGAACGATGGCGGAAGGATGAATGGCGCGATTGCGGTCGGGGTCGCGGAGTAGCCGCGCAGCTCGAGTGAAAGTTAGACGCGGCTGGGCGGAAATCAGGATGGGCTTGGATGCGGTGGCGCTCGTCGCGAAGTTCCCGGTCGCGAAATCTCCGGCAATGACGGCGGCGGCGGATGAGCCAAGCGCGGCGTCGAGGTGCCGGGCGTCATCCACAAAGACAAGACTATGGCTGGTGGCGGATTGCAGACTGGACACGCTGGTCACGGTGGTGGAGCTGTCTCCTAGAAGGCGGCATCCGAGCTTCTCGGCGAGATCGCGCAGGGTTTGCTTCATGGTTCCCTATTGTCGCTTTCCGAGGCCGGTGTGTACAACGCGGAGATACAAGTCGGCTACCGGGCTTTGCCCGGCTGAACAGCCGAGAGCGGGATGTCGCTCCACCGTCTAATATAGCGGCGGCTGGCCTGGCGGGCGGGTCTTCCAGCGGCGGTGCACCCAAAGCCACTGGTCAGGATAGCGGCGGATGAAGTCTTCGATGACGCGGGTGAATTTTGCGGTGTTGGCGACGATGTCGGCCCGGTCATCGCCGGTGCGAATCAACTCGACGGCGGGATCAAAGCGCAGGATATATTTGCGCAGCCTCGAATCCCACACCGTAAAGCCGGGAACGACGGCGGCGTCGGTGCGCAAGGCAATGCGGGCGAGTCCGCTGGCAGTGCAGGCGGGGAAGCCGAAGAAATCGACGAACACTCCCTGCGGCGGGGTCATGTTGGTGTCCATGAGGATGCCGACGGTTTCACCGGCGCGCATGGCGGAGAGCAGGCCGCGGACGGAATCGTCTTTGTCGACAGTGCGGTTCCCGTGCATGGTGCGGTAGCGATGGAGGAGATCGTCGATGTAGGGATTGTCGAGCGAGCGCATGACGATCGACAGGGGATGCCCCTGCAGTGAGTGAGCGAAAGCGGAGAGTTCCCAGGCACCGAGGTGGGCGGTGAGAAACAGAACGCCTTTGCCGCGAGCGTAAGCGCGCTCGAAATTTTCAAAGCCGTCATAGACGACGATGCGAGAAATATTTTCGCGGGTGTAGCGGGGGAACAGGCAGACTTCGGCGAGCTGGCGTCCGAGGGAAATGAATTCGCCGCGAACCAGGCGGCGGCGCTCGCGCGGCGGCATTTCAGGGAAGGCGAGAGCCAGATTGCGCATGGCAACGCGACGCAGGCGCCGGTGAACAGCGTAGACGGCTAACCCGAGCGTGATCCCGATGGCGCGCGCTACGGGACGGGGGAGCAAGCCCAGGATTTTTATCCAGGGCCAGACTAGAGCGTACTCAAGGCGTTTTCGCACTGTGCCGGAGTGTAGGGGGTCGAGGCATCGCGACGCAAGCTGGGTGACAGGACGAGCAGGGGTAGTGCTCAATTCCCAGTTCTCAGTGGCTGAATCGAATACTGAGAACTGAGAACCGGGAACTGAGAACCGACTACTTTGCCGCCTGCTGCGCCCACTTGGCGAGCGTGCTCAAGAAGGGGTAAGCGGCTTTGGGGGCTTCGATTTCTCCCCTGAGAGACGTCTTGAAGGGCACCATGCGGCCGTAGAATTCGTAGGTGCTCTCCTTGTCCTGTTTGATGACGGCGCCGCTGAGTTCGAGCCCGGCGAAGAGACCGCGGGAGCGCGAGTAGGTCAGAACCTCCGCCCTCATCTTCCAATCGGTATCGGCGGAGGCGTGGCGTCCGACCGGGCCGGCGGCCGCGCTGGCATCGGCGCCGAGCTTGAACTGGCTGGAGAGCAGGTTATCCATGCCATTCTTGTTCATGATCAGCATGACGAGATCGGTTGCCTGGCCGCCAATCTGCATGCCGAAACTGCCGCCGCCGATGGTGAAGAAAGCGGGCGCGCTCCAGCCTTTTGGCGTGCGGCAACTGGCGACGCCTTTGCCATAGCGGCCGCCGAAGACGAATCCTCCGTTGAGCAGCGATGGGACCACGGCCACACATTCGGCCGAAGCGAGCACTTCTTCGGGGATACGGTTGTCCGGCGCGCCCTGGATTTCGTCGAGCACCGTGCCGGCGGCCTCGATACGTCCGGAAGCCTTGGTGTTGGCCTCCGGTGCCTTAGTGTCCTCATCGGCGGAAAGAATCGGGGTCAGGAAACAAACGAGCAGCAGAACGAGGAGATTTCGCATCATGCCTCACCTGGAAGATCGGAGTATGGATTCTATTGTCTCTGATTCTATTCGATGCGGGGTGCGGAAGGGAGGGTACTGGGGGAGTAATCAGGGTGAGTCAGGTCGCAAGGCAAAAAAATGCGGGGCTGAAAACGGCGACCCTAATCTCCGCTCCCAACCCCGTCTCCCAGGTTCTGTGGTAGGTGAGGCGAGTATGCGGCAGGTGAAAAAAGTGGACAAGATTACGAGGGTCACTGTTCCTTGGTAACTGAGGGCAGTTCGCGAGCGGTGACAACGGGGAGAAGCGGGGGAGAAGAATGCGGTCGGAAGACGACCGACCGGGCGTTGGCCAGACCGCCGGCTGGGAACCGGTTCTACGAACCGTGCTCAACTAACCAAGAACTACTTCGCCGTCACCAGCGAATGCGTGATGGCATGGACGGAAAGCGCGATGCGGTTCTGCACGCCGACTTTGCGCATCAGTTTTGCGACGTGCGCCTTCACCGTGCGCTCTTCGATGCCGAGGGCTGAACCGATCTCTTTATTCGAGCGTCCGGCAACCAGCATTTCGAGAACTTCCTTTTCGCGGTCGGTAAAAGTGATGCGGCCGGCGGGGAAGATGCGGCCCGGGGATGCGCTGACGCGTTCGATGAAAGTCGAGAGCACGCGGCGCGGAGCCCACACCGAGCCCTGATTTACGGCGCGGAGAGCCTGGATGAACTCGGCCGGTGACGCTGCCTCGTCGACGTAGCCTTTGGCGCCGGCCGCGATGGCTTTGAGGACACTTTCATCGTCCATGCCGGAGCCGGTCACGATGATGCGCAGATCGGGCCGGACGGCTTTCATGCTGGCCATGATGTCGTACAGGTTCTGGCCACCGCGATTGCCCAGCAGGACCAGATCGATGGGCTGCAACTGGCCCAGGTCGGCGAGCGAGGCGGAGACCAGCTCCAAATCAGGTTCGGTATCGAAGAGGGCCCGGAATCCCACAAATCGCAGCGGATCGCTCTCCACTACGGCGATACGTATCAGCGGCTTTCTCGCGACGGCAGCTTTCATTGAGTTTCCCTGTTAGGATTGCATCCTGTTCAAGCTTGCCTGAATCGGCAGAGAATTGGAACGATTGGTGATCGATGCAAATTACGGGGGTAACCCCCAACATCAGGCATCAGAGGAGGGTTTTGCCATGATCCGAAGGCAGGTACAGCGGTTTTGTGCGGGGATTCTGGCGGTAGGCATGATGGCGGCGGGGCTGGTCTGGGCGCAGGCGCAACCTTCAGCAACCTATCAGCCGAAGTTTCCGGGCGATCCGGCGCGCTCGGAATCGGAAGCGCAGGCGCTCGGTTACATGCGGACGGTGCTCCGGGCGGAGCACGCATACAAGAAACGGCATAACCAGTACGCGGAGTCGCTAGAAGCGCTGGCGGGGACCGGGTCCCTTACCAAGCGCATGGCGCGCACCACCGACCGCGGAGATTACACCGCCAGCTTCCGTTCCCACCACGACGGTTTCGTGCTCACCATGACGCCCAAGCAGATGGACAGCGAACACCGCTCGTTCTATGCGGAAGAAGATGGCGCAATTCATGCGGACGATCAGAAGCCCGCGGACATGGATTCGCCGAAAGTGCAGTGATCGGGACGAAGCGGCCGCCGGGCGAGGACGCGTCATTTCGTAGCCTTCGCAGGCGACTTTGCTATGCTAACCTGTGCGACGAACCCCTTCCAATGCCTGGTGTCTGGTCCTGCTGTCCGTTGGGCTGCAGATCGTTATTTTTCCGCTTCCGAATCTCTACGGGTTCTCATGGATTGCGGTGGCGCCGCTGATCGTCGCGATCTTGCGGGCGCGCGCTCCGGAAGCTCTGCAACTGCAACTGGACAACCAAGCGCGTTTGCTGCCCGCCACGCTGTGGCAGGGATTCGTACTGGGCTACGTGTGCGGAATTCTCTGGTGCGCTGGAACCTGCTACTGGGTCTTCGACACCATGCACCGCTATGGCGGGCTGCCGATTCCGGCCGCCGTGCTGGCGCTGATCTTGTTCTGCATGTATATCGGGCTTTACCACGGAATGTTCGGGCTGCTGCTGGCCTTGGTCGCCGGGACGAAGATCGCCGGATCGAAGATCACTGGACCGAATCCCGCCGGACCAAAGCCCGCCGCATCGGGAGCGGCGGTTCGGCGCGCGCTCGTGGCGGCTCCGTTTCTTTGGGTCGCGGTGGAACTCGCCCGGACGCGGATCACCGCGTTTCCATGGGAGCTTCTGGGCTACTCGCAGACCGCGAATTTTGCGCTCACGCGGATTGCGACACTCACCGGCGTCTACGGGCTCTCGTTTGAAATCGTGCTCGTGAACAGCGTGTTCGCGGCGGCATTTCTGGTTCCGAAGGAGCGGCGGAAATGGCTGCTGCTGGCTGCGTTTGTGGCGGCGGTGATCCTGCAGACCGGCCAGTTGATCGCGCCTCCGCCGGTCGCGACCGATCACACCGCGCTCTTGGTGCAGCCAGATATTCCGATTCAAGACGGCGCCATGTGGACGAAGGCATATTTTCAGGACACGCTGCGCGACTTGACGGCGACGAGTTTGCATCCCGCCGGAGAAAAAGAAGGCCGGCATAACGATTTGATTGTGTGGCCGGAGTCGCCTTCGCCGTTCTACACGAACGATCCTCTGTTTCGAGATGCAGTGAGCGAGTTGGCGAGGCAGTCGGGAAGTTGGGTGGTGGCGGGCTCGATTGGAATCACCCCCGCAATGCACAGCGGCGGAGAAAGCTCACAGATCTTCAACTCCGCTGCCTTGATCAATCCGCAAGGCGAATGGGTTGGACGCTACGACAAAGTGCATCTCGTGCCTTTCGGTGAATACTTGCCGTTTCCTCAGGTCTTTGCGTTTGCTGGAGGGCTGACCAAAGAAGTGGGAGAGTTTCAGCGCGGTGCGTCGCGCACGCCACTGGATGCCGGGGGCGAGCGGTTCGGAATGTTTATCTGTTATGAATCGATCTTTCCCGATGAAGTGCGGCAGGGACCGCTCGAGGGCGCGCAGGTTTTGTTGAACATCTCGAATGACGGCTGGTACGGTGACAGCGGCGCCTGGAAGCAACACCTGCAGCAGACACAAATGCGGGCCATCGAGAATGGACGGTGGCTGCTGGCGGCTACGAATACGGGGAAGACGGCATCGATCGACCCTTACGGACGGATCGTGGCGGCAACTCCGCGCAATGTCCGCACCGCGCTGGCCGCGCCTTACGCGCTGAGTACGGATACAACCTTCTACACGCGGCATGGCGACTGGTTCGCATATCTGTGTGCGATAATTTCAGCAGGCGCGCTGCTGGCGCGTTTTGTGTTTCGCGATCGCGAGCGATGAGGACTGGGTCGTTAGTCGTTGGTCGTTAGTCGTTGGCAAGAGACTCGCGAACGACTAACGACTAGCGACCAACGACTAGCTGAGTAGGACAAGCCGGGTGATGAGCGATGTTGGATGAACTGGAACAGCAATACACCTCTTTACGGACCAAGGTCCACGACCTCCGGGAGTATCTTTGACGCCGGTAAGCTGCGCCAGCAGTTCGCCGAAATCGAAAAGCAGGCGTCGGATCCCAATCTGTGGTCGAATCCTGAAAAATCTCAGCAGGTGATGCGCGAACGAAAGCGACTGGAAAGCATGTTGTCGCTGGAAGGCGATTTGGCGCGGCGGACCGACGACATCGCCACCTATTTCGATTTGGCAGGCGAGGGCGAGAACGTCGCCGCCGACTTACAGCACGACTTGGATGCTCTCGGCGAACTGGTGGATCGAGTCGAAACCGAGACGCTGCTTTCGGGTGAGAACGACGGCTTGAATGCGATCGTGACCATTCATCCCGGGGCGGGCGGGACTGAGTCGCAGGACTGGGCGGAGATGCTGCTGCGAATGTATTTGCGCTGGGCCGAGCGGCAGGGGTTCAAGACAGAGATGTACGACTATCAGCCCGGAGAAGAAGCCGGAATCAAGTCCGCGACATTTTCGGTGATTGGCCAATATGCGTTTGGCTATTTGACGAGCGAAATTGGCGTGCACCGGCTGGTGCGGATTTCGCCGTTTGATCAGGCGAAGCGGCGGCATACGTCGTTTGCCAGCGTCTACGTTTCGCCCGAGATTGACGACAGCATTGAGGTCAACATCAAGCCGGATGATATTCGCATTGACACTTACCGTTCGAGCGGCAAGGGTGGACAGCACGTCAATACGACCGATTCGGCGGTGCGGATCACGCACATCCCGACGGGCCTCGTGGCCAATTGCCAGAATGAGCGCTCGCAGCATAAGAATAAGGAAAAGGCGATGAGCATGCTGCGTTCGAAGCTCTACGAATTTGAACTGGAGAAAAAGCGCGAGGTCACGAAAAAAATTGAGGATTCGAAACTGGATATCGATTTCGGTTCGCAGATCCGGTCGTATGTGCTGCAACCCTACCGCATGATCAAGGATCACCGCACGAAACTGGAGATCGGCGACGTGGATCGTGTGCTGGATGGCGATCTGCGGCCGCTGATGCAGGCGTATCTGCGGATGCGAAGAGGCGAGAAAAAATCATGAGCGTAGATGCGCTTCGGCCGCCGCACCTTCGGCCGCCAAAACTTGGTCCCCGCCTGCAGCGGGCATTCCGCTACGCTGCCGAGAAACACTACGGCCAGACGCGGAAGCAGTCGGCGGTACCTTATCTCTCGCATCTGATGGCGGTTGCATCGCTGGTGCTCGAAGCCGGCGGTGACGAAGATATGGCGATCGCGGCGCTGCTGCATGATGTGGTCGAAGACTGCGGCGGCATGCCGAGGCTGCGCGAAATCCGCAAGCAGTTTGGAGCGCGGGTGGCGAAGATCGTGGAGGGTTGCACGGATTCGTTCGGCGAGCCGAAGCCGGAGTGGGTAGAACGGAAGAAAGACTATCTGCGCGAAGTGAAGCGTGCCGATGTTGAGACGCGGCTGGTTTCGGCGTCCGACAAGCTGCACAACGTGCGGACGATTCTGGCGGATTACCGGAAGGATGGCGAAGCCATCTGGACGCGATTCAACGGCGGGCGTGAAGGAACGCTCTGGTACTATCGCGCCTTGAGCGACGAATATCGGCGGCGAAGCCCGAACCGCATTACGCGCGAACTCGAGATTGCCGTCGCGGAATTGGAGCAGGCGGTGGGCAAGAAACCACGGTCATCGCAAAAGTTCGCGAAGAAGAAAGCCGCAGCAAATTCTGGGAGATGAACGATGCCTCGAATGCTTGATCTTATCCGCAATTCGCAGGTGCCGTCGAACTTGATGCAATCGGCGGTGCACGGATCCCTCTCGTTGCCGCCAGGGGAGACGATTGAGATCCTGGTCTATCTGGCGCTCCATCACAAATTGTTTGGTCCGCAGGCGCGTCTAACGCTGGCCGGCTGGGATGAGAAAGCCAGCCTCGCCGCGGCTGCCGATCCAAAGACCAGCGCCGAGGTGCTGGGATATTTCGTTTCTCCGGAGAACCTGAGGACTTCTCTACTGCCGGCGCTGGCGGAGAATTCGTCGGTAAGCGAAGAATCGCTTGACCAGCTTGCCGTGTCGGGATCGCGCGAGGCCGCGGAAGTTTTGTTGGCGAGCACGCGTGTGACGAACTCTCCGAGGCTGTTGCAGGCGTTGCAGTCGAATCCCAACCTGCGTCCCAATGAACTCGGCGAGATTGCAAGAAAGCTGGCTGTTTTGGAAACCCGCCGGGCAGGAGATCGGGACGCAACCGAAGCGGGCGTTCCGGAGGAAGCGATCGAAAGCACCGTCACAAAGTATCTGGAAGAGAACGCGGCGGAGCTGGCCGCCGAAAAAGACAAACCGTTCCAGCCCATAGGAATATTGCATGAAGAGGCAGGCGGCGAAGCGGATGAAGCTCTAGCGCAGGACGCTGCTGCCACGGCGAGCGCCACTGCTGACGCGGCCAAGAGTGCAGCGGGGAAATCAGCGGCGGCCGCTATCAAGGCCAGGAAACAACCAACTCCCGGTCATGACGAAAGGCGCGACAGCACGCTGCAGAAGATTGCCAAGCTCGACATCAAGGGCCGGATCGCGCTGGCGATGCGCGGCAGCAAGGAAGAGCGGTCGATCCTGATTCGCGACGGCACCAAACTGGTGGCGCTGGCGGTGCTTGAATCGCCGAAAGTTTCGGATGGCGAAGTGGAAGGCTTCGCGCAGCAGAAGAATGTGCTGGAGTCGGTGCTGCGCGCGATTCCGATGAAACGGCGGTTTGCGAAAAACTACAGCATCACGCGGAACCTGGTCTACAACCCGCGCACGCCGCTCGATCTGTCGCTGGGATTGATGAAAAACCTGCTCGTTCACGACCTGAAGAATCTGTCGGGGAACAAAGAGGTATCGGACACGATTCGCAAGCTGGCGCTGAGGATGTTCAAGCAGAAGATGGAAAAGAAAGGCTGAGGGAAGAGTCGCTGGTCGTTAGTCGTTGGGTCTCCGGGCTTCGCTGTAGCGGAGACGCAGCAAGCCGCGTCTCTACGGAGAATCAGACATCCCTTCAGGGGCTGGGCATCCGAATTGAAGCAATCCGATCCTATTCACGAACTGTTATCGCGGGCGAAGACGATTGCCGTGGTTGGATTGTCGGAGAGTCCGATGCGTCCGAGTCACGGCGTTTCCGTCTACATGCAGGCGGCCGGATACAAGATTGTTCCGGTGAATCCGCAGATTGCGGAGGCGCTCGGGGAAAAGTCGTATCCGTCATTGCTTGAAGTGCCGTTCGAAGTGGTGGAGAAGATCGATCTGGTCGATGTGTTCCGACGGTCGGAGTATGTGGATGAAATCGTGGAACAAGCGATCCAGCTAAAGATTCCGGCGATCTGGCTGCAGGAAGGCGTGATCAACGAGCGCGCCGCCGAGAAAGCGCGAAAGGCCGGAATCTTTGTGGTGATGGACCGCTGCGTTTTGAAGGAGCACCGGGCGAGATTCGGGTAGCGAATCGCAACGCGCATCAGGTTTTCTTGATCCGCTTGATTTCTTCCAGGCGTTCGCGAATCCGCTTTTCCACTCCCTCATTCGTCGGCTGGTAGTACACGCGGTCGCGCAGGCTTTTGGGCAGGCATTGCATGTTGGCGACCTTGTCTTCGGTGTCGTGAGCGTATTGATAACCCTTGCCGTAGCCGAGGTCTTTCATCAGGCTGGTGGGGGCGTTGCGCAGGTGCAGAGGGACGGGCTCGGCAGCGGTTTGCTCCACATCTTGCAGAACCGCGCCGTACGCCGTGTAAAGCGCGTTCGATTTTGGCGCGACCGAAAGATAGACGATCGCCTGCGCGAGGGCCAGATTGCCTTCCGGCATGCCGATGAAATCGACGGCGTCACGAGCGGCCATACACAAAGCGAGTGCGTTCGGTTCGGCGAGTCCGATGTCTTCGACCGCCATGCGGACGACGCGGCGGGCGATATAGAGCGGATCTTCTCCCGCTTCGAGCATGCGAGCGAGCCAGTAGAGGGCGGCGTCGGGATCGCTGTTGCGGACCGATTTGTGCAGCGCGGAGATGATGTTGTAATGCTCTTCGCCGCCTTTGTCGTAGAGCAGAACCCGCTTCTGCACGGCTTCCTGAATGGTCTGTTCGGTGATAGTGATGGTTCCAGCCGGAGACGCGGCAAGCCGCGTCTCTACAGACAGCGACGCAGCAACTTCGAGGACGTTGTAGGCGTTGCGGGCGTCGCCGCTCGAGTATGCGGCAATCTTGCGAAGACTTTCGTCAGATGCTTCGAGATGCATCTGGCCGAGACCGCGTTCGGTATCGCTCAGCGCGCGGCGCAAAAGGACGACAACCTCATCTTCAGTCAACGGATTCAGCACATAGACGCGGCAGCGCGAGAGCAGCGCGGAATTGATTTCGAAGGACGGATTTTCCGTGGTGGCGCCGATCAGGCGAATGCTGCCTTTCTCGACGTGCGGGAGGAAGGCGTCCTGCTGCGCTTTGTTGAAGCGATGAATTTCGTCGACGAAGACGATGGTGCGCGTGCCGTACTGGCGGGCGCGGTCGGCATCGCTCATGACCTGCTTGATCTCCTTGATGCCGGCAAGCACGGCGGAAAACTCGATGAAGTCGGCCTTGGTGATGCGGGCAATAATCTTGGCGAGCGTGGTCTTGCCGGTGCCCGGAGGGCCCCAGAAGATCATCGAAGTGGGATCGTCGCGCTCGATCTGCACGCGCAGCGGCTTGCCGGGGCCGACCAGATGCTCCTGCCCGACGAATTCATCGAGCGTGCGTGGCCTCATGCGGTCGGCCAGCGGGCGCGTGCCGAGAGCGGCGGGATCGTCGTTCGGAATGGGCGAGAACAGGCTCATAAGTTCACAAGACCATTTCACCATAGAAGGGATTTGGTAATTTTGTAATTTGTAATTTTGCAATTTGAGGCCGATTCAACGCCCCGTGACTTTGGGTTTTCAAATTACCAAATTACCCGATTACCAAATTACAAAATTCACTTCCGATTTCTTGCTGCTTCATACAGCACGATGCTAGCCGCGACTCCGGCGTTGAGCGATTCGACTTCGGCGGATTGCGGGACCACGAGCGTTTCGTCCATTTGGCGCGTGAGTTCACGGGATAGGCCCGCGCCTTCGTTGCCGATGAAGATCGCGAGCGGCAGAGTCCATGAGATCTGGGGCAGCGGGGTTCCCTGGTGCGAGGACGTCGCGAGCAGGCGAACGCCGCGGGCGCGCAGAAGCGGGATTAGTTCCGCGGAAGAGATCTGCAAAAAAGGCAAACGGAAGATCGAACCCGCCGAACCGCGCAGCACTTTTGAGTTGTAAGGACTGACGGTCCCTTCAGTCAGAAAAATTCCGGCAGCGCCAAAGGCTTCGGCGGAGCGCAGGATCGTGCCCAGATTGCCGGGGTCCTGCAGGCCGGCGGCCACGACGAACGGGCCGTCGCTCGCGCGATCGAGCATTTGAGCGGAAGAAAAGGCCCGCAGCTTGAGCAGGGCCGCCACGCCCTGGGGCGCGTCGCTCGGCACAATCGAGTTGAAGAGTGCGTTCGGCAGGACGAGCGTTTCGGTGCGGGCGTTGATCTGGGGCAGAAGTTTTTCGGCGAGAGGGCGCGCCGATTCGCTGAAGAATACGCTGTCCAGATGCTGGCCGCTGCGCAACGCCTCTTCGAACAGATTGACGCCTTCGATGGCACACTCACCGTGGGCAGTCAGCTCGGCGCGGCGGAATGCGAGCCGCAGTTCCTTCAGCCTCTGATTGTGGCGGCCCACGACGGGGCGCAAACGGTCGGCTTGATTGCGAGTTTGCCCGGCCTTCGCGTCTTGCTTCATCGGTTGGTTCCAAGATCAGGATGTATGGTACATTTCATTGTTTAAGCCGACAACGTTTAAGCCGACAATGTTTGCGCCAACCGTCGGGAAGGGACTAGAGTGCGCGCGGAAATCCTGAAAATTGATGCAGTAACGCCCCAAGCTTCGCTCATCAAGTATGCCGCCGAGCAAATTCAGGCCGGGCAGGTGCTGGGCATGCCGACCGACACGTTCTACGGTCTGGCGGCGGACCCGTTCAACCTGCGCGCGGTGGAGCGAGTTTATGAGATCAAATCGCGTTTACGGCACAAGCCGCTCTCGCTGCTGATCGAGAGCGTGGACCAGGCGGAAGAGTTTACGCGCCCCTTGCCGGATGATTTCCATCTTCTGGCGCGGCGTTTCTGGCCGGGGCCGCTCACTATGATTGTGCCGGCAGCGTCTCATTTGCCGCTGAAGGTGACCGCGAATACGGAGAACGTGGCGCTGCGCGTACCGGCGGCCGAAATCCCGCTGGCGGTGGTGCGGGCGGCGAAAATTCCGATCACGGCGACATCCGCCAACCTGAGCGGCGCTGCGGAATGCACCACCGCGGAGCAGGTGCTGGAGCAGTTGCAGGGCCGCATCTCGATGATCGTGGACGGCGGGCAGTCTCCGCGGACAATCTCATCGACGATCGTGCAGTTCAAAGAAGACGGGACCTGGCAGATTCTGCGCGAAGGCGCGATTTCCGCCAAGGATATTATCGAAGCGTTGTCTTAAGGCAGGTTTCAAAGTTTCAAGGTTTCAATGTTTCAGAGTTGTAATCCTTAGATTGACACTCTGATTGGCTCTCCGACTGATCCTCCTTGAAACTCTGAAACCTTGAAACCTGGGTCCACATTAATGCGTCCGTGGCTGCTGTTGTTGCTGGCGGCAGTGGGAGCCCTGTTACTATTTTTCGGCGTGACCGGCTCGCGCATCGTGCGCGCCGCTGCCGAATCACCCGCGAAAAAAGCCGACGTGATCGCTGTTTTCGGAGCCGCCGAATACGCGGGGCGGCCCTCGCCCGTATATCGGGCGCGGCTCGATCACGCTTACGAACTGTTTCAGAAGGGAATGGCGCCGGTGGTGATCACGACCGGCGGATCGGCGCAGGACCCGGATTTCAGCGAGGGCGGCGTTGGCAGAGATTATCTTCTGCGGCGCGGCGTCCCGGAGCAGGCTCTGATCGCGGAGACACAAGGCTCCGATACGGCGCAGTCGGCGGCGCGGGTGGCAAATATCATGCGCGCGAACGGCATGAAGAGCTGCATCGCGGTGAGCGATGCGTATCACGTATTTCGCATTCGCGCCTTGCTTGAGCACGAAGGCGTGCAAGTGGAGCTGGCACCCAGGCCAGAGTCGCGTCCGCGCTCTTTGTCGGAGCGGTTCGAGGCGGTGATGCGCGAGGCAGCGAGTTACCTGATGTGGGAAGTGGGGATGAGTTAGAAGCAGCTACGTTCCTACCGCACCATGGCGAGGATGCGGACCGGGGCCGCGCCCGGTTTCTTGTTTTTTGCCGGGGCGACGATGATCAGCGAGCCAGTCGCAGGCAGCGAGGTGAAGCGCACGGCTCCTTCCACTACATAGCTTCCGTGGAGCGCGAGTTCCCGCGCCAGCGCGCGGTCGGAGGTCAAGTTCACGGGCGTTTCGACGGCAAAGCCGATGGTGTAGCGAGCGTCAATGAAGAACTGCGCCGCGTCGCGGGCGATGGGAAACGGCGCTAGCGGTGATGTTGACAAAGCATCGGGCGCGCCCACGCGGCGGATGGCAACGACGGCTCCTTGCGGAATTATCCCGTGGCGCGATTCCCACGCGGCAATATCGTCGAGAGAAATCTGCGGGCTGCTTTCGGGCGCCCCGTTCAAATCCATAACTACCAGCGGGGCGACGAGGCGCTCAGGCGGGATCTGCCCAGCGGCCCAAGTCCCGGGAATGAGCGTAGCGGGAGCAATGATGCGGGTTCTGGATTCCGGGGCCGTGGCATGTGGCACGGTTGCGTTTTGCCCATCGGTTAGGTCCACCACGTGCGAATAGCGACCTTGCTGCGTGGAACCGGGGCGCCGGTCGGCGAACAGCAGAATGGCGAGCACGAGCGCGTAAGCGATGATGAAACTGCGAATCCGCATTCAATTCCTTGGCCGGAGCTAACTAAGACGCAAGTCCCGCCGGTATTGTTGCCCGAAGGGTTGCCAAGTTCAATCCACGGTCGGCCATGACCCATCGGCGGATGGGAGATCATTGACCAGATTCCAGCCGAACTACCCAGTATTCGACTAGAAAACTTTCGTTTCCGGTTCAATATTTCGCACAAGGCCTGCCGCAGGTAAAATAGAGTTAACTTTTCCAGTAGCTTCCCATGCCCATCGCAATCGCCGATTTCGATTCAGGCTGGGGCGCCTTCCCTGCTGGCGGGAACTGAAGATTGCAGGAACTGAGGACTGATGTTCGGCCACCAAGAAAAAGTTTCCGCCGTCCGGCTCACCGTCGTGCAGTACGTTGTACTGTTCATTTTTCTACTGCTGGCGTACGGGCTGTGGAAGCTGCAGGTGATGCAAAGCGGCAAGTACGCGCAACTGGCGGAGCAGAATCGCGTTCGCAATGTGCCGATTCTCGCGCCGCGCGGCAAAATTCTGGACCGCGAAGGCCGCATCATTGTCGATAACTACCCTTCGTTTTCCGCGCTGCTGCTGCGCGATTCTGCGCGAGATCTGAACGCGGACGCGGATGCCATCGCCAAGGGATTGCACTTGAATCCCGACGAAGTGAGGCAGCGCATTAAGCGCTCCTCCTGGATGCCGCAGTACCAGCCGATTTTCCTGAAGGAAGACATCACACCCGACGAGCTGGCTTTCATCGAGGCGCACAAGAACGAGCTTCCAGAACTTGAAACCATCATGGCGCACCGGCGGCTGTATCCGCGCAACGGCTTCATGGCGCACCTGATCGGCTACGTCGGCGAAGTGACCGAGGACATGCTCAACCAGCCACAGTTTGAGCTCTACAATCCCGGCGACGTGGTTGGCGTGAGTGGAGTCGAGAAGCAGTACAACAACATCCTGATGGGCAAGAACGGGTTCCGGCGGGCGATCGTAAACAGCCGTGGGCGTGAAGTGAGCCGGCTGGATGAAACTCCGGCCGAGCCCGGCAAACAGCTCAAGCTGACCCTGGATCTGGATTTGCAGATTGCGGCGGAAGAGGCAATCGAAGGGAAGAACGGGGCCATCGTGGCCATGGATCCGCACACCGGTGAAATTCTGGCGATGGTGAGCCGGCCGACTTTCGATCCCAACGATTTCGCGGTGAAGATTTCACGGGACGAGTGGAACAAGCTGATCGACGATCCCGACAAGCCACTGCTGAACAAAGCGATTCAGGCGCAACTCGCGCCCGGCTCGACGTTCAAGGTCATCATGTCGTTTGCCGGCTGGCAGGAAGGGATTGCCCAGACCCTCAACATACATTGCAACGGCGGCGCCACGTTCTATGGCCGGCATTTCGGCTGCTGGCTGAAGGGCGGCCACGGCGCGGTCGATCTTGACAAGGGGATTTACCAGTCCTGCGATGTGTTCTTCTACACGCTGGCGGAAAAGCTGGGCATCGACCGCATTGCAAAATACGCCACGATGCTGGGGTTGGGGCAGAAGACCGGCATCGACCTGCCCAACGAAGTGAGCGGCGTGATGCCTTCGGAAGAATGGAAGATCCGCAATTTCAAGCAGAAATGGTTTGCCGGGGAAACGATTTCGGTGGGCATCGGGCAGGGCGCGGTGGCAATCACGCCGGTACAGTTGATGCGCGCGATCTCCGCGGTTTCGATGGGCGGAAAATTGATGGTGCCACACGTGATCAATCCGACGAACCTGCCGCCGGGGTTCGTTGAGACCACGCACCTTGCTGAAGTGAAAGATGTTCCATTCGATCCGAACGGATGGAACGCCATCACCGACGCACTGGGGAAAGTATTGTTGCCGGGCGGTACCGCCGCCGGGGCACACATTCCGGGAATCGACATTGCCGGCAAGACCGGGTCGGCGCAAATCGTCTCGCTCGCCCTGCGCGCGAAGCATCAGAACAGCCAGGAATTCAATCAGAACGGATGGTTTGTGGGATTCACGCCCCGGCGCAATCCGGACGTCATTGTGTGTGTGCTGTTCGAAGGCGGCGAGCACGGGAGACTGGCGGCGCGTCTGGCAACCCAGGTGATCAAGGCTTACGTCGATAAGCAGCGGCGCCAGCCCACCAAGATGGCAGCGGGCTCGGGCAAGGTGGAAATCGGCAGTTTGTGGACTGATCCCGGCGGCACTGACGAAGACGGCAAGAATACGAGTGGAGACCGTTTGCAGGGCGGCCGCTTCCTGATCGACGTTGCGCGCAAGAGAACTCCGCTGGCGGTTGCCGCGCCCGGCATGCACTGACTGACAGCCGACAGCTAATAGCCTCTCGTGATACGTTAAATCTGAAAATGAAGACCGTTGCCCATCAGGCTCTGGACGCCGCATCTGTGCGCGGAGTGACTTATGCGGACGCGCGCGTGGTCGCGATCCGCAACCGCTCGCTGACCACCAAGAACGGACGAGTGGGACACGCGTCGGAGTCCGAGTCGCTCGGCATCGGCGTGCGCGTGATCGCGGACGGTGCGTGGGGGTTTGCCGCGTCTGCGGATTTGAGCCGCGCTGCGGTGGAAGCGGCCGCCGCGCGGGCGGTCGAAATTGCGCGGGCCTCGGCGCGGGTGAAGCGCGAAGATGTTCGACTGGCTCCCGAACCTGCGGCGGTGGCGGAGTGGACGACGCCATACAAAGTCGATCCTTTCACCACGTCGGTGGAGCAGAATCTCGATCTGCTGCTGAAGGTTGACGCGGAGATGCGCGCCTGTCCGGGCGTCACGCTCGCCGAAACCGGCATGAACTTCCAGCGCGAAGAATCTTGGTTTCTTTCGTCCGAGGGCGCTCGTATCCACCAGACAAAATATTCGACCGGCGCCGGATACACGGCGTATGCGTTTGCCGGTTCCGAGATTCAGAAGCGGTCCTATCCGAGCTCGTTCGGCGGGCAATGGCAGAACCGCGGCTACGAACTGATCAAAGAAATGAAATTGGTGGAGAACGCCCGGCGCGTGGCGGAAGAAGCCGTAGCGTTGCATCGGGCCGAGCAATGTCCAGAAGGCGTGGCCACAATTATTCTGGATGGCTCGCAGCTTGGTCTACAGATTCACGAGTCCATCGGACATCCGATTGAACTGGACCGCGTGCTTGGCATGGAAGCGAATTTTGCGGGCACATCATTTCTCACGCTCGAAAAACTCGGCAATCTGCGCTATGGCAGCGAACTGGTCAACGTCGTGGCCGACGCTCGGCAAGAACATGGGCCGGGCCTCGGGACGTTTGCTTATGACGACGAAGGGGTGGCCGCGCAGTCGACGCCAATTATTACGAATGGACGCTTCACCGGGTATCTGAGTTCGCGCGAAACCGCCCACGCCATCGGCGCCGTGCGCTCGGGAGGAACGCTACGCGCCGAAAGTTGGAACCGTCTGCCCATGATTCGCATGACCAACGTCAGCATTCTGCCCGGAGAGAAACCGATGACTCTGGACCAGCTGATTGCCGCGACTGACGATGGCATTTACATGGAGACTAATAAGTCGTGGTCGATCGACGACAAACGCTACAACTTTCAGTTTGGATGTGAGATCGCGTGGGAGATCAAGCACGGCAAGCGGGTGCGGATGCTGAAAAATCCTTCTTATTCCGGGATCACGACGGAATTTTGGAATTCGATGGACGCAATCTGCTCGCGCGACGAGTGGACACTGTGGGGGACTCCAAACTGTGGCAAAGGCCAGCCACAGCAGGTCGTGGGCACGGGACACGGCGCGAGCCCGGCGCGGTTCCGAAATATTCGCGTCGGCTCGGCGTACCAGGGGAGCTAGCAAAGAATTTGTAATTTTGTAATCGGGTAATTTGGTAATTTAAAAACCCCAGATCAAGGAGCGTGAGGTTGGTTTCAAATTACCAGAGCGTGTTTAAAAAATGCCTTTCAGGTCGGACGGCGCATCCCTCAGGGGCTAAAGCCCGCATTTCTGTTGGCCCATGGCGGCACGGCTAAAGCCGTGCCCTACCCAAAACCGATTTTTGAAACACGCTCTAGGAACTACCCAGTTACCAATTGCCATCAATGCTGACCAAAGAAAAAGCCGCGGACATCTTCGACCGAATTCGTCGCTTCTCGTCGGCCGACGAGGTCGAAGCCATCTTCACCGGCTCCCGTTTTGCCTTGACTCGCTTCGCCAACAACGCCATTCATCAGAACGTTGAGGAAGAGAACTCCATCGTTTCGATTCGCACGAATTTCGCCGGCCGGACGGCGCGCGCCACCACCAATCAGTTTGACGGCGAGAGTTTGCAGCGGGCAATCACGGCTTCGGAGAATCTTGCGCGAGTGCAAACCCCCGACCCCGATTTGCTGCCGATGCCAACGTCTGAAGAAGCAAATGCCGCGGGCGAGGGCGCCCGCGCCACACGTTTTTTTAGCCAGACCGTCGCGATTACTCCTGCCGATCGCGCGGAGGTAGTCGAGGGCATTGTGTCCGTTGCCGGCAAACACAAGCTGGCGACGGCGGGTATCTACTCGACTTCGGAATCCGGCGAAGGAATCTTCAACTCGCGCGGCTTGGCGAATTGGCATCGCCAGACGTTGGCGGAGGTTTCCATCACCATGCTGGCCGATGATTCTTCCGGCTGGCAGAAATTGAATTCGCCCGATGTGAGTAATCTCGATTCCATTCGGTTGGCAGAGACGGCGGCGCAAAAGGCGGTCGAATCAGCCCATCCGCGGGAGATTGCGCCGGGGAAGTACAGGGTAATTCTTGAACCGGCCGCGGTCCTCGACATGGTTGGCTTCATGTTCTGGGACTACAGCGGCGTGGCGATTCTCGACCAACGCTCGTTTCTCAACGACCGGATCGGCACCCAAGTATTTGGAGAAAACATCAACATCAGCGATGACGCCGCGCATCCTCTGCAAGCGGGTTCGCCGTTCGATGGCGAGGGCATGACGCGCCAGCGCGTGCAATTGGTTGAGAACGGCGTGGTGAAGCGCGTGGTCTATGCGCGCGCCACGGCGCGGAAGATGAAGAATTCCGAGTATGCCGGCAAAGTCGGCCTCATCGAACCCACCGGCCACGGATTTCCCTTGCCCAACGAGGTGGGCGAGATGCCGCTGAACATTGTTTTTGGAGGGCCAGAAAATCCGCAGAGCGTTGAGCAAATGGTCGCGTCAACCGAGCGCGGCGTGCTGGTTACACGACTGTGGTACATCCGTGAAGTGGATCCGTACGAGAAGATCGTGACCGGCATGACGCGAGACGGAACTTTCCTGGTGGAGGACGGCAAGATCCAGCGCGGTCTGCGCAATTTTCGTTTTAACCAAAGCCTGATCTCGATGCTATCGAATGTCGATACGATGAGCGCCCCGGTCCGCGCCTGCGGCGAGGAATCGTTTGACATGGTGACGCCGGCGATGAAGGTGAAAGAGTTTAATTTCACCGAGGCGACGAAGTTCTGAACCCGCGGCCCACTCCACACCCAAGTAGATCGCGAAAGTCTTTCCGGTTGCGCTCCAGCCTAACGGCTAACTGCTAAGTGCATTCGACCCGAGTGCGGATGTGTCAGCCGCGCATCTCGGCTGCGCATCGCGGTTTGATTATGCCCCTAAGTCCCTGTACCACGGGCACTTCGCCGCCGTTGTTCCATGACTTCCGTAACTTTGCATTGCCGATGCTGGGGTGTAATCTCGCCCTGGAATGTGCACATGCTCAATCGGAGTGGTGCATGGCACGAACCGGAAGGAAGGTCGACGCAAACGTGTCTGAAGCCGCCAAGGGAACCGTTGCTGAAGTCAACAAGAATCGAAGGGGTTATACGGACGTGCAAGGCGCGCCGCGCTTTCCCATCAAACTGCCGGTGGCATTGAAGTCGGCAGTCAACCAGTCTGAAGTCGCGGGAAAGACGGTCGAGACCGAGAACATTTCCGCCAACGGCGTCCTGTTCCGCATGGATGCCGATGTGCCCGTAGGTTCGGCTGTCGATTTTACGATTTCTCTTCCCGCCGATGTCCTGGGCGCGGAAGCCGACGTACAGGTCGATTGCCGGGGACGAGTGGTGCGCAGTTTTGCGGATGGTGGCCGGCGTGGAGTCGGTGTGGTGATTGACGAGTACCGTTTTGAGCGCAGGTAGTTTACGCGGTTCTGCCGTGAAAGAACGGCCGCGCGGGTAGGGCGCGACAGGTAGGACGCGAAAAGAGGAGAGATGGGCAGCACTTCGGTCAGCAGTTCGGTGAGTGTTGAGCCAGGCGACGGTATTCAGCCTGAGGACGGCAAAGGCACCATCCGCGTGATTGTGGCGGATACCCAGGCCATTTTCCGCGCCGGGCTGCGTAAGATCTTTGCGCTTGAGGATGACATACGCGTTGTCGGCCAGGCTGAGAGCCTCGATCAGACCATTGCCGCCATTCAAAAATTCTCCGCCGACATTGTGATCTTCGAAGCGGCGCTGGCCCCGAATCCAGCGGACGCTGTTTCCGATCTTCTCCGGCAAAGTGCGACCTGCCGCTTTGTCGTCGTGCTCCAAGAGCCCGACCAGGAGATGACGCTCGACCTGTTCCGGCGCGGCGCGCATGGCATAGTTTCGCGCGAAATTGAGCCGGAAATGCTGGTGGAATGCCTGCGCAAAGTCGCCCAGGGTGAACCCTGGCTCGAAAGCCGCGCGGTCGCGTGGGTGATGCAGGCTTATCGCACGCAAGGCGTGCGTCCGGCAGGGTCGCGTCCCAAAGTTTCGCTCACGCCCAAAGAGTCGCTCATCGTCTCCTGCGTTACGCAGGGGATGAAGAATAAAGAGATTGCCTTACGGGTCGGCACCACCGAGCAGGTGGTCAAGAATTATCTCCGCAAGGTCTACGACAAACTGGGAGTGGCCGACCGTCTGGAACTCGCGCTCTACTGCCTGAATCACCGCGTGATTGAGGGCGTGGGCCAGGCCCAGCCCGCCCAACCGCCCAACGGCCACGCTCCGGCGGCGCCAGAAACGCCCAACGCCGCGGCCGCTGCTTCGGGATCATCCCGCTCCTAATTCTTTTCTTCTAGTACAATTCCTTCTTCAGTTCTCGGTTAGAATTGTTGAACTTTTCACTGAGAACTGGCAACTGGGAACTGTCCCTAAGAGAGGCAAACTATGAAAGGCGACGAAAAAGTTATAGCCATCCTGAACGAAGCACTCAAAGCCGAGCTTACCGCCATCAACCAGTATTTCCTTCACGCCGAGATGTGCGAGAACTGGGGGTATGAACGGATGGCCAAGCACACCCGCAAGGAATCCATCGAAGAAATGCACCATGCCGAAATCCTGATGGAACGTATCCTGCTGCTCGATGGCGCTCCCAGCATGACCGAAACTTTCAAAATCAATATCGGGCAAAACCTGAAGCAGCAACTGGAGAGCGATCTGCAGCTCGAATACACGGCCGTGAAACGCCTGAATGACGGCATCAAGGCCAGCGTGGCGGCCGGCGACAACGGTTCGCGCGAGTTAATGGAGAAGATCCTGCTCGATGAAGAACATCACATCGACTGGCTGGAAGGGCAACTGCACGCGATTAAAGAGATGACCTACGAGAATTACCTGGCCCAGCAATTGCTCAAGCCCGAGGAAAGCTAAGCGCAGCAGCCGGCCCTCTCAGTTGCCATCCCGACCCGGAGCGAAGCCCAAGGGGAGGGATCTGCAGTTCGTGGGCAGTCCGCAGCACTGTTAGAATCAAAATAATCGCTTCGCACGGCGCCGGAGAGATGGCCGAGTGGCTGAAGGCGCACGCTTGGAAAGCGTGTTTACTCGAAAGGGTAACGTGGGTTCGAATCCCACTCTCTCCGCCAGTTCTCAAATCACAGCCAAAAATGCGGGTTCCGCGAGCTTGTTACTATTTTTGAGCGGTTCCTGTTACTAAAAATCGTGAGAGTTCCTTGTTTCGCGGTATTGGATTCAAGGGAATCTCATAGCATACCGCACCGCAACGCTGTACATCCGCATCACCAAGAACGGCAGAAGCTCGTTCTGCAAGCCTGTTTACCAATCTAAGGGTCGCCTCAAGCCCCAATACGCAATGGTCAATCGCGAACCGGAGCACCACAAGGAGGGGGTCTACTACCTTCGTTTCGGAACGGACGGCGGGAAACAGCAGTTTGTGCTGGTTGGCAAAGACCCATTCGTCGGTTTGGACAAGCTTGCCGAAAAGCAGCGGTGGCTCCGGGACCGGGAACGGCGGGTCGTTCCTCAAACGCCTGTCAACGCTAAAACGGAAAGCTGTCGGCTCAGCATCGACGATGCGGTCGAGCAGTATTTCAAGAACCTTCACTCGCAGGGGAAAGACCCGAAAACTATCCGCGTTTATAAGGTGGCGGTCGAAGAGTTCCGCAAGTCATGTACCAAGAAATTCTTGGACGAGATTGGGAGGCAGGACTTGATCGACTTCATGGGATGGCTGCGGAAGCAGCCCCCGAAACTGCGGAAAGACGGCACACCTCGTAAACAGCGCAGGTCCGGTGATCCGAACCGGACATACTTCAACAAGGTTAACAACGTCGTGATCTTCCTCAGCGCAAATGGCATAAACCGCCTTCTGAAGAAGAGCGAATATCCCAAGTTCGCCGAGAAGCCTGTGGTTTATTACGACGCAGAGCAGGTAAAAGCTTTGTACGCGGCAGCGAAGAACGACGAAGAACGGTTCACGCTCGACTATTTCCTCAAGAGCGGTGTTCGTGACGGTGAAGCCGCTCACGCGGAATACAGCGACGTCAAGGGTGGCTTCTTAAATATCGTGGACAAGCCGCACCTCAACTGGCACCCAAAGCATTGGCATACCTCTGGGGCTCGCCAGCGCTCAACGCTTGGCTCGGTCGTCGCAGCGGATCAACAGGAAAGAGTGCCTAGATTGCCGTCGCGAACGGCTGACTTTTGAAGTCCTTGTTACTTTTTTGTTACTTTTTTGGGGTATAATCCGTCCTGTTTTGGCTGCTGTGGACTTCGTTAACCATCGTCGAACTTCATCGCAGCAACTCTAAAAGTATCTGCCATTACAAAGGGATAGAACGATTTTTCCATTGTTGTTGTGATTTCTGAAATTGGTCGGAACACAATCCCACTCTCTCCGCCATCAACTCGTTGATGTGAAGCTGCTTAGCCGATGCGCTGACGTCCACTAGCGTCCATTAACGCGCCATCGCCTGCTTCACGACTCTCCCATGAGCTTCGCGCATCGAGTCCATCATCCCTCCACCATACGTATTCAGCGTGGTCTGAATGGACGCGTGCCTCATGAGTTCCTTCTGGACCGTGAGAGGCTCGCCGTTGTCCCCGAGCCATGCCCGGTAGGAATGCCGCAAGGTATGCCAGCCGATCGGTCCTAACCCCGTTTCCTGCCAACTTCGGGTTGGCCGACAAACCGGGAGCGATGCTGAGCGAACCATTAAGCAAAACAGCAAAACCGCAAGATCCTCTCCAGCTATGTGCTACTCCACCCGCAATAGGATCCCCCCACCTGGGGCGAGCCAGTTTTGCTCACCTTCGAAGGGCTCCGCTCGACCTGAGTAAGGATTCACGCGCACAACGTCGTACACTTCCCGCTTGAACTGAATGTCGAAGCGGAAAGAGTACGTCAGATCCTTGTTGACGATCATCAGATAGGATCGCCCCTTTTCGTCTTCGAATTCACCGACCAGAAAGCGCGCCGCGACGGAGGGCGGTATATACTGATCTTCGTCTTTCACCATGTCGATCCACCGCACCAGGCGGCTCTCAGAAAGCGGCTGGCCTTGCTTGGGCACGTCGGGATAGTGGTAGACGCCTGTGCTCCGCAGTCCGACCAGTGTTGGAGCGAGTGCGTGGATCTCGTAGTTGATGCGGCGCAGCGCGTCCCAGGTCGCGGTTTTGTTTCCAAACTGGTCGATCGCACCCATCCGGTAGTTGCCTCGTTCCGGCGTAAAGTACGTGAAGTACTGGATGCCTCGCCCGCCGTAGGCCAGCGCGCTGTATACCTGCAGGTGTAAGGTGGCATCCGAAGGCACCAGATAGCCGAAATGGGCTACGGCCTGAATGCAGCTCCAGAAGGGAGTCTTACTCTCCAATCCGACCTTGCGCACGATCTCAAGGTTCGTGAAGAACTCGTCTCCCATGCCGGCGTAAGACAGTGAATAGTTATCGAAGCTCAGGAATGGCTGATGGACCACATCGACGAGCGCTTTGGCATAGTCCTCATAGTTCGTGTACCACTCCTGCTCCCCCTCTCGGTAGGGAAACAAGTTCACGTAGGGGAGTTTGTCGGGCATGGCTTCGCGCAGCAAAGCGACTACGCGTCCGAGAGCAGGCATCTCAGGCGTGCGGGGCTCATCGTTCAGAAAGAATCCCAGTACTGTGGGATTGCTGCCGAACTCACGCGCCAGCTCGGCGACGTCTTTGCGGATCTGATCCTCGGGCGGCAGTTTTTTCCAGTCGTAATTGCTTACTCGTGAGTCTCGAAGGACACAGGTTAGACCAGCGGCCCGGACGCGCTCGACATCCTCCGCCCGGCAGAACCCCGCCATATTCATGCCCGCATCTTTCATGCCCCGCAGAAGCTCCGGATCGGATGATGCGTCGTCCCACGGCATGACGGCAAAATCGCGCGGCGTCGCGGGCTGTGGATGAGGAAACTGCTGAGCAAACATCTGCCTCGGCCACAAGAAAACTAACAGGCACAGAACTAGCAAGCGATTCATTAACGTGTCCTCTTGTCTGTAAGACCGCCTACAACTTGTCCTCTTGGAGACATGTCTGCGAAACTACCTCTGAGCTTCGGGAACGAGCCCGGCGGACTCAGCGAAAAGCCGCCGCGGGGGACCCCGGCTAGAAGCTCAGGCTGGCTCCAAGCTGCATAGTGCGGCCCGTGTAGGCGCTCGTAATTGTGCCGACACCGCCGGGACCCTGGCCTGTGCCGATAGCGGCGTTCGGCAGCCCGAAATTGGGGTGATTGAGCAGGTTATAGGTTTCTACCTTGAACTGCAGCTTTCCCTGTTCACCAAGCTTCCGGACGGAAAAATTCTTGAGCAATGCCCCATTGATGTTAGTCCAGCGTGGACCGTACAAGATATCTCGTCCGGAATCGCCGAAGGTATACGCGTCCGGTACCACAAATGCACTCGGATCAAACCATTCATTAATATTCGGGTGCGCAACGGTTCCTTTTCCGATGCGGTTCGGACGCCAAGCCCCCGCCAGCGAACCAGTTTCGTTGGGGCTGCCGACATACGGCGTAAAAGGACTACCCGAGTGTATCTGGAACAGAGATGAGACTTCCCATCCGCCTAGAGCCGCGTTCAACAGGCCGTTCTCGCTCTGAAAACGCTTGCCGTTCCCAAAGGGAAGTTCGTAGACCAAGCTCCCGTTGAAGAAATGACGGAAATCCGTGGTCGAAGGGCCGTAGTTCGATCTTGGATCATATTGGTTTTGCAGCGCCCCGCCATGTTCTGCATGTCCATTGCCCCCACCGACGAAGCCGGAGTTGGTGATCTCGTCCATGGTCTTCGACCAGGTGTAATTGGCCGTCAACAACAGCCCGTGGGACACCTGCTTCTTCACGCTGGTTTGAAGAGCGTTGTAGTTGGAAATGCCGTCGAAGAACGAAGCGGCGACGCCCAAGTATTGGGGATAAGGTTGATTCAGTTGAGCATTGCCTGGCCCCAATTCGCTCTCGGGCACTTGGTCGATATCCCGCGTATAAGCAAGATGGATCCCCCGGTTTCCTACATATGCAGTCTCCAGCACTATGCCGCCTTTGAACTGGTGCTGGATGCTCAGCTGATATTCCTCGGAGTAGCCCAGCGGACTGTGAAACAGCGGATAATTAACATTCTGGCCGTTCAGTATGTCTGGAGTCCGCAACTGAGGACCGGGATAGATGGGCGGAGGCGGCCCTTGGGATAGCTGAAAAACGGGCGTAAGCCCATCGGTAGTGCTCAAACCACCAATGGGCGCCCAGCCCTGTCCAAACCCACCGGATGCGTAGGTGTTCCATCCTGCAATGACGTTGTAGATCCCGAATCCACCCCGAATCGACGTGTCACTCCGGGGCGCCCAGGCAAATCCCAACCGAGGAGCAAAGAAATCGTAAATCGTGTCCGTTTCCGCCCTGTGCCCAAGCTGACCGGCAAACCACAACCCACCTGGCGTACCCGTGCCTGGGTTGATGATGTTCGGCTGGAAACCGGATATCTTGTTGTTGACCTCGCTCCATCCGCTTTGAATGATGTAACGCAGCCCCATCGTCAGAGTGAGGTTCGGGGTGATTTTGTATTCGTCCTGTGCGAAACTCTGCGCACTCCAACTACGCGCCCCAACTACCGGTTGTGGGTCGATCCACCAACCGTCCGACAGGCCCAGGAAGAAATCTGCATAACCCGTCCCCTCAATGAGTCCGGCGGGTGGGTTTACTTGGTCTGCTGGGTTAAGGGTGAAGAGGCCGCTGAAATCAAAATTCCCTTCGTTAGCTGTAGGCCAGCCGGAGTTGACCAGCCACCTCTCGAATTCGCCTCCGAATTTGAAAATATGCTTCCCCCTGATCCAGGTGAAAACGTCAGAAGGCACGACCGTAGTCTCGGCATCCACTGCCGGACCGCCAAACCCTGCTGCGTCAACCCCGATCGTGGTGCTGAAAACTCCGTCGATATAGGTGTCCGGGAAAAGATCACCGGCAGGATTGTTCAACCCCAGCTTGGCCGGATAACCTTGGCCCATGCTTGCGACGTAGGCGATAAAGTGCTCGCGCGTAAGGGCAACACGCAATTCGTTCACCTTGTTCGAACTCATCGTCCAAACATCGGTGATCTGGCCCTGTATGTCGTGTTGAGGGGTGGTTAGGCAGTCAATGCTGCAGATCGGATCCGAGTACGTAGTGGTCTGATGGACCACCATGAACGATCCCGTCAAACGGTTGGCTGGCAAAATGTCATAATCCACTTTCCCGGTGAACCATTTCGTGTCGACAGGGTAGCTGACGCTGGTATTGAAATTGCCGACGATCGCATCGGTCTGGGGCAAAGGGAAGTACTGTTGTATGGCTCCGGCCACCTTATCAAGCCGGGAAAGAGGAATAATGTTCCCTGGAAACGGCTGATTCGTGTTAGTGGTGGGGTTATAAGTGGCGGGGTCATAGAGTTGGACGGCGGTCAGAGTCGAGCCTTGCGGCGCGGGGATGCAAAGACCATTGGCATCAAAGCCGGTTTGACACAACTCCGAGAAATCGCCCGTACGCATCTTGCTGCTCGGATAGGAATAGAAGGCTGTGCTTGGAGTGCTTGCAGGATTGTCCTGAAAACTGCCGAAGAAGAAGGCCTTATTGCGCTTGATGGGTCCGCCGATGGTGAAACCGAATTCGTTCCAGCGAAGGGCGGGTTTCGGCTGGGTGGGATCTGCAAAATAATTGCGTGCGTCGAACTTATCGTTCCCAACATATTCGAACGCATTCCCGTGGAACCGATTGGTTCCACTCTTGGTGGTGACGTTGAAAACGGACAGGCCACTTCCTCGCTCGGCGCCGAAGTTCGCCGTGCTCAGATCGAGTTCCTGGATGGTGTCCAACGGGGGCTGCAGGATGTCTGGGTTCTGGGACGCCCCGAGCATGGCGATGCCGCCATCGATTTGCCAATTGGACTGATATGCCGTCTGGCCGTTCACACCGATGCCTTGTCCGGTAGCATCTGAACCGCCGCCGCCATTCACGCCGGGGAGCGTTCCCAATAATTCGTCCCAACTGCGGTTAACATTCGGAACGTCCGTGACAACTTGCGTCGTTAGCGTCAGGCCCCTCTCGGCAGTTTCCGTCTGCACCAAGGGCTGGAGAGCAGTGACCGTTATGTTCTCCGACACCGATCCCACCTGTAGAACGGCATCGACTTTGATGGTTTCGACATGCAAGACAATTCCATTGCGGACGTATGTCTTAAACCCGTCCTTTGCGAACGTTATGGAATACTGGCCGGGTGGCACGAATGGCGCTTCGTAAACCCCCGTAGAGTCCGTTGTGAGTTGCTGGCTCACGCCGGTCTGCACGTTCGTGATGGCAACTTCGACACCTGCGACGACCGCACTGGATGCGTCCGTCACCGTTCCGCGAACCTCGCCGGCTTGCTTGCTCTGGGACGTGGCCCGGTAGGTGGGCAGCAAAACGAACAGCGCCAGAGCGCAAGCACATCTCAGGCCCTTCCCTAATGGCAGCACGCAAAACCCGCGTTGATTCGAACCCATGAGATCCCCCTATTCTATGGTGCAAGGGCCGACCGTTCTTTTCTCGGAGGCGCCCATAGCCCTACTTCGACTCTCGACTGTGCGATTCGGAGAGTCAAGGCGCGTAACCGTGCGTAACCGTCTGCGTAACAGTTCCACAGAGTAGTAGCGTCTTGCTCAAAAGCCGTGATTTCAGCGTGAGATCCGCGCCTGGCTGCGACGAAGGGCTGGGGGCGGCAAGCGCTACCAGTAGTGGGAAGCGATCACTTGAGGAGAAGCCGGAGCATTCGCAATCACCTTCAGGTGCAGCACAAGCTGCAAGTTCTTTTTTTGCCAACCCTCTGGTGCACCGCGAAGGGCGTCACCCAAGAGAGTGGGATCGGTGATCAACTCCGCCGCCGCTTCCGTGCCGTATTGAGTGCAGCCGCTGACCAGGACGATCATCGTGTGGGTCTGTGGGTCAAATGCGCGCGAGAGGACGGCATAGTCTTCGTCCGTATGAAAATCTGAACCGAGGTGATGAGGGTACCAATCGGTAGGTTTTCCATTATCGTCGATGACGCCCTGATTGTGGTCTATGAAAAAGCGGAAACCCTTTGTCACATCTTCCCAGTGAGTACTGGAATAGCCGATCAGAACGGCGGGAGCACTGCGCAAGTCCTCGAATGTCACCGCATTGCCAACTCGAATCGCGTAGGGGTGACCCATGTGGCTCAACATTCCAGAGATTCGGGCTGCAGCAATCAAGTCGCCCCCGCCGACGTACTGGTCCGACAATAAGACGAAGTCATTGTCACGCGGAGCTGCGACCGCGCGCGGGGGGCCCAGAAAGCTGCTGGGATAGTAAACCGGCGCATACGACGTCGCCACAATGATAGGGTCCCGGCTGCGTAGAACCGGTTCCCAAAACTGGTCGAGTACGGAGGTGGGCCTGTAGATCTTCCACCCGGTGACCACCAGCACACCAATCGCAATCAACAATCCTAATGCCCGCGCAAATCTCCACCAGACACCGCGAGTTCGACGTGCCCCGAAAATTTGTTCTTCCGGCTGCTCGGTGGTAGACGCCGCAGCCGAGTTTTCTATCAATAACGGGGAAAGGTTGCCGAGGCCGTTTTTTCGCGTCAGGGAAAAACTCGGCACGTAGTGGCCAACCGGAAGGTCGATTACAACTTCGTCCTGCCTACCGCGACCGGCATAATAGAGCCCGAGACGCTTACGGACCTCAGTCGCCTTAATGCGGACTATTCCATCTTCGTTGGTGTCGTAGGAAGCGTCACGCCCAAACACACCTGCGCCAACCGTGCGTTCCTTTAGCGGGAGACCTGCCAGTGTTTGTCCCACTATGAAGGTAAGAAAATCCTGGCAACGCTTGCTTGATCGGAATTCCGGACTATCCAGAATGCGCTGCAATTGCGACCGAACCGCCTCCGGAGGGACAGACCCGGACGGTGACTCGTGTGGCACCGGGGCCTTTGTGGCGGAAGACACATCCTCGGACATTACTCTGCAATTTTAGCACCGGTACCAAGGATGTAGGCCAAGCACTGAGTTCCGGCGTCAGAAATTCTCCGCTCGCAAAGGGGCGTCTCTCAGTTCTTGCTCAACGCCGCGCCGATCGCCTTCTCAGCTAGCGGCGCCATCACGGCATAGCCGGCTTGGTTCGGGTGGACTCCGTCTTCGGACAGTTCAGTCTTCAGACCACGCTTGTCATTCGCCATGGCCGAGTGGTAGTCGAGGAAAACCAGCCCCTCCTTCGCGGCGTAGTCTTTCATCCAGTCATTTAAGGCGCGAATCTTCTCAACCGGTCGTATGTCCGCCCTCCACGGATATTGCAAAGCGGGTAGGAGTGAAGCAAGAACCACGCGGATTCCATTTCGCTTCGCCAGGTCTACCATGGACGTCAGATTGTCTTCGATCGCCGCCAGCGTGATGGGACCGGTATTTTCCGCGATATCGTTCGTGCCAGCGAGGATTACCACTACTTCCGGCCTTAGTGCGATCACGTCCTGGCGAAAGCGAAGAAGGATCTGCGGCGTGGTTTGCCCACTGATTCCGCGATTCACGTAAGGCTTGCCGTGGAAGGAGTCGGACAGTGTCCAGAATTCTGTGATGGAATCGCCCAGGAACACCACTCTCGATTCCCCCTTGGCGGGTGGGCCCAGCTTGGCATCGTCCTCCCGATACTTGGCCAAATCGGGCCAGTCACGCAATCTCGATTCCATTGCCTGCTGGTCTTCCTTGAGAGATGCGCACGGATCTGACGGCTGCTGCGCCACTGCGGTGGACCACAGAATCAAGCCAGCGAGCACCACAAGGATTGGTTTCATAAGGAACACAGGACCTCACCTCCCAGCGCTCTTGGAAGCAAGCCGACCTCTCTTTTCCCGGAGGCGCACATAGTCGGCCGTCGACTCTCGACTACCCAATTCGGAGAGTCAAAGTGCCTAACCGTGCGTAACCGTCTGCGTAACGGTGTTCGTCGTCAGAAGCTGTGAGACCAGCTTCTGACGACGAACAGCCATATCGTCAACGGCGCGAATGCTTCTCCTTCATCGGCAGCTGCTGCCGCAGTAAGGGGAATGGAACTCATGATAACCCAGCCCGAGTTGCGTCGGCACCTTTGGCGCAATGCGAAGCAGCTCAAGACTGGATTGAAGGGGATGGGATTCGAGCAGGATGACTCCGCTGTACCCATTGCAGCCCGGACATTGAAGACGGGCGAAGAAATGGACCGGGTTTACAAGCAACTGATGAATCGCAGAATCGCGATCCAGCGCACTTGGCCGATGCACCGCCAATATTGGTGTAGCCCGATATGAAATGTTGCACGCGCGCGATGATGCCAGGAGGATTCCCTTCCAGCGCCCTGCGACGTGCGCCAGTACGCCACCGAGCGCCATGCGCCCGTGCTCATCAGTGTTGAAGTCCTGGTAAATGAAATCACGCAGGTAGCGTCCATTCTGCGAGATCTGTTCGCCGATGACGCGAGCCGTGGGAAACGATCGCGTCCGGATCGTGTTTCGAATAAAATAAAGTCTCTTACTTCTACTTCACGGCGCCGCCTGATTTCATGATTTATAGTTTCACCTTGCTCGCCGCCCGGAGTTCTGCCGCCGTCTGCGGCGAGACTTCATCCAAAGAGGATTTCCATGCCTGGCATTACTCGTCGTAATCTGCTTTGTTCCGGACTGGCTCTTTCTGCTTCTTCTTTGGTGGCCCGGTCGGCTTGGGGTCGCGCAAGTGCTCTTCTCTCCGGCGATCCGGAGGCTGCTTCGGCCGTGGCGCTGGCCGCCGTGGCGCCCCGCGAGCAACTGCTTTTTGACTCTGGCTGGAAGTTCCAGTTTGGCCACGGCACCGATCCGGCGCGCGACCTGGGGTTCGGCACTGGTCAGGAAGACTTTGCCAAGACCGGCGAGTTCGACTTCTCCAAGGCCAAGTTTGACGACTCGAAGTGGCGCATGCTGAACCTGCCCCACGACTGGGCGGTCGAGCTGCCCTTTGTGCACGACGAGGTGCAGAACTCCCACGGCTACAAGCCCATCGGCCGCCGATACCCCGAAACCAGCGTGGGCTGGTATCGCCGCGAATTCGAGATCCCCGCCAGCGATCTGGGCCGGCGCATCACGGTCGAGTTCGACGGTGCCTTCCGCAGTGTGCTGATTTTTGTAAACGGCTGCTTCATCGGCCGCAACGACAACGGGTACGCGCCTTTCCGCTTCGACCTGACAGACTTTCTGAGCTACGGCGCGAAGAACTACATTGTGGTGCGTGTGGACGCCAGCGTTGGCGACGGCTGGTTCTACGAGGGTGCCGGCATCTACCGCCATGTGTGGCTGACCAAGACCGATGCGGTGCACCTGGGCAAGTGGGAGACCACGGTGCGTGCGGCCGTGGACGGCAATGCCGCCACTTTGACTCTGGGCGCGGTGGTCGAGAACGAGGGCAAGCAGGCGGAGAGAGCCAAGGTGAGCTGGCAGATTCTCGACGCCGCCGGCAAGATCGTGGCCACCGCCGAGGCCGCTCCGCAATCGATTGCCGTGGACGGCTCTGCGACCTTCAAAGCGACCGCAAAGCTGACCAATCCGGCGCTGTGGTCGGTGGATGCGCCGAATCTCTACTCGGCTATTGTGGCCGTCGAAGCGGGCGGCAAGGCGCGCGACGCCGAGCGCGTGAGCTTTGGCGTGCGCACCGTGCTGTTCGATGCCGACAAGGGACTCTTCCTCAACGGCAAGTCCATCAAGATTCAAGGCACTTGCAACCACCAGGACCACGCTGGTGTGGGCGCGGCTCTGCCCGACCGGTTGCAGTGGTTCCGGCTGGGCGTGCTACGCGAGATGGGCTGCAACGCCGTGCGCACGTCGCACAACATGCCGACGCCGGAGTGGGTGGAAGGCTGCGACCGCATGGGCCTGATGATGATGTGCGAGACGCGGCAGATGAGTTCGAGCCCTGAAGGTCTGGCGCAGCTGGAGGCGATGATCAAACGCTATCGCAACTCGCCGTCGATCATCCTTTGGTCCATCGGCAACGAGGAATTTGTGCTGCAGGACGACGAGGCGGAGCAGGGTGCCAAGATCGCAGCAACCATGGTGCAGCGGGCTCACGAACTCGACCCCACGCGCGTGGTCTCTGCGGCGGTGAACGGCACCAACGAAAAAGGTCTCTCCGATCCGGTCGATATCATCGGCTTCAACTATTGCCTGCAGTTCCCCGACGACTATCACAAGAAGTATCCGAAGCGGCCGCTCTACGGGTCTGAGACGGCCAGCGCCGTCTCCACGCGCGGCGTGTATTCGACCGACGCATTGCGCAACACGATGACCGCCTACGACACCAACCCGTCGGGCTGGCAGGGGTATGAGACCGCCGAGACCTGGTGGAAGTTCTATGGCACACGCGAATGGGAGGCCGGGGGCTTTGCCTGGACCGGCTTCGACTATCGCGGCGAGCCCTCGCCCTACGGCTGGCCGTCCATCAACTCGCAGTTCGGCATCGTGGACATGTGCGGATTTCCCAAGGACACCTTCTTCTACTACAAGGCATGGTGGGGCAAGGACCCCGTGCTGCACCTGTTCCCGCACTGGGACTTCGAGGGAAGGGAAGGCGAGGTGATCCCAGTGTGGGTGTACTCGAACCTGGACGAGGTCGAGCTTTTCGTCAACGGCAAGAGCCTGGGCAGCCAAAACGTTCCACACCTGGGCCATCTGGAATGGAAGGTCAATTACAAGCCGGGCGTGATTGAGGCCCGCGGCAGCAAAGGCGGCAAAGTGGTGCTCACGAAGAAGCGGGAGACCACCAGTCCGACAGTGGCCATCCGGCTGACCGCGGACCGGACGGAGATCAATGCCGACGGCGAGGACGTGTCGATC
>Ga0208937_1000357_pt1 | contig 38412 bp, 35 predicted proteins | sample June2015DPH_11_5_FD_184705 | JGI IMG/M metagenome (GOLD analysis project Ga0208937, IMG submission 184705) | Peatland microbial communities from SPRUCE experiment site at the Marcell Experimental Forest, Minnesota, USA - June2015DPH_11_40... | ecosystem: Environmental > Terrestrial > Soil >...
CGGGCCCTGAACAGGGCACCTGCCGCAAAAAGCGGAGACGCATCCGCGCCAAATCAACAGTGGAAATGATCGTCGCGCCGCAGGGGCGGTCGAGCCAACGACAAAATAGTCATTGTTCGAGGTTCCCTCAAGCGTAGGGCGACCGCCCTGCAGGGGCGTGCGCAAGGCCCGCCCCGCCGTTGCCGCCGCGCGTGAGGTCAAAAATGTCGGCCCGTCCCAGGATTGCGGTCTTTTCCATGGGGGGAACAATAGCGTCAACGCGCGGCGCCGACGGCGCCGCGTCCCCGCGTCTGACTGCCGAGCAACTCGTGGCCGCGGTGCCGCGGCTTGCCGAAGTTGCGGACATTGAAACGGTCCGCTTTCGCCAGGTAGCGTCCTCGGACCTAACCGTGGCCGACGTCATCGCGCTCGCCGAAAGGCTCGGCGGCGCCGTGGCCGATGGGATTACCGGAGCCGTCGTGACCCAGGGCACCAACACGCTGGAGGAGACCTCCTTCGTCCTCGATTTGCTCTGGGACCGCGAGGAAGCGGTCGCGCTCACCGGGGCCATGCGCCATCCCGACCTTCCCGGCGCCGACGGACCGGCGAATCTGCTTGCCGCTTCCGTGGTTGCGTCTAGCCCGCTCGCGCGGGGTCTTGGCTGTCTGGTTGTCTTCAACGACGAAGTTCACCTGCCGCTGTTCGTGCACAAGTCCCACACCAGCAATCCGGCAACGTTTCGCTCGGCGCAGACGGGACCGATCGGCTGGATCAGCGAGGGCCGCTTGCGCATCGCGCTGCGTCCGGTGGTCCGCCATCATATCGCGATACGGGGCGCGCTCGATGCCGTGCCGCCGGTCGCGCTCGTGAAGATGACGCTCGGCGATGACGGCCGCCTGCTCACGGCGATCGAATCGTTCGGTTATCGAGGGCTTGTTGTCGAAGCCACAGGTGGCGGCCATGTCCCGCGCACGACGGCCGAGATACTCGGTGCGCTGACGCAAAAAATGCCGGTCGTGCTCACGTCGCGGACCGGCGCCGGCGAAGTGCTTCACAATACCTACGGATTCGTAGGATCAGAAACCGATCTGCTCAAGCGCGGGCTCATCCACGCCGGCATTCTGGACGGACTTAAGGCGAGGCTCCTGCTAACGCTTTTGTTAATTGCCGGAGCCGATAACAGGACGATTGTTGAAGCATTCGCCGCCGTCGGGATTCCGGGCAGCCGGCCGGCTTTTCGCCTGACCTGACGAGCGTACCTTCAATACCTCGCGGGTGACATAGGCGATGGTGCGCTCGAAGCCGAGACTAAAGCCGGTAAGCGGCACCGTGCCGTAGCGGCGGAGATCGCGATACCAGGCGTAGAGCTCCTTGTCGATGCCGCGCTCTGCCATGCCCGTGTCGAGCATGTCGAGCCGCTCCTCGCGTTGGCTGCCGCCGATGGTCTCGCCGATACCGGGCGCGACACATCCATGGCCGCATCGCGGCGCAGCAAGCCTGCAAGCGAATAGCCAAGCCTGCCAAAGTGAACCGCTAACATGATTCAAGGCCCATTTGAATCAAACAAACGTTAATTTAGAAAGCCGCTGCGCGCTCAACGGATTCCGATTCGCCTAATGACACATTACGGAATAGTTGCCCGCTGCCCAGCGCGCCGAATTTTCCGATCTTCCGCCATCAAAGAAAATTTCGAGGCGCGGGAATAAATCGCCGCGTCGGCCGCTCTCATCATCAGAAGCCGCTGAAGATCGAAACGGCGGCGCGATCGCGGCCTGGCGCCACGATTACATCAAGAGGAGAATGAAAATGTTGAACATCCGCAATGCGGCCATCGCCGTGATCACCTCTGCCTCGCTCTCGCTGTTGGCGGTGTCGGTGGCACAGGCCCATGGCGGCGAAAAAAAGCCGACCCATAGGGCAATCTATAACACCACCCGGGATCCCTCCACGATAAACCGTCAGACACCGACGTGGCTGGACAACTACCACGGCATGCCCACGTTATCGGAGGGCGGGGGCGTCGGCTAAGCAGTTGTCGAGGCCTGTAAAGCCTTGATCGGCGTGATGTCCCTCGCGCACCCCCGCGCGGGGGACGCTCGCACCATGCACGCGGTGTCGGTATCCGATGAAGCGCGGAATTGCTGAGCAATATCCGTCACATCGAAGAGTACGACCGTCGCAAGCCTTCTCCGTCCCAGAGGCAGATGGCCGACGAACAAGCGATTTATGTTGCCCGCGTCAAAATAATTTCATTGGCGCGGGAATAAACGCCAACTGGCGGCGATCTTATCGGTAACGGAGACATTGCTCGACGGTGTCGTCCGGTCCACGCGATCAATTCGATGCAAGGAGAACGTCAATGCTAACCGTATCCATGTCTCGCCGGAGTCTTCTGACGTCTGCAGCCGTGGCTGCAGCCTTTGGGCTGGACAGAAAGTTGGCTTTCGTCACCCCCGCACATGCGGAGACGCCGCTCGAGCCGACGACGGGATTCTACAAGTACAAGGTCGGGTCCATCGAGGTCACAGCCGTCTATGACGGCATCTGGCGCAAACCCCACGATCCCACTTTCATCAAGAATGCCTCGGTCGAGGAAACAAAGGCCGCGCTCGCGGCTGCTGGCCTGACCACGGAATTCATGCCGATTCCGCTGACGGTGATCGTGCTCAAGATCGGCGACAAGCACGTCATGGTCGACGCCGGGTCAGGTGTTGGCCAGTGGCAAGCAAACGCCACGCACCTGCCTGCCAACATGCAGGCCGCCGGCATCGACCGCAGCCAGATCAGCACGATCCTGGTCTCGCATTTTCATCCTGATCACGTCTGGGGCCTGATGGAGAAAGGTACCAACGCGGCCGTCTTCCCCAATGCCGAACTGATCGTCAACGGCACCGAATACAAGTGGTGGACGGAGCCCGGCCGGGTCGAGAAATTAGCGGAAGGCCGCAGGGCCGCTGGCAAGCGCATCGCCGACGTTTTTCCGACGTGGAAGAACTGGAAGCTCGTCGAGGATAAAGCAGAAGTGGCGCCTGGCGTCCAGCTCCTCGCAGCGGTCGGTCACACTCCCGGTCACTCGGCGTTCCTGGTTACTTCAGGCAAAGATCAACTGATGGTGTCGAATGACACCATGTACGTGCCCGCTCTCTTGGCGCCGCACCCGGAATGGGAAGGGGTCTACGATCAGGACGGTCCGACGGCGGTCGCTACGCGCCGCAAACTCGTCGACCGCGTCATCGCCGACAAGATGATGATCTGCGGCGCACATTTCCCGTTCCCTGGTGCTGGCGTGTTCGCCAAGGACGGCAACGCCTACACCTTCACGCCAGTAGTCCAATCCTGATCCACACGAGTCTAACCCTGATCACACATGGAGAATGTCACATGAAAACGCTTCAATCCATCCTGGCGAGCACAGCGCTGCTTGTTAGTCTCGGTCTCGCGCCAGCACTTATGCAGGCTCCAGCCTTTGCGGTCGACAACATGGAATCGACCGACGCACCCGACCTCAGCTCTGTCCGCGCCAAGATCAAGGCTAACGACTATGCCGCTGCTCTGGCGGAACTGAGGGATATGGCCGAAGATACCCAACAGGCCGATGTCTATAATTTGCTCGGCTACACCCTGCGCAAGACCGGCGACTTCAAGACCTCGCTGACTTATTACACCAAGGCGCTGGACCTCCAGCCGGATCACAAGGCCGCGCGCGAGTACCTCGGCGAGCTTTATGTCGAGACCGGCGACTTGGAGAAGGCCAAGCAGCAGCTCGCCGTCCTTGCGAAACTCTGCCCGGGCGGCTGCGAAGAGCGCGAAGACCTGCAAAAGGCAATCAGTGCCAAATCGGCAAGCAATTGAAGACCAAAGCGGGCGATCGCTCGCCCGCTTCTTTCCTCCAGCTGGAAGCAAATGGGAGTTGAGCGATGGACAGAGTTCTGGGAATAAAAAATACGACGCTGGACAATGTCGTCTTGCTCGCAAGCCGGTTATTGCTTGCATTGATCTTTGTCCACGAGGGTGCGTTTCTGGCCATGAACTTTGCAGCTGCTTCTGCAGGCATGGCCAAGATGGGCGTTCCAGCGGCCGCGCTCGTTCCGACGATCGCTTTGCAGCTGGTTGCGGGTTTGGCGATTGCGATTGGCTGGCATGCGCGACTGGGCGCGGCAGCGCTAGGCCTGTTCTGCGTGGCAACCGCGATCTTGTTTCACACAAATTTTGCCAGCCGAAACGAGCTGCTGCATTTCGAGAAGGACCTCGCCATCGCCGGCGGAATGTTTGTATTAATGTTGCGCGGCGCCGGGGGTCTTTCCATCGACGCATTTGCCGAACGAAACGCACAGCATGACTCGTTGGTTCAACTTGCGAACCGCGAAGTTGCCTCCGAACCGCAGACCTCGTATCATCAAAACTCGGTAGCAGCCTCGAGCGCGAAACCAACCACGGTGCCGGAAAAGTTATTCAGGGCGATTGGAACGTAACGACATGGCCGATTCAACGTCTGATGATAACTCGGTCCTGCTGGTTCACGCCTATCTGGACGGCGAGCTCGATGCTGCCAATGCCCTGGAAATCGCGCAGCGGATGAGCACTGATCCGGCGCTCGCCGCTGAGGGCGAGCGGGTCAAGGCGTTGCAGCAACTAATTCATGAGCGTCTTCCGCGCGAGGTGGCACCGCCAGATCTGCGGGCCCGCATCGAGGCGTCGGTCGGCGGCTTGAGCCGCCCACGCGCGCAACCATCTTGGCGCGCGCTTGCGGCGTCGATCGCCCTGACTGCCGTCGTCGCCAGCAGCTCGACCTGGTTCATTGCCGGCTCTCAACCAACAAACGGGGTGGCGGAGTCGCTGGTTTCAGATCACATTCGTGCTCTTATGGCGGCACAACCCACCGATGTGGCATCGTCGGACCGCCATACCGTAAAGCCCTGGTTCAACGGCCGCATCCCAGAGTCGCCGCGGGTTGTCGACCTCGCCAAGGCGGATTATCCACTGGTTGGGGGACGCATCGACGTGGTGGGCCAGACGCCGGTCCCGACGCTGGTGTATCGCCACGACAAGCATCTTATCAGCCTCACCGAAATGCCTGCCGAAGGCCAATTTGGATTTTCAGGCGGCCCCCGCGCCATCGACGGCTACAATTTGGTCCACTGGACGGAAAATGGGGTGAGCTATTGGGCAATCTCCGACCTTGCCTCCGCGAAGTTGGAGGAGTTCACTCAGCTATTTCGCCGCACTCCACCTGAGTTGTGAGAGTTTTTGGAAGCGGCAAGCGAGGGCATGCCCAGCCCGAATATGCGCCGCAGTACGTTTACCAACATCACGGCAATAATATCGGCCTGACCGTTGATCCGCAAAAGTTACCGCAATGAAATCTGAAAGGTCAACATTACGCTTGGCCGCCTCCGCCGCTCCAGACCGGATAAGCGGCGATGACAACGCGCGCTTTGCGACCGTTGTCGTGCCGCATATCGATGACGCCTATCGGCTGGCGCATTGGTTGACAGGTAATCGTACTGATGCCGAAGATGTGGTGCAGGACGCGTCGCTACGCGCCTTCCGCGCCATCCGTAGCTTTACTGGCGGCAGTGCTCGCGCTTGGCTGCTTACCATCGTACGCAACACCGCCTATTCCTGGCTCCGCAAGAACCGTCCGGCAGCGGTCGTCACGGTCGAGGACCTCGAAGCGGTCGAGCTTGCGCAAGCCAATCCAGGCGACCGACATGCGGAAACGCCGGAGGCAGCGTTTATCGCCATGGCCGACGCCGAGCAGCTACGCGCGGCAATTGCGGCGTTGCCGGCACCGTTCCGGGAAACGCTGGTGCTGCGCGATATCGAGGGCCTCGATTACCGCGAGATTGCCCAGGCGACGGAAGTGCCAATCGGGACCGTGATGTCTCGGCTTGCGCGAGCTCGCCGGCGCCTGACCGCGACCATCGCAGGGAATGAGCCTTGAGTGAGGCGCCCTACGCGCTGCTCTTTAGCCTGTCCGTTCCGAAAATTCGATCCGGTCTGGATTCGCAACGTGAGGCAGAATCATCGCATCATGAGGACCGATGCTTGCGATCCTACACCCGCACTTACTCTTGATCTTCGTCGGCGACATCTTCAAGTCGCGGCGCAGGCTCGAAGCCGAGAACCTGTTTCTCCGTCATCAGCTCAATATAGCATTGCGGCGAGCGCCGCATCGTTTGCGGCTGCGCGGGAGCGACCGGGCATTGTTCGTGCTGATGACCCGGCTCTGGCCCAGCCTGCTTGACCTATCCCAGGTGGTGAAGCCGGAGACGATTTTGCGATGGCATCGCTCTGGATTCAAAGCGTTTTGGCGCTGGAAATCGCGAAATAGGGTAGGGCGCCCGAAAGTCGATCGGGAGCTGCGCGATCTGATCCGGCGGATGAGCAGGGAGAATCCGCTCTGGGGTGCACCTCGGATCCATGGCGAACTGCTGATGCTGGGGTTCGAAGTCGCTCAGTCGACGGTGTCCAAATATATGGTGCGCGGTCGCAAACCGCCTTCGCAGTCCTGGCGGACCTTTCTTCGAAACCACGCCGAAGCGATTTCTGCCATTGATATGTGCGTAGTTCCGACCCTGACCTTTGAGCGATTGTTTGCCTTTCTGGTTCTGGGTCATGGCCGGCGGCAGCTGCTGTGGTTCGAGGTAACGCGGCGTCCGACCGCAGAGTGGCTGGCCCGGCAGATCACCGAAGCCTTCCCCTGGGCATCGGCGCCGGCGTATTTGGTACGCGACAATGACCGTGCCTACGGGCAGGTCTTTACCTCTCGCGTGCGAGCCATGGGGATCCGCGACCGGCCAATCTCGCCGCGATCGCCCTGGCAGAATGGCTATGCGGAACGCCTGATCGGCACCGTGCGTTGCGAGTGCCTGGACCGGATGCTGATCTTCGGTGAGGCGCACCTGCGGCGAATTCTGCTGTTGTACGCCTGCTATTACAATGAAACGCGCACTCACCTGTCGCTGCGCAAGGATGCGCCGTTGGGTCGAGCGGTTCAACGACACGGAGCCATTATCGCTATGCCTGTTCTGGCCGGCCTGCATCATCGCTACGCACGGATATGATTTTCGGAAAGGACACCGGCATCTAAAGCGGGCCTTACACTTCGGCCGCGACCTGACAAACCGAGCGCCATTCCTCCCGTGGTAATCTTTGACAAATCAGACGTTATATCCACATCTAGATTCTCGCGCCTGCTTCGATCCCAGTAAAACGGTTTACCAAAGGCAGCGCAAGCGTGAGTCAGGAACGTGGTAAGGATCAAGTAGGAGTGATCTGGACAAGATCCCCCCCGATGCGAGGCGCCAAGCGAACGCTCCTTCCTCGCCCGAAGCGAACAAAACAGAGACGTCGCGTGAGGTCGTGGTTAGTGGGGCACAAGATTAAGCGGATGCCGATCATGCCGGGATACAGCCTTTGAAGCGCGCTTGACGAAAGTCCCTTTGCCTTCCGTGCTCTTCGCATGATGAGCTTGCCAATCTTGCCGGGATACAGCCTTTGAACCGCGCTTGACGAAAGTCACTTTGCCTTCTGTGCTCTTTGCATGATGAGCTTGCCGATCATGCCTGGACACGGCCTTTGAAGCGCTCTTGGCGAAAGGCGCTTTGCCTTTTGCGCTCTTCGCATGAAGAGCATGTTTTTTCAGAGGTGGCTGGTCCACGGGCAGAGAGGGAGCCATAACCTCATGGCATGCTGCTGAGATCAGATCCTTGTGGGACACAAGACACTGAAACACTCGTTCACGGTCGGGGATGGCGTCCTGGCAAAACTGAAATGCGTCATTCATGCACGCTTGCCGTCCGTCCTGAGTCTGCGCAAGCGCGACCGCGGTCCCATTCAAGGCGATAACAACCACGAGCATGATTCGCTGCTTCACGGAGGCGCGTCCCTTCGCTTTACAGCCATGTCGAGCTCCCCCGGGGTAATCCGATGACCACAAGATTATGGTTGACCAGGCACAGAGTCTATCGAGGGAGGCTTATCGTCGCCAGAGTACAGTAAAAGTCGGTCACAGACCTGCCGATGGGCGTGAGCCGCGATCTTATCGCGCCAGCGATCAGAACTTTTTAACCAGCCGCAACACCGTTTTGAAGTTGTAGACCGGGTAATCGTTCACAATGGGCGCACTGGCCTCCAGGGAAATGGTCAAGGTGTCGGTGACATTCCGACCAACTGCGACGTCAAGCGGGAGGAACAAGCGGCCGGTTTGGCCGGAAATTGGGTCCCCAAAGTTGATACGGATGTCGTTGCTCGGATAGAACGTCATAAACCAGTGATCCGGCAGACCAATGTTCAATGTCGGTGCAATCTGCGGTTCACTGATATTCCGTCTCGAAGGATCACCGGCAAAGCTGATCGCGTATCGAACACGGAATGTCCCTGTCGCTGTTGAAATAGAGAGGCAGGCGTCGATCGCCTCAGGCCACTAGGCTTGAGGTTGCGAATCGCAAACCGAGAGCGAGGAGATCGACGCCATGACGAAACATATCGGATTGCAGACGATGAACCAAGGTACGGCGCTGGCGACGGGTACGCTGGCGTTACCGCCCTTGGTGATTGAGGGGCTTGAGGAGTTCAAGGGCAGTTTCGACCGTCTGTGCCTGCAGGCTGGGACTGCGGCGATTGAGGCGATGCTTGTGGCTGATGCGGAACAGCTTTGCGGCAAGCGCTACCAGCGCCACGCCGACCGGCGGGCCTATCGATGGGGCTTGATCGGCAGCGAGATAGGCTGGCACGGCGGCAAGGCCGCGGTCCGGCGGCCACGGGTGCGCCGGCGCGGCGGTGGCGAAGTTCAGCTTTCCAACTGGAAGGCGATCCAGGAGGCGGACTTGCTGTCGCGCTGGGCGTTCAACCAGATGCTGATCGGTGTGGCGACGCGCAAGTACGCGCGTTCGGTACGACTGCCGGACGGCGATTTGGCCGGCCAGGCTAGGCGCGCCACGACGAAGTCCTCGGTATCGCGGCGGTTTGTGGCGCTGAGCACGGCGAAGCTGAAGGAATGGCTGGCGGCTGACCTGTCGGGGCTCGACCTGCTGGTGATCCAGATCGACGGGCTGCATGTCGGCGACCATGTCCTGGTGGCGGCCATCGGCATCGACGGGGCCGGCGACAAACACGTACTGGCACTGGCCTTGGGAGCGACGGAGAACGCCGCCGTGGTCAAGGCGCTGCTGGCCGACTTGATCGAGCGCGGGCTGCAACCGGACATCGCCCGCTTGTTCATCGTTGACGGTGCCAAGGCGCTGAGCCGGGCCATGCGTGACACCTTCGGCGGCTTCGCGCTGATCCAGCGCTGCCAGGTGCACAAGGGACGCAATATCATCGAGCGGCTCGACCGATCGTTGCACGCCGGGGTCAAGAAGGTGCTTCGTCAGGCTTGGGATAGTCCGACCGCCGAGCAGGCCGAGCGGGTTCTCAGGAACTTGGCGCGTCGGCTCGATCACGATGCCCCTGGCGTCTCGGCTTCGATCCACGAAGGGCTGGACGAAATGCTCACCGTCATCCGCCTGGGCCTGCCTGACCAGCTGCGGCGCTCGCTCGGCTGCACCAACGCGATCGAGAGCCTGATGGCTGTGCTGCGGCAGGTCTGCCGCAACGTCAAACGTTGGCGCGATGCGCGGATGGCATTGCGATGGACTGGAACCGCCATGCTGGAGGCCGCAAAGAGCTTCCGCCGCTTAAAGGCCCACAACCAGCTCCCGGTTCTGAGGGCCGCGTTGCTGCGCCATCAGCAAGCGTTGCTCGGTGACCAGCCCATTGCCAGCAAAAATCTGGCAGCATAGGATTCAACCGACGGCGCCTGCTGCACCAATTTCAACAAGCATCGGGACTATCCGATCGAACAACAGGCACGAAATAGGTGTCGGGCCCGATTTCAAGGAAGGAATAGCGCACCCCGAACCCGGGCATGATCTGCCACTTACCGCTTCCCAACGAGTCTTCAGCCGTAGGAGCGACTAGACGAGCACCGAAACCGAAAGCCCAGTGTCGGTCAATATCGTGTATGAGAGCAGCCTGGAACGCCGTATCGCCGATCCCGAAATCTTGCGCCGACCCATTCGAATTGAATGTCGTCTTGTTGACGATCGGAGCCTGGGCCAATAGTGCGAGCCTCCAGCCACCATCAAGCTCGGTCTTCCAATTGCCCCTGAGCAACCAGCTCTCCCGGTCCGTTTGGCTGGTCGTTCCTGAGGATATGTACGTGAACCGCGTGTCGAAGCTCCTCTGCGGGCGGGTAAAATCTTCACCGTTATAATCGGGGTCTTGCTGTTCCGGACCAGATTGCTGCGTCTGCTGCCCCTGAACGTAAGACGGTACCAGGGTCTCGCCGATGGCCGGAAGGGAGCAGCAGATAACGGGCGCCCATGCGATGAAAAACGCAAGGACCGAATGCGCACTGCGATCTTGTAGCTCGCCACTCACCCGGAATGAAACTACCACGAAATTGAACGCGCGTGTGCGCCGATTTCCGCGGGTCGCCGGATGAGAAGTGACCCATCAGGGACAAATCTGCGACCTCTCGATCGCTGAGATTATTGCGCACTCGGCTTTCCTGCCTGGCGCCGAAGCTCCTCAATGAGTGCGGCTAGTCCGTGGTCCTGTGGTGCGATTTGGGCCAACTGCTCAGCATATTCGAGGGCCGCGCCCGCGTCTCCGCCATCGCGGCTGAATGTGATGAGCGCCAACAGGGTGTCACGATCGCCTGGGTGCCGCGCCAGACTCTCCTTGAGTTCCGTCATAGCCTCGCGGATGCGGCCGGTCGAATGCAAGGCCACCGCGTAGACATATGCATATCTCGCCTGGCCGGGATCGAGTTCGGCGGCACTGCGCAATTCATCAAGCGCTTGATCGACTCGTTTAAGCCGCACAAGTGTCAGGCCGAGCGAGTGGTGAAGGCCGGCATCTCGCGGAGAAGCAAGGAGCGCGGCCCGCAGCACGCTCTCGCCGTCGGCTTCCCGCCCAAGCCCTCGGTAAAGATCGGCAAGGTTAGCGGCTGCGGGCGCATATTGCGGGCTCAAGCGCAGCGCAGCTCTGTATTCGGCCTCCGCTTCGGCAGAACGGCCGCGCTTCGCAAAGAAACTTCCGAGGGCCGCGCGCGCTTCCGGCCGATCGGCATTGAAGCGCTGAGCGTTGACGAACTCGGCCGCCGCGCCCTCGAACCGTTCACCGTCGGCGGGAGGCAGGTTCGCGGTCGGTACCACGGCAAGCAGCGAGACTGCCCTGATGCGCACGCCGCGGCTGGGATCGGAGAGAAGCGGCGAAGCAAGCGGCCAAATCTGAGCGGCCGGTACGCCTTCGAGCATGTCGAGAGCGCCAATCCGGACCATGGGATCCGGGTCCGACAGGGCTACCCGGGCTAAGTTGCCATTGGAGGGCGAGAGGCGCGGAGCGAGATCAGTCAACGCGCTCGCGCGAGCGAACGCAGGGGTATTGCCATCTGCGGCCACGGCGGCAAGAAGCTTCGCTGCGTCCGGTTGATCAGTCCAGGCCGCATGGAGTGCACTGGCATAGTTCTGAAAACCCTCTCGGTTCGGCCCATACCAGCTCTCGATGGCGGAGGCGGCCCATTCAGCCGATTTGTCGGTGTGGCAGTCGTTGCAGGTATTGGGCGTGCCGAGCTTGACCGACAGGTCCGGCCGAGGAATACGCAAGCTGTGATCGTGCCGCGGATCGATGACCATGTAGGTGCGCGTTGGCATGTGGCATGAAGCGCAAGCGACGGCCGCCTTCACGGCGTTATGATGGTTATGAGCGGCGGTGGCATACTTGTCTGACGAGTGGCATTGCAAACAGACGCCGTCGCCAGATACCTTTAGCTTGCCGCTGTGCGGGTCGTGGCAGTCGCTGCAGGTGACGCCCGCCATGAACATCTTGCTCTGCTTGAACGAGCCATAATTGTAGACTTCGTCCTGCATTTGCCCGTCGACATAATAGAGCCCGCGGCTGAGCTCCGAAACGACGTGCGTATCCGACAGCCACTGACCGGGCACCCAATCTTCGGAGAATTCAGCCCGGCGCGCGTGGCATAGCCCGCAGGTCTCGACTTCCTTGCGCAAAATAGGCGGTGTGAAATTGCGCTGCGGATTGCCGGTCTTTGGGTCGGTCAGCCATGTGATATCGCTGCGCTCGTCGAAGCGTACGGAGAGGCCCTTGGACTTGTACTCGTGTTTTCCGAACCGCCACCAACTCTGTCGGTCGCGTGCCCAGGCGACATGATGGGAGCCTTGGCCGTGGCAGGCCTCACAGCCCACGCTGATCTCTGCCAACGTTGTGTTAAAGCGATCATTGGCCGCGTCATAATTCTTGCGCACGCCAGTCGAATGGCACTCCGAGCACATGAAATTCCAATTCTGGTTCAGTTTCGTCCAGTGCAGGATATCGTCGTGCTTGATCTCCTCATTCGGGTAAAGGTGAAACCAGCGCTGGCCACCTTGCTCCTTTGGTCGACTGTCCCAGGCCAATGACAACGCCTGCAACCGTCCATCGGGGAATTCGACCAGATATTGCTGCAGCGGATCGATGCCGAACGTGTATTTCACCTCGAACGTGGCAAGCTTGCCGTCGCGGCCGTCGGTCTCAACCAGAAACTTCCCGTCCTTGCGGAAGAAGCGCGAGCGCACGCCGTAATAGTCGAAGCTGGCATCGTTGAAATCGCCAAGTACCGATTTATCGGTCGCGTGATCCATCGCCCGCCTATGCTGCGAAGTGCGCCACAGTTCAGCTTCCGCCCGGTGGCAGACCGCGCATGTCTCGCTGCCGACGAACGTTGCCGCGGAAGCGCTCCCTGCGTTCCAGGACCCGCTGCCATTGAAGAAATGGAAACCAAGGCCGGCTGCGGCGATGATCAAGGCCGCGGCTGATGCCGCGATCCAGCTTGCGCGCTTCGACAGGACGTTGGTTTTGGTCGGGCTGAGAGAGGAATCTTGCGGCGGCCCGGGCTGTGATGCTCTTCCGGCATGGTCCTTCGTAGATGCGGCTTTGGCGGCAAACTTGCGTCGCTTGCGCGTCAACGGCGTAGTCCTTCAGCGCTCAGATCACGAGCCTGCGATCGGGTCATCAGCGGTTATGCAGCCTAAAGCGGCGCACGAAAGGCGTTTTTCGGTAGATACGCCGGGCGTCATTGCGCATCCGCTCCGCGAGCCTTATTCGAACGCGAAGATGCGCTTCCAATCGTTTTTCATGTCGACCACGATCCAATGGTTAGTTACCGCGGCGTCCAGGGCCTTGTCGAGGCGACCGAAGGATGTGTCCCGGTCGTAGGCATATTCGCGTACCGCATCGGTGTGATGGACAAGGAGGCCAAGGCGGGCGACCCCTGACATTGTTGTCCATTGCAGCATTTCGAGATCGCCATCGGAATTGCCGAACGCCAAGATCGGACGCCGGCCGATGAACTCATTGATGCCAACTGGCTTGCCGGGCCCGTCATCGATGAAATTCACCTCCGGCAAACGGAACAGTTCCGGCCTGCCGTCGCGCATCTGGAACCTAGTCTTGATGGATGAGCCCACGACCTGCTCCGGCGGCACGCCGTAGACCCGCTCAGTCCATGGCCGCATGAACTCAACGCCGCCGCCGGAGACGATGAACGTCTTGAACCCATTAGCGCGTAAATAGGCGAGCAGCTCGATCATCGGCTGGTATGAGAGTTCGGTGTATGGGCGCTTGAACCTCGGGTGGCGCGCAGTCGCGAGCCAATCCGTGACGATCTTCTGGAATTCCTCGATGGTCATGCCGGCATGGGTCGCCATGACCAACTCCGCCATCCCGTGCTCGCCAGACGCTGCGAGCGTCTTCATGTCCCCTTCGAGCACCGCCTTGAACGGCTGCGTGTCCTTCCATTCCGGATGCAGCGGCGCCATCGCCTTTACGCGATCGAGCGCGAAAGCCAATTGCACATACATCGGATGCTCGACCCACAAGGTCCCGTCATTGTCGAATGTCGCGATGCGCTCGTCCGACGGCACGAAATCCGGACCGCCTTGCCGCGCGACGCGAGCAACGAAGTCAGTGATTGCCTGCTTCGTCGCCCCTTCATTCCATGATGGGAGTGGGTCAGTCTGAGCCTGCGCCTGCTCCAAGATGGGAAGCGTCGGTCCAAACAAGATTGCAACCGTTGCCGCAATTGCGAGCACGATGCGGCGGTTGATGCCGAAAGACAAAGAGATCGACCTCATGATATTTTCCCTTGATCGACAAAGGTGGGCAAATAGGAATTTGAGAAAAAACTTGCAGGCGGGCGACCTACAGGCAAGCCGCCCGCCGTTAAGGTCATTTCTATTACTGACCAGTGCCTTTGGCCGCCGCCTCCGCCTCGGCCATTTTTTTCGCCATCTCCGCTTTGAGCGCGTCAAGATTGAAGCTCGCGCCCCGCTGCATAGGCGGGTAATCGAGGAAGGTCTGGATTTCCTTGGCCATTAGCTGCTGGACGAACACGAAACGCCAGAATTGATACTTGAACCAATCGAAGTATTGCTGTGCGCCCTCTTTGGTCCCGTTGTTTGGCCAGCCCGTGCGCTCGAATGGATCGAGGCGCAGGTTAGTGATGTAAGGCACGTCCGGGTGCGTCTTTTCACCCAGCCAGCCGGCGGGCTGGTCGATGAAGCGATACTTATAGTCGTCAATGCGCACCGCGCCGACCGTGCTTTCACCGAGGTAGAAAATTTCGTGCCGCGCGGACGGCCCTTTGCCAGTGATGGCGGCCATCTGGTTATAGCCATCCAGATGGTTCTTGTAGGTCCGGTCGCCGATCTTCTTACCTTTCAACAACTCTTCGGTAATGCTCGGATTACCCGCCGCGGCTACGAAGGTCGGTAACCAGTCGAGGCCGGAGAAGATGCCGTTCTGCACGGAATCCACTGGGACATGGCCAGGCCAGCGAAGGATTGCGGGCACGCGAAAGCCGCCCTCGAGGACCGTTCCCTTGGACTGCGCGAACGGCGTCTGACCGCCGTCGGGCCAGGTGAAGACTTCGGTGCCGTTGTCGGTGGTGAAGAGGACGATGGTGTTGTCGTCCACGCCCATATCCTTGAGCTTCTTCATCACCAAACCGACGTCGTCATCAAGCTGGGCCATGCCGGCTTCCTGTTCGGACCAGCCATTCTCCGAGTTACGCATCGCTTCATACTTCGGCGAGAGATGCGTGACGATGTGCATGCGTGTCGGGTTGATCCAGACGAAGAACGGCTTGCCATCCTTTTGGGCTTTGTCCATGAAATTGATGGCAAAGTCGCGAATCTCGTCGTCCACCGTTTCCATGCGCTTGGGATACAGTGGGCCGGCATCCTCGATTCGCTGCTTGCCGATCCTGCCCCAGCGCGGCATCTCCGTCGGATCATCGTTGCCGGTGGCCCAGCTATGAACCATGTTGCGCGGGCCGACGACATTCAACAGGTTCTGCGGATAGTTGGGATGCGCCGGGTCTTCCATCGCGTCCGGCCCGCCATCATACCGCGGTGGTAGGCCCCGATATTCCACATGCCGATGTCGTCGCCCATAATGACGACGATGTTGGGCTGTCGCTGCTGTTGGGCGGCTGCTGGCGTGCTCAGCACCGTTACAACAGCGAGCAACGCGGGCCAGGTCATCCTGCTCATACTCATGCTCCGTTTCCTTTGTGAAAGTCCCTGTTAGCTGTTGGATAGCCTTCAAGCCATGCGTTTAGCCAAGCTGGTACATTCACACACGCTGAAACGAATGCGCAACCGGAGTTGCATAAAAGTGATGAGGTGTCACGCGATCTTCATGCCCGCTGGTGCAATGCGGCGAACGGTTGAGTTGGACCACGCGTTGCAGCTGCTTATCGGTGATAATCAGCCTCGCTGAGCCCCATCCTCACCTCCTGTGCGAACCTAAAGAGCGCCCCACCCAGCAGGGGTAGAATCCAAATTGCGAGTTCTGATAATAGAGCTGCCTAACCTGTTCATAGCTAATTTGCATCAATCCGCCATCGTTGATGCACGCCCGATGCGCTGCATATACCAAAGTACAGGTCCTCTATTCTCACGCACAATGGAGTGCGACGGCGTACTCGTTCTAGCTTTCCCCTCGTTAGGCTAACCGTGCGGCACCCCATCCCCCGACACCCCAGCCGCCCAGTTCTTGAGCTGACCGTAGGCCCCATCCCCCGATGAGTCCCCAACGCGGTCACCTGCCTAATATGAGCAATCAGCTCAGGGACCCCGGGTCGAAAAGGCTCGGGGTTTTCTCATTTTGCGCCTCAGTGTTTCCCAAACTCAGCCCCTTTTGCGCCTCATTCGCCCACGCACAATATGGGGGTCGGGGAAATCTTGGGGGACGGGGCCAATCTTGCAACAAACAGTTTATTAGTTGTTCGCCTCTTCGCGAGCCCTCCGCGACTGTCTCCCTGTCGCACCGGGGGCTCACGTTTTATTCAGCGAGCATCGGCAACAATGTTTTCGAAAGACAGAAGCTCCGATCCGATTATCCGGTTGCCATGTGTTCGATGATTTGTTGCAAAGGAGTGACGCTTGGTGATCGTAGGATTTGTATTTAAAAAGAGACGAGGTTTATGTCGAAACCGAAGCGACAACCTAGAGGCGCAGCGGGGGCATCGCTCAAAGAACTTCTGAAATTTGAGCGCCTGCTTGCTGATCTCTCCGTCCGTTTTGCTAACGTTTCCGGCGCCGAAGTCGAACTGGAAATCGAAATCGCGCTGAAACATCTCCTAAAGTTTCTCGACTTCGATCGCGGCAGCTTCGGCGAATTCGCTGCCAACGGCCGGGTCACTGTCACATGTTCAGTAGCCCGAGAAGGGGTGGATCCATACCCGCTGGGTACGCGGGCGACTTTTGCGAGTTGGTATCTCGGTCAGCTCCGTGCGGAAAAAACCGTACGTGTGCGATCGATCGATGATCTTCCACCGGAGGCGTCAGGAGAAATCGAATACTTTCGCCAGTCCGGTATCCGCTCCAGTCTTGGAATCCCGCTTCGGGTCGGAGGCCAAGTTGTCTGCTTTCTCAACTTTTCCGCGTTCCGCCACCCGCGGGGATGGCCGGACGAGCTCATCGCGCGGCTAAAGATCGTCGGAGAAGCGATCGCTCAAGCGCTCATGCGCAAGCGCTCGGAGGCGGCGCTTCAGGCGAGCGAGGAGCGATGGCGTTCAATGTTCGAGGCATCGAACTTAGGCATTATGATCATTGATCAAAATCTGCGCTACATCGCGACAAACTCGGCGTTTCAGGCCATGTTCGGTTACACAGATACCGAATTGCGGCAACTCTCGCCTCTGGACCTCATCGTGGAGGATTACCGTGGTGAGGCTAAGAAGCGAATGGCTGAGCTCCAACAAGGAAGGCGGCATCATTACGAGGCTGTGAAGCAGTACCGACGCAAGGACGGCACGATGATATGGGGCCATAGCTACGCGTCGGCGGTGCGAGACGCAGAGTCTAAACCGAAAATGCTCATGGGTACCCTAATCGACGTCACGGACACCAAGCGTGCGCAGGATGCGTTGCGGGCCATACAATCGAAACTTGCGCACATCGCACGGCGAACGACGATGCATGAAGTAACGGCTACAATCGCTCATGAAGTCAATCAGCCGCTGGCGGCGATCGTGGCGAACGGCAATGCTGCCTTACGCTGGCTTCGAAGAACTCCGCCCGATGTTGCGGAGGCGGCGGCGAACGTCAACCAGATCATCAGTGACGGGCATCGAGCGAGTGAAGTGGTCGCCAGCATACGAGGGATGTTCAAAAAGGATGAGCATGCCAAGGTCTTACTTGACGTCAACGGCGTGATTCAAGAAGTCCTCGAACTCTTACATGGGGAGCTGAGCAGCAAGCGAGTCACAGTTCGCACCAAACTCAGTGGAGACCTTCCGCAGATTTCAGCCGATCAGGGGCAATTGCAGCAAGTCGTTCTCAATCTAGTCACGAACGCCGTCGAAGCCATGAGTGCCATGTCGGATGGCTCGCGCGTGCTCGACATAAGTTCCAAGTGTGGCGATCCCGACGAGGTGATCATTACCTTCGAAGATTCCGGGCCGGGCATCGATCCAAAAGATCGCAACCGTATTTTCGATGCGTTTTTTACAACGAAGTCGCAAGGCATGGGGATGGGACTTTCGATCTGCCGCTCAATCGTTGAAGCGCACGGCGGTCGGCTTTGGGCGTCGACGCGCCGTCCACATGGATCGATTTTTTACCTTACGTTGCCAAGCGCCGCAGCGGTCGATGCTCGGGCCGGATAGCTGGTGTTAGGACGCAGCTTCCTTCACGGGGCAGAGCGTCGGCGGCGTGCGAAGCGAGCACCCGTTCACGGGATGCTATTCTGAAAAAGCTTCTAGCGCCCGGCGCTTGGCCCTTTCAACGCCGTATCGATGCACTCGATCAAGCGATCTTCTTCAAAGGGCTTGCGCAAATAGCCTATCGCCCCGCTCTCAAGTACCTTTTGTCGCACTCTCTCGTCCGAAAAGGCGGAAATGAATACCGTGGGCATGTTGCGACCATCGGCAATCAGACGGTCCTGCAACTCTACTCCGCTCATGCCGGGCATCCGCACGTCGGTAATCAGGCACGACGTGGACTTCAATTGCTCCGATCCAAGGAATTCCTCGGCCGAACCAAAAGTCGCGGCTTGGTAGCCGAGCGATCGAACCAAGGATTTTGTGGCTTCTCTTACTGATTCATCATCGTCAACGATCGCGATCATGGGCACCTGCTGCAATTTTACGCTCCCGGATTCGTTGAATTGCCGACAGCGAACATTGGAACAACCCCACCCCTTTATTTTGATGAATGAGGCTTTTTCGGCACCAGATGGTGCCGGGCGTACTATACGAAGGTTTAGGGGTCGCAGGATTTAGCATCAAGGTTTCTGCGCCGGTCCTTCAAGAGGAGCTGCAAACGCCGCGAAAGCGACGCAACGTGCATGTCGACCTGGTATCCTCAGAGTCATCGAACTTCGAAGGCAACCCGCGTCGCGAATTGGTTGCCTTTGGTTGCCTTGACCACTAGCTCATTGCGCTCGGCGCGGCTAGTCGAAATTCCGGAATCATCAACACGAGCGCTGAAGCCGACCAAAACCACCGCGATCGCGGCAGCAAGGGCAAGTGCTGCGACCTTGAGATGAGTATTCCGATCGGCGGTCGCGATCGAATGGTTCATTAAAGCTCTCGCGGGTCCCGCCCGTCTCCTTGCGGCGCCGCTGATTGGGGTCGCTACGATCCTCACCGGCCTTCGCGCATACCTAGACCGCGGCTGACCAAAGCTTCAACTGAACATTGGGAAAACCTTCCGGTCGGAACTGGTAGGAGATATTATACCAAGGTTTAGAGCTGCTACAGTTTTGCGCGCCGAACCCCCAGTGCGTCGGCCATTCGCACAAGGTCGGCCAATGATCGTGCGCCCATCTTCTTCATGACACTGCCGCGATGCACCTTCACGGTGATTTCGCTCACGCCGAGCTCGGCCGCAATCTGCTTGTTCATTAGACCGGCCGTAACCAAGGAAATTACCTGCTGTTCGCGAGGCGTCAGTGAATCGAAGTGGGCGCGCAATTCATGGACCGTCCTGTCCTCCGCGCGCCGTGTCCGGTCGCGGTCGAGCGCAATCTGCACAGCGTCGAGCAGATCCTGATCGCGAAACGGCTTTGTAAGGAACTCGACCGCGCCGGCCTTCATGGCGCGCACCGTCATCGGGATATCACCATGGCCGGTGATGAACACGATCGGAATGTGAATGTTCGCCTTTGCGAGTTCAGCTTGAAAGTCGAGTCCACTTACCCCAGGCAACCGGATATCGAGCACGAGGCACGCCTCGACATCCGGAATTTTGTTCTTCAAGAAGTCGGCTGCCGTGCCGAACGCCTCAACTTGCAGGCCCACCGATCGCAACAGACTCTTGATTGCTTCGCGCAAAGACGCATCGTCGTCGACAACAAAAACGATCGGTTGTGTCTCCGCCTGGCCCTTCATGGCACGCCCCCGAGGTCGCCGGCCGTCGGAACGGCCCGAAGTGCGCCTATCTTTACAAAAAATGCCTTCACTGACGAGCCAAAAGCTATTCGGCGCCCTACCAGTCGCAACATCCAGCACCGGCTCCTTGCAAATGCGACCGCGCCGAGGTCTTCGTTGCGGCTATTGCGAAGCAATGAAAACGGGGGGTCGCTGTTAGCCCGGAAACTCAAGTGTTTCGGTTGCCAGTTTCGCCCTTCCGAAAAACGAATCTCGTCGTGCACTTCGGCCGAGCTTTCAGACCTTAGCCGCAGGCTCTCAGAACGTCTGCTGTTGTAACCGATACTTTGCCGCGCTGCGCGCACCACAGAGGCAGGCGCCAAGCCTGGTGGGCGAGGGTCCTTTTATACCAATGTATAGGATTCACCGTCTTTTCGATAACCAAACATTAACCAACGTGCAATGGAGCGGCGTATCCCAACCATCTTAGTCTCCTAACGACAAGAAAAGCACACGACGGGGATGCGGAGATGGATAGGAGCCTTACGCGCTGTCTAGTGCGCTGCGCCGGAATGGCGCTGCTGATGGTCGGTGCTGCGCTGTCGACCACCGCCGCGCGGGCGCAAGTTCTGGCCATGACCTTCGAGCAAAGCGCTGGAGCAATCGTTCCGGGCGTCGTACCCGATGAGGACTCGACGGTTCCGTCCGAGGTCGCGACCGACATTCCCACCCGGCTGCACCGGCAGCTGGTCAATTACCCGACCACGGAGGCGCCCGGCACCATCGTCATCGATACTCCGAACACCTATCTTTATTTTGTGCTCGGTGGCGGTAAGGCGATCCGGTACGGAATCGGCGTCGGCCGCGATGGTTTTACCTGGTCCGGCGTCAAGACCGTAGAGCGCAAGACGGAATGGCCGGATTGGCTGCCGCCGGCGGATATGCTGCAGCGACAGCCCTATCTCCCGCGCTTCATGGCCGGCGGCCCAGGCAATCCGCTTGGCGCGCGCGCGATGTATCTGAGCGGCACAGTGTACCGCATTCACGGCACCAACAAACCGTCTAGCATTGGCACGCATGTGTCGAGTGGCTGCATCCGCTTGCTGAACGAGGATGTGATCGACCTCTACGGCCGCACCCACATCGGCACCAAGGTTGTGGTGCTGCCAATGGATCATCATCACGTCGTGCTGGCCGACCTAGCATCGAAACCGGTTGCGCGGACGCGGCAAGCGATCTTCGCACCGAGCCTTCACTGAATCCGCTCGGCGCAAGACTTGAAAGCGAATTTCGGGGGAGAGGTCGATATGATCAGGAGTGTCCTCACCGTCGTCGTGGCCGGCGTCTGCGCCGGAGCGATTGTGGAGTTCATTCCAGAGCCTCCGCCCGCCGTTGCGGCCGGAACGGCGCCAACCGCTCAGTCCCAAGGGACGAGCATCTCCGATGGCAACAAGCCTTGGGTCGTGGCCGCAGCGCGCCTTCCCGACATCCGCGGGGCTGTCTGTACGCGGGCGTGGCCGTATTACGAACCGGCCTGCCTGCACGATGGCCGACGATCGGACGGCAAGGTGCGCGTTGTGCGCGTCATCATCACCGACCGTTCGCTTACGGACGGCACCTTGCAAACGCAACGTTAGCACCTCGGAGCAGATTGATGCGTGTTGCATTTGCCCACTTCAAAGAAATCATTTTCGCCGCCGGCTTAGTCTTTTTGACCACCAACATCCTCGCCGCAGTGACTGCCCCTAGCGACACCGGGAGCGGACAGGCGACTTCGGTCTCCGTCGATCGGGCCAACAAGGGCGATCGATTGCCGTATGCCTCGAGATCGAAAACGCGCGTCAATAGCCCGTTCTTGGCCACGACACCTCAAGTGTCGCCGAAACGGCCTCCACTCGGTTGTGACGCGGCTTTCAGCTCGGTTGCTGACCCGGCGCAGGCTCGCATTTACCGGCGCTGCCTGGCTTGAGCGGCAACCGCAATGAAGGACGCAATTGCCAGACGCTAGCCGAACCCAAACGAGGAAACATCCGGAGCACCCCATGAGTCACTTGATATACAGCGCCAACCACAGAACCCATTTGAAAATTGTGGTCCTTGGTCTTTTGGGTGCGATCTTAGTCACGGTTGTCGGCACCTTCGCGCATGTCAGCGACATCGATCTCGGTACTGCGCCGTTGGTCAAGGCCAGCCACTCTACAACCGTGAGCGGGCGCTTACCGGCCATTCGATAATGGCGGTAATCGCCTGAAATCCACCGCTCGCAACACGCGATCAGTGAAGACGCAGAAGGAAGAAGAACCACTGTTTGTTTCAAATAGAAAGCACCAGTCATGCGTAGCCAAATCATACAGCGACTCAGCGATTATGTTCCGCACGTTGACGCCATCGAGATCCTGACGCTTGCGGCCGGCGTCCTATTTGTTGTCGCTGTCGCCTTCGTGCTCTGACGCCGGAGTGATTGCGATGCGCCTTTCCGTGATTGGAAAGTAGCGAGCCGAGCTGCGTGCGTCACCGTCATGACCCAGCTTTGCGCCAACGAAGTGATCGAATAAGCGATGGTGGAAGTCAGTTTTGGATGAGATCGATATGATCAAGAAGATGATAGTTTTTATAGGAGCTGCCGCTTGCGCGGGCCTCGTTCTCACCTTTGTTCCGGGATTCGCTCGTGAGATCGCCGCCGGCGTTATGCCCTTGAGCAAAATACAATCAGGGATCGAAGATGGCGGTTTGGTTATCAGCCCGCCGGACGCAGCCTGCCCGCACGATCCGTGGCCGTATGGATGCGACTGGCGGGCTCCAATTGGGCGAAAGCAAATTGTAAAGAGGGTTCGGACGCGCCATCACCGCTATGCGCTGATTACGGTGCGCTGATCCTGAGGCGAAACGCCGGGCGCGGGTTGGTGAGTGGAGCTGGCCGAGGGTTGAGCGAGACCTGATCGTCCAAATCGTCGATCAATGGATCAGCAATCCAGGGCGACACTTTGCGTTTGGAAGGCGCCGGCAATAAAGTAATTTTCCGATATACCAGTTGCTCTGTAACAAAGCCTTTCCTCAGGGTCCCAATCTTCCGAACACACCTCTACCTTTTCTGTAGAAAACCTGATCACCTCCTAGCAATAATGGCTGTGTATCCAAAAAGCCACACTCACGCACAATGCAACAAGCCCGAAAAAACTAACGATTTTGCCACAAAAGAAGCCCAAGCAGATATTCTGCTCGGTTGAGTGGCTGCCTCAGCTTAGGCTTATGGGCCGGGCAGCCAGGTGTCGGGGGGATGGCAGATGCAATGGAGATCACGCGTTAGCGTTGAGTTGTCCGCTGCGGCTCGGTCGTTCACGCCTACGGAACGCGCCAAGGTAGTGGCTGCCGGTGCAGGATTGGCCACTTTGGTGCGAAGTCGCCGACTGAGGCGGCCACGGGAGGAAGAGACCTCGGCCCCGTGGAGTAACCGGGGCCTGTCTCTTTGGCGGGGCTTAGACTCGACCCTGCAATGTTATGGGTCGCTGTCTGCGCGTTTGTGAAACCGGCCAACTGCTGGCCTCGCGCTTGTTTTTCTCTTCAGGTCGCCAAAAGGGGGGGCCGAGAACATTCGCGTCTCGGAACGAAGCGTAGATCGAACCTGCGTTGCCGCTCTCGGTCGCGGCGCCAACGCGCGTGCTGCGGGTCAGCAGCGGCTGGCACGAACGCGCGGCCGTGTCGTAGTCTGGCTGCTCGTTTCGGCTGTGGCCGCGCTCGGCACTGCTGATGCGTTCGCCGGGTCACGCCTCAAGCACTTGCCTGCGCACCGGAGCAAGGTAGCCGAGGCGAAGCACCACAAGCACCGCTCGGCGCCGGACGCGAAACCAAGCGCAGCAGCGCGCCAAAGCGAACGGAATCGCGCGGCGCATATGATCGTACCGAGCATCCCCTTGCCGATTGCCCGACCGGCGGCGGCCTCGCTGCCGCCGGATCTTGCCGCGACGATGCAGGCGATCGAGCTGGTGCGCCAGGGCAAGCCGAGCGACGCGACCCTAATCGAGACATCGATCGGCGATCCGGTGGCGCAGAAGCTCGTCGAATGGACGCTGCTGCGCAACCCTGAAAGCGAAGTCCGATTTGAGCGCTACACCGCCTTCATCCGTGCCAATCCCAATTGGCCGAGCATTCCGCTGCTGCGCCGGCGCGCGGAGGCCAAGCTGTGGCAGGACCGGCGCGATACCGCCACGGTCCGCCGCTTCTTCGGCGAGGAACAACCGACCAGCCCGTTAGGTCGGCTCGCGTTTGCGCGCACGCTGAAAGCTGAGGGCGACGAGGCTGGCGCTGCGCGCGAAGTTCGCCCGGTATGGCGATCGGCGGAACTGTCCGCCGAGTTGGAGGCCGCCGTGCTCGACGAGTTCCGCGACGAGCTGACCCGCGCGGACCACACAGCACGGATGGACTGGCGCATCAGCGCCAAAGACTTCGGCGCGGCGATGCGCACTGCAAAGCGGCTCGGGGACGATGAAGTGGCGATTGTTAAAGCTTGCACAGCCGCCGAGGCAGACACCACCAAGGCTGGGGCGCTGCTGGATGCGGTTCCCAGCGAGGCACGTGGCGATATGGGCTTCATGCTGTGCCGCCTTCACTGGCTGGCGCGACACAACGAATTCCCAACCGCGGCTACGTTGGTGCTTGCGGCTTCGTCCGAGGATCTGCGACGTCAGGACACCGATGAATGGTGGCGCGAGCGGCGGCTGCTGGCCCGCGGGCTCATCGACCTCGGCGACTCGAAGACCGCATATCGGGTGGTTTGCGAGGCGGCGCTTCCAGCCAATCCCTATTACCGTGCCGAATTCCACTTCATGGCTGGCTGGACCGCTCTGCGGTTTCTCGACGATCCGGCCGTCGCCTTGACGCATTTCGCGTTGGTTGATGAAGGCTCGGTTGATCCAATAGTCCGTGCCCGTGCCGCTTTCTGGCGCGGCCGCGCCGCCGAGGCGATCGGGCAATTCGAGGAGATGCGTTCTCAGTACGAGGCTGCTGCTCGCTATCCCACCGCTTATTACGGCCAACTAGCGCGCGCCCGGCTCGGCCTCGGCGAAATCGCGCTGCCCGACCCGCCACCGAATCCAATGCACGACATGGCGCGCGAACTATTACATGCTGCTGAAATTCTCTACGCGATCGGCGAGCGCGATCTCGTCGCGTCGTTCGTGACCGACCTCGCCAACGAGAGCAGCGATGCTGCCACGATCGGGGCGCTCGGCCAGCTCACCGCGCATTACAACGATGCCCGAGCGATGCTGCTTGTCGGCAAGACGGCGCTCGCGCGTGGCTTGGCGGTGGACCAGTACGCTTTTCCCGATATCGGCGTGCCGCGCTACAGCCCGATCGGTCCCCCGCTCGATCTCAGCGTCGTCTATTCCATCGTGCGCACGGAGAGCGCCTTCGACCAGCGCGACAAGTCGCCGGCCAAGGCCGTCGGGCTGATGCAGGTAACCCCGGAAGCCGGGCGCGATACCGCGAAGCGTTTCGGCGTCGCCTACGACTGGAACGGGCTTGTGTCCGATCCGGTCTACAACACCCAGATGGGCGCCGCCGAGGTTGCCGCCTTGCTCAAGGAGTACCGCGGGTCCTACATCATGACGTTTGCCGGCTACAACGCTGGCCGCGGGCGGGTCAGGCAATGGGTGGCGCAGCACGGCGATCCGCGCGATCCCAAGGTCGACGCGGTCGACTGGGTGGAGCGCATCCCGCTGGCCGAGACGCGCAATTACGTGCAGCGCGTAATGGAGAACCTGCAGGTCTACCGCACGCGCTTCGGTGCCGGCACCGCGATGGGCGAGCCTAGCCCGCACCGCGCCGAAACGATCGAGTCGCGCGCCGAGCCGGCTTTGGTGGAGCAAATTCCCCAGTGACCAACTAATTCCAAAACTCGGAGATTACCGAACTCATCTGGCGTGACGGCCGAGCTCGTAGCGCACGCGCAAAGTCTGAAATTAAACAATGATTTCCCCTGGACCCGGGCGGTATCCAGGCTCCAGCCCTAATGCTTTGCGCGGATCGGGTCCCAATTGAAGGTAAACCCGCGGGTTACGTGACCTATGAATTACCTGCACTAACTGCGGCGCTCTGCCGTCCACGAGCCGGCGCACGAAACGCCGCTCCACGAGCCCCTACCAACCGTACCGGAAAGGCGGCCGGAGCCGGCCGCGCTCGTGTCGCCATGGCTCACGGTGACGGTGACAGCACCGTTCGGCGCGACCTTGCCGCTGACGCTGATTAAGAGATCGCCAGCGTTAACCAGGACACCGTTGGAGATCCGGATCGGATAACGGTAGCTCGCTATGCAATCGCCCTTTTTGGTGACGATCGCCACGCTCCATATGCCGTCATAGCGCGGCACGGCAATGCCCGGCGGCGCGGCAAAAATGACGAATACGGCCAGCAAGGCGACTGCCCCCCACCCGATGCGGTTTCGCAAGGGATTGATTCCAGTCCCCTTCGCATCTTTCCGTTCGTCTAGCGTGTATGCGTTTTGCATCTTTTGCTCCCCGTCCTTCCAAACCTCCAAAGGATTAGGAAGACAGAAACAGTTGCTCTATTGCACTTTGGTAAGAGGGCTATGTCGCAAAAGGTCGGGAAACTAATACGAAGGTTTAGCGCCGTCGTGACCCGCAGGGCGGCCTGGCTCGGGCCGAGCCCCCGCTAGGCCAATGGCGGCAATGACCGCTCTCTTGCACTGCAAAAAAATAGCGAGACCCTTGGCTAGGGCAAATTGATTTTCAAGGGTTTGTGGGCCACGCTGCCAATCCGCGATAACCGCAGACCCTCTGTGGCCATCAGGCGGCGCTATTGCGAACCGAGTTGTACTTTCCCATAGCTCTGTCGAGACACGCGATCAGACTTTCTTCACGGAACGGCTTGCTTAGGAAGCCTAGCGCTCCGGCGCCTAGCATGTGCGCTCGAATCCTCTCATCGGAACAGGCGGTCATGAAGATCACCGGCGTACGATAGCCGTTCGCCATCAAGTGGTTTTGCAGATCGACCCCACTCATGCCCGGCATGTGCACATCGGTGATCAGGCATGCGGTGTTACGCAAGCGACCGGATCCCAGCAACTCCTCGGCGGATGCGAAGGTCGCGGTCGCGTACCCAAGGGATTTGATGAGCATGTTCGCTGCTTCGCGAACGGATTTATCGTCGTCAACAATTGAAATCATCGGATATTCTGCCACGGGCCTAACCCCGATCGACGAAGCCTCTCTCCTGTGACGATATTGATACATCCAGGAAGTGGCGAACTTATATGCCGGTATGATGATCCCAAGTTCTTACGGGATCCCTACCAAATCCGCCATTCTCACTACCGCGCTTTGACCGACGCCTAAAAACTTCAGCGATGCTTTGTTGGCTGGCCCCCGCTTTGCTTAGCGCATAAATCTGGCGGCGATCCTCATATCTTATTCGCATTGAATCCCCGTTGTGAGATGGGTGCCGGCCCAATCTTCCTACCGCTGGTGACAGGTTCGACGCGTAATCAACGATCTCGCATTCGAGAGTCCCCTATTCCAACTGGTTGCAGGCCGGAAAGAGCGATATTGTAACTTTTGGAGATCGACAGGTGGGAGACCACTGCAGCGGAATTCCGATGGCCTCATCGAACACTCACGACCCGCCTGGAGCCGGATCATCGGATGATCTGACGGGCTTGAAAATCCTCGTGGTCGAGGATTCCTGGAATGTCGGAAAAGCGATCAGGGACCTTCTTGAGCTTTTGGGAGCGGACGTCGCCGGCCCAGCCGCGACTATGGGTGAGGCCGAGCACTTGCTCTCCGAATGCGCTCCGGACGTCGCCCTCGTCGACTTCCATCTCCGAGGGGGTGAACCGTCCTACGCTTTGATCGCTCGACTGCATGAGCAAGGCGTGCCCGTTATCATACTCTCCGGATCATTCGAGTTTCCTCCGCTGCCATCGGTAGAGGGCGCGACCTTCCTGGTGAAACCGGTCAGCGAAGCAGAGCTTCTCGCGAACTTGCGCCCGCTCGTTGCAAAGAAGGCGACTCGGTGAGGGGTGTCTTTTTGATCAACGCGCGCCCAGACGCCGACGATGGCGAATTTCGCGTGATCTTCGCACAAGACCGGAGGAACGAGCGGTGAGCCCCCTACTAATGTCCGTGATTGTGTTTGCATGCGTCTTGGGCGGGGCGTTTCTCGGCATGTTTCTCCGCGACAGGTTGCCAGCAAATCATCTGAGCGAGGCAACGAAGGATGTCGTAAAGCTAGGAACGGGCCTGATTGGGACGATCGCCGCACTCGTGCTTGGGTTGCTGATCGCTTCGGCAAACAGCACTTTTGAAACCCAGAGCGGTCAGGTCCAACAGTTAACTTCCAATATCGTCGTGCTCGACCAAACCCTAGCGCAGTACGGGCCGGAAGCGGATTCGGCCCGCCATCTCATGCGCCGCGTCGTCGCCTCTATGGCCGACCGGATTTGGCGCGAGAACTCTTCCGCTTCTGGGCAGGTGGCACCGTTCGAGGCGAGTGCTGCAGCATTGTCGCTATTCGATGAGATACTGAAACTGTCGCCGCGAAACGAGGTACAACGCTCTCTTCAAGCCAGGGCAATAAGTACTCTGCAGGAGCTGGGAAAGACCCGCCTACTCTTGTTCGCCGAGGCAGGGCCGGCAATCCCTGTGCCCTTCCTTGTGGTGCTAATTTTCTGGCTCGCTATCATATTCGCGAGTTTCAGCCTCTTCGCAGACAACAACGCAACCACCGTGGTTGCCCTTTGCATTTTTGCGCTCTCGGCGTCTGCTGCGATCTTCCTGATCCTCGAGCTAGGTCAGCCATTTACCGGCCTTATGAGGATTTCCAGCGAGCCACTACGCAACGCGCTTGCGCCCCTTAGCCCTTAACGAGGGCTCCGTGTCGCGTTTGGCCGGGTGGGATCGAGGCGCGGACCGCTAGCAAGTGGCGGGGCTCTCCGAATGCCAGGGCGGTCATTCTGAGTCCGCCTCGCCCCGCAAGGATGAACCTTCTCTTGGATGTTGCAATGCACACTCCACGTCCGGAACGGGTCATTAGCGACCGAATGAAGCCATCGATTTCGAGTCCGCTTTGACCTCAACTCCGGACATATCGCTGCGTCGCACTATCGGTCGCTAAGGGCCACTTCCGGACCAAGTGCACCGCAGCAAAAATCGCGTCATTGGACCACGTCGGCGGTGGCGACCGAATTGTAACGCGTGGCGATTGTATCTAGGCGAGATCCGAGCGCAGTTGGGTAGCGATAGCGGTCTCAGGCCCGTCCCACTCGTCCAGCGTAATCGCGGCCGCATGATCGAGAACCGACTTCGCCTCCTCTCGTCGACCCCCTTCAGCTAGCATTCGCGCGAGCGGTATCCCGGCTCTCAAACGAAAAACATTTGCGCCCTGTTCGTAGCGCGGTTCCGAAAAGGCGCTCTGCCTCCTGCGAATTGATAGCTGACTGCCGCAGTACCATCTCTCCACGAATCCGCCATAGCTCGGAAATAAAGGGGCCCACTTCCGGCGTGCTCGACTTATCGAGAAGCCGCGTGACCAATGCCAGCGCTTCCTGGTTGCGATCTGCGCTCGCCAGCGCATCGGCCAAAATGACGCCGGGGAGCACGCCCAAAAAACCGTAACCAAATGTCGCTTCGTAGGATGGTTCCATTTGCTTGAGCGCAGGTGCGACGTCACCTTGCAACGCATCGGCTGCGCCCAGCATGAACAATCCGACCGCGCGGGTAACCGGCAAATCGTACCTGGCCGACACCTGGGTAAGCTGTTCGGCGAATTCCCGGCAACCGTTCGCATCCCGAACAATTTGCATCACAAAGCACGCCTGGCTGTGAAAGAACGCCAGCGTCAATGGGTGTTGCAGGGAATTTGCAAGCGCAAGACCCGCGTCCAAAGCAGGCCTTACGCTCTTGGCACGACCTTCTATGCCTAATGCCAATGCCCGGCAACCATAGGCACAGACTCCCGGGTCATGGCCGGCAAAGACGTATGAAAACTTGTGATGGCGATCGCGATCATAGTGCTCCGTGCCTTCCGTCGCGTACTCGAGCATCTTCGCCGTTTGCCCAAAGAAGTATGCGGAACCCCAGCGGTGATGCAAGGCTTCAAACTTCAAATCGTCGTCGCCAATTTCCCGGCTGATCGTCGTCAACTCTTCACCCAGGACCTCGACCTTGTCGAGCCGCCGGTTCCGCGCCGCATTCAGGTACAATCCCCAGGTTGCCTGAAACAATTGCGGTCCTGCATTGGCTTCCTTGGCTAGCGTCTTTGCCTGTTCTAACGCCAAAGCCGCCTCGTTGGTCTGCGGCCCCTTGTGTATCGCGAGCGTGGCGCCGAGTCTTAGCTGAGCATCAAGCTTCAGGCGCGTTCGCAGTTTCGGGTCGGCGACGCGCTCCGCTTCCGCGAGCGCCGAGGTAAGATTGGCGACTGACTCAGCAAATGCCAGGCGCTGACCGGACCGATCCGCGGCGAGCAACCAGAAACGGAACGATTCCTCCGCTTCGGCAGCGCGGCTGTAATGGTGTGCGATCAGCGTCGGTTCGCATTCGCCCGTCGCGTTCGATTGAGATTCCAGATGATGGGCGATTTCCTTGTGCAGCGATTGACGCCGGCTTCGCGAAAGACTTTCGTAGGCCGCTTCCTGAACGAGAGAATGGTTGAAACTGTAACTAGATTCACCGTCGTTTCCTGCCTCGAAGATCAAGCCGGATTCGCGTAAGCGGGCCAAGGCGGCTCGAAGGTCAATGTCGCTTGCGCCGGCAATTGCTTCCAGCAACGCATAGGAGAATTGACGCCCGATAACGGAGGCGATTTGGGCGATGTCTTTGGCCGGTCCCAGCCGGTCAAGGCGCGCCATCAGCGAATCCTGTAGGGTGAGGGGCACTGCGCTGGCACCCAGTGAGCGTAAATCCAGCACTGCCTTCGTTAATTCCTCAGCAAATAGCGGCACCCCATCGCTGCGCGTTACGATCTCCCGGATCAGTGTGTCGTCCATTTGCATCCGGCTGGCGACGTTCCGGATCAACGCTGCGCAGTGCTCGTGCCCGATTTGCTTGCAGGTGATGAGCGTGCCCTGGGGATGTTCGGACCAGTTTGTCTTGAGTTCCGGACGATGGGTAATCAGGACCAGCGCGTGTTCACGTCCGATGCGCTTTAGTAAGCGCTCGATCAGTGTTTGCGTCGTCTGGTCGCTCCAGTGCGCGTCCTCCAGCAGCAGCAGCACGGGCCCGTCCAGTGGCGCCATTAACAGGTCTTCGAGAATTGCGAGAGTTTCCTCCTTTCGCTGATTCGGAGTCATCTCGATGGAGGACAGCGTGTCGCCGGAAGAAACCTCGAGCAGTTCCGCCAGCAGCGGCGTCGACGAACGTGCGTGTCGGCCGACACGCTCCAACATTCGGCTGATGCGATCTAGATTTTCCTGGGTCGGAAGGTCGCGGCTGATATCGAGCCTGTGGCGCAGCAATGTCTTAAACGGGAACAGAACACTGTTACGGTGTAGGGCGAGCATTGACAGCGCAGTAAACGATGGGGCTCCTCGCTTACACGCTCCGCAAGCGCTTCCAGCAACCGCGATTTACCCATGCCCGCTTCGCCTGCCAAGAGCACCACATGCCCGTCTCCCCGCGTCGCGCGCTGCCACGAGTCATAAAGAAACGCCAGTTCGCGCTCGCGTCCGACGATGGGACCGGCAGCCGCGGCATGAGCGGCTGCGAACCGGTTTTCGATTGCGCTCTCACCAAGCACCTTCCAGACCGAAATCGAGTCCCGGAAGCCCTTGATTGCGTGCTCTCCCAAAAATGAAAATTCAAAAAAATTGCTGGTGAGTTGATGCGTCGTTGGGCCGACAAGCACGCAGCCAGGGTCGGCCAGGGACTGAAGCCGGGCCGCCAGATTGGGAGTATCGCCGACAACGGTCTCCTCTCCGGCCGTGCCGACGCCGGTTGCGCCTCCCGTAACGACGAGACCGGTGACGATGCCCACACGCGCTTGCAGCGCTCGTCCGTCAGGCTGCTTTAGCTGTCCGACCTTCTCCACGATTTCCAATCCGGCCCGCACTGCGCGTTCGGCTGCGTGCTCCTGCGCCTGTGGAAAGCCGAAATACACGAGTATGCCGTCACCCAAGTATTGCGCGATAAATCCATCGTACCTGGCAATCACCGCCGTGCAGGCGTCCCGGTATTGCCGCAACAGCTGAATAAGATCCTCTGGATCTAGCTCCCTGCCGAGCGCGGTCGAACCCACGAGATCTACAAAAACGACGGTGAGCTGGCGTCGCTCAACCGCTGGCGCGAGTTGATCGACTGGTTGCACCTGCGCCGATGCGACTGGCGATGAAGTAGGCGCCGCCCGAAACTTCGCCGCAGCAGCCATGAACTTACGGCGGTGACCGAGCGACAACCCTAATTTTTCCAAGTCTTGCTCGGTCAGGTCTGGTATCACTGTCAGGTCGATATCGTGACTTGCAAAGACTTCGCCGTATTTTTCGAGGCCTACGCTCTGCAGCCAGAGCTTAAAATCGGACATCGACAACTCCTAACGAGGACCGCGACCTCTATTTCCTGGATCGGAGGAACTATGGTGGCCCAGGCCTTTCGCGCATCGCGGCGCGCCATCGCCCTACGGCTTCGCGTTTTTTACTAATCGCCACCCGCTCTGGAGCGTCGTCTTACTGCCTTCCCCAAAGCTCAGAACAAGGCAAGTATCGCATACGATGGTCTGATTAAAGCAAGGATTTGTAGCCCGCGAAATGGGGTTCACCGGTCATTTTGCACAGCAGCAATTTTGCGAAGCGTATGTCGCAGATGGGTCATTTTCGACCGATCGATGGTATCCGCGCGATGTCCGCTCATCCCCCAACACCGGTCAAATTAATGCAACGCAGCGAAGGTCGAAACGGGCCAATCGCGTCACTTCGCACCGCAGAAAAAACAGTGGACCTTTTCGCTGTGGGCTGGATTGTCGAGAGTACGTCTCAGACCTCCCGCGGTTGACATTGCCTGCGACCGGGGGGATTAGGTATTAGGTTGCTTGCTAGGGGACGGCTCAGGACCAGTCGCGAGCGGACGCCACAGGCCGATCGCCCAAGCGAGGAGCTCCGATGAAGTACCTCATCATTGCGCTATCACTGGCTTTCATTTTTACCGGCAAAGCCTTCGCCTTAACTCCAGAAGAGGAGGCCTACTTCTCGTTGAAGGGCAAAGCCTTGACTCCAGAACAGGAGGACTATTTCTCGAAGATGGAGACGGGCAAATGTTGGGGTATATGTGCCTACCGCTCGTCGATGGCGGAGTGCATATCATGTGGCTTGTCCTATCACGGGATTCAGCACAAGCCTAGTGTAGTTTATTATTGTCGCAAATTACAGCCGAAGTGCGGGCACTAAGAACTCACTGGACATCACCACGTCGGCGCAATGATCTCGCGTCTGGATACGCCTCCGCACTCACGGCAAGTTGGGACGCGGGGCTTACTCGCCGCTCAGCTTAGCCAGCCGTCCCTCCGCAATCGGCAATAGCGAAGCAAGATCGGCGCTAAGTCGATTTTCGTTTTTTAATTTTCGGATCCTGGCAGTCATGTCGCCAAGGCGTGCGACCGAATCGTCGCCCTGCTCCGCAAGCCTCCACTCCGACCAGACAAGAACTGATTCCCAGTCGGCATTGCTTGGGTCGGCCGCGGCGATTTGCTCGGCGAGCACAAATGCCTTGCGAAGGCTTTCCGTCGCCTCCTCGCGGCGGCCCTGCGCCAGCACCGCGTTGCCCATCTTGTTATACGCCCAAGCAAGATCGCTCTTTCTGAGAGCGCTTTTTGTATCAAGTTCCGCAAGGGTTTCCAGCATTTGAGCGCCCTTCCGATAGCTTTCCAATCCGCCACGCCGGTTGGATTGCGCCATCTGCACGTCGCCGATGCAAAGATGCGACCACCCTAATTGGCGTCGAAACAGAAAATTACGCTCGTCGCGCAAAGCCTGCGGTTCAACTAACGCAAAAGCCGCGTGACATTTCGCCAGCGCCTCATCAAGGTTTCCTAGTTTCAGTTGCGATTGGGCCAGTTGGAAATAGCCCTGCCATAAGTGCGATGTCCACAAGACGTTCTTGGCATCGCTGGTCACGAGCCGTTCGTCGATCGAGATCGCCCCCTGAAGCACGCTGATCGCCTCGTCAACCGAGCCGAGTTTTCCAAGAGTGGCGGCTAAATGCATCTCGGTCCAAGCCAGGTCGCGCTGCCATCGTGAGTTCTTGCCATTGTCGGCGACCAGACCCTTCATCGCCAATACTGCGGTCCGGCAACGGCCGATCGCTTCCGCATAGTCTCCGCGCGCGCGCATAATCATGCAGATGACCAAATGCGATAAGCCCAGATTTCGCCTGCCGATCGCATCATTCGGATTTTCGGAAACCACACGCTTGGCGAAGTCGTGCCCAATCCCGACGTTGGCCAAAGCCGCATCTGCGTCGCCGATAAAGGATTGCATCAAACCGAGCCAAGTGGTCGCCCAAAACTGGTAATACGACTCGCTTCCTTCTCCTGAGAAGGACAACGAGCCACTCAACTTTTGGTCGGGATATCTTTTGAACAATTGAGCGCTGGAACGAAACTTTTCGAGCGCTTCAACGAAATGACCCCAGTACATATAAATGTCACCGGTCTTGTACTCAGCAATCGCCAGCTCGTTCTGCCATTCGACATTGTTCGGGTTCAGCTCGGTAAGGCCCATCAGGAGATCATGAGCCTCTGCGGCGCGGCGCGTTGCATCATCGTAGCGGCCAAGCAGCCGATAGCTGTCCGAGAAGCTAATCAACATCAATGCCTTGCGATGTCGCAGCATCGCCGTATCTGCTCCCCGCGCCATCAAGCCGTTGAGGGCGCTTTCGGCCTGGCCAAGCAAATCGAGCGTCAATTCCTGCGGCACACCGTAGCGATCGGACATTGCGGTCGCTTTGGTGACCATGCCGTAGGCGATCTCAATGGCTTCATCGAGCCGCTCATTGGATTCGACAAGCTTCTGATAGGCGTAGACGGCGCTGCCAGCGGCCGCCACCGCCAGCAATAAAAATACCGCCGCCAGGCCGCCGACGAATCGCGCGCGGCGCTTCCGAGCCCGTTCGGCACGCCGCATGACCTCATCAAAACCGAGGCCAAGGAGGCCTGCGATTACCTTTTGCTTGGCGATCTCCTTGCCGTCGCCGTGCGGCCGCGCATCGGCCGCAAGCGGCTCGTCGGGCTCGTCAGTTAGCACTCCATCAGGCCCAAGTTTGAACCGGAGCGCTGGAGGAAAACACTCGCGCCGCGCGTCGCCGGGCTCGCCGTCAACGATGATTGGAATGACTCGTGAGGTGCCACCGTTTGCTTTGAAGTAGCGCACTTCCTCGTTAACGTACTTGCTGACAGCGGCGCTCGGCGAACAAAGGACGATCAGGAATTGCGATGCATTGAGAGCGGCCAGCGTCTGCTCAGTCAGGGAGTGACCGGCCGAAAACTCCTCTCGATCTCGGAAAATGGGCCGCAGCGTTTTCGGCAAAGGTCCTGTCGAGCTTTCCCGCCCGGCAAGGTCCCGATCGACGTGATAGCGTTCGAGCGCGCTATGCAGCCACCGAGCCCAAGGCGTGTCCCGATGGCTGTAGCTTATGAATGCCCGGTATTTGAAGCTGGAAATGAGATCCCTCCACTGCCGACGAATCGCCACTCAGCTGTCGTCTCCTTACGCCAGGTAAATTACGCATTAGTAGCCAAAGCGGCAAGGTTTCAAATGAACGCTGCACGGTGCCGCAACAGGTACGTGCGCAGCCGACCGTATCCCTTTGGAGCGCTCGTCAGACCGACATATTCGCAGATCAAGTCTTTTTGGTCAGTCATTGTAAAAAGAGCAGCAAACGCCTCCGTTACATAGACTTCTCCAGGAGGAGTGGTCGGTTCAAGCCTCGCGGTACGGCTGATATGCCTTCCGGCAAACCCAGGTGATTTCAGGATTGGATCGCGAATCTCAAATACCGCACCTGCATCCAACCCCACCCGCAGCCCAAGCGTCGATGGCAGTCCGAGAGATTCCAAGTCCAGTTTCGTCAGCGCTGCCTGAATATCCAAGGCGCAGCGTGCAGCGGAAGTGAGATCGCTAAACACCACAAACAGCCCATCGCCCCAAGTATTGCGCGTGACAATATCATTGCCATATTCATCCAGAACTTCTGCAACCCGCAGCATCACGTGACTGACGAAGATGAGCATCTGACGATCGGTCAGCCGGCTAAAGCCCTGGAAATCGCCGAACAGTATTGCGCGGACCTGACGCGGTGGGAACCGGGGCCCGCCTATCTGCCGCCGCGCCTCACGAAGCTCACTAGTGAGATTTCCTTCGCTGCATACAGTTACCGTTTCCAGTCCGCGCCTCTTCCATTCCCGAATATCGGCCCAGGTCCCGGCCTTCTCACGTGTTTCCTTGCCATCCCACACGGCCAGCTGAATAACCTCGGCACAAAGGTGCTGCGCACGAAGTATCGCTAACCCCATGGCGAGGTGCGAAGCATAGGAAAAGACTTGCGCATCGCCGGCATACTCACCGTCCGTTGCGTGAATAAGCGCGACTTGCTTCACGCAATTATCGAACCGAGCCGGCCAGCTCGGCCCGCCACTTGCAACCGATTCCTTCAGAAAAGAGTCTGCCTCGAACGGAAGCACAACCTCTATTTCGGCTTTGCGCTCTAAAAGCGCCTCGACGATCAAAATATCCCCACCGCAGGCCAATGAACCATAACCGTAGCCGACGTTGTGATCGGCTACCTCGCTCCGAATTCGCTCGGCTACACGCGGTTCGGCTGCGGCTGGAAAGCGGGCCGGCGTGCAACCGGGAGCGATCATGTGGCCGGTATAGTGAATCACGCTCCGATTTCTCAATGGCGAAATGATGCCAACATCGATACGCTTGTGGTCGCAGATTTGGATGAGCTGCTTGCGCGTGGAAGCAATCGCCGTCGCGCTATCAGCCAGAGCTGCAGCAACCTCAACTGCTTTTTGGGCGTCCTTCAAGTCGTCGAGCAACAAGCTTGCGGCGGCTCGATCGGCGGCAAGCTGATAGGCTTCTTCCTGAGATTGTGGCCTCTTTTGCGCGCATCCCTTCAGGATTTGCGCAGCGATTTCTCTTGCACGGGTAGAGTCGCCGCTGAGCTCGTTGAGCACGGCGGCGTTTATTCCTGGAAAAGTGCTTGTCGTTTGCTGATAAATGGATTCATAATGTTCTGCGGCTTTTTTCAGGCGAGCCGAGCGCTGTGCATCGCCCGCCATATAGGCTTCTTCGCGGTCAAGCCGGGCGCCGAGCGCGGCAATATTCTCCTCCAAACTGCCTTTGAAGGTTATTTGATCAGTCTCCGGCTGCAATCGATACTGAAACCACAGTTGTCGCGCTCGTTTGTTTGCACCGGTTCGAGACAGATTCAGGATAGCTCGATATTGAAGTTCGCGAGCCTCGGGATGCTGTTCCAGGCCGAGAAGCGCCGCGTCGCAGGCGCCAAGATAGTTGCCCGTTTTCTCGCGGCCATCAGACAACTGCGCCCATAATTCAATTGGCTGTGCCGGCTCGAACGGCTTCGAGTTATCCATACTAGCTTTCCCCCAGCCGTCTGCTAGCGGTCATACGACGGTTGCGCTGATGCCCGTTTCTCCACCGTATTCTATCATGCGCTTTCTATCATGTGCTTCCGATCTCGGCGCAGCGAGCACCGGCTGGTTGCGACTGAGCTATCCCACCTGGCGCGCACGTCCAGAAGCGGTTAGCAGCCTGCGTTGTGCATCACAGCAAATTTTGCTGCCGATGGTAGAGATGGGTCATCAACTGCCGCGCCGGCCATGGGACCAGCGCGGCAGCTAGACACCTAATAACGGACACGGAGGCGCGAGGTCGGCGCGGCAGAGATGGGCCATAAGCAGACTCATGCACTGCAACATACAAGATAATTCCTCCTGTTATCTTTTTCAGGGTTGCAACTGGAACTCGACCAACTCAGTGGTGGAGATGGGCATACCCGTGGACTGCCACACCTTCTTCACGATAGCGCGCACTGCCGGAGCGTACCAATACGTATCGTCGCACGCGCCGGGAAAGGGTGCTTGAGGTGACACCCATTTGCACTGCAGTTCGAGCTTGAACGCGTTGAATTCACCCGCGGGCACCCGCACCTTCTCGTAGCCGAGCACGGCAACGCTCTCGTTGTTATGACCCTGCAGAGTGCCCAAGGTCATGTCATTTAACACGTAATCGTTGACGTAACTCCAGTGTTTGCCCACCTCAAGCGGAAAGCTCAGGAACCTTTCGTCAGAATTCTTTTCCTGCGGCGATTCGATGATGTTCAGATCAGGGGTGAGCGCCAGCGGTTGCCCATTCTCCGTCCCCGCAATCCCCGTCGGACTTACAGATGTAACCACCCAGGCATACTCCAACTTCGCGCCCGCAGTTGAGCGTGTTACGAACACCCATCGATCCCCGACCTTCACGTCGGGCCTCTCGGTGCCCTTAT
>Ga0208937_1000359_pt1 | contig 38382 bp, 29 predicted proteins | sample June2015DPH_11_5_FD_184705 | JGI IMG/M metagenome (GOLD analysis project Ga0208937, IMG submission 184705) | Peatland microbial communities from SPRUCE experiment site at the Marcell Experimental Forest, Minnesota, USA - June2015DPH_11_40... | ecosystem: Environmental > Terrestrial > Soil >...
GGGTTCGCCTTATTCACTCTCCCCGGCCAGCGAGGCATTACCCCCGCCTTTGGATATGGCCCCCCTCATCCGGGAGCCAGAGGGACTTCAACCCTCCTGATTTCAGCGCTGTCCAGCGCACACTACGGGTTGTTCCGCCACTGTGCCCCGCCTCGGTACTCTCACCCTTGTGGGTCCTCCACTTGGGCTTCTCCCTTAACATCGGGACGACAGTTTCCCACGTTCCGCACGAGAGCCTGGATCAGGTTCACGCCACCTTTATGCCGGACGCCACCCAGGCAGTAAGCAGGTTTCCCCTGGGTTTATCCTGGAGTCAAGTTAGCCTCCAGTTCTGACGTCGTCTTTAGTGTTTCGACACCTCATCAGTGGTTCGCTTGTGCTCGTCTCCCTGAACCTCACCTGCCACGGTCTTTAGCCATGACTTTTCCTTAACGCTCACCACCCTGGCTCTTTACCAGCGCAGCTTAAGGTGATTTGGAGCCTGCTCCTGCAAGCCGGCTCCGGGGGGCCTACCCCCATCTCTCGCGCAGTTGCGCACGCCTTTCCCTATAACACCAAGCGCGCTCGTGGCGCACTAGCCTGCCACTGCCTGACAACCTCGATTCCGGCCTCCCGGCGTCCGCTATTCGCCACCATCTGCCACGGCAGTGATTTCAGCCGCTTGCATCCTGAGGATTTTTCCCCTGGAAACCCAAAGGGCGGGATGTGACTCCTGCCCGCCCCTGTCTAATTACCGCCCTTCCAGAGATTTTCCCCAAGAATTCTTCGGGATGTAATTAAAGCGGAGCAACCCCAGCCTGTCCGGTGATGGGATCTACCAAATTAAATTCCATTGACACTCATATATAACTGTGGTCTGAATAATCCCAAGGAAAACCAATGCAGGGTGATCAAAACCGAAAAATTCAGGAGCGCCTCGGGTTCCGGATTGGCGACCGAGGAACTCATTCCAGCCGCACCATTATGCTGGCTGAATTGCGCTTGCTACTGGACTCTTTACCGCAGGACGGCCAAAAAAGCGACTACCTTGACGCAGTTACCAGAAACAACATCTTAGGGAAGCGAACCGTCTCCACTCGGAAATATAGCGCCAAACGGTTGAGCGAGTTATACGGGTTGGACTCCGGCATCCCCCTTTTCCGTGCGATGAGGTTTTTCTGGACGGCGGGCAAAGAAGGAAGGCCCTTGCTGGCTTTCCTCTGCGCCTTTGCCCGAGACCCGCTCCTCCGTTTTACCGCCCCGGCAATATTGCCACTGAAACCAGGAGAGACAGTAACCACAAGAAAAATCGAAGCAGTGCTGGCACCTTCGGTAGAGGGTCGGTTTAACCAGTCTATCCTGAACAAGGTGGCTCGTAATGCCGCCTCATCTTGGACCCAATCAGGGCACCTTGTCGGCAGAGTACACAAGGTTCGATCTCATCCGGAGGCTACGCCGGCAAATGCTGCCTTTGCCATCTTCATCGGGTACCTGGAGGGGAAACGAGCTCAGCGACTGTTTGACACGGTCTGGGTTAAACTTCTTGATCGCCCGGTAGAAGAAATAGCTCATTTGGCTGCTGACGCATCCCGGCAGGGACTACTGGTCTACAAGAATGTTGGGGGGGTTATTGAAATCCTTTTCCCTGACTTATTAACCAAAGAGGAACAGGAGCTTATCCGTGAGCAGGGTTGACCGCCTGGTAAAACGCTACGAGGGCTTCGTTTCCTTGCCTTGGGACCAAAGCCTGGCAGGACCTCAACGGGTTTGGTTTGTCATTTATGACAAGACTGACGAACGTCGAATTCGTGCCCGCATTGGAGAGTTTGAGTTGGCCACCAAGGAAGCAGGCCATGGATGGCAGGTAATTGATCTCACTGATAGCTTCCCGAAATGGATGGCGGGACAGAAATATCGTGAGAATTATTTTCGCTCTCCCAAGGATTTGGGAATCCTGCTCTCTGACTTCCGTGATCAGTTAATCCAAGACTTGGGCGCAGTGTTGGCCAGGGACGAATCCACCAATAGCTCAGTCGTGGCCGTCATGGGTATCGCCAGTCTCTTTGGCTTCGTGAAGGTCTCGGACATCATCAATACTGTAGCCAAAAATATTTGTGGACGCCTGTTGGTCTTCTTCCCCGGGGAACATGAGAACAACAATTACCGGCTTTTGGATGCTCGGGATGGGTGGAACTATCTGTCAGTGCCCATCACCGCAGCTGAAGGGATGTAACTGCCATGAAAAATCGAGAAATCTACGTTAAAGACCCGGATCAAAATCTTCTGCTCAATAACGGCGTGGCGACCGTCACAGATGAACGGACCACAGAGGAGCTGCGCACCCTCCGATACGAGCTGGAAACCTTCGTCTGCGAAGGAGAGTATGCCCGGGGACTGAAACACATCCTCGAAACCTACTTGGCGAACCTTGATAGACCTGAGCAGCCTGGAGTTTGGGTAAGCGGCTTTTTCGGTAGCGGCAAATCTCACTTTATCAAAATGCTCCGTGCTCTGTGGACCGATTTTGTCTTCCCTCAGGATGGGGCCACGGCCCGAGGTTTGGCCCGACTGCCGTCTGAGGTTGCCGATCCCTTGAAAGAACTTTCGACGGCCAGTAAGCGTCTGGGGGGGCTGCATGCTGCCTCGGGTACCTTTGGGGCTGGGGCGGGTGACAATGTGCGCTTGGCTCTCTTGGCCATGGTTTTCAAGTCAGTGGGGCTGCCTGAACGGTATCCATTGGCCCGGTTTCTCATCTGGCTGCGGGAAAAAGGTCGCCTGGAGTCTGTTATAGCTGCCACCGAGAAGGGAGGAAGTAATTGGAATTTTGAACTTAGTAACCTTTACGCATCTACCGATATAGCAAAAGTTCTATTAGAGACCTTTCCTGGTATGGCCAACAAGACTGAGGATATGCTTGAAATTTTACGATCTAATTATCCCGATCTTGAGAATATTTCAGATAAAGAAATGGAAGACGCCATCCATGATGCTTTGGCGCAAGATGGCCGTTTCCCCTTGACACTCATCGCCCTGGACGAGGTGCAGCAATACATCGGGGATAATGCTGACCGAGCTTATTTGATCCAGGATGTGACGGAAGCCTGCTGTAAGAAGTTCGGCAGCCGCTTGCTCTTTGTTTCCACCGGGCAAAACGCCTTGACGGGGACTCCCTTATTACAAAAACTCCAGGGGCGTTTTACGGTTCCGGTGGAACTGTCCGACACCGATGTAGAGACCGTCATCCGGCAGGTAATTCTGGCAAAAAAGCCCGATCGCATGGCAGCTATCAATCAGATCATGACAGACCATCAGGGGGAAATATCCCGCCACCTGATGGGGACTAAGCTGGAACATCGGTCTGATGACAGCGCCTCTTTTGTTTTGGATTACCCCATCCTACCGGTGCGCCGCCGCTTCTGGGAACGCACCCTGCGATCTGTGGATCAGGCCGGCACTACGGGACAACTCCGTAACCAGCTTAAACTTGTGCATGAGGCGTCTCGTAAAACCGCTGATCTTCCCCTGGGGCATGTAGTGGCGGGTGACTTCATTTTTAATCAGATGGCCACTAATATGCTCCAGGCCGGCGTCTTGCCCCGAGAAATTTATGAGCACATCAAAAGATTGCTCGCTGGCTCAGACGACGAGGTGCTCAAAGGGCGGCTATGCGGCCTCATCTTTCTCATTGGCAAGTTACCCCGAGAGGGTGGGGCCGATCTGGGGGTGGTGGCCAAACCCGACGTTCTGGCCGATCTTATAGTAGAAGACCTCCCAGCCGGCAGCGCCGATCTGCGGAAACAGATTCCTCCCCTGTTGGATGAGTTGGTCGAGGCCGGCCTGTTGATGGTGGTGGGTGATGATTATCGTCTCCAGACCACGGAAAGTAGCGCTTGGAATAGGGAGTATGACCGGCAGGTGGCAACCTACACCAACAACCTACCAATGATCGCCACGAAGCGGTCCGATCTCTTCCAAGAAACCTGTCGAGCCCTGGCAAAACCCATAGTTCTCAGGCAGGGGCAGAGTAAAGTGCCCCGGGACCTCAGTCTACATTTCGGCGCCGAGTTGCCCAAAGATGCCGATCAAAAGATTTATGTGTGGGTGTGGGATGGCTGGGACGATAACGAAACGTCTCTCATTGCCGATGCCCGGGCAGCGGGCAGCCAGTCACCGACGATATTTGTGTTCATCCCCCGGCAGTCAGCCGATGAGTTGAAGAACCTCCTGGCCAGTTTCCATGCCGCCAAGGCCACCCTGGAGGTCCGGGGCGTACCCAACACCCCCGAGGGACAGGAGGCCCGCCAGGCCATGGAAACCCGCCAGGCGGTGGTACAGGCTCGCTTGCGGGACCTCATCGCTGCCATTTTCAAACAGGTTAGGGTGTTCAATGGCGGCGGCCAGGAGGTCACTGGCACAGGCATGACAGAGATGCTCCAGGAGGCCGCTATTAACTCCCTGGCCCGTCTCTATCCCTCCTTCAACCTGGGGGATCACAATGGTTGGGCAAGAGTAATTGAACAGGCCCGCCAGGGTGACGGCAACGCCCTGGTAAGGGTAGAACATCAGGGCGATCCCCCTGGCCACCCGGTTTGCGCTGCCCTGCTGAAATATGTGGCGGTCGGGAAAAAGGGCAGTGACATCCGAAAGGAGTTCGATGGCCCGCCCTATGGCTGGTCCAAAGACGCCATTGAGGGGGGGCTTTATATTCTGTTGGTAAGCGGCCACATGCGGGCTCTTGATGTCAACCATAACCCGGTGGAGGCGGCGAATCTGGAGCGCATGAAGATCGCCCAGACTAACTTCCGGGTTGAAGTGGTTACCATTCCAGCTGGGCAACGCCTTCAGGTGCGGAGGCTGCTGCAAGAGGCTGGCAAACCCTGTAAACCCAACGAAGAGCTGGCCGCCATCCCCCTATTTGTCGCCAGTATGAAAGAATGGGCCAGGGAGGCCGGGGGCGAGCCACCTTGCCCGCTGGCGCCGGACACAAAGCATTTGGATAAGATAGCCCAGCTCACGGGAAACGAGCAACTCTTGGAAGTCTTCAGCCAGAAGGACGTTTTGGAGCCGCAGATCAAGGAGTGGCCCCAGACCGCCGCCGCTATCAAGACACGCTTGCAACGCTGGCAGACCCTCCAGGCCCTCCTGGGACAGGCCACGGGACTTCCAGAGGAGGCTGACTGCAAAGTCCAGGTACAGGCCATTACCGATGGCAGAATGCTCCTGGCCAGTCCCGACCCGGTGCCAGGGTTATGTGACAAGCTCACCAAGGTGCTGCGGAAAGCCCTCGTGCAGGCCCAGGCCGACTTCCGCCAGGTGTATGATTTGGAAGCTGCTTCCCTGAGCAGCGACGCCACCTGGCAGAAGCTGACCCCGGCGCAACAAGAGGATATTCTCACGACCCAGGGGTTGACCGTGGTGCCGCAGATCGCCACCGGGACGGAGGCCGAGGTCCTGGAGTCGCTCATTGCCATTCCTCTGGCCACCTGGAAAGACCGGCGGGAAGCACTACCGGCCAAATTTGTCCAGGCCCGGCTGGCGGCGGCCAAACTCCTGGAGCCCAAAACTGTGCGAGTGACCATTCCCTCCCGCACCCTGCATAATGAAACCGAAGCTAACGACTGGCTGAAACAGGTAGAAAAGATGGTCCTGGAGCAGCTCAAAAACGGGCCAGTGGTAGTGTAAGCGGGTAAATAGGGCAGATATGACGACACTGAGTAAGCCCTTACGAAATCTGTTAGAAAAGACGGTGAAGGAGGCCAGGGATAGAGCTGAGGCCGGTGCTACAGCAGCTCTGGAAGCCTTGGCCTTACCCCAGAGGGAGCCGTTTGCACATCTATCCCCCGAGGAGCGAGAGTTGCGCAACCGCCTACGGGCGCACGGCCGCCAACTGGGAGATCACCGCCATCCCAAGACCGGGGAACACGACATCCATCACCTGATGGCCGAGTGCGCCTATGAACACTGGCACCGCATGCTCTTTGCCCGCTTTCTGGCGGAAAACCACCTGCTGATGCACCCCGAGGGCGTGGCCGTTACCCTGGAGGAATGCGCCGAGTTGGCCCCGGAAGAGGGCGCCGCCAATGCCTGGGAGCTGGCCGGGCGCTACGCCACCTGCATGTTGCCGCAGATTTTCCGCCCCGACGATCCCGTGCTACAGCTCTCCCTGGCACCAGAGCACCAACAGGAGTTGGAGAGGCTCCTGGCCGCCCTACAGACTGAGGTTTTTACGGCCAGCGACAGCCTCGGCTGGGTCTACCAGTTCTGGCAGAGCAAACGCAAGGATGAGATTAACAAATCCGAGAAAAAAATCGGAGCCGAAGAACTGCCCGCCGTGACCCAGCTCTTCACCGAGCCCTATATGGTGCAGTTCCTGTTGCATAACACCCTGGGGGCCTGGTGGGCCGGACGGCATTCCGGGGGGCCGCTGCCATTGGAGATGCCTTATCTGCGCTTTTTGGAGGACGGCACCCCGGCAGCCGGCAAATTTGAGGCCTGGCCGCAGACTGCCAAGGAACTGAAAATCCTGGACCCCTGCGACGGCTCCGGCCACTTCCTGGCGGAAGCCTTCCGGATCATGGTGAGCTTTCGGATGCAGGAAGAGGGCCTGACTCCCTCGGCGGCCGGCGACGCCGTGCTCCGGGACAACCTTTTCGGCCTGGAGATCGACGAGCGTTGCACCCAGATTGCCGCCTTTGCACTGGCGCTGGCCGCCTGGACCTTGCCCGAAGCTGGGGGCTACCGGGAGCTGCCACCTCTGAATATCGCCTGCTCCGGGCTGGCAGTGGGGGCCAGGAAAGAGGATTGGCTGAAGCTGGCTGGTGATGATGAACGCCTTCGCAAAGGCCTGGAGCAGCTCTATGACCTGTTCAAGGAGGCCCCCACTCTGGGGAGCCTGATCAACCCAAAACAGGCCCTATCCAAGGACCTGTTTGGGGCGGAATGGGTGGAGTTGCAGCCCTTGTTGAAGATGGCCCTGGAGCGGGAGGATGTCAAACGGGATTGTGTGGCCACGGAGGTAGGCATTGCGGCTCAGGGGATGGCCAAGGCAGCGCAATTGCTGGCGGGTAAGTATCACCTGGTAGCGACCAACGTGCCCTATCTGGCCCGAGGTAGACAAAGCGAAAAGCTGAGGGAGTTCTGTGGGAGACATTATCCAGAGGCGAAAAACGATATCGCCACCGTCTTCCTGGACCGCTGCCTATTATTCTGTGTCCAAGGCGGTACCTGCAGCATCGTTTTACCCCAGAACTGGCTATTTCTGACAACTTATAAACAGTTTCGAGAAAAGGTTTTGCGGAATGATACCTGGCACATGGTTGTCAGATTAGGACCAGGAGCATTTGAAGCAATTTCGGGCGAAGTCGTCAAAGCCATTTTACTTTTCATCACCCAAAATAAGATTAAAAATGCAAACCTCATTAGCGGGTTCGACGTCTCTGCCTATCGCACCGCCTCAGAAAAAGCTGAAATGCTGCGGACGGCTGAGATTCAGCGGGTGGAGCAGGAGAGGCAGTTAAGGAATCCTGATGCTTCAATATCTTTAGAAAAGCGTGATAGTAAGGCACTTTTGGGTCAGTATGCAAATTGTAACCAGGGGATCGGGACAGCCGATATTTCCAGGTTCGTAAACAAATTCTGGGAAATTGCTAAAATAGATAGAGATTGGGACTACTATTTTATGGCACCGAATGGCAGTGCTATTTTTAGCGGCTTTCACAGTATCCTAAGATGGGAAAATGGTAATGGTGTATTAGTAAACTCAAAAGCTGCTCGCATATGTGGTCAACCAGCATGGCTAAAAAAAGGGGTCGGAGTTGCTGTAACCAGTGATCTTTATTTTTCAATTTATCAAGGAGTGAAATTTGATTGCACAGTTGGAGTCATTACTCCCAAGGACCCATTACAGATAGAAGCTTTAGCAGCCTTTCTTACCGACGAAGAATTTCCTAATGAAGTAAGGAAAGTTGATCAAGCACTTTCAGTAACCGAAAGTTCTTTTCTCAAAGTCCCCTTTGATCTCCCTCACTGGCAAAAAATCGCCGCCGAGAAATACCCTCATGGCCTGCCCAAGCCCTACTCCAATGATCCAACCCAGTGGATATTCCATGGGCATCCGGCCCAGAGCGAGCAGCCCTTGCATGTAGCCGTGGCCCGGCTGCTGGGGTATCGCTGGCCGGCAGAGATGGACCCGGAGATGGAGCTGTCCGATGAGGCCCGGGCCCGGGTGCAAAAGTCGGCGGAATTGCTGCCCCTGGCCGATGCGGATGGCATTGTTTGCCTGCCCCCGGTGCGGGGGGAGCGGCCGGCGGCGGAGCGCCTTTTTGAGCTGCTGGCGGCTGCCTACGGCCCGGAATGGTCGGCGGCCCACCTGACAGAGTTACTGGCCGCAGTGGGTTACGCCGGCAAGGGTCTGGAAGCGTGGCTGCGAGGCGGGTTCTTTGGGCAGCAATGCCAGCTCTTCCATCAACGGCCTTTTATCTGGCATATCTGGGATGGCCGCAAGGACGGTTTTGCCGCCCTGGTGAACTACCATAAGTTGGACCGCAAGACACTGGAGACCCTGACCTACAACTACCTGGGCGACTGGCTGCAACGTCAACAGGACGGAGTGAAGCGGCAGGAAGCAGGAACGGAAGAGCGCCTGGCGGCAGCCCAGGCCCTGCAGGAGAAACTCAAGCTCATCCTGGCCGGGGAGAAGCCGCACGACATCTTTACCCGCTGGAAGCCCCTGGAACAGCAGCCCCTGGGATGGGAACCGGACCTCAACGACGGAGTGCGTCTCAACATTCGGCCCTTCATGACGGCCGACATCCTGCGCCAGCGTCCCAAGATCAACTGGAACAAGGACCGGGGCAAGGACGTGGCCAGCGCTCCCTGGTATCATCTCTTTGAAGGGGAGCGGATCAACGACCATCATCTGAGCCTGGCCGAGAAGCTCCAGGCTCGCACCAGCTCTGGGAGGACGTGATGCCGGAGCCAGAGCCAGCTCATCATAGCGGCAACGTCCTGGACGCCCTCCTGGCCTCTCTGGAGAGGGCCGGTAGCTTCAATCAGAATGTCATGGTGGCCCCGGCGGCTATCCTCTGGACGGACAAAGACCAGGGGTGGCTGCTTCTGGCGCCCATGCTCCGGACCGTCCTGCCCCAGTTTTTGACCCTGGGACCGTATGACCCCGCAACCCGGACCGGCCCGGCCATTTGGCTGAAATGTATGCTGGCCCGAACGCTATCGGAGGCGGACTGGCCGACGGAAGCGATCCCCATCCTCTATCTCCCCGGGGTGAGCCGGCAAGAGCTGCGGGCCCTGGAGAGTTGTCCGAAGCTGTTCCAACCCCTCGCAGAGCTGCAATACCGGGGTGGGTTCTGGAGCCATGTCAATGGCCGGGATTGGTCGGTGCTGGCTTTTCTGAAGTCCCAGGAAGGTGGTCTTGGTCTGGACGTAGCCCAGGATGAGGCCACCCGGGAAGCCATCGGCCGTGCGCTTTTACCGTTAATGAATACCCCCATCGTCAATCTCCAGGGACGCCGGCTGGAGGCACCCGACTTTGATTTACTACTCACTCCAGACCCCATGCGGGACCTGCTGCGGTGGCTTAATGACCCCGCCGGCACTCGCCAGCAGTGGGATGATAACGCCTGGGACGCCTTCCGGGCCGTCTGTCAGAAGGAGTTGGGCTTCGATCCCCAACAAGACGGAGAATTGACAGGGGCAGAACTCCTGGGTAGGAGAGAAGGAAACTGGGCCAAGGTCTGGGAGCGCTTTGCCGAATCTCCCCGTTTATATTCTCACCTCCCGGAGTTGCTGCGGCGGGCCAAGCCAGCGGCCAAACATTTATTTGAGGATAAGTCTTCCTGGCCCCAAGAAAACGAAGTGCAAGAGACGGACTTGCGTCAAAATCTGAAGGCCATGGAAAATCAACTTCCTGATGAAGTGGCACAGAAAATCTCGGAACTGGAGACCGGCCACGGGGATAGGCGACAATGGGTTTGGGCGGAACTGGGACAGGCACCCCTGGCCCAAGCCCTTGAGCATATAAACACTCTCGCCAGGGTATCTAAGCAGCCTCTGGGTGGGGCCACACCGGAAGAGATGGGGGCCTGGTACACAGTTCAAGGTTGGCAGGCTGATGCAGCGCTCTTGCAGGCTCTGGCTTGTATACAGCATACAGAGGATTTGTCGGCGGTCAGAGCAGCCATCAGGTCCATCTATCTCCCCTGGCTGCAGGCCGCCGCCGAGAAATTGCAGCAATTGGTGCAGGAGCACTCGTATCCCGGCCATGCCGGGGAATATCTCAAGCCGCTGAGTTCCCAAGAAGGTGAATGTCTGCTGTTTTCCGACGGGCTGCGCTTTGACGTGGCCCAGCAGATGCAAACCGCCCTGGCCCAGCAAGGGTTTCAGATTAATATTTCCTATCGCTGGGCCTCCTTGCCCACAGTGACGGCAACTTCCAAACCGGCAGTCTCACCGATAGCGGGCATATTGGCCGGGCAAAGTGGAGATACCTTCTTCCAACCGTCAGAAAAAGCCACCGGAAAAGGCCTACTCCGGCTCGTTTTGCAAAACTCCTGGAAGAGGGTGGCTATCAGGTTCTGGGCAAGGAGGATACCGGCGATGCCACCGGGCGGGCCTGGAGCGAACACGGTGATTTGGACCGCATTGGCCACGACCAGGGATGGAAGCTGGCCTTGCGCATCAAAGAAGAGATACGCAGTCTGGTGGAGCGCATTACCGACTTGATTCAGAGCGGCTGGAGACAGGTGAAGGTTGTCACCGATCACGGCTGGCTGCTCTTGCCCGGCGGCTTGCCGAAGCATGATCTCCCCGGCTATCTCACCGAAACCCGCTGGGGACGTTGCGCTATGCTCAAACCAGAAGCCAAGCCAAGCGGTTTGCTGTTACCATGGCGCTGGGCCGGCGAGGTGGGCGTGGCATTGGCTCCGGGCGTCACTTGTTATCAGGCGGGGATGGAATATGCCCATGGAGGTTTGAGTTTGCAGGAATGTGTCACCCCTGTCTTGGAAATTACACATGCCCCAAAAGCGGTTGCGGTCGTCTTTACGGACGTGAAATGGATCGGCTTACGTTGCCGGGTAACCCTGGATAAAGGTGCCCCCGGGTTGCGGGTCGATCTGCGGACCAAAGCCGCTGACCCCGCAAGTTCCCTGGCCAAAGGAGGCAAAGAAGTGGACGCCGAGGGCAAGGCCTCTCTGCCAGTAGAGGATGATAGTTTTGTGGGGGGTGCCGCTGCCTTGGTGGTCATTGACCCACAAGGAGTTATCATCATTAAAATACCCACAACTGTTGGTGGTGAGTAACCATGGAACTCGATACCCTTGACAAAATCGGAGCCAAAGCCTTTGAAGGCTACCTGGTGCGTAAGGACTTGGTGCGTACCTTCAGTAAACAATACCCAGTGCCCACTTATGTCGTGGAGTTTTTGTTGGGGCGCTATTGCGCCAGCACGGACCCCAAGGAAATTGAAGAGGGCCTGGAGATTGTCGAGCGCCAACTCTCCAACCGGGCAGTGCGGGCCGGCGAAGAAGAACTCTTCAAATCTCGTGCCCGGGACCAGGGTTCGGTTAAGATCATCGACCTCATCACAGCTCGACTGGACGCCAAAACTGACTCTTACCTGGCAACTTTGCCCAGCCTTCAGCTCAAAGATGTGCGAATCAGTGACAGTCTGGTCCGTGAGAACGAGCGCATGCTTACCGGCGGTTTTTATGCCGAGGTAGACCTGCACTATGACGGTGCCATTGCCCAGGAAAAGGGCGGCCGCCCCTTTGGAATAGAAAGTCTGCGGGCCATACAGCTTTCAAAGCGAGATGTCCTGGAGGTCTTGGCTCGTGGGCGGGAGATGTTCACTACAACGGAGTGGAAACATTTTTTGCTGCGTAGTGTGGGCCTGGAACCACACCTTTTCAGCGAACGCTCTCAAAACGTGATGCTCTTGCGCATGGTCCCATTTGTGGAGCGAAACTATAATGCAGTGGAACTGGGACCCCGGGGCACCGGTAAAAGCCATCTTTTTCAACAAATCTCGCCCTACTCGCATCTCATCTCTGGCGGCAAAGCCACCGTGGCCCGGATGTTCGTCAACATGGCCAACGGGCAACGAGGGTTGGTCTGTCAGTATGATGTTGTCTGTTTTGACGAGATTTCTGGAATCTCTTTCGACCAGAAAGACGGCGTCAACATTATGAAAGGTTACATGGAATCCGGTGAGTTCAGCCGGGGCAAGGAAAGTATCCGGGCTGATGGCAGCCTCGTGTTCCTGGGAAACTTTGATGTGGACGTGGAGCATCAACAACGCATCGGGCATCTTTTTGGACCGCTGCCAACTGAAATGCGCAACGACACCGCCTTCATGGACCGAATCCACTCATATATTCCAGGCTGGGATGTTCCCAAGACGAGCCGGGATCTCCTTACCGATCATTTCGGTTTAGTGAGTGATTTTCTTTCTGAATGCTTGGACCAAGTCCGTTGGCAGAGTCGGGTTTCAACTTTGCAAGGACGAGTCTTTTTCGGCGGCGCCCTGAGTGGGCGGGATAATACCGCCGTCAATAAAACCATCAGTGGACTCTTGAAACTATTATTTCCGGCGCCCGATGCTGTGATTCCGGATGAAGAGCTTGAGTGGGCGGTCCGGCTGGCGCTGGAATTGCGTCGGCGGGTCAAGGAGCAGCAGAAGCGAATTGGAGCTGCAGAATTTCGCAACACGCATTTCAGCTATGTCTTGGGTATAGAAGGGGTGGAAAAGTTTGTTTCTACTCCTGAGCTGCAGAGCGAAGATAGTATTGGGACTGATCCTTTGCCTCCCGGCCAAGTTTGGACCATCAGTCCAGGGGGCATGGATGAACACCCAGGTCTTTTTAGGGTCGAAACCAATGAAGGACCGGGAACCGGGGTTAAGATTTTAAACAAACCGGCACCTCCGGCATTCATCGAAAGCGTGCGCTGCGCCGAACAGAATCTTTATGCCCGCTCCCGAGAGTTAGTGGGGGATCGTGACCCCAGGTCTCATGAGTTTACTGTGCAGCTACGCTCTTTCGATACCTCAAAGAGCGGTAGCCAGATAGGGGTGGCGACTTTGATCGCCTTATGCAGCGCTCTTCTCCAGAAGCATATCAGGGGTGGGCTTATTGTGGTAGGCGGGGTGAACCTGGGTGGATCGATTGAACCGATTTACAATGCGGTGAGTGTTGCAGAGTCGGCAATAGAGAAAGGGGCAACCTATATGCTCATGCCCGTAAATGCCCGAAAACAGCTTTATGATCTTTCAGATGACATGGCCACGAAGGTCGACATTCAGTTCTATTCAGATGTACGGGATGCGCTCTTTAAGGCGATGGTGGAATGATAAAAAGTTGTGAAATTGAGGAGTTGGAGTATAAATAGGACCCACCCAAAAAGAGGAATGAAAAGGAAATCGTATTGGCCCTGGCCTATATGATCCGACTCATAGGGGAGATCGACTCCATAATTGGTGCCCACGACGGGGGGCCGGCCCGGAGCGTTCCAGAAATAAGGACTGGCATGGACCAGGAGGACAAATACAGCAGTCGCGGGCCTCGTGGCGGCTCTCCTTGGTGGCGGGCATGAGCTTTTCAACCTCGCTGCCGGTGAGGTATTTTTGTCCAGTTTTTAGAGTAAAAGTCGGCCCGCGGTTCGTCCACCTGCTCAATCACCTGGAAGGGCAGCACGATATTGCAGACCTCGCTGCTCTTGCCGTTCCAGACCAGCTCCACTTCGCGCTTTTCCTCGAACAGCAGAAAGCGGTATTTGTCCGGCAGCGGCTTGTCCGCCTCCAGATAGCGAATGATCTCTTGCTGTTCCTGTTCAGTCAGTCGTGGCATGAGGTTCCCCTAACTATTCAGCGCCAGAGCCTTTCAAACCGTGCCGGTCGGCGTTTATCTACTTCTTCGTTTCTGCGGCCTTGTGAGCGAGAACAGTCGTAACCATCCGAATTCCATAGTTGGCGGCGGCACGCCTAACAATAACATACTGGATGATGAGTAATAGGATATAAAACATAGAAATCCTCAACGAGGGAATGGCATAGAATCCAGTAGCACCATAAAATACGATGAACAATACAGCTAACCCTGTGTAGTCTCGCATTAAAAGAAAATCACGGTGCACTTGCAAAACGGCAGGATTATTTTCCACGGCTTTATAGAGTCGATACCATGCGCGATTTTGTTCGATTGGGTCTGTAGGAAGCGCAGAACTATATAGTTTCGTGAGCTTCGCAAGGTCAATGCGAGGGTCGGCCTTGGCGTATTGGGTAAAAGCGCGATGGCCGGGTAGGGCGTTATGCCAACGTAAAAATACAAGCCGGGCCTTTGTATCCGCACTGAGAAGGCCATTTAAAACCGTCGAAATAATAAGCGCAAGTCCAACCGGGAGAAGGTTGCTGGTGTCCTTGAACATCGCCCGCAAGCCTGTAGCTTCGATGGCGTTTGCTTGAATGACAGCATATAAAAATAAAGAGTTCGCGACAACAATCAGCCAAATCTGCCAGCGATTCTGTTCCTTAAGTGATTTTGCCACGTTACGACTCCGGATGAAAAATTGGATTCCGATCAATCATAATCTTCAACTTTCGGGGTGAAGGGGATGATTTCGGCGACGGTGTAATTCGGTCGCACCGGGAAACCGCCCCAATGAATCTTGCTCGTTCCTTGAGTGGCAATTACTCGGCCACCCCGACGAGTAAAAGCATTGAGTACCATCATTCGAGGGTGTTGATCGTCGTCCTTTGGCGCAGATACGTAAGCTGCAAATCGGCTAGGGCTTTCTTTGGGTTGACTCGGCCCGAGAAAGCGGTTCAAGATTGTAGGGCCGACATTCCGGCGACTGCCGTGGTGCGGGATTTGGACAAACATAAAGTCCTGAAGAGGGAACTTAGCCTGCTCCGCATGATAAGCTGCTAAAGAGAGCCCCATAACACCTGCATCGCCCGTCAGCAAAACACGGCGGCCCGGGCCGAAATCGCCATAGAGGACGACGCTACTCTCGTTGATTGCACTCGTCACCCCGCCGTCTTTGAGGCGTTCAATGTCCCAACTCTCTGTAAACCACTTTTGTACTTTGGCAACAACTTTCTCAAACAGCCGCGCCGCAGGAGAAGGCGCTTTCCCAATCCAAAAACCTTTAGCCTCGATTGCAGCTTGGTCTGGATCAGGAGTACGGTCAAACTGTGGCAAGAAAAGCGTATAAACACCTTGATGAGGCGAAAGGACGTGAAATGGCCCGATCTGTGCCCCTGCAAAAGGGAAATAGATGGGGATGGGGGGCTTTTTGTCGCTGGCAATTTGAACAATCTCGGCAATCAGATCATACTCTTTCATTATTGCTTTTTGGAGGGCGTCGTCAGTCCAGTTTTTGTGTTTAAAATACTGACGTGCGGCGGCTGCGTGCAACCATGGCACGTGCAACCATAGGTTATTAACTCTAAGTTCTGATAGCACTATGCGAAGCCCTGACGCATGATCGGCATCTGAGTGCGTTAACACGGCATGAGCAATAACCGCGTCATGGCCGAAGAAGTTCTGAATATGCTCCACTAGCACCTTACCAGAATCTTGATTGCCGCCGTCGATGATCATCAATTCGTAGGAATCGACGGTACCATATCGCACAACAATTGCATCACCGCCCTTTGATGCGTCTCCAACTGGCAAAAGCTCAATTTCACAATCCATGGTAGCTGTCCCTCCTAACGAAAGTGACTGCCCTTCCTTTTCCTATCGCCACAGCCTTTCAAACCTTGCCGGGTTGGCTGCGGTATACATGACGGTGTGCTGAATGTTCCGGTGTGTTATTCTGAGCTATTCTCTCTCTCAACCTGTGGATGTTCGTCAGGGATCGAGCTAAATGTGGTCATTGCTCCTTATTCTGGGCTCGTTCGTTTCCGCAGATCCTGCAAAACGGATTGGACATCCCATCTTCTTCCGGGTTTCACTTCCGAATAATATTTAGGCCCGTATGGCAAACGACCATTAATCGGGAGAGGATTTTCTCTGCGGTCGCAATCAGTATCCCAATCAACTGCGATTCGGTATTCGTATCGCTCTTCTTTGTAAAGTCGTCTCTCGTCTCCTTCGTAAGTCTTCTCATTCCACTTCTCTCTCACAATGCCATAACAACTACACCAAGGCCACTATGGTGCATAAATACGCTATCGCCGGGAGAGAGCTTAGGGAAGACGGTAGCATGTTCTCTCCAGTTTTTTGCCTTATCTCCCGCAAAAGCCATGCGTAAATCGTACCAGAGATCGCAAGTTCTGAATTCCTTCCTGGCCTCCCTGTCCGTATTGATTCTCCAATATTTCATCATTGTGCTCCTCTCCGAAATTATGCAGCAGCCTTGGCCGCCGCAGTTTAAACCAGGCCCATAGATGGGGTGCAGTTCATTCCCAAGTCTTCTTCTCACTTCGTGCGGTAAACATTCAACCCCACCTTCTCCTCCCGGTTAGGGACAGAGACATTGCCCTCGGTGGAGGCGATGATGATGCTCTTTTTGGACGACGATGGGCCAAACTCTTTGCTTAGGTCAACCTTGATGGTAAGAATGTTCCCTGCCACGGTCATCTCGACGTTCTTCATCTCAGGTTCCCCCCTTCTCCCGCCTGCGCCCCTTCGGCAGGAACCGCCGACCTTCAACCTTAAAATTCCTAATTTATACCTATAGTCCCTAATGGCACACATAGTCAACAAATCTCGGTCTGGAGGGCGGCACACCGGCGCCAAGGCAAGGTGAGGGGGAAAGAAGTCTAGGTTAGCCCTGAACGTTCATCCTGAGCGGTCTCAGGCGCTCCCAGGAAGGTTGTGGGGGGGAACTTGGGCCTCCACCTGATGAGGGTCCCGCCTCCTGGCCTCCATGAGTCGGGCCACAGTCGAGCAGGTAAGGATCAAGCACACCCTGGGGCGGCAACAGGATAAGAGGATCAAGGAAGGTCTGATACCGGGGCCCTGCAAAAAGCCGGGACTATGGGTAAAGGGTTTCTCCTGTTGAGCTAAGAAAACCATTGACTTTCCATGAACTTAAGTGCAAAATAAGATTTATTATGGGGCGAAAATTCAGAGACGCAAATTTGATATTTTTCCGGGGCAGATTGGAGGCCTGGGGATCATTGACGACGCCGGCGCCTATTTCGCGGCGCGGCGCTGGAGCAGGCGCTCACCCATATCTATATATAATATGCTAGTATTGATTAAGGATATGGTAACTCAGGTTTATCTTGAAAATGTGAATCTCCCGCAGGTGGGCGCCGGGGGACTGGAAAACCGATTCTCAGCCGGTGCAAACCTCCTGGTGAACTCAGGCATCTGGCAGGGCTGGCTCCTGACGCTGGAGCTACCGTGGGTGCTGATCGCAGCGTAGACTTGGCAGGCGTACCACGATCTGCACCATTGGCAGGCGAGGCTGGCCAAAGACCCCAGCGCCGCCACTCCCATGACCGTGGCCCGTAGCAAGTGGCCAGAGGCACCGCTGGAGTTCAAGACGGACGATGGACAAGCGGTGGGCCTGCTCCTGGCGGCCCTGGCCCTCGAGGATGCGCACCGCGGCACCGACCGCGCCGGCCTCCAGGCCCGGGCCCGGGAAAAGAAGGTTGCCAAACGGCGCCAGGCCCGGGCAAACCGGAAATTAGGTCAAGGCTTAGATACTTGGTAGCCAATCGCCCCGCCACGGGCGTCTCAAGAGGTCATTATGAGCCCAATCACCCCGGAAACCGACCTTTTCGCTGAAATCCCCAAGCGCGGCCCCGGCCGGCCACGCAAACCGACCCCCACCCCAGCTCCAACTAAAAAGCCCCGGGTAGCCACCAAACGCACCAAGCCCCGGGTAGCCACCAAGCCAGCCCCCCAGAAGAAAAAAGCCCCCAAACCCCTATATATTAATAATATTAATAATACTAGTGTGTGTGGTAGTGTTTTAGATGGAGACAGACCCCTTGAGGTTATCGAAAATATAGAGGAAATGATAAAAGGCTCAGATTTAAAAGACAAATTGACTGCAGAAGAATTGCGATTTGTCGGCTATCACATAATTCAGGGTCTTCCAGTAGTAAAGGCAATGATTTTAGCAGGTTATCAGAATATACCGGAGAGAACTTTATATTTTAAGGCGAAAAGAATATTGCAGAGGTATGAAGCCCAGGCGGAAGACAGGCGAAATATAATGAGGGCCCTCAGTATAGGCGAAATTGCCGTAATTCGCCAGTTATGGCATGAAGCCCAGAACGCCGCCTCGGCCGGCGCCCGGGTCCAGGCCCTGATAGCGCTGGGAAAGTGGCTGGGCATGGACCAGGAAGCCCTGCAGGGCGCACAGGGCATCACGGTGGTCATCCAGGCGCTGGATAGCCCCACCCAGGTCAACATCGGCCAGCCTCCGGAGACGCCAGCCTTGCCGGATCCTGGAGGCTACCGTCACCCTCAGCCTGGGCGGCCAGGCGGCCCGATCACCATCACCAAGTGATCATGTATCTCTGTGAGCTACCAGCAGCAGCCTACCATATGTGGGATTGGAAGCCGGTCGTCATGCAGATAAATTATCAATATCGGCTTTCACTCAACGATCTCAATGAGTTAAGGTTTGAGGTCTATGTCTGATATCCATCCTTATGTAAACTAACGCTTGTGAAAGAGGCATACAAGCTGCAGCCTGTCTATCTCTCCTGGCCCTGGCCCCGCCCCCGGGATGAGGGCCGGCGCCTGGCCCCGGTGGCGCCCCTCCCCCTACAGAAATTCGCCCTCAGAAGTGAAACCCCTAGACGAAGGGTGGTCCCCCCCTGGCTAGCAATGGTCCATCCGCCAAATTTTCCCAAAATCCTATCCGGCACTATTTTGCTTGACATAGGAAAAGAGGTGGGGGTAATCGGGCATTCCCCCCGGCTTATGGGACCCAGCCGAAAATTTTCAAATTCAAAATCTGGCCGGGTTGATGTTCTCCTGCTATCACCTTGGCCCGGACGCTCAGGGCACGCTAAGGCCCTTTGGTTGGCTTAAAATCGATCCAGACAGGGGGCCCCTTACCTAACCATTCACCCGATTTCGAGCTTCGATTTTCACCGTCTCGCGGGCTTGTGAAAACCTCTACCTCCGTTTTCGTGAGGCACCTTTCGAGGGACCCTTGATTATGGTTCGGGTTGAGGTGAAAGCTGGAGGTCCTGGTCCTCAAGGACGGCAGGTCCCATTGCCGGGTGGGCCTGTTACCCTGTTGGGCGATGAAGGATTCCCACCCGCCCGGGCCCTTGCTTTTACTTTTTCTACCACATCTGGCCAGGCTGCTATTGTCTGCGCCTGGTGAGATTCTTTGTGGGTGATACCTTCGGGTAAGGACCGGAAACTTCCCTTAAAGGAAGTATCCGCTTCTTTGACATACTTCGGCTCTATCTCTGCCAACACCGCTCCCAGCTTCGCCTCTGCATCTAAAAGGATGTCGGCAACCCCTTGGGCGTCTTGTAAGGCGGTGAAGGATTCCCGCCCGCCCGGAGGGACAGCTCGTCCAGATACCACTCGATCTTGGCCACCACCTGCTGTGCCTTGTGCCAACTCTCGGGGATCTTTCAATTTTCAAATCCAGTCTATTTGGCTAGGTGATCTGGCGTCAGGGAGGAGCGCCTTCAGGTTCAGGCTCTTTTTTAGCTTCTTATACTGTCTAGTAATTATATATGGAGCTATTGAATATATATCTAGAATATTGGGTGCAAATAATATATAAGACCTTTCCTGTGTTTACAAAATATATATATATATTACTAGTAAAAAGGGCCGAGGATCATCCTGATCCGGATCCCCTCGGAGGTATAGTTAGGTGGGGAGTAGGTCCGGGTGTTCCAGAGCCGCCAAAGGACCATTTCCGGCAAGGTCTTTCTTCCTATTCAGCGCGACCTCCCTGGAACTTTTCTATTTTTCCGGGCCGAGTCCATGCTTTGCCTGCGCCAACGACAGCAGGACCCGCCAGGCCTTTCTGCTCCGGCTCTCTGAGTGGGGTGGGTGACCCGGATTTAGGGAAAGGATCTCAGCGTTTTTTCGGTAAGATTTTGAGGACTATAAATGGAGGTGGCGATGTCCCCTAAGCGTGCGATGCCCCCTAGAACCACCCTGAGGCAGTTTTTCAATCTTCTTAGAAAGCTGGTTCTATGGGAGAAAGAAAAATGGGAAGCCAAGCGTCGAAGTAAAGGATACCAAAGAGATTGGGATCATGCTTTCCAGAAATATTTGAAATTTCGCGTTATGCAGGAATATGCCTTTAATGACGAGGATCTTACTGAAGAAGAAATCGAGCATAAACTGCTTACCGACAAAAACAAAAACCTCCATTATGACTTTTTAATTTCAAGCGAGGGCGAAAAATTAGCCACTAAACATAATATGAATTTTGCCTATCATTATGATTCCCCCGTATTTCCGGAAGATGAATCAGGCAAGAAGACATTCTTAATTTCCGTTTTCAGGGATGCCGCGCCAGTAACGGTCCTACCGGCAGATAAAATCGAACTCCCTATGGCAAGTTATAAACGATATACAACTTTAACTCCGCCTTCTAAACTTAGAGAAGGTCGATTCCTTACAGTCGAGATCGATTTGCAGCATCCTATGTCGAATATAATGATCTCTCTTAACTACCATTTATATCATTATTCAAATTATGTGAAACAATCAAAAAGGAAAAGATCAACAAAGGTAGATCCTATCATAGCATGGGATATGGCTATGAAAGGGATGAACCCATATGAAATAACCAAGGAACTTTTCCCCGACTCTGTCGGGGCCAGTGACTTTCTTGTTTATTACAAAAGAGTTGATAGAGCAATCAAAAAGGCCGCAAAAGAAATTGGCGAAGTGAGTGTTTATGAACCGAAATTCACAGTGATTTCAAATGAACCACCTACAGAATAAAGCCTAAATAGCCGTTATTCGAATTCGTTATCAATCCCTATTTTTGCACCTCGGTAACCTCGCATTGCCCCATATCTAAATTTCCATCCTTCCTACATTAATTATTCCCGATTGAGTTAGAAATTAAACGGAATTCCCATTTCATTTTTTAATTATACGGGAATTTCGCCCCATTCAATTAAAGGCTTTAATCTACAACAAAGGCCCCAAGAAATGGGAGGTCGCAAGACGCTTCGGGGGTGGACTGAGTCAAAGCCCAGCCGTATCCGAGGTCGTAGGTGCTGCTGAGACAAAACTGAGGATACGGCGAAATCATTAATTCAAAGAAAGAAAAAAGGCAATGCCCCCGAACCTGGGAAGAATCCCGAAGGAGCTTATAGCCATCCCCCAATGGGTCTGCTGGCGGGCTGACAAGACGCCTGTGAACCCACTTACTGGCGCAAATGCCAAGGCGAATGACCCGACCACTTGGGGAGAATTTAACCAGGCGGTGCACTACTGGGATGCCCACAAGGATGACGACATTGCCGGGATAGGCTATGAGTTCAGCGCCGATGACTCTTTCGCTGGGGTTGATTTGGACCGGTGCCGGAACGCGGAAACCGGGGAAATTGAGGAATGGGCCTGGAAAATCATCAAGCGGCTTAACTCCTACACGGAAATCTCACCATCTGGCCGGGGCGTTCACATCATCATTAAGGGGACTGTTCCCACCGGCGGCAATAAAAAGGGTCAGGTGGAGATGTATTCTCAGAGACATTACTTCACCATGAGCGGCCTACACTTGGAGGGGAGCCCTGCCACAATTGAGGCACGCCAAGCCGAGTTGATGGTCCTCCATTCTGAGATTTTCGGCCCAAAGGAGAAAGAGGCCCACAAAGGCCCCCATCCCTCGCACACATTAGTCCTGACTAGCTCGGAGATCATTGCCAAGGCGCAAGCAGCTCGAAATGGAAGAAAGTTTGAGCGGCTTTGGAATGGAATATGGCAGGGCGACTATCGCTCGCCCTCTGAGGCGGACCTGGCCCTTTGCTCTATGTTGGCCTATTGGATTGGCCCGGACCCAGGAAGGATCGACTTGCTCTTCCGGCAATCTGGCTTGTTTAGGAAGGACAAATGGGATCGGCGCACGGGAGAGACCACCTATGGGGCCAGGACCATCGCAAAGGCAATCTCAAGTTGCAGGGCCTTTACCTAACTGCCGAGCAACGCAGCTGGAAAGCAGAACGAGGAGTAAAAATACGGTCGTAATTTGGAGAGAAGCAGGCCAGCCTGAAAGCTGACGGGCATTTGAGTCAAGCAGCATGGTTTGGCCTTTACCTGGCTGAGTTAAAAGACAAGGCGGTGGCGGGAATTATGAGTGATATGCCGGACAAAGCTAAGGTGGGGAACACGGTTCTGCGAAAGGTTCCCGAAGGCAAAACCCCTGAACATTATCTCTGGAAAAAGTCTCTGGAGAAAGAATGGGCCGGGGAATGGACGCTGGCCAAGCTCACCGACTACCGCTACAAGGTGGGCCTGGAAATACCCCAGGCGAGCTTATGAGGGATGAATCATGGCGGATAAATACGGCAACCCTTGGCCGAAGTATCGGGTCTATCCCCCTAAGATCCTGCCGCCCTTGCGAGCGGTGAGACATATGTGCCTGGATTGCTCCTGCGAATCACCGTCCGAGGTTGAGTTGTGCCCGGTGGAAGGATGCGCTCTCTGGCCTTATCGGTTCGGAGAATATCCTGAGAATCACCAGGGCCCCAAGACGGTCCTGCGGCCCATCAAGGAGAAATGCAAGGACTGCGCGCCGGAACTCCGGAATGCGGTCAAGAACTGCATTAAGAAATGCTGCCCAATCTGGCCATATAGACTTGGGACCAACCCCAAACGGAAGGGGAAGGGAGGGACTCCGCCCAAATCTCGACGATTCGGGAAATAATCGGGGCTCAAGAGCATGAAATCGACATAACAGACTAAAGGTAAGGGGAATTATAGGGGGGTCAGTCATGTTCGGAAATATGGAATCCGGGCCCCGGAACAAAGACTTGAAACCGTACTATCCCTGAGAACCTGGGGCAGAAAGATGGCCGCACAGATAAATGCTCTACTAACTCCCGGTCAAGTGGCAAGATTGTTGCAAGTTTCAAAAAGGACAATCTATGCCCAAAGTCATCGTCTGGGCGGTTTCTATCCCGCAGGGATCCGTGCCCTGCGTTTCCGAGAGGAGTTCATATATGCCATTATGGAAGGACCCCAAGACCGGCAGGTGGCGGTATCAGTTCCAACACCTGGGCCAACGCTACAGCAAGACCGGATTCGACACCCAGAAGGCTGCCAAGGCGGGCATGGCAAAGCGCCGGGGGGAACTGGAGATGGAGGACAGGACCCCACCATCGCCGCCGATGCCATCCGCTTCGGACTCCGGACCCCTGAGCCTGGAGGCGCTAATGGTGAACTATCTCCGATTAGCCGAAAGAAGCCTGGCGCCGGTCACTCTGAGGTACCGTAAGACCGTTTTTAGGCGTTTTTTGGCGCACCTTGGCAATGTGCCGGCAGCCAGCATCACGGCAAACCATGTGGAAGGCTATCTGCTTAAATGTCCCACCAACAACCGGTTCAACAAAGAACGCACCGAGATTATGCGTCTGTTTAATTGGGGGAGTCGGCGCTCCCTGGTCCCTCTTAACCCGGTGTTTCTGGTGGACAAACTTAGCGTAGAGCAGCCTAAAAAGGTGATCCCCACCACCCAGGAAATGTCGAAGATTCTCTTGGCCGCGGGTAAAGACCGGCCCCTGCTTCTGGTCCTCTACCACACCCTGGCCCGCATTGACGAGGTGCTGCGCCTGAAATGGGAGGACATCAATTGGGAGCGCCATGAGGTGCGCCTTTGGACCCGAAAGCGCCGGGGGGGCAACTGGCAGTATGATTGGCTGCCCATGAACGCCGAACTGGAGAAGGTGTTGCGGGACCTGTGGCAGAAGCGCCGCCAGGATGAGTGGATTTTCTGGAATTCCAGGACCGGGGGCCGTTACACGGATCGCTTCGATTTAATGAGGCGCATCTGTCAGCGGGCCGGGGTGCGGCGCTACACCTACCACACCATCCGGCACTTCGTGGCGAGCTATCTCTACGACAAAGAAAAGCGCCCGTTGCCAGAGATCAGCAAACTCCTGCGTCATCGCAACTACCAGACCACGGAGCGTTATCTGCAGCTGGTGGACCCCAACCTCCGGGAGACGATGCGGCTCCTGGAGGGGGGCATAGGGAGCATTTTACCGGAGGCCCGGGCCGATGGAAATTAAAACCTACTCACCGACCTACTCACCGACCTACTCACCGTCCGCGGGGGTATAAATCCTTGAACCGGAAACCCTTGGTATTGCTGGTGCCGGAGGCGAGACTCGAACTCGCACAAGGTTGCCCTCGGGGGATTTTGAGTCCCCTGCGTCTACCAATTCCACCACTCCGGCAGCAGAGATATTTTAGCTCCTTCGCCCCGTGGTTGGCAAGGGGGGCCGGTCTCATTTCCCATCCTGAAATTCATTTCGCCAAAATCTAAAAAAGGCGGCAGGAATCGTGCCGCCGCCTTCTCCTGGCTCGTTCTCCGGCTCAGGCAGCCTTAAGGCGCCAGCGGCTCGAAGCTATTGCAAAACCTCGGTCTGCCCAAAAAGGTCATTCGGCGCGAAGCGAAGAATCTCATATTTTTAGTGACCTTAGATTCTGTTCAGGATGACAGTGAAATCAGGTTTGGCAATAGCTTCTAGTGTTGCGTCCCAGATGTAGATAGCAACAGGTATTGCAGGTTCACCGCAGAGACGCAGAGGGCCCAGAGAAAAGATCTTGCAGAGCAAACAGGGCGGACACCTGGGTCCGCCCCTGCCGGAAATGGCAAATAATTTGGTAATGAACCTCCGGGACCAGACACTAGATTTTCCCGGGGCCCGCCGGCCGTTAACGGCCGGAAGGGTTGATTACCGGAACCTCCCGGGGGCCCCCCGGGGTAAAGGGTGCCGTCTCCCCCGGACCTCTCTTGACAGTGCGGGCCTCTCTCATCAAGGATTGGTTATACATGAGATAGCGGGCCTGTTGCACCGGGGTGAGCAGGGCATCCTCTTCCTCGCCCTGGCGAGTCTGCAGGTCCTGCATCTCCTGTTTCTTCCGCTTCATGTCGCTAATGATCGCCCGCACCTCCTGCTCCGACGGCGCCGGTTGGGACATGGCCTGCTGCAGGCGCTGGTAATCCGCCTTCATAGTCTGGATCAATTGCCGCCGACCCGGCTGATAACGCTGTTCGATCTGCAGGAGCTGGTCCACGGTTTGCTGATTCACCCCCAGGGCCGGTCCCATCTGAGTGCGTTTCACTTGCTGGAAGCGTTCCTGAAAACCCCCGCCCCCGCCCCCTTTGAAGGCCTCAGCGGGCTGTGCCAGGGCCCAGGTGGCCGAAGCCATCCCGGCCAGCATCAGGCCCAGGAAATAGAAGAGTAGCTTTTTAGGCATGATCCATCCTTTTGCTGCTGGCTTAACCTTTTCAGGAAGGTTTCCTTTTGCTGTGCCGTCATCCCGCTCAGGGTCGAGTCCAGGTCGTCCCCCAGATCTTCTTCCGGAGGCGCCCCCTCGCCGTGGTTACTGGACACGTAGAGATAACTATTGGGTTCCTGCCCAGCCGGGGCCGGGGCCTGGGGCGCGGCCGCCAGTTTCTCCGTGGTCCCCTCCTGTTGGGCGATCTGGGGCGAAGCCGGGCCGGGCTGCCGGGAGGTCTGATAGCTGACGGCCACCCAAAGGAGCAGGGCAGCCAGGGCCGAGGCCCCTACCAGATAGGGAATCCTGCCCCACCAGGAGGACCGGGCCGGGGCCATTCTCCCTTCCTGGGCGGCCTGGACCAGCTTCAGGTGCAGCTCCCGGGAAAAGTCGTTCCAGAACTCCGGTCCCGGATCGGCCAGCGGAGAGGTCCGGATGGCCTGGGCCATTTCCTTCAGGGCCGCCAGTTCCTGGCGACAGCTGGTGCACCGCTCCACGTGATGCTTAAGCCGCCTCAGCCAAAAGGCGGGCAGGTCACCGTCGGGATACTCGGGTAGCCACCGCTGGAGAAGAGCGCATTGCCACTTCATCTTCTTCCTCGCTCTTTAGATATTTCTTCAAATTCTTCAACGCCTGGCAGTAATTCACCCGGGCGGCGCCTGAGGTTCCTCCCAGGACCTCGCTGATCTCCTGGTACGAGAGGCCCTGTTCCAACTTCAGGGTGAGCACCGCCTGCTGTTTGGGGGGCAGCTTTTTCATGGCGGCGTAAACCCGCTGACGCTCATCCCTGGATACCAACTCCTCTTCAGGGGAGTCCTCCTCACCCACCAGCGCCACTTCGTCACAATCCACCGGCTCCCCAAACTTTTTCCGGTTTTTCAAAAAGTTGTAACACTGGTTGATGGCGATCCGGAACAGCCAGGTGCGGAATTGGGCATCCTGGCGAAAGCTCCGGATATAGATGAAGGCCTGCATAAAGGCCTGTTGCGACAAATCCTTCGCTTCTTCCGGATCGCTCACCATCCGGCACGCCAGGCCGTAAATCTCCCGCTGGTACTTCACCACCAATTCTTCGAAGGCCTGCAGGTCTCCGCCCTGAGCCCGGGCCACGAGCTGTTCGTCAGTCATGATCTCTCGTGCCGGCTTTCAATAGGTTAGACCCGGCATAAACGAAAATGTTAAATAGTAATTGCCGCATATCCCGATAATCATCCTCCGACCGGGTGATATTCGCATAAGACCAGGGGTATTCTGCTTGTTACGGATTGCTTGCTAATTATTATCACCCATCCGGTCTTCAGGCTCAACTTTATTGTGAGCCCGCCTATCCCCGGCCTTGCTCCTGGCGCCGCTCCGCCAGCCCGGTGGCGAAAGGCAGGGCCAGCACTGCGATCCCCAAAGCGGCCACTCCCGGCCAGCCGGCCAGGCCGTAGGCATAGCCGCTCAAAGTGATGCCCGCCGCCCCGCCCAGGTAATAGGCCAGGATATACAGGGAATTGGCCCGGCCCCGGCTGGAGGTGAGCTTGCGGTTCAGTGAACCGGCCGCCGCGGCATGAATGGAAAAAAATCCGGCGCACGCCAGGACCAGGGCCGCCAGGATGGTCACCAGGGATTTGATCAGGGTCAGGGCGATGGCCAGGGCGAAGAGCAGCGAACCCAGGATCATGGTGCCGCCGTTGCCGATGCGGTTGCTCAACTTGCCGGACAGCGGCGCGATTAAGATCCCCATGAGCAAGGAGAGATACAGCAGGGTGATGAGGCGGGTAGAGGCGTGGAACGGCGCCCCGGAAAGATAAAACGGCAGATAGTTTAATAATGAGGAGAAGACGAAAAAGCCGCCGAAGGCCACCAGAAAAATGCGTCTCAGTTCCGCGTGGGTTAACAGGGTGAGGAAGCCTTCGCCGCCGCTCCGTCCCTTATCCGGTCCCCGGCCTGGCGGCAACCGCCAGACCGCGATGACGGTGGCCCCGGCCAGCAGGGCGGCGGCGCTGACGAAGGCGTACCGCCAGTACAGGGGCGGGAGCATGCCGCCCAACAGGCGGCTGCCCAGGCCGCCGGCAGTAGTGGCGGCGACATAGGACCCCATCACCACGTTGAGCCGTTCCACAGGCAGGTTGGCGGAGAGGTAGGCGGCCAGGCAGGTGGTCAGGGCCGGCACAAACAGCCCCTGCAGAAAGCGGGCCACCACCAGCAGGGGCAGACTGTGGGCGGCAGCGCAGCAGAGCCCGGCGGCGCATACCACCACGCCCCCCGACAGGATGAGGCTCCGCACCGGGACGCGGTCCGCCAGCCAACCGAACGGCAGGTTGGCCAGGGCGATCCCCAGGATCACCGCGGAGATGGTATAAGAAGCCTGGGAAGGGCTGACCCCGAATTCCGCCTGCAACACCGGCAGCACCGGCTGGGTGAGGTAGATGTTGCTGATGGCCGCGACCACCAGGCTGAAAACCACGGCCTGCAGGCCCCAGGAGCCGCTTTCCGGGGTTCGCTTTTCGGTTTTCGGTGGGTGGTTCAGGGATAACACCGGTCGATGAGCCGCGGGAAAGGAATGGTCTCCCGCACGTGGTGGAGGCCGCAAAGCCAGGCCAGCAGACGCTCGATGCCCAGGCCGAAGCCGCCGTGGGGCACGCTGCCGAAGCGGCGCAGGTCCAGGTACCACTCCAGGGGCTCCCGGGGCAGGTTATGGGCCGCTAAGCTGGACAGCAGGGTCTCCAGGTCGTCCATACGCTGGGAACCGCCAACGATCTCGCCGTAGCCTTCCGGGGCCAGCATATCCACGCACAGGGCCAGCCTGGGGTCCGCCGGGTCCGGCTCCATATAAAAAGCCTTGGCCTGCCGGGGATAACGGTGCACCAGCAGTGGCCTGGAAAACATCTGGGACAGAACGGTTTCTTCTTCCCCTCCCAGGTCCTCACCCCAGGGGATTTCTTTGCCCTGCGCCTTCAGGCGCTCCAGGGCCTCGCCATAGCTGAGGCGGGGAAAGGGCCCGGCCGCCGCCTCTGCCAGGGGCTCGCGGTCACGCGCCAACAGGCGCAACTGCGCCTCCTGGCGCCCCAGCACCTGCTGGACCACGAAGCGCACCAGGTCTTCCGCCAGCCCCATGACCTCCTCCAGGGTATAGAAGGCGGCCTCGGCCTCCACCATCCAGAACTCCGTCAGGTGGCGCCTGGTCTTGGATTTCTCCGCCCGGAAGGTGGGCCCGAAACAATAGACCCGGCGCAGGGCCATGGCCGCAGCCTCCAGGTAGAGCTGGCCGCTCTGGGAGAGGTAGGCCTTGCCCCGGTCCAGGTAGTTCGTCTCGAACAGGCTGGTGGTCCCCTCACAGGAAGTGGGCGTCAGGATAGGGGTATCTATCAGGACGAAGTCCCGCTCATGAAAAAAATCGCGGCAGGCCCGGCAAACCTCGTCCCGGACCCGCAGGATGGCCTGCTGCCGGGGGGACCTGAGCCAGAGGTGGCGCCAGTCCATCAGGAAACCCACCCCGTGCTCCTTCTGCGAGATGGGATATTCCGGAGCGATCTGAAGCGGGCGCAATCGGGAGACTTCCAGTTCATAGCCCCCGGGGGCCCGGGGTTCGGCCTTCACCTTGCCCTCCAGGATCAGGGAGGACTCCAGGGTGAGGCGCTCGAACTGCTGAAAGTCTTCCTCCGGTAGATTCCCCTTAACCAGTACACCCTGGGCCAACCCGGCGCCGTCCCGCATCACCAGAAAGCGCACCTTGCCGCTGGAGCGCAGATGGTAAACCCAACCCCGGAGGGTCACCGTTTCCCCGAGATGCCGGGCCAAATTGGCGATATCGGTTACCAGGGGCGAAGTTTTCTTGGACATGCGACCATCCCCAACTGCGCCAGGAATAACAGTGGAAGAGAGAAAGGGCGGGGTTTAAACCCGCCCCTGGTAAGTAGTGTCCGGCAATAAAATTGCAAGGGGAAGATTACACTATCTCGCAGTTAAACTCTAGACCATGTTAATTTAAACAATATCAACATATTATACCGATGCAACTAAATCCCCTCTCCCCTGCGAGGGGACGACACCGGGTGAGGCGTGGCTTCGCATGGTTTTTCGTAGGGGCGGACCCAGGTGTCCGCCCTGTAGGGGCGGGTTTAAAACCCGCCCCTACTGCCCACCCTTTCGTAGGGAGCGCACAAATGGGTGTGCCCCTACAAGACCGTCCATACCCCCCCTTACCCTGCCCTCTCCCCCAAGGGGGAGAGGTAAATAGCTTGTAAATTCCATGAATTGATTGGCTAGTGGGCATACCTAAGTTCAAACAAATCCCTATTGCCTGCCTCATAGCAAAAACCTTGCCGGACACTATGGTCTGATTAATTAGGAGACGCCGCCCTGGGGGCTCACCTGTCGCCCTGCGTCTCACAGCATGATCTTGATATGTGCATTTTCCCGGAGGGTTTTGACCCATACGGAAAATTGCTTCTCCATCTCCTGCTGAGTCAGGACGCGGCGAATCTCCGGAGCCACCTCCTCATAGGGCTGGGCCTGACCGCTCCGGCGTTCCAGCAGCTGAATCAATTCAATCCCTTGCGGGGTCAGAACCGGGGCCACCTCTTTGGGACTTAACCGCCCCAGAAATTGCACCAGCTTGGGATCCAGGTCTTTTTCAGGAACGAAACCGACGTCGGTTTCCGGCAGGGAGTATTTCTTGGCGACTTCAGGAAAAGTAGCGCCGTCTCTGACTTCCTTGAGGATGGTTTCCGCTTTCCTTTTTATCTCTTCTTGCTGGGCTTCGGTGGCGCCCGGCGGAAACTCCATCTTGATGGCGCACAGGTGCAATTGGGTGCCGCCTTGCTTATATTTTTCCTCGTAAACCTGGCGCACCTGCGCCTCACTGACCATGGACTTGAGGCCCACCGCCATAACCAGGAGGCGCTCCTGGGTCATCTGGTCGGCGATATTTTGCTTGAGCTCTTGAAGGGTGAGGCCGGCCTTGGCCAGGGCCTTATTCAAGGACGCCTCGTCCGGCAGATGATTGTGTTTCTTAAAGTTTTCCAGGGCCGCATCCAATTCCTTATCTTCGATTTTGATCCCCCGGCGTTTGGCCTCGGCCTTGGCCAGCTTCCGGTCAATGAGGGTTTGCAGCAGCTGGCGTTCGAAAGCCTTGTCTTCTTTGCCCTTGGGAGAAATACCCTCTTGGGCCTCGATGGACCTGGAGGCCCTTTGCAGCTCCGACATGGTGATGACTTCATCATTGACTTGGGCCACAATCTGATCCACCACTACAGCGGAGCCGTCCCTGGCCGATAACCCCGCCAGCAGGCAGGTCAGGGCCAAGGTCAGCAGCCCTCTGGAAATTCTCGCCATGGTTTCCTACCTCTCTTCTTCTGCATTAACAAATGTCTCCACTTCTTTCAAGCAGTTTTGCAAACGCCTCATGGATGGGCCGTCTTGCGGCAGCCGCACCCGTAAGGTTTGATCCTGAAAAAGGCGAAAGGTATCCGGTTTGCTTTTCAGCAGGCCGACCAGGCGCGGCAGGTCCAGGCGCTCCGGCTGGGCAAACTGCAGCCGCACAAAGCTGTCCTGCACCTCCAGACGCTTGAGGCCCAACTGCCGCAAGCGATGCTTGAGGCGGACCACCTCCAGGAGGTTGCGCCCCTCCGGGGGCAGCGGTCCAAAGCGATCCTGGAATTCCACTTCCATTTCTTGCACCATCTCCGGGGTCAACCGGCCGGAGAGTCGCCGGTAGAGAGCCAGGCGCTGCTGGACATCGGGCACGTAATCTTCGGGCAGGTAGGCGGCCAGGGGCAGACGGATCTCCGGGTCCGGGGCCAGGTCCTCCGGCTCGCCCTTGAACTCCCGAATAGCCTGTTCCAGGAGCTGCAGGTAAAGCTCATACCCGACTTCCGCCACCTGGCCGGATTGGGCCTGACCCAGGAGATTGCCGGCCCCCCGGATCTGCAGGTCGTGCATGGCGATCTTAAAACCGGAGCCCAGCTCGGTAAATTCCATCAAAGCCTTCAGGCGTTTTTGGGCCTCATTGGAGAGGGCAGCATCATCGGGCACCAGCAGGTAGGCATAGGCCTGCGACTGGCTGCGACCCACCCGGCCCCGCAACTGGTAGAGCTGCGCCAGCCCAAGGGTGTGGGCCCGGTTGATGATGATGGTGTTGGCCGCAGGGATGTCCAGGCCGGCTTCGATGATCGCGGTGCACACCAGCACGTCCACGTCCTTGCGCCAGAAGCGCAGCATTACCTTTTCCAGCTCCCGCTCCGGCATCTGGCCATGGGCCATGGCCACCCGGGCCTCGGGCACCATCTCCTGGACCTGGCGGGTCCAGCTGGCCAGGTTTCGCACCCGGTTGTGCACAAAAAAGACCAGTCCGCCCCGGGCCAGTTCCCGGCGAATGGCCGCCTGGATTACGGCCCGCTCCGGGCGGCACAAGTAGGTGCGCACCGCCAGGCGGTCCTCCGGCGGGGTGTCGATCAGGCTCAGGTCCCGCAAGCCCGTCAGGGACAATTGCAGGGTCCGGGGAATGGGGGTGGCGGTCAGGGTAAGAACGTCCACGGTGCGGCGCCAGTCCTTCAGTCTCTCCTTTTGCTTCACCCCGAAACGCTGCTCCTCATCGATGATGGCCAGGCCCAAATCCTTGAAGGCCACGTCCCTGGACAGCAGCCGGTGGGTGCCGATGACGATGTCCACCTGGCCCCGGGCCAGGTCCGCCAGGATCTGCCGTTGCGCCCCCGGCGCTTTGAAGCGGCTCAGGACCCGCACCTCCACCGGATAGTGAGCCAGCCGCCGGCTGAAGGTTTCGTAATGCTGCTCCGCCAGCACCGTGGTGGGTACCAGCATGGCCACCTGCTTGCCGTCCATGGCCGCCTTGAAGGCGGCCCGCACCGCCACCTCGGTCTTGCCGTAGCCCACGTCGCCGCAGATGAGCCGGTCCATAGGCTTATCCGAGGCCAGATCCGCCAGGACTTCCTGGATGGCCTGTTCCTGGTCCGGGGTCTCGGCAAATTCGAAGGTGGCCTCGAACTCCCGGTATACCGGGTCCGGGGGCGAAAACTGGTGCCCCGGCAGGACCCGGCGCAAGGCATAGAGCTCCACCAGTTCCCGGGCGATTTTTTCCACCGCCTTCTTGACCCGCTTCTTGGTGCGCTCCCAGGACTTGCCCCCCAGACGCTCCACCCGGGGCTCCACCCCCTCCACCCCCAGGTATTTCTGCACCAGGTGGAGGCGATCCACCGGCAGGTAGAGGCGGTCGCCGTTCTGGTATTCCAGCTCCAGGAAATCATTGGCCTGGAGTCCGACGGAGAGTTTCACCAGCCCCCGGTAGATGCCGATCCCGTGCTCCAGGTGCACGATGTAATCTCCTTCCTGGAGGTCGGCCAGGGAGGTGAGGTCCTGGGGGGCGCGGCCCTCTTTGCGGCGCCGCCCTTCGGGGCGGAACCCGAGGGCCTCGTCTTCGGTGAGGACGATGAGTCCCTGGGAGAGGAGCCGGAATCCCCCGGAGAGTTCGCCTACGGTGAGCTCCACCCGGCTGCCCGGCTCCCAGGTGGGGGTGAGGTTGAGCGGCGCCTCCAGGCCCTCTTCCTGGAGGAGCCGGGCCAGCCGCTCGCCCCGATGGCGGCTTTTACACGCCAGCAGGACCTGAAACCCGCCCCGGCGCCATTCTTCCAGGCGGGCTGCCAGGGCCGGCACCAGCCGCCCGGCTTCGGCCGCGGCGGCGGACAACTCCTGGGCCAGACCGTCGTTTCTCTCCACCTGGAAATGGAGGTCGCGCTCCGGATGGAGGTGGCCCCAGGGAAGCAGCGGGCAGAAGACGGTGCTGAACCGGGCGAGGCGGTCCTCCCAGGGAATTTGATCCAGCCAGCCCTGGGGTTCATGGGCCGTGTCCTCCGCCATCTTCTTCAGCTCCCGCTCCAGGTTAAGGGGGTCCCAGACCACCACCACGGTCTCCGGCGGCAGCATCTCCCACAAGGTCTGGGGCTGCGGGTAAAATTCCTCCAAATGGCGCTCGATGCGGGGAAAGTGGCGGCCTTCCCGGACGTTTTCCCAGAACTGGGGGTCCTGGCGGCGTTTGCGCCGGGCCAGGGCGTGTTCCCGGGCCGCTCCGTCCAGCACCACCTCGCTGGCGGGCAGCACCACCAGCTCCGGAAGCTGGCCCAGGGACCGCTGACTGGCCGGGTCAAAGCGCCGGATGGACTCCACTTCGTCCCCCCAGAACTCCAGGCGCACCGGCTGCTCATAGAGGGGCGGGAACAGGTCGATGATGCCGCCACGGACGCTGAACTCGCCCTTCTCCTCCACCACCGGACGGCGGGCATAGCCGCCGTCCAGCAGGCTCTGGAGAAATTCCGGGCGGCTTAGGGTCTCGCCGGGCAGCACGTAGGCCAGCAAATCCCGCAGCCGCTGGGCCGGGGGGAGCTTCTGGCGCAGGGCTAGGACCGGGGCCACCATGAGAAAAGGGGGCGCCACGGTCAGGGCCACATAAGCCGAGGCCATCCTGGCGCAGCTCACCTCGGAGTCGAAGCTCAGCTCCCGGAAGGGCAGGACTTCGTGGCCCGGAAACAGGAAGAGGCGCCGGGCGCCGCCGGCCTGGTCCGCCGGGTTTCCCAGGAAGAAGGTCAGGTCCTTCAAAAAGGTCTCATGGCCCTCACCATTGGGGGTCACCAGGAGGAAGGGCCGCCCCAGTTGCCGAAAAAGGCTGGCCAGGAGGTAGGCGCCGCAGGCGGGGGTTAGACCTTGCAGATAGACCTGGCTGGGGGCCCGGGCAAACGCCGTCAAGAGATTGGGGGATTCGTCCCCCATGGCCAAAGCGGAATGCATTGGTTAATTTTATCTGGAATTGACCCGATTTTCAAGCAGGCATCTCAACGGCGCCTAAGGCGAGGCGGGTCCCGAAGCCAGTGACCCCCACCTCCCGGCTCTCTTGACTTTCCGTAAATTCAGATTAACTGTTTATTTAATGAGAAGTCCCAAGGAACCCCATCTCCATGCGGTCTCGGTTAATGAGCCTCCTTGGTCCACCCAAGCGAATAAGGGTTTGGCGGCTGAGGGTTAGTCTGAAAAGGGCTGGAAAAATCACGAAAATCGCACCAATGTTCCCATTATTACTGGCCATGGCAATCCTGGTGGCGGCTCCGCGGCCGGCCAGGGCCGAGCCCCAAAAAGGGCAGACACAGGGGAGCGCTATGAATGAAAAGCAACATCTGCCAGTGGCCACCTTTGCTGGAGGCTGTTTCTGGTGCACGGAATCAGACTTCAGAAAGGTCCCGGGGGTGGTGAAGGTGGTCTCCGGCTATGCCGGCGGCCGCGGCGACCATCCCACCTATGAAGATTACGCCGGCAAGGGCTACGTGGAGGCGGTCCAGGTATTCTACGATCCCCAAAAGGTCTCTTATCAGGAACTGCTGGACTACTTCTGGCGGCATATCGATCCCACCGATGCCGGCGGCCAATTCGTGGACCGGGGGCCCCAGTACCGGTCGGTCATCTACTACCACGACGAGGAGCAAAGGCGCCTGGCGGAGGAATCCAAACAGAATTTGGGCCGTTCCGGACCCTTACAAAATATTAAGAAACCCATCGCCACGGAGATCATTAAGTTCACCAATTTCTACCCGGCGGAGGATTACCACCAGGATTATGCCCATAAGAATCCGGTGCGCTATAAGTATTACCGCTGGAATGCCGGCCGTGACCAGTTTTTGCAAAAAGTCTGGGGCGGAAAGCCCGCGGCCCCCCCCGATCCTCCCGGCGACCAGCCTACAAAATACACGAAACCCAGTGATGAAGTCCTCCGGAAGAAGTTGACCACGTTGCAGTATCAGGTGACCCAGGAGGGGGGCACCGAGCCGGCCTTTCACAATGAATATTGGGACAACCATCGGGAAGGCATCTACGTGGACATCGTCTCCGGTGAACCGCTGTTCAGCTCCATGGACAAATTCGATTCTGGCACCGGCTGGCCCAGCTTCACCAAACCTCTGGAACCCGGCAATCTAGTGGAGCGGAAAAAGCGGGAGTGGCTCTCGGTGCGCACCGAGGTGCGCAGCAAACATGGCGACTCCCATCTGGGGGACGTCTTCAATGACGGGCCGCCGCCCACCGGCCTGCGCTATTGCATGGACTCCGCCGCCTTGCGCTTCATTCCCAAGGAGGATTTGGAGAAGGAAGGCTACGGCCAGTATCTCCCCCTGTTCTCCCAAAAGAAGTGAACCGCAGAGGCCGTCGCCATGCCCGAGGTCAGCCCCCTTGACACCTATAATGAAGCCCTGGTGGCCAATGTGCGGCCGCCGGGCTGGGTGAATCCTGAGCCTCAACCCCGTTACAACCTGGTGGTCATAGGTGGGGGCACCGCGGGATTGGTAAGCGCAGCCGGCTCCGCGGCGCTGGGCGCCAAAGTGGCCCTGGTGGAGCGCCATCTTTTGGGAGGGGATTGTCTCAATTACGGCTGTGTACCGTCCAAGGCCATTATCCGCTCCTCCAAAGTTTGTGCCGACATCCGGGATGCCGGCCTGTTTGGCTTAAAGATCTCGAGCGCGGTTGAAGTGGACTTTGCCGCGGTCATGGAGCGCATGCGGCGCCTGCGGGCGGAGATCAGCCACCACGATTCAGCCGCGCGCTTCCGGGATTTGGGGGTGGACGTCTTCCTGGGCGAGGCCAGGTTTTCCGGCCCGGATACCGTAGAGGTGGGAGGCAAGACCCTGCGCTTCCAAAAGGCGGTCATCGCCACCGGCGGCCGGGCCGTGCGCCCATCGGTGCCGGGATTGCAGGAAGCCGGTTATCTGACCAACGAGACGGTCTTCTCTTTGACCGAACGCCCGGCGCGTCTCCTGGTGATGGGTGGTGGGCCCCTCGGCTGCGAATTTGCCCAGGCCTTCCAACGCCTGGGCTGCCGGGTGACCCTGCTGCACAAATATCCCCGCATCATGAATAAAGAAGATGCGGACGCGGCGGAACTAATCCAGAAGACCTTCCAAAAGGAAGGCATCGGCCTGATCCTCAATGCCAGGCCTCTCCAGGTAACCAAAACCGACAACGGCAAGCTGGTCCAGTATGAAAGCGCGGGCCAAAAGGGAGAAATCGAGGTTGACGAGATTCTCATCGGCGCCGGCCGGGCCCCCAACGTCGAAGGCCTCAACCTGGAAGCCGCCGGCGTCATGTATGAAGCCGGAAAAGGCAGGGGCGTAATAGTCAATGACAAGCTGCAAACTACCAATCCCCATATCTTCGCCGCGGGCGACATCTGTCTGCCCTACCAGTTCACTCATCTGGCCGACTTCGCGGCGCGTATCGTCATCCAGAACGCCCTGTTCTTTGGGCGCCAGAAGCTGAGCGCCCTGACCATTCCCTGGTGCACCTACACCGACCCGGAAGTGGCCCACGTGGGCTTGAATGAAGCAGAGGCGGAAAAGAAGGGTATCCCGGTCACGACCTTCATAAAACCTTGGCGCGAGGTGGACCGGGCCATCGTGGACGGGGAAGAAGAGGGGTTTGTGAAGATTCACGTCAAGAAAGGCGCCGACAAGATCCTGGGCGCCACCATTGTGGCCCGGCATGCCGGGGAGATGATCAGCGAGATCACCGCGGCCATGGTGGGCAATATCGGCCTGGGAACCCTGGCCGCGGTCATTCATCCCTATCCCACCCAGGCGGAGGCCATCCGACAGACCGGCGACCTCTACAACCGGACCAAATTGACTCCGGGGGTCAAGTGGATGTTTACCCGGTTTCTGGCCTGGCGGCGGTGATTCCTCCGACCTCAGCCAAATCTACTTCGCAATTAAGGCTGAGGTAGAGCCTGCCAACCCCGACCCCTCCGTGGCCATCAGCCCCTGGGAAATGGGCTCCAGGGCCGCAAACCAGGTCCCCTGTTTGCAGACATGCCAGCCCACGCACTCGGCCTTCCAGTGCTTTACAGCCACGAAGATCCAACCCCAGCCTTCCTCCACCGTAAAGACCCTGGCGCCGTCGGTGCCCCACCTGAAGTTGGGCGCCTGGGTGATGATCTCCACCTCGTGGAGACGGGGGTTACCGCGCCGGCCCCGCTAGGGGGAGAGCAGGTTGTTTTCCCGCATGAGCCTCAGCACCCGTCGGCGGCCTACCTCCTTCCGTCTCCCCTGGCGTCCCTCTCCCCATCACCTGGGCATTATCCCGCCCTTTTGCCATCTCCCGGTTTTCCTTGGTCACGTATTATCCCCCCAATCCCGTGTCCAAGAAAACCGGATCCACCTCATTTTTTAGATAAAATCAGTGCTTTTCACCTTAAAAATAAGGAATTCACCGATATCTAAGAGGAATGTTTTAAAATAATATTCTATGAGAAATTGTTCCCAAAACCATTTTTGACTGCGGTGGCCAAGGTTGCCGCATAATCTCAGTTTAAAGAAAGAAATTTTCTGGAAATAACTCTCTGGTCCGCTGGAAAGCTTACTCTACGGACCTGCCCAGTAAAGGAGATTAGCATCGATTCAGTAAATTTTAGTTGACATTTGTGGTAAAAGGTCATTATGCTGAAACTCCAGTAAAAAAGCCAAACGCGCCTCAAGGCGGGTACGGAAAGCCACGGGTCTCCAATTCTGTGAGATAGCCGGGTTGCCTGGTAAGGCAATCCGGCTTTTTAATTTATTACATACTTTTTTTCCCAACTAAGAGGAATGTTTTAAAATAATATTCTATGAGAAATTGTTCCCAAAACCATTTTTGACTGCGGTGGCCAAGGTTGCCGCATAATTTCGGATGATAGGTGTTGATTAGCCATTTTGCCAAGGGTTTCCTGCCTTTCAGGAGAGCTGCGGTATTTATTAATCCTGATGTAACTTTCTGTTCTCAGGAAACGACATTATAGATGTACCGCATCCGGTTTCCTGGACACAAGTTTTTATTAAGCCGCTCGAGCGAGTGAGGCTTCGGCGAGCCACTGGGCGCTGGCCTGCCAGGGGCTTTTGAAGCCGTTTTTCTCCACCAGCCACTCGCGGTTGTAGGTGTCCACAAAGTGCCTGACCGCCTCCCTCACCTCCTG
>Ga0208937_1000360_pt1 | contig 38284 bp, 33 predicted proteins | sample June2015DPH_11_5_FD_184705 | JGI IMG/M metagenome (GOLD analysis project Ga0208937, IMG submission 184705) | Peatland microbial communities from SPRUCE experiment site at the Marcell Experimental Forest, Minnesota, USA - June2015DPH_11_40... | ecosystem: Environmental > Terrestrial > Soil >...
CTTCGAAGCTGGCGCCTCTCTTGATCTGGCCGGCAAAAACGGGGTTAAGAAATACACCCCCATGCTCACCGCCTCTTATTCCTTTTAGGCAGCTTCCGGGCGCCATCCCGGGATGATCCTTCCCCTTTGAGGGGCGGCCTTTGACGGCCGCCCCTCGATTTTTTAAGGCAGCCGCCGCGGTCCGGTCCTGGACTGCCGCCGGGGCGGCGCCACCGGCTGTTCCAACCAGGAAGCCGATAGCGGAAGCGACCTGGGCCGCAATGCGGGTGGGGCTGCTGTCACCCGGGGTCATCGTCCCCATCATCACGAACAAGGCCGAACCGACGGAAACCAGAGTGTTGGTGCGCATTTCCGCCAGCCGCTGCCGCAGTTGCCTTTCGAAACCGATGTCAACGAGGCCAATTTACCAGGGGTAAAGCCATGGTTACCGGACAGCTCGTTACAGCATTTTCCTCAATTTTCCGGTAATATTAAGTATCCAGCCTCCTTGACGAGATGAGAGGAAGGCCTCTTTAGGCTCCCGGGTGATCTTGTAACAAAAAAAAACCAAAAATCCGTTCCGTTTCCGGATTTATTTGAACCTTGAACCTTGAACCTTGAACTTTGAACTTTAAGGACCATGTGAGAGAAACCCAGTCAGGCCGCCACGGTGAGGCCTTTCCCGGAGATGCTTATGCGTATTCGTGAAGATTTGCGAAATCTGGCCATTATCGCCCACGTCGACCACGGTAAAACCACCCTGGCCGATGCCATGCTCTGGCAAAGCGGCATCTTTCGAGAAAACGAGCAGGTAGCCGAGCGGGTCATGGACAGCCTGGACCTGGAGCGGGAAAAGGGTATCACTATCATGGCCAAAAACATGGCCATCACCTATAAAGGAGTAAAGATCAATATCGTGGACACCCCGGGCCACGCCGATTTCGGAGGTGAGGTGGAACGCACCCTGAATATGGTGGAAGGGGTCATGCTCCTGGTGGACGCCACCGAGGGCCCGCTGCCCCAAACCAGGTTTGTCCTGGGAAAGGCTCTGGAGAAGGCCCTCCCTGCCATCGTGGTCATCAACAAGATCGATCGCCCTGACCGGCGCGTCAAGGAGGTTCTGGACGAGATCTACGATCTGTTCATTGACCTCGACGCCACCGAAGAGCAACTAGATTTCCCCGTGCTCTATACCAACGCCAAGGCCGGCATTGCCCTGAACGACCCCGCCGGGGAGGGCCGGGATCTGGCGCCATTGTTTGACGCCATTCTCTCCGCCATCCCAGCCCCTTCCTTTGATCCGTCCTCTCCGTTGCAGTTTCTGGTCACCAGCCTGGATTACAGTGATTATGTGGGTCTGATCGCCGTGGGCAAACTGGTGAGCGGCACGCTGCGCCGCGGCCAGGAGGTGGCTCTTTTGAAACCGGGGCGCCTCGCCGGGATTTTTTGTAAGGCCCGTCTCAGCCTCCTTTACAGTTTTGAGGGCCTGGACCGCCTCGAACCGGAGGCGATTGAGGCTGGGGATATCGCCGCGGTGGCCGGGGTGCCTCAGGCCTTCATCGGCGACACCCTGAGCGATCCCGAGAACCCGCGGCCGCTACCCCCCATCAAGGTGGAAGAGCCCACTATTTCCATGGTCTTCTCCGTGAATACCTCTCCCCTGGCTGGCCGGGAAGGAAAGCTGCTGACTTCCCGCCACCTCAAGGAGCGCCTGGATAAGGAAATCCTTTACAACGTGAGCATCAAGGTGGAGCCGGCGGAAAGCCGGGACGCCTTTAAGGTGAGTGCCCGGGGGGAGCTCCAGTTGGCAGTGCTCATAGAGATGATGCGCCGGGAGGGGTTTGAGCTGTCTCTGTCCAAACCGAGGGTTATTACCCGCGAGCGGGATGGAGTGCTGTCAGAACCGGTAGAACTTGCCGTAGTGGACATCCCCGAGGAGTTCATCGGGATTGTGACCGAACAGATGAGTACCCGCCAGGGGCGGCTGGTCAAGATGGTCAATCACGGGTACGGTCGGGTGCGCCTGGAGTTTGCAATCCCTTCCCGGGGTCTGATCGGCTTTCGCGGCCAGTTTTTAAACGATACCCGGGGAACCGGGCTTTTAAATGCCATCCTGGAGGGCTTTACTCCGGTTATGGGCGAGATCAACGGCCGGCCTAACGGAGTCCTGGTTGCCGACCGGCCCGGGAAGGCGGTGGCCTATGCTATCTTTCACCTGCAGCCCCGGGGGACTATTTTCGTAAAGCCCGGAGACCAGGTGTATAAGGGCATGATTATCGGGGAGAATACCCGGGCCGAAGATATTGCGGTGAACATCACCAAGGAGAAAAAACTCACCAATATGCGGGCCGCAGGCTCCGATGAGGCCTTACGGCTCGTCCCCGCCAGACAGTTTGGCCTGGAACAAGCCATGGAGTTTATCAACCAGGATGAATTGGTGGAAGTAACGCCGGCTTCCATCCGCCTCCGGAAAATTGGCGGGTGAAGGTCTCGTTGGCACACATCGGCTTAAGCAAAAATTTGTCTCACCTCTGGGGATTAAAAACTAGGTTATTTTATCTCTCGTTCCCAAGCTCCCGCTTGGGAACGCACCCTTGGTGCCAAACTCCGCCTGGCGAGAGCCAGCTTGCGCTCAGGGCAAGCCGGCTTCTGAGCAAAGCAGGAGCTTTGCATTAAATTGGGTTCCCAAGCCGGAGCCTGGGAACCAGAAAGAAAACTTAAGCTTGTTACCCGCGGCGGGCGCGGCGAACAAAAGGCGGGGGAGCGCATCGGCTCCCCCGCCTTGGTTGGGAAGGCATTTGCCAGAAGCTATGGCAAAACCTGATTTCACTGTCACCCTTAACGAAGTGAAGGATCTCAAGTCATTAAAAATATGAGATTCTTCGCTTCGCGCCGAATGACCTTTTGGGGCAGACCGGGGTTTGGCAATAGCTTCCAGGGCAGGCTCAGGCGGCCCGGAAGCTCCGGGTCTCGATGTGGTATTGCTTGATCTTGTAGCCCAGGATCCTGAGGCTGGTGTCCAGCAGGTGGGCGGCCTTGCTCTGGTTGCCCCGGGTCTGGCGCAGGGCCTCGCTGATCAGCTCCTTCTCCAGTTTCTCCACCCGGGAGGCCAGGCCGCTGGAGGCGGAGGCGCCGGGCTCCTGGCTTTGCAGGGAGGGGGGCCAATGGACGCTGAGGATGGTGTCCTCGTCGCAGACCAGCACGGCCCGCTCGATGATGTTTTCCAGCTCCCGGACATTGCCGGGCCAGGGGTACTGCATCAGCAGATCCAGGGCTGGGGCCGACAGGCGCTTCACCGGTTTCTGATGCTCCTTGGCGTACTTATTGAGGAAATGGTCGGCCAGCAAAGGGATGTCGGCCATGCGCTCCCTAAGGGGCGGCAGATAGATGGGGAAGACGTTGAGGCGGTAATAGAAGTCCTCCCGGAAGGCGCTTGTGGCCACCGCCTGTTCCAGGTCCCGGTGGGTGGCGGCCAGCAACCTGATGTCGGCCTTCAGGGTGGAGGTGCCCCCCAGGCGGGTGAACTCCCGCTCCTGGACGACCCGCAGCAGTTTGAGCTGGACGTTGGGGCTCAGGTCGCCGATTTCGTCCAGGAAGATGGTGCCGCCCTGGGCCAGTTCGAAGCGACCCTGCTTGCGCTGCATGGCCCCGGTGAAGGCGCCCCGTTCATGGCCGAAGAGTTCGCTCTCCACCAGGGTTTCCGGGAGGGCGGCCAGGTTCACCGTGATAAAGGGCTTGTCGGCCCGCTGGCTGTTGTAATGGATGGCCGAAGCCACCAGCTCCTTGCCGGTCCCGGACTCGCCCCGGATGAGGATAGTGGCGCTGCTCTTGGCTACCCGGTCGATCATCTCGAAGACCTGGCGCATGCGTCCCGAGGTGCCAATGATATTGCCCACCCGGTAGCGTTGCTGGAGCTGGCCCTTCAGCTTCAAGTTTTCATTCTGGAGGCGCTCCTTTTCCCGGTCGATGAGCAGCAGGTTGTTCACCGTCTGGGCGATGATGGAGGCGATGATGGTGAGCAACCGCAGGTCGTGGTTCAGGTCCAGGTCCCGGTGCAGGCGGTCCACCGACAGGGCCCCGATGGTCTGATGGTTGATTTTCACCGGCACGCACAGAAAGGAGAGCTCATCCTTCTCCCGGGCGCCCCGGGAGCGGGTCCGGTTCAGGAAGAGGGGCTCCTGGCTCACCACCGGAACCACCGCGGGTTCCCCGGTCTCCACCACCCGGCCGGTGATGCCTTCCCCCAGCTTGTAGCGGCCGCGCTTGCGAGCCTCGGCGGTGAGGCCGTGGGCCACCTCGATCTGCAGCTGCAAGGTTTCGGGGTTGAGGATGGAGATGGTGCCGCGGCACATGCCCATGCGTTGGGCCAGAATCTGCAAAATCCGCTGCAGGCTCCGGGGCAGCGGCCCCGGGGCGCTCAGGGTATCGGTAATTTCGTAAAGCAGGGTTACTTCGTCCATAGCGCTTGCCTGCAGAATGAGATTTAAAGAATAATTATTGCTTCATTTTCGTGTATTTTAAGTGAAAAGGCAAGCAAAATTATTACGAAATTGTTACCATAAATTGGCCATCCCCTTGGGCGGCGGAAAGAGGCCCTCCAGGCTAAAGCCGCGATCCCTGCCGGGCGCCCTCCCACGGGGCGCGGCGCCGGCCCCGGGGCGGAAGGCCGGGCCTTCTTCCTTGACACCACCCGGATATATGTTTAATTTAAATATCTTAATTAACTTGTCGGATGGCGGGCCTCCCATGCGCAACCGGTTTCTTTACCAGACCGGCCATAAGGTTGTGGAGTTCGTGGATTACCTGGGGGACCTGACCCTGTTTTTCCAGGAGGCCTGCCGCACCCTGCCCTACCCCCCCTGGTTCTTCCGGGAGATCATCGCCCAGATGTTCCAACTGGGAGTAAGGTCCTTCCCCCTAATAGCGGTGGCTTCCTTCGCGATGGGGCTGGTGCTGGCCATGCAAGGGCTCGTCGTCCTCACCTTGTTCGGGGCGGCCAACTATGTCGCCACCACGGTGGCCTACACCTTTTTTCGCGGCATGGGCCCCCTGCTGGCCGGAATCATGCTGGCCTCCAGGGGGGGCGCCGGCATCGGCGCCGAGATCGGCTCCATGCGGGTCACCCACCAGATCGACGCCCTCACCGTCTCGGCAATCAACCCCATGAAGTACCTGGTGGTCACCCGCATCGTCGCCTGCATGCTGGTGCTGCCCCTGTTGACCACCATTGCCAATCTCATCGGCATCCTGGGAGGAATGTGCATCGGTGTCTTCCAGGTGGGCATGAGCCCCACCTTCTACTACACCCTGACCATCAAGTACTTGATGTTGCGGGACGTGCTGCCGGGGATCGGCATGACCTGCGTCTTCGGCATGATCATCGGCACGGTGGCCTGTTTCCACGGCTATACCACCCAACACGGCACCTTTGGGGTTGGCCAGTCCACCAAGACTTCGGTGGTGGCGGCCATCATCCTGATCCTGATTTCCGATGTCTTCCTCACCAAACTCACCATCATCCTCTTCCCCTCCTCCTGATGGCGTGGAGGCACCCGTCCTGACGGCGGCGCCCGGCGCCCCGTTGATTTCCTATAGCGGCGTCCATAAGTCCTATGGGGATAACCGGGTCCTCCGCGGGGTGGACCTGCAGGTCTTCCCCGGGGAGACCATGGTCATCCTGGGCCGCAGCGGCTCCGGCAAGACCGTGCTGACCAGCATGCTGGTGGGCCTCGCCACTCCCGATCGGGGTGACATCGAGGTGGCCGGGGTGAAACTCAGCAGTTTCAAAGCCGACGCCGACTGGCGAGAACTGCGCCTCAGGACCGGCTATCTCTTTCAGGGCTCGGCCCTGTACGATTCCATGACCGTGGGGGAGAACGTGGCCTTCGCCATGGTGCAGCACACCCATTGGCTCGAGGCCGAGATTGCCCGGCGGGTGGCGGAAAAGCTGGAGCAGGTGGGCCTGGCCGGCACTGAGGCCATGGACCCCGGCGAACTTTCCGGGGGCATGCAGCGCCGGGCCGCCCTGGCCCGCAGCCTGGCCCTGGACCCGGAGATTATCATCTACGATGAACCCAGCGCGGGCCTGGATCCCATCACCGGGGACGAAATCAGCCAATTGATGCGGGACCTGCAGCAAGCTCTCAAGGTCACCTCCGTGGTGGTTACCCACGACCTGCGCCTGCTGGAGCGGGTGGCCGACCGCCTGGTCCTGTTGTGTGAGGGGGAATGGGCCTTTCAAGGCAACTTTGAGGAATTTCTCCGGTCCTCCCATCCGGAGGTCCGGCGGTTTCTCCATAAGCAGGCGCCCCAGGAGGATACGGCAAGATGATCTCCCAAAAATATAGATATGAAACCATCGTGGGCTTCTTTGTGATGGTTTCCCTGACGGCCCTGTTCATCATGGTGCTGATCATCGCCCGCCAGGAAGGACTCTTTCAGAGGTATGTGGAGTACCAGTCGACCTTCAAAAACGTCTCCGGGCTCAAACCCGGCTCCGAGGTCCACCTGGCCGGGGTGTCGGTGGGCTCCGTCAAAGAGATTATTATCGAGCCCACCGGCAATACCAAGGTAACCTTTCATGTCATCAGGAGATACAGCGACCAAATCCGGGAGGATTCTCAAGCCTCCATCGGCTTTATGGGCCTGCTGGGGGATAAGAGCCTGGACCTTTCGGCGGGCTCCTCCGGCAAAGCCGCCATTCCCCCGAATGGACCGGTGGCCTCCATTGAACCCCTGGACATGACCCAATTATTAGCCAAGATGGGCCCCAGCCTGGAGAACCTGCAAAAACTCCTGGACAACCTGGCCAGGATTAGCGACACGCTGGTGAGCAAGGAGGGCGGTATGCGAAAAAGCTTCGACCAACTCGATGAAATCGTCAGCAAGGTCAACCAGGGCCAGGGTACCATGGGGCTATTCATCAATGACCCGAAGCTCTACCATGAGGCCACCGCAACCATGTCCTCCGCCCGGAAGGTTTTCGCCGACATGGGGCAGAGCAAAGGGGCCTGGGGCACCCTGATTTATGATCCGAAATTCAAGGCCCAGATGGAGCAGGCCATGGGGAGCATTAAGGAGGGCCTGGCCCGGCTGCCGGAAATTTCCAAAAAATTAGATGAGTTCATGAGCAAGCTGAATCAGGCCGGTAAGGGCCTGCCGGAGCTGGTGACCTCCGGCGGCACCATGGTAAACGACGTGGACCAGACCGCCAAGGCGGCCCAGAAATCCTGGCTGCTCCGGAGTCACGTGCCGCAGCCCCAAGAACATACCATCCACCTGGACGCCCAGGGGGGGAAGGACTAGGCATGGCTGGATACGGCCGTTGGCTGTTGCTCCTCTGTCTGCTGGGGTTGGGCTGCGCCGGACCCGTTAAAACCGGGGAGGACCTGCAGAGCCGGGCGTTGTCCTTGAATGACGAAGGCTACCAGTATTACCGCCAGGGCCATTTTAATGCGGCCGAAGGCAAGTTCTCCCAGGCCCTGAAGCTCAACCGCCTCATTGACCGCCGAAAGGGCATCGCCGCCAACCTCAATAACCTGGGGGTCATCGCCCAGGAGCAGGGCGCGCCGGAGCAGGCCATGGCTTACTTTCGTGAGGCCCTGGACCTCAACCGGGACCTGGAAGACCCGGCGGGCCTCTCCGAAACCCTGAACAACCTGGGGTCGGCTTATCTCTCCCAGGGGAAAGTGGAGGAGGCCCGCAAAGCCTATCAGGAAGCCCTGGAATACGCCCAAACACTACCTCCGGGGCCCCTGCTGGCTCTATCCCTGACTCACTTAGGGGATGCGGCCCGGGCCAGGCGGGATTATGACCAGGCCCTGGACTACTACCGGCAGGCCCTGGCGGGGGATGAAGCCCGAAAGGATATGCCGGGCCAGGCGGTTTGCTGGCAGCGCCTGGGGGGCACCTTTGTGGACCTTAAGGATTATCCCCAGGCCGGAATCTACTTGCACGGCGCCCTGGGGGAGTTCCGCCGCCTGGAGAACACCGACGGCATCGCCGACACCCTCAAGGATCTGACCCGGCTGGCCCTGGCCCAGGGCGACCGGGAGGAGGCGGCCCTCCAGGGCAATCTCCTTCTGGAGATCTACCGGGCCCGGGGCCAGGAGCAGGAGGCCCGGAAGCTGGAAGCGCTCTTGCAAAACAACAAAGGGCATTAAACGCGGGGCTTCGAAAAATTCCAGGGGCCGCAGCGGCCGGCACGGTGGTGAGCGGGATTAAGGCACCCTCCGTTTACGGTTGGGCCTGCGGCACTACCGAAAGAAACGAGGCGAATGGATTATCTCATCCACTTAATCAAAAGCTACGGCTACCTGGGGGTGTTCGCCTCCCAGATGCTGGGCCTGTTCGGAGTGCCGCTGCCCGATGAATCCGTCCTCACCGCCACCGGCTATCTCATCTCCAAGAATTACCTGCAGCTACCGCTCGCACTGCTGGCCGCCTATCTGGGCAGTATCTGCGGCATTACTGTGGACTATCTGGCGGGGCGCTTCATCGGCTTTCCTTTGCTGCATCGATACGGCCATTCCCTGCGTCTCAGTGACGAAAAGATCGTCCGGGCCCGCCGCTGGTTTGAGAAATACGGCAAATTTGCCCTGTTTGCGGGTTATTTCATTCCTTATCTGCGCCACCTGACGCCCTTTACCGCCGGCGCCTCCCGCCTCCACTATTGGGGCTTTGCCCCCTTTGCTTACAGCGGCGGCCTGTGCTGGGTGGCCTCCTTCATCGCCGTGGGTTACTTCCTGGGGGAGAAGCACTCCTGGCTGGTCCCCCAACTCCGCACCTACCTCTTGCTGGCCCTGGGGGTGGTGATCTTTCTGCTCTGCGTGCGTTACCTGCTGTGGACCAAGGGCCCGAAGGATTAGGGTGCGCGGGTTTACCTGCGGCGGCTGGCCTGACCCAAGGGCCATCAATTCCGCCCAGGATAAAGACTCCGGTGGCGCCGGCACCGACCCCTGGGCGGCTTATTCAAGTTAGGAGGTGAAAAATGTTTGGGCGAAGGATCAAGCTGTTCAAACTCCTGGGGTTCGAGGTGCGCATCGACTTGAGCTGGATCGTTATCGCCGTGCTGGTGACCTGGTCCCTGGCCAGGTGGCTCTTTCCCCAAAACTACCCCCAATTGCAGCCGAAAGTTTATTGGGAGATGGGGGTGGCTGGAGCCCTGGGGCTCTTCGCCTCCATCATCTTCCATGAGTTCTGCCATTCCCTCGTGGCTCGCAGGTTCGGCATGCATATGAAAGGCATCACCCTGTTCATCTTCGGCGGCGTGGCGGAGATGGGAGAGGAGCCCCCCACCGCCCGGGCGGAATTCTTCATGGCGGCTGCCGGACCGCTGTCCAGCATCCTTATCGGCGCGGTCTTCTACGGGCTTTATCTGATCGGCCACCGCGGCGGCTGGCCGCTGCCCCTCAACGCGGTGCTGAGGTACCTGGCCTGGATCAACGCCCTGCTGGCCGTGTTTAATCTCCTGCCGGCCTTCCCCCTGGACGGCGGCCGCATCCTGCGGTCGATTTTGTGGGGCGCCAGGCAGAATCTGCAATGGGCCACCCGCGTCTCCGCCGCGATCGGGTCCGGTTTCGGGGTTATCCTGATTTGTTGGGGCGTCCTCCAGGTGGTTTGGCAGAACAACCTCATCGGCGGTCTTTGGATCTTTCTCATCGGCCTGTTTTTGCGGAACGCGGCTCGGATGTCCTACCAGCAACTTCTGGTGCGCCGGGCCCTGGAAGGGGAGCGCATCAGCCGCTTTATGACCCGCGATCCCATTACCGTGCCCCCCGCCATCACCGTGGCCAAACTGGTGGAAGATTACGTCCTCAAGTACCATTTCAAGATGTTTCCGGTGCTGGATGGCGGACGGCTGGTGGGCTGCGTCACCTCCAGGGACATCAAGGAGATCCCCAAAGAGGAGTGGGGCCGGGAGACCGTGGGCCAAATAGCCGTCCGCTGTCCCCCGGAGGCCATTATCGGGCCGCAGACCGACGCGGTCAAGGCCCTGGCCATCATGAACCAGACGAGCCTGAGCCGCCTGCTGGTGGCGGAAGACGACCGGTTGGTGGGCATCCTGACCTTAAAAGACTTGCTGGCCTTCCTCTCCCTCAAAGTGGAGATGGGGCAGACTTAGGGGCTACCCTGGGGCCGCCCGCAGGGGCAGGGCTTGCCCGCCCCATAACCCGGACGCAGCAAACCGCGCCCTGTAGGGGCGACGGTGGCACAGGCTTCCAGCCTGTGATCGGGTCGCCCGTGTAGGGTGGGCGCTGCCCACCAAATCATCGGCCTGCGGCCCGCGGTTTTCCGTTTTCCGTTTTCTGTGAAAGGCAAAGGCCGCTTAGAAGATATGGAAAATGGAAAAAGGAAAACGAACAGGGCGGCCTGATGGCCACCATTATTCCCCTCTCCCCCGCTTGGAGAGAGGGTCAGGCTGAGGGGTAATTAATCTCTTTTCCGCTCCCATTAATAAGATGACTGCCAAGACCGGCCTGGCCCTGGCCTTAGCCCTGTTAACCTCCGCCATCCGCCTTGGCCCGGCCACGGCGGCGGGTGCCGCGGTCAGCGCCAAGCAATTCCCCAGCGGCTATTTCTTCCGCTTCCAGCAGGTCCCCCTGGCCGAAAAAAAGAAGGTCCTGGCCCTACTTTCCGCCACCCTGCAAAGGCTCAACCGGGAAGGTTTGGGCCTCATCGCCAAGGGCGCCCTCCTCGACCAGGTGGACACCCGCCGGCCCACTTACGAGCGCCTCCCCATCCTGGATGGAAGCGGCCTCATCATCATCGCCCGCGGGGTGCCCAACCTCTATTACGGCTACCGGGGCCCGGGGCCTCTCAACCCCAATACCTACCTGGTCATTCGCCATGCCCGGGTGAATCTGCCGGAGAGCTACATCCGCTACGGCTATGTGGTGGAAGGGGATTTTGTAGCCTACGCCGACAAGTTTGTCACCGCAATTATGGAGAACCTGGAGGGGGAGGCGGCGGCCGGAAAGGAAGAGCGGATCAAGAAATGAGTGATCAGTAATCAGTTATCAGTAACCAGTTGGCCAAGGTGCGCTGATCACTGATTACTGATCACTGATCACTATCTTTAACGAAGGCAACAGCCCCGGGCCATGGCCGGCCGATAAAAAGCGACGTCGCCATCCCGCCAGCTCAGGGTGTAGAAGCTCCCCTGAAAGCAGATGGTGTTGTTGATCATCAACATGACTTTCTCCACCAGGCGCCCGTGGCCGGGGTGGGGCAGCACCGCGGTGACCAGCTTCCGGGGCTCGGGGGTCCAGTCAAAATCAAAACCGTATTCGTCCATGGGATAAGCCTCTATTAAAGTTAATATGACCTCTGGAGACGCCGCTCTCGAACTCCCGCCGCTTCCCCCATGGCCCCGGGCCGAAAATTTCAGCGCCCCGGAAGGCTTTATAAATTATATCGTTTATAAAAAGCCATAGCCATAATTCTTTTGGCAATCCCTTGCCAGACCTCTGAAAAAAGTCCCTCAACAGGTCGTTCTCTGAAACCAAACAATAGGGGGCCGGATCAAGAGAAGAGCGGTGGGGCGGGCCTCCGTGCCCGCCGTGTAGGGTGCGCACTGCGCACCTTATATCTCCCGCCAGCCGCTTTATTCCGCACAGGCGAGACGCCTGTGCCACCAATTCTTTACAACTTTTCAGTACAGTAGCTTGGGTCAAAGTTTCCGTTCTCCAGCGGGAGCTTGGGAACCAGAGATGACGGTGCCATAACCTTGCCGGACACCAGTGGCAACCAAATTGAATTTTGCAGAGTCTCCTTCGGTTTATCAGGCCTGCCAGTAGACGGCTATCCTTAGAACATGTAAAATAACTAATTGATTAAATTATCTTTCGGACCCCCTTACAAAAAACTTAAGAATGTCAAACCTTCGCAACTTCAGCATCATCGCCCATATCGACCACGGCAAGTCCACCCTGGCGGACCGTCTCATCCAGTGGACCGGCATGGTGGAGGAGCGCCAGTTTCGCGATCAGATCCTGGACACCATGGACCTGGAACGGGAGCGGGGCATCACCATCAAGAGCAACACCATCAGCCTGCCCTACACCGCCCGGGACGGCCGGGAATACGAACTCAACCTCATCGACACCCCGGGCCACGTCGATTTCTCTTACGAGGTCTCCCGGGCCCTGGCCTCCTGCGAGGGGGTGCTGCTCCTGGTGGACGCCTCCCAGGGGGTGGAGGCCCAGACCTTGGCCAATCTCTACCTGGCCATGGAGCACGACCTCACCATCATCCCGGTGATCAACAAGATCGATCTGCCCGCCGCTGACATCGAAGGGGTCAAGGAGCAGATGGACCGGGAATTGGGCCTGGACCCGGAAATGGCCATCCTCTGCTCCGCCAAGGAGGGGATCGGCATCGAGGAGGTCCTGGAGGCCATCGTGGCCCAAATTCCGTCCCCCCGGGGCAGCCAGTCAAGTCCCCTGTCGGCCCTGATCTTCGACGCCAACTACGACTCCTACCGGGGCACCATCGTCTCCTGCCGCGTCTTCGACGGCCGGGTCCAGCCCGGCGACTTGATCCGCCTCATGTCCAACCAGGCGGTCCACAAGGTGGAGGAGGTGGGCATCTTCCGGCTGCAACGGGAGCCGCGCCAAGAACTGACCGCCGGCATGGTGGGCTATCTGATCGCCACCATCAAAACGGTGAGCGACACCAGGATCGGAGACACCATCACCCTGGACAACCAGCCCGTGGCCCGGCCGCTGCCCGGCTTTAAGGAAGTGAAGCCGGTGGTCTTCGCCTCCCTCTATCCCCTGTCGGCGGACGATTACCAGGGTCTGACCGAGGCCCTGGAGAAGTATAAGTTGAACGACGCCGCCCTGGTGTACCAGAAGGACGCCTCCGCCGCCCTGGGCCTGGGCTTCCGCTGCGGCTTCCTGGGGCTGCTGCACCTGGAGATCGTCCAGGAACGGCTGGAACGGGAGTTTGGCCAGAGCATCATCATGACCGTTCCCGGGGTCCGCTATGAGTTCATCCTGGAGGACGACCGCGAAGTCACGGTGGACAACCCCATGCACTACCCCGAGCCCAGCAGCCTCAAGGGCTCGAAGGAGCCCTTCATCCGGGCCCATATCCTTATCCCGGAGCGCTTTGTGGGCGCGGTGATGAAGCTCTGCCTGGAGCGCCGCGGGGTCAACTCCCGCTTCCTTTACCCCTCCCCCGGCCGGGTGGAGATCACCTTCGAGATGCCGCTGGCGGAGGTGATCATCGATTTTTACGACCGCCTCAAGACCATCACCCAGGGCTACGGCTCCTTTGACTACGAACTCCTGGATTACCGGGACAGCGAACTGGTGAAACTGGATATCCTGGTGAACCACGAGAAGGTGGACGCCCTCTCCATGATCGTACACCGGGAGCGGGCCCGGGATTGGGGCGTGCGCGTCTGCGACCGGCTGGCGGCGGAGATCCCCCGGCAGCAGTTCAAGATCGCCATCCAGGGGGCCATCGGCGGCCAGATCATCTCCCGCTCCACCATCTCGGCCTTTCGCAAGGACGTCACCGCCAAGTGCTATGGCGGCGACATCACCCGGAAACGGAAACTCCTGGAGAAACAGAAGGCCGGCAAGAAACGCATGAAGATGGTGGGCGCGGTGGAGATCCCCCAGAGCGCCTTCGTGGCGGTGCTGAAGACCCAGAGTGAATAAAAGACGGTTTTCGCTTTTCGGAAAAAGACGCAAATCTTATTCTGGACTATAGGCTGCACGATGCGAGATAAGTTTTACTCCGACAATCGCGATTTGGTTAAATGGGCCGTTTTGCATCGCCTTGCTGAGATTTACAAGGCTCCTAGAATCCTGCAACTTGCCTTCTATCGGCCTAGCGAATTTCCAAAAGTCACGGTAGATGGCAAGGAACACAAAATACCGCAAGAGGTCCTTTCACATTTTCGCGATCTGCGAAAGATCGAAAATATTAATTCCAAAATTCAAGTTGCCGTTTTCGATGACCTTTTTGATGACCGAACCAGCTACTTGAAGTCTGTCAAAAAGTTCCTTTCAAAATTTCAGGAAGAAACATGTGTGGTATTTTTGGACCCGGATACCGGGCTTGAGCCTAAGAAAACACCAAAGTTTGATCATGTCCTTGATTTGGAAGCAAAATCTATTTGGAAGGCTACAAAAGCTGGCGATGTTTACGTGTTCTACCAGCATCAGACAAATAAGGCTGGCCAGCCCTGGATCGAACCGAAACGGAGCCAGTTGGAAAATGCTCTAGATTTAAACAAACATTCAATCAAGGTTGCAAGTGGTCTAAAAATAGCCCGCGATGTTGTCTTCTTCTATGCGCCAAAGCCCTAACTGCCTGACCCCTGATCCCTGGCCCCTGGTCCCTCTCCCAGGTCTTTACGTGCACGTCCCCTTCTGCCAAACCAAATGCCCCTATTGCGATTTTTATTCCATTGCTTCTCCCGATTTAATCCCGGCTTACCTGAAGGCCCTGGAACAGGAGGCCCGGCTTTACCGCGATCGGTTTTCCCTTTTTGATACCCTCTACCTGGGCGGGGGCACACCATCTCTGCTTGCCAGCGAGCACCTTACAAACCTGACGAAAACCCTGCGCCGCCATTTCTCTTTTGCTTCCGAAACCGAGTTCACCCTCGAAGCCAACCCGGACGATATCAGCCGGGAGAAACTGCGCCTCTGGCGGGACCTGGGTGCCAACCGCCTGAGCCTGGGAGCGCAGTCCTTTAATGAGGCGGAGCTTACCTTCCTGAAGCGGCGGCACACGGCCGCCCAGACCCTGGCGGCCCTTTCGCTGATCCGGGCCGCGGGTTTTGAGAACCTGGGATTGGACCTGATCTACGGCCTGCCGGGGCAGACGCCGGACGCCTGGCTGCGGACCCTGGAGCAGGCCCTGGTTTGCGCCCCGGAGCATCTCTCCTGCTACCAGTTGACCATGGCCCCGGGGACCCCGTTGTCCCGGCGAGCGGCCCGGGGCCAGGTTGCCCTCCCGGACGAAGAAGCCCAACGGACCTTGTTCCTGCTCACCTGCGAGTTTCTGGAAGACCGTGGCTACCTCCAGTATGAGGTGGCCAATTTTGCCCGGGGGGAAGAGTATTTCTGCCGGCACAACTTGAAGTACTGGCAGCGCCTGCCTTACCTGGGGCTGGGGCCCGCGGCCCACTCCTTTCAGGGTGGCCGCCGTTGGTGGAATCACCGCGGCCTGGCGGGTTATGCCGCCGCCCTGGCGGCGGGGCGGGCGCCGCTGGCCGGCCGCGAAGCCCTCACCCCGGAACAGGTCCGCCTGGAAACCCTCTATCTGGGCTTCCGCACCCGGGAAGGGGTTGACCTGGAAGTCATTCAGAGCCAGTCCGGCTGGGGCCCGGTCCTGTCCCGGCTGCAGGCTGCGGGGCTGCTGTGCTTAACCAACGGCAGGGTGGCGGCCACCCCCCGGGGGCTGGTGGTGGCCGACCGCCTGCCGCTGCTGTTTGTGGACTAGCTCGTTTGGGCCCCACGACCGCGGCCGGCTCACCCAACCGAAAAAAGGGTTACGGCCTCTCACCGTAACCCCTGGAAATCTATGGTAGGCACGCGGGGATTTGAACCCCGGACCCCTACCGCGTCAAGGTAGTGCTCTCCCCCTGAGCTACGTGCCTATGTTTTTCATATAACCCTTGGCCGGGGCGCCGTCAAGGGGATTATGGGCCGCCGGCCCCGGCCTGGCCCCTAACCTTCGAGGCGGACGGCGAAAAGATGCCCTTACCAACAGTCCCTCATAGACCTGCGGCCCGCCCATAAATTATGAAAAGTCCGGTGGCGCGGGCCTCCGTGCCCGCCGCGTAGGGTGCGCACTGCGCATCTTATATCCCTCGCCAGCCGCTTTAGTCCGCACAGGCGGGACGCCTGTGCCACCAATTCCAGAAACTTTTCGGAAAGACAAAAAAGGCAAACAAGAACAAAAAGACCCAAAGGGGGAAACTGGGCAAAAAGCCGCTCGCCTGGAGCCATCCTTGACAACCCGGGGCTCAATTGGTAGATTATCTTGATATTTGCACTCCGGGAGGGGGCCGCATGACTTTTCAGGAACTGCTCATCACCCTGCAGCGTTTCTGGGCCGATCAGGGTTGCCTCATCGGGCAGCCCTACGACATCGAAGTGGGGGCCGGCACCTTCAACCCGGCCACCCTGCTCCGGGTCCTGGGGCCCGAGCCCTGGAACGCGGCCTACGTGGAGCCCAGCCGGCGGCCCACCGACGGGCGCTATGGCGAAAACCCCAACCGCTTGCAGCATTATTACCAGTACCAGGTGATCATGAAGCCCTCCCCCAAGAATATCCAGGAACTCTATCTGGGAAGCCTCAAGGCCCTGGGGATAGACCCCCTGGACCACGATATCCGCTTCGTGGAGGACGACTGGGAATCTCCCACCCTGGGGGCCTGGGGCCTGGGTTGGGAAGTATGGCTGGACGGCATGGAGATCACCCAGTTCACTTACTTTCAGCAGGCCGGGGGCATCGACCTCCATCCGGTGAGCGTGGAGCTTACCTACGGCCCGGAGCGCATCGCCATGTACCTCCAGGGGGTGGAAAACGTCTACGACCTGCAATGGACCAAAGGGGTCACTTACGGCGACGTGCACCACCGGGGCGAGGTGGAACACTCCATCTATAATTTTGAGCAGGCCGACGTGGACATGCTCTTCCGCCTCTTTTCCATGTACGAGGCGGAGTCAAGCCGCATCGCCGCCCTGGGGCTGGTCCTGCCCGCTTATGACTACTGCCTGAAGTGCTCCCATACCTTCAACCTCCTGAACGCCCGGGGGGCCATCAGCGTGGCGGAACGCAACAGCCTCATCGGCCGGGTGCGGAACCTGGCCCGCCTGTGCGCCGAAGGCTACCTGAAACAGCGGGGAGAGATGGGCTTCCCACTCTTGAAAAAATAGCTGTCAGCTTTCAGCATTCAGCTTCCAGCTTTTTAAAAAAACGGTATGGCCAAGGTTGGACCGTTTGAAGTGGAACTCGGCAACCTAGCGGAAAGTCGCGAGAAGGGGATGTCTGATTTCAGCCAACTCAATCAAGTGATGGCCGTGACGCGCCTTCTTGAGCTCGAGAACACAGAAGGGAGGTTCGGGGCGTTTTTCACTGATAAGCAAAGAACCCGAATGCAAAAACAGATGGAACTACTTAAAAAGCTGACCGCTGATGGCTGATGGCTGATAGCTTCTAACGAGGAAAACCATGGGAAGCGAATTATTATTGGAGATCGGCACGGAGGAGATCCCGGCCCGTTTTCTGCCGCCGGTGCTCAGCGAAATGGCGCAGGGCCTGCGCAAAAGGTTGGAGCAGGCCCGCATCGGGGTCGGCGAGATTTCCGCTTGGGGCACCCCCCGGCGCCTCGCCCTGGTGGCCCGGGAGCTGGCAGCCAGCCAGGCGGTGGCGGTGCAGGAGATCATCGGGCCTCCCAAGGCGGTGGCCCTGGACGCCTATGGCAAGCCCACCGCCGCGGCCCTGGGCTTCGCCAAGGGCCAGGGGGTGGCGGTGAGCGAGCTGGTGGAACTGGACACCCCCCGGGGGATCTATCTGGCAGTGAGCAAGAGCGTCACCGGCCGGCCCACCCTGGATTGCCTGCGAGAGATCCTGCCGGACTTCATCATGGCCTTGAGCTTCCCCAAGTCCATGCGTTGGGGGGACCTGCACCTCACCTTTGCCCGGCCCATCCACTGGATTTTGGCCCTTTTCCAGGGACTGGTAGTGCCATTCTCCCTGGCGGAGGTGGCTAGCGGCCCGGTAACTTATGGCCACCGCTTCCTGGCCCCCCAGGCCATTGAGGTCCAGGACGCGGCAACGTATGTTGCCGGCTTACAAAAAGCCCACGTCCTGGTGGACCCGGCGGCTCGCCGGGCGCACCTGGAGAAGGGGTTGGCCCAGGCCGCGGCCGGGGTGGGCGGCGAGGTGGCGCCCAACCCGGAGTTGCTGGAGGAGAACACCTTCCTGGTGGAGTTTCCCTCGGTGGTGGTGGGCAACTTTGAGGAAAAATTTCTGCAGCTCCCCGACGAGGTCCTGATCACTTCCATGCGTGAGCACCAGCGCTATTTCTCCCTACGGGGCCAAGACGGCAAGCTGCTGCCCCACTTCATCGCGGTGAACAACACCCTGGCCCGGGACCCCAACCTGGTGCGCCGGGGCCACGAGCGGGTGCTGCGGGCCCGTCTCAGCGACGCCATGTTCTTCTTCCGGGAGGACTGCAAGATTCCCCTGGAAAAGCGGGTGGAGGCCCTGAAAGGGGTGGTGTTCCACTCCCTGCTGGGAACCTCTTATGAGAAGATGGAGCGCTTCCGGGAGCTGGCGGTCTGGTTGGCCCGGAAGCTGGCCCCGGCCCTGGCGGACCAGGTGCGCCGGGCCGCCACCCTGGCCAAAGCGGACATCACCACGGAGATGGTGGGGGAATTCCCCAGCCTCCAGGGGGTGATAGGCGAAAAATACTCCTTGCTGGACGGCGAGGACCCCAGGGTGGCCGCCGCCCTGTTTAGCCACTACCTGCCCCGCCACGCCGATGATATCCTTCCTCCAGACCTAATTGGTTCATTAATCGGCATAGCTGACCGACTCGATACTATATGCGGCTTCTTCGGGGTGGGTCTCAAACCTACCGGTACGGCGGATCAGTATGGTTTGAGGCGGCATGCCTTAGCCATCATTAATATCATCGATGCGAAAGGCTTCCGTATCGACCTTCAGGACGCCATTGGCGAGAGCCTGGAACTACTTAAAGATAAATTAAATCGTGAACCTCAGGAAGTCCTTGCGGAGGTTCTGGAGTTCTTCAAGACTCGGTTACACAATCGGCTGGTAGGGGAGGGTCTCGAATACGAAACTGTGGCCGCGGTTCTGGCCACGGAATTACATGATGTGGAAGAAGCGGTCGCCAAGGCCAAGGCGCTGGAAGAATTTCGCCGGAGCCCGGATTTCCCCGCCCTGGCATTGGCCTTCAAACGGGTAATCAATATCTCCCGGGGGTTCGAGGCCGGCGAAGTTGACGAATTGTTGCTGGAATACCCGGAAGAAAGGCTGCTCCTGGTAGCCACCCTGGTAATGGAGGGCGAAATAGCCGAGGCCCTGGAGAAACGGGATTACCCCGCGGTCTGCAAGGCCCTGGCTAATCTCAAGGGGCCGGTGGACGCTTATTTCGATAAAGTCCTGGTGATGGCCGAAGACGAGCGTCTGCGCCACAACCGCTTGAGCCTGCTGGCCCGCATCAGCGCCACCTTTTTGCGGATGGCCGACTTCTCCCGGATCACCACCCAATAACCATGGGCCGCTGGTTTCGTCGTAAAGACAAGGACGGGGAAAAGGGGCGGGATGAGGGCCTTGCCCCGCTGCCGGAAGAGGTCCCGGCCTCCGAACCCGTAGGGGCGGGGTCCCCCCTCCCGGAGCCCGAACTTCTGCCGGAAGCCGCAGAAGAAGTAGTGGCGGGTTTTAAACCCGCCACGACAACGCCAATCGAGGCCGCCGAGGAATATGAAGCCGAGGCCGCCGAGTCCCGCCGGGGCAGGTTCCGCCGCCTGTGGGAGCGCCTGGGCTGCACCCGCGAGGCCCTGGCTGGAGGCCTGGACCACCTGCTCCAGGGGCGGCGGCAGGTGGACGCCCAGCTCCTGGAGGCTCTGGAGGAATTACTGATCTCCGCCGATCTCGGGGTGGAGACCACCCTGTTTCTCATCCGCTCCCTGCAGGAGAAGTTGCGGCGCCGGGAGCTTTTGGAGGCGTCCCGACTGAAGGCCGCCCTGAAGGCGGAGATGGTGGCCCTGCTGGCAACGGCGCCGCCGCCGCAGATCAGGGCCCGGCCCTGGGTGGTGCTGCTGGTGGGGGTCAACGGCGTGGGCAAGACCACCACCATCGCCAAGCTGGCCCACCGGGACCTGTCCCAGGGCCTCACCCCGCTGCTGGTGGCCGCCGACACCTTCCGGGCCGCGGCGGTGGAGCAACTGGAGACCTGGGGCCAGCGCCTGGGGACGCCCGTGGTTAAGCAAAAAACCGGGGCCGACCCCGCGGCGGTGGTCTTTGACGGACTGGCCGCGGCCCAGGCCCGGAAGGTGGACACGGTCTATATCGATACCGCCGGCCGCCTCCATACCAAGGTGAACCTGATGGAGGAGCTGAAAAAGATGCAGCGCACCGCGGCCAAGAAGCTTCCTGGCGCGCCCCACGAGGTCTTCCTGGTCCTGGACGCCACCACCGGCCAGAATGCCCTGAGCCAGGCCCGCCTGTTCCACGAGGCGGTGGGGCTTACCGGCCTGGTACTTACCAAAATGGACGGCACCGCCAAGGGCGGGGTGGCCCTGGGAGTGGTCCATGAAACCGGCATCCCCTTGCGTTACCTGGGGGTGGGCGAGGCCATGGCGGACCTGCGGCCTTTCGAGGCCCAGGCCTTTGTGGAGGCCATCTTGGGCTGAGGTCGCCGGGGTCCCACCTTTTGCCTGCGCCAATCATTAGGAGCCGGGCGCGAAACGGTTTTCCGGTAACCCACCTTTCTTGACGACCTCAATCCGGTGGATATATTAAAGATAAAAACCAGTTGGAGTGCTGATGAACCTAAAGATCGAGAACAAACTGGCCCTGGTGACTGGCTCCACCGCCGGGATCGGCTTGGCCATTGCCAAATCACTGGCGGCCGAAGGGTGTCGGGTGATCGTCAACGGCCGCACCGAGGCCCGGGTGACCAGCGCCATCGATCAAATTCGCCAGACACATCCTCAGTCGCAACTTGAACCCCTGGTGGTCGACCTGGCCAAAACAGAGGGGGCGGCGGAGACCGGCCGCCGCTTTCCGGCGGTGGACATCCTGGTCAACAACCTGGGGATGTACGAGCATCGGCCCTTCGAAGCGATCAGCGATGCCGACTGGCAGGCTATCATCGAGATCAACTTCATGAGCGGCGTGCGCCTGTCTCGCCGCTACCTGCCGGGCATGAAGGCCGCCGACTGGGGCCGTATCATCTTCCTGTCCAGCGAGTCCGGGGTCAACATCCCGGTGGAGATGATCCATTACGGCGTCACCAAGGCCATGTATCTGGCCTTGAGCCGGGGGCTGGCAGAGTCGACCACGGGCACGGGGGTGACGGTGAACGCGGTGCTCCCCGGGCCCACCCGCTCGGAAGGCGTCGGCCGTTTCATCGCTGAACTGGCCCAGGCCAAGGGAATTACGCCGGCGGAGGTGGAGAAGGAATTCTTTCGGTCTGTCCGCCCTACCTCCATTCTGCAGCGCTTCGCCAGCACCGAAGAGGTCGCCAACCTGGTGACTTATCTGGCCAGCCCCCTGGCCTCGGCCACCAACGGCGCGGCTGTGCGGGTCGACGGCGGGGTGGTCAGATCCATCATCTAAATTAAGCGCTTAACCCCGAGGATCTGGTTCCCGGGATCAATTTCAAATAAGAGAAGGCGCAGCATGGCGCCGAGCTCTCTTCTCATAACTGGCAGCCTCTAAAACCGAGAGTGATTCGAAAAGTTGCGGCCTTACCCCCCACGGTTTGCCGGATCGAGAGAGCAAAATAATCGATTTTGAAGGTAACATACTCACTCAAAATTCTCTTTTTACAGAGGTTGATCTCTATCTAATTTGCCATTATTCCTTGATATCTAGAATCGTTAACACTGGCAGTTCTTGTTCTGCTGATAGTTGAAGAACGTCCCGCAAAAGTCCAACTAAAAGAAAGGGGATCGGGCCTGAAGATCTCGCTTCCGGAAGGCAGGAAATTTCTGAGGTACTGGCTGCCGGTCCTGGTTTGGTGCGGGGTGATGTTAGCCCTCTCCGGAGACCTGGGGTCCGCCAACAATACCGGAAAACTCTTGCACTGGTTGCTGCCGGCCCTGAGCCCGGCCCACTTGGAGCTGATCCATTTCTATCTGCGCAAGGGCGTGGGGCATGTCGGTGACTACGGCTTCCTCTGTTTTTTATGGTTCCGGGCCTTCCGGGGCGGCCTGGGTTACCGGGGCGGCCGCGCCTTTCTTTGGTCCCTGGGGCTCTGCCTGGCCGTGGCCCTCCTGGATGAAGGCCACCAAACCCTGTTGGCATCCCGCTCCGGCTCCCTCAGGGATGTGGGCCTGGACCTGGCGGGGTCCTCCGGCGCCGCGCTGATCCTGACGATTTTCCGGACCCCCGGGTCAGAAGCCGAATCCGTGACGGAGGCATAATATTGGGGCTCTTCCCTTGAATTATTTCCGGGAAGAATATAAATTAATTTGTTAAAGGAACGAAGTTTTCGCCTTTTCCCCAGTCCCCGGAGCGAGGGCGGTTGCCTTCCGGCCGCCTGGGTGCGGCCAAACCCCAAGGGGACGCAGACCTATAACTCATGACCTTATTCTCCCGCATCTTTAATGGCGGCGGCGGCCGCCCCGGAGCCGCCGCGGCCTCCGGACGAGTTCTGCTGGCGGCCGTCCTGGTGGCCATGGGCCTCGGCCTGGGAGCGCCGGCGGACCTCCGGGCCCAGGTGGGCCCCAACCTCTTTGACCAGGTGGTGGAGCACAAGTTGAATAATGGGCTGAAGGTGCTCCTCCTCAAAGAGAGCCGGGCGCCCATCATCAGCCTGCAGCTCTGGTATCGGGTGGGGTCCCGTAACGAATGCCTGGGCAAGACCGGCATCTCCCATCTCAACGAACACATGATGTTCAAAGGGACTGCCAGGTATGGCCCCAAATACTTCTCCCGGGAAGTGGGGCGGGTGGGGGGCTCGGATAACGCCTTTACCTCCCGGGACTATACCGCCTTTTTTGAAACCGGCCCCAAGGATCAGCTCAAACACTGGCTGGAGATGGAAGCCGACCGCATGAAGGGCATCAACGTCAATGAGGAGGGCTTCCAGACGGAGAAAAAGGTGGTCTTGGAAGAGCGGCGCCTGCGCACCGAAGACGAGCCGCAAAGCTTCATGGAGGAAGCCGCTCTGGCCGCCACCTTCCAGGCCCACCCCTACCAGTGGCCGGTGATAGGCTGGCAGCACGACGTCGAGGGCATCAGCCTGGGGGACTTTCAACAGTATTATCACCGCTACTATCAACCTAACAACTGCACCCTGGTGGTGGTGGGGGATATCGAGCCCCAGGAGGCCTTGAAAGAGGTCGAGGACACCTTCGGGGATTTGCCGGCCGGGCCGGAACCCCCAAAAGTCACCGCCCAAGAGCCGCAGCAATACGGGGAGCGCCTCGTCTGGGTGCACCGGGAGGCGCAATTCCCCTATATCTTGATGAGCTATCACGTCCCTAACTGGCAGACACCGGAGGACGCCTATCCCCTGGCGCTGCTCTGCCGCATCCTCTCCGGGGGACAAAGCTCCCGTCTTTATCACAACCTGGTTTATCAGCAGAAGCTGGCCCTGGAGGTGGGGGCGGACTACGACCTGGATACCCGCGATCCCTTTCTCTTTATGCTCTATGGCCAGCCCATGCCGGGCAAAACCGTAGCTCAATTGGAGGCGGGCCTGGACGCCGAGATCAAGCGGCTGCAGACGGACCTGGTGAGCGACCGGGAGCTTATTAAGGCCAAGAATCAGGCCACCGCGGGATTTTACCTGGACCTGGACTCCATCTTCTTCCGGGGCATGTTGCTGGGCGAAACCGAGAGCGTGGCCCGCTGGACCCTGCTAAAGGAGTACATCCCCAAGCTCCAGCAGGTGACCGCCGCCGACGTCCGGCGGGTGGCCCAAAAATACCTGGTGCCCATGAACCGCACCGTGGGCCTCCTGGCGCCGGTCAAGACCGGCAAGCCCCAGGCGGAGCATTTCCATCCAGGCGGGGTAATCAGATAGAGGAAAGGACGGTTTTCTGTTGACGAAGTAGCCCGCCTTAAGTGTTTATTACTCCAGGATCACTTTATGGGTCTTAAATCGAAGAATTGGCTGTTCATGGCCAAGGGCCGGTTAGTCATGCTGGTCCTGGCCTGCTTGCTGAGCGGGCTGCTTGGGCACGGACCAGCCGAAGCCTCTGAGCAGGTTTTGGGGGTGCGGGAACAACTACCCAACGGCCTGGTTTGGCTCTTTTCCCAACAGTCCGGGGTCCCCATGGTCTCCCTGCAGCTGTTCATCAAGGCCGGCACCCTGCAAGAACCCAAAGGGAAGGAGGGGCTGGCCAATCTAACGGCTTCTCTGCTTTTGAGTGGCGCCCAGGGGCGCAGCGCTCCCCAGATCGCCCAGGAAATCGATTTCATCGGGGCTCGCCTCGGGGCCGGGGGGGGCGATGATTTTGCCACCATCAGCCTGGTCATTTTGAAAAAGGACCTGGGCGCCGGCCTGGGGCTCCTCCAGGACGTCCTGTTAAACCCCGCCTTCGCCCCCGCCGAAGTGCAGCGAAAAGTGGCGCAATTCGAAGCCGCCCTGAAAAGCGAGGAAGACGACCCCATGGTGGTGGCCCGCCGCACCTTCGCCCAGGACCTCTACGGAGACTTTCCTTATGGCCATCCGGTGATGGGCACCCCCCAGGGCCTGGCCGCCATCACCCCCCAGGACTTGGCGCAGTTTCACCGCACCTACTATCGCCCCAACAACGCCGTCTTGTCCGTGGTGGGGGATTTGACCCAGGATGAGGCCCGCCAGTGGGTGACCAAGATCTTCGGAGCCTGGGCTGCAGCCCCTCTACCTTCCCCGAAACCGGCAGCCATTCCGCCTCTGACGGAACGCAAGGTGGTGCTCATTGATAGGGACATCAGCCAGGCCAACATCATTCTGGGGAACCTGGGCATTAACCGGCAGAACCCGGACTTTTACGCCTGCCAGGTAATGAATTACCTCCTGGGGGGCGGCGGCTTTTCCTCCCGCCTGATGGACGAGATCCGGGAGAACCGCGGCCTGGCCTACAGCGTCAGTAGCTCCTTTTCCCCGGGGCTGGGGCCGGGTCCCTTCACCGTCTCCCTGGAGACTAAAAACCCTAGCGCCGCCGAGGCCATCTCCCAGGTGCGGGCGCAGCTCAAACTCATCATGAGCCAGCCGGTGAAGCCCAAGGAACTTGAGGATGCCAAATCTCATTTAATCGGCAGTTTCGCCCGGAAAATGGATTCCATGAGCAAGCGGGCCCAGCTCATGGGCTATGTGGAAATCTACGGGCTGGGGTTGGATTATCCCTGGAAGTATCCGAAGATGATCCAGGATCTGACCCCCGCGGATATTCAGAGAGTGGCGCAAAAATACCTGCAACCCGATAAATATCTGTTGGTGGTGGTGGGCAAAAAATCGGCCATGCCGTCTTTGACCGGGAAGACCGATTTGAAAACAGAGGAGAAGCGGAATGAGGAAAAGAAGTCTATCCCTTAGTTTGTTGATGTTTATCCCAGCCTTGCTATTCCTGGTGTCCTTGGGGTTCTCCCCCAGTCCGGCCCAGGCCCAGCAAGCCATAACCACTGACACCTTTGCCGAACTGGCCAAGAAAACCGGCGCGGCAGTGGTCAACATCAGCACCGAAAGAAAGGTGAAAAACCAGGCCACGGAATTTTTCAACCAGATGCCCTCTGGGCCGGGCGGGCAAAACCCCTTCGCGCCGGGGGACCCCTTCCAGGAATTTTTTAAAAAATTCTTCGGGGAAATGCCCAAAACCTTCAAGACCCGCAGCCTGGGCTCCGGTTTCATCATCGAGCCGTCGGGAGTCATCCTTACCAACAACCACGTGGTGGAGGGCGCCGACAAGATTACCGTCAAGCTCTTCGGCGGCAAGGAATTCAAGGCCACCATCAAGGGCCGGGATGCCAAGACCGATCTGGCCTTGATTCAGATCACCAACCCGCCTCCGGACCTGCCCTTCCTGACGCTGGGTGATTCCGACGCGGTGCGGGTGGGAGATTGGGTAATGGCGGTGGGCAACCCCTTCGGCCTGAGCCACACCGTTACCCAGGGGATTATCAGCGCCAAGAGCCGGGTTATCGGCGCCGGCCCCTATGACAACTTCCTGCAAACCGATGCCTCCATCAACCCCGGCAACAGCGGCGGTCCCCTCCTCAACCTCCAGGGTGAAGTGGTGGGCATCAATACCGCCATTCTGGCCAGCGGCCAGGGCATCGGCTTTGCCACCCCCAGCAATATGGCCACGTGGGTAATCCCGCAACTGAAGGCCAAGGGCAAGGTGACCCGTGGCATGCTCGGGGTCGAGGTGCAGAGTGTGACCCCGGATCTGGCCAAGTCCTTCGGGATGGCCGAAGCCAAGGGGGCCCTGGTGGCGGAAGTCAATGCCGGATCTCCCGCGGAAAAGGCCGGCATTAAGCAAGGGGACATCATCATAGAATTCAACGGCCACCCCATCAGTGAAATGAATGATCTGCCCCGTCTGGTGGCCGACACCGCCCCAGGCACCAAGGCCAGCGTCAAGGTGCTCAGGGACGGCAAGGAGAAGACCTTAAACCTGACCGTCTCCGAACTCACGGAAGAACGCCAGGCCAGCGAGGCTAAAGAAGAAGGGGGCGGCGAGAATAACCCTCTGGGCCTGCTGGTGAAGGATATCAACCCGGAGCTGGCCAGGCGCTTCCACCTCCGAGACACCAAGGGTGTCCTGGTGGAAGGGGTGGAACAGGATAGCGCCGCGGCCGACGCCGGCATCCAATCGGGAGACATCGTGATGGAGATCGACAATCAGGCCATCAACACGGTCAAGGACTTTCAGACCGCGGTGGGCCAGCTGAAGAAGGAGACCTCCGCCCGTCTCCTTATCAAGCGTCAGGGTCGTACCCAGTACCTGACGCTGGAAGTGCCGAAATAATACGATTTCCGGATAAAGAACCAGGGGCCGCAGGCGGTGTATGATACCTGCGGCCCCTGGGCTCTGAGCGCGGCGGGGTTCCTCGCCCCTCAAAGGAGGTGCTGCCCGCGTGGGGGGGGAAGTGGCATGGATGGCAGGTTTATAACACCAGAAATTGCGCGGGTTTTTCTCCCTCTCCCCTGAGAGAGGAGTTTGGACCGGGGAGCGGGAGAAGGAAAATGGTGGGCAGTGCCTACCCTACATGAACCTGCACCGGCGAGACGCCTGGCGCCATAAATGACGGCGGCCACGGGCCGTTCCCTGAGGCCCCTGAAGGAATCCGACTGGAAGCCGAAACTGCCTTTTCCGCTGCTGAACCCTCAAGTTGGGTAATGCTTGCAAAACCAGGCTCCCGGCGCCCCGGGAGCTATTGCTTCTTGATGACCACCAGGGTCTGCTCGGTCACCAGGGGGTAGATTTCTTCCAGGTCTTGGTTCTGCAGGGAAATGCAGCCCTTGGTCCAGTTTTCGCCGCTCAGGTTTCGCAGCGGGTCCTCAGTGCCGTGGATGCCAACCTCGCCGCCGATCTCGGCATCCGGGGGCAGACGCCCGGCTTCCTTGGCCCGGGCGAACTTCAGCCAGTTTTGGGTGTTGGGATAGTCCAGCCAGATAAAAGCGTCCCATCTACTGTGGGGATACTTGGCACGCACCCGATACACTCCTTCAGGAGTGCAAGCATCACCCTGGCATATCTTATCGTTGTAGGGATCGTTACCTAAGACAATGGGATAGCTTTTAAGAGGGGTAATCCCCTGGTAAATAGTGAGCTTGCGGCTAAGCTTGTGGACCACGATCACCGTGGGTTTGGGGCCCTCGCCGTTATAACCGTTTTTAACCAGCAGGTTTTTAAGATAACCTTGCTCCGCGGTCAGGTTGGCCGGCGGCGGCGCATATTCCGGGGCCAGGGCGGTGGCGGCGGGCTTCTCCGGGACCCCGGCGCAGCCCGCCAACGCCGCCAGCAGCGGCAAAATGAGCAAACCATATCGCCAGTTACGCATTTTGTGGTCGCCCTCCCCGATTATGTAATATCATAATCGGGTGCTACTATAGCAGGGATAATGCGTTTTGGCAAGCAAAGTTTTAATGAGCCCCTATCTTTAATGTGAGCTCCATAATCTTATATGGCCTTGCATCTCATTATCGATGGCTACAACTTGATCCGCCAGTCCCCGGAGTTGCAAGAGATGGACGCCCGGGAACTGGAGGCCGGGAGGGCGGCGCTACTGGCGCGGCTGGCGGCCTACCGGGAGCGCGGTCCCCAGAAGATCACCGTGGTCTTCGACGGCTGGCTAAGGGGCGACCTCAAAGAGACCCGGGAGCGACAGCGGGGGCTGCTGATCATCTTCTCCCGCCGGGGGGAGAAGGCCGACCAGGTCATCAAGCGCCTGCTGGCCCTGGAGGGGCCGCGGGCCGTGGTGGTCACCTCCGACCGGGAGATCCAGGCCTGGGCCCGAGAGGCGGGGGCCGCCTGGATCAGCGCCACCCAGTTCGAGAGGCGGTACCTGCTGGACCGGGAGCCGGAGGCCGGAGAGGAGCCGGAGGAATCCCGGGACCACCGCCTCAAAAAAGGCCCGGCCCGGCGCCTGCCCAAGGACCAGCGCCGCCGGCAGCAGCGGCTGAAGAAGTTGTGACCGCGCGGGGAGAGGTGAGGGGCCAGCCCACCGGCGTCTCGCCCGGGATCCCGCGCCCTCCCCTCTCATCTCCCATTATGGTGGCTCTGGGTGGCGGAGCCTTCGGCTCCAACTTCCAGGCCCTCACCCTCCTTGGCTGCCAACTCCCCTGGCTCTTTTTTCTAGATTATGAGGAATGACAAACACTATTCTCTTGACAAGTATACATTTGTATAGTATCTTAGGATTATGAAGCTCCCGACCGAAAAACAGCAGGCGGTGTTGGAGTTTATCGAGGAGTTTTGCACCCGCCAGGGCTATCCCCCCACGGTGCGGGAGGTGGCGGCCGCCTTCGGTATCCAGCCGCGGGCGGCGGTTGACCACCTGGCGGCCCTGAGGCGCAAGGGCCAGCTCCGCCGGGAGCCGGGGCGCTCCCGAGGGCTGGTCCTGGCGGCCCGCCCCCGCCCGCGGGTGGTGGAGGCGCCGCTGCTGGGGAGGATCGCCGCCGGCCAACCCCTGTTGGCCGCCGAAAACGTGGAGGACATCCTACCTTTGCCTCGCTCCTGGGTCCAGGACGATGAGGTCTTTCTCCTGAAGGTGGCCGGCGAATCCATGGCTCCTTTGCTCCTGCCCGGCGATCTGGTAATGGTGCGGGTCCAGTCCCGGGTGGCCCGGGGCGAGATCGCGGTGGTGCGCATCGACGACGAAGCCACCCTGAAGCGGGTCTACGAGGAGGCCGGCGGCCTGGTCCTTAGGGGCGACAACCCCGAGTTCACCCCCTTGCGCCTCACCCCGGCGGAGACCGCCGAAGTCAGTATTCTGGGCAAGGTAGTGGGGGTATATCGCAACCTGGAGGGCCGGCGAGGCTGAGGCAGCTTGGGCGTCTTGCCTGCGTCTGGGGAGTGTTGTGCAGTGCGCCCTACACGGCTGAGAATTGGTGGCACCGGCATCTTGCCGGTGCTTTAGGGGTGGGTTTAAAACCCGCCCCTACCCGGAAATTTTCGTTGCGGGTGAAACACAGGTTCAGGAATTATGGAAAGGCAAACAGGAAATTTTGAGCAGCGCCCGGCGGCCAGGAGGCCGCATAACCGGATAGCGCCCTTGAGCCGTTACCTGGCGCCCCTGAAGCCGGGACGGGGGGTTCTGCTCTGGGGCGGGCAACTGCGCCCCCTGGCCGCGGCTGCGGCCGCCTGGGGCGCGGCCCGTGGCGCACCGGTACTGCTGGTGGACGCGGCCAACCTTGCCGACCCCTACGCTCTGGTGCGGGAGGCCCGGACCATAGGCCTGGCGCCCCGGGAGGCCCTGGCTCGGGTCCGGGTAACCCGCGCCTTTACCTGCCACCAACTGGTACGCCTGCTGCGGGAGATATTGCCGCCCTTCCTTTCGCCCGGCTGCCTGGTCCTGCTCCTGGGACCGGTGAGCCTGTTCTACGACGAACAGGTGCCGCTGCCGGAACGGCGCCGCCTCTTTCAAGAACTGACGCAGCTCCTGGGCCGGATTAAGTCCCAGGCCGCCCTCCTGCTGCTGCAACCCCTGCTGCCCAAGGAGGCCAACAACCGCCACTTCGGGAAGCTGCTGGCGCCGCTGCTCGACTACTTCGTGGAAATGGGAAGTTCGGTGGCGGGCCGGGCGGAGAGCCGCCGGGTCCCCCCTTTTACCTTCCCCTGCGGATTCCAAAGAGGAGACTTGTAAATGGACGTATTGCTACCTGAATGCCGATACCTGCAGCCCAGGCTGAATTTTACCGCCCGCAACGGACAATGCCGGCAAGTCCTGGACCTCCCGGAGGACGCCGGGACCTATCTCCTGGAAATCTTGAAATTCCTGGCCAGCGGGACGCTGATCCTGGCTACCGGCGTGCTCCTGCTGCTGTTGGGGTAAATTGACAGGAGAGAGTTAAGGGGAGGACCGGAGGATCAACGGTCCCCCCGCCCTCCCCTCAAACTCCCCTCCCAACCCCCTGCAAGTTTTGGTGGCACAGGCTTCCCGCCTGTGCCTTAACCTGCAGAAAGCCGGCCGGATTAGGGTCGCGGTTACCTCCCTATCTGGCCCGGGTGAGTCAGTCTAGGAAGCCCCCATGGGACGCACGGTTTTACCATACAGCCACGTCTGGGAGGAGGAGCGCGGCCGCTGGCAGAAGTTCCGCCGCGCCCTGCGCCGGCAGGACCAGGAGCAGTTCGACTGCCTCTTTGAGCTGGCCCGGCTGCACCTCCAGGCCGGGGTCTACGCCGCCAATCCCTGGCCTCTGGAGTCCATGCTGCTGTCCATGCTGTTGGAGCATCAGAAGGCCCTCAGCGCCTTGGAGGAGCACTTGAGGATTTTGGAAGCGAGGGCTACTTCAGAATAAGATAAGGGTGATCCGCCGGGTCGCCCCTGCGTCTAGACCACAGGCCGGAGGCCTGTGCCACTCTTTATAAGGCCGGGGAAGGCGGAGCCTGCGGCTCCTCCTTCCCCGGCTAAAAAATCTTTAGGGATTGGGGGTGGGGGAAATTATCTCACCTCAATATGGAAACCAACGGCTGGCTGTTCGATCTCTATCCCCTGGGCGACCGTCTGGTGTTGTGGTTCATCACGGAGGCGGGGGCGCGGCTGCGCCTGGAGGATGAGTTCCCTTATTGTCTCTATCTGGGCGGACCCCGGGGTCGGCTGGCGGCCATCGCCCGCAGCCTGGAGAGGCGGGGCTGGCTCTCCCGCGTCTATCCGGCCCGGGGCCGGGACCTGTGGACCGGCGAGGAGATCCCGGTGTTGGCCCTGGAGGTCCGGGCTTACGGCCTGCTGCCGCCGCTCCGGCATTGGCTGGGCTCATGCTCCGCCGGGGTGGCCTGCTACAACTGCGACCTGGACGTGGCCAGCTACTATCTGTACGCCCGCCGCCTTTATCCCTGCGCCTGGTATCATCTGGAGGCCGGGGAGGGAGGGCGGCTCCGGCGGCTCGACCCTCTGGAGGAGGCCTTTGCCCTGGAGTTTTCCCCGCCGCCCCTCCTCACTACCCTGACCCTGAGTCTCACCCGGGACCCCCTCATCCCCCTGGCCGCGGGCAACGGCCTGGCCCTGGGCTGGGAGGGCCGGACCCTGGAGCTGGCAGCCCCCGACCGCCCCGGGCTGCTGGGCGATCTGGCCCGCCTGCTTAAGCGGCTCGACCCGGACCTGGTGTTGAGCGATGGGGGCGACGAGGAGATCATTCCCACCCTCAGCCGCTGGAGCCGGGAAACCGGAGCGCCCCTGCCCCTGGACCGGGAGCGGGGCCCCGTGGACCGCAAGTTCGGAGCAGCCCGCAGCTATTTCTCCTATGGCCGCATCGTCTACCAGGGCGCCGCCGTCCCTTTTTACGGCCGCTGGCACCTGGACCGGCGCAATTCCTTCTACTATCGGGAGTCCGGCCTTGCGGGACTCATGCAAATCAGCCGCATCGGCCAGATGCCCTTGCAGCGGGCGGCCCGGGCCTCCCCCGGGACCCTGATCACCTCCATGCAACTGTCCCGGGCCACCGCCGAGGGCATCCTTATCCCCTGGCGCAAGGGCGAACCGGAAGGTTTCAAAACCGCGGGGCAACTGCTCACCATCGACAAGGGCGGCCTTAGCTTCATGCCCCCGCCGGGCCTCCACTTCAACGTGGCCGAAGTCGATTTCGCCTCCATGTACCCCACCATCATGGCGCGGCATAACATTTCCCCGGAGACGGTGAACTGCCCCTGCTGCGGCGAGGACGCGGCAGGGCGGGTTGAGGTGTGGGAGGGGGCCAGGGGCCGAGGGCCCCTGCCCCCTCCCACACACCCCCTCCCCCAACCCCATAAGTTTAAGATCAGGCCGGAGAAGTCGGCGACGCAGGCCCCGCCTTCTCCGGCCTCCATAAAGGGGGTTGGGAGGGGGTTTGCGGGGAGGGCGGGGGAGCACTTACAAAAAACTCCCCCGGCCCTCCCCCAATCATTCCTCCCCCAAAATCCCGTCCCGGAGGCGGGCTATCATCTCTGTCGCCAGCGCGAGGGTCTGGTGCCCAGGACCTTGCGGCCCATCCTGGCCCTCCGGGAGCAACTGAAGGCCCGGGCCAGGGAGGTTGGGGGTGAGGCGGCGATCCCCTACCGGGAGCGCCAAACTGCCTTGAAGTGGATGCTGGTCACCTGTTTCGGCTATCTGGGCTACAAGAACGCCCGCTTCGGCAAGATCGAGGCCCACGAGGCGGTGACCGCCCATGGCCGGGACAAGCTGCTCACCGCCAAAGAGATCAGCGAGGCCGCGGGGTTCAGGGTGCTCCACGGCCTCACCGACTGCCTGTGGCTGGAGAAGCCGGGGTTGAACGAATCTGAGCTGGAAGAACTATGCCTAAAAATCTCCGCGGCCACCGGGGTCAAGCTGGCGCTGGAAGGGGTGTACCGTTGGCTTTGCTTCATGTCTTCCAAGCAGGACCCTAAGCGGCCGGTGGCTACGCGCTATTTCGGGGTCTTCGAGGACGGCTCCCTCAAGGTGCGGGGCCTGGCCTGCCGGCGCCGGGACACGCCGCCTTTGGTGCGCCGGGCCCAAGAAGATTTATTGGCCAGGATGGCCGGGGCCAGGACGGCCCAGGAGCTCGCGGCCCTAAGACCTGAGCTGGAGGAGATGGCCGAGGGCTTCCGCCAGCGCCTGAGAGAGGGGAGCATTAAGCCCCGGGACCTGGTGATCACCCGGGTGCTGTCGCAAAAGGTGGCGGACTATAAGGTGGACACCCCCACCTCCCTGGCGGCCCGGCAACTGGAGGCCGCCGGCCTCCACTTGCATCCCGGCGAAAAGGTGCGCTACGTCCACGCCGAAAAGAAGGGCGGCCCCAAGGAGACCCGAGTCCGAGCCGCCCCGTTCCTGGAGACCCTGGACAACTACGACGTGGAGCTTTACCTGGAGCTGCTGGAGAGGGCTATCGTGGAAATTATGAAGGTATATGATGCCCACCCCCCTACCACTTGACTTTCCCGTGGCTTTTCAAAAGCGGGGCATTATATTATTTTGGTACGTCCATCGGCACACGCAAAAAGGGGCGGGTTTAAAACCCGCCCCTACGCTTCTGCTGTGCATTATGGTGCGCAGTGCGCACCCTACCTTAACTAGATTTCCAGCCAGGAGTTGGAGAACAGCACCTGGCCCATGATGACCCGGGCGGTCTTGGCGTAGTTCTGCATCTCTTTGGACATGGAGGGGATATTCACGGACTTGCCGTCCATGATATCGTGGACGATTTTCACGGCTTCCGGCTTTTTGCCGTTGACCACGTCGGCCAGGTCCAGGTCAAAGGCGTCCACGATGGCGGACGCCATGCCGTAGCGCTGCAGCATGATGACGTAGGTCCGGTTGATGATGGGCCTGATTTCGTCCGGCACGCCGTTGGAAGAATTGGAGAGGCCGCAGGTGGACAGGGCCCCCGGGGCCATATCCTGGAGCATCTTCATGTAGTCCAGGGCCACTATGAGCTGACTTTGCTGGATGTTCAGCGGCGCGATGATGGGGTCGAACCAGATATCCTCGTTCTGGATATCGTATTCCGCGGCCTTGGCCAGAATTTCGGCGGTGAGCATGCCGCGTTCGTGTTCATCCCGGGGCATACCTTCGGGCCCCCACAACAAACCGATCATGTACGCGTTGTATTTTCGCACCAGAGGCATCATGCCGTCCATACGCTCGGGCCGGGCCATGATGGAGTTGATGATGGCCTTGCCCTTGTGGACCTTGAGGCCAGCCTCCATGGCGGCGATGTTGGAGGTGTCCAGGGCCAGGGGGGTGTTGGGCACCACCTCCTGGATGGTCTTGACGATCCACCCCATCAACTCTTCTCCCCCCTTGCGGGCCGGGCCGATGTTGACGTCGATGAAATCCACCCCGGCCTCGGCTTCTTTCAGGGCTATCTCCTGGAGGGGCTTGGGGTTGCGTTCCTTCATCGCCTGACCATAGACCGTGGTTACCACATTCAGGTTTTCGCCGATGCGGTAAAATTTATTCATCAGGTGACCCCCTTCTTTGCAGTGGCATAAAGGGGGAGACAGCCTCCGGCTGTTCTCCCCGGGTATTTTGAGGAGCTTCCCAAAATTACTACAGGTTCTTCAAAAATGCCGGGATGTGGGAGGCTTCCCGGGGACCGATGGAGACCTTCCAATCGGGCAGTTCCTCCTCCAGGTCGCCGCTGATCCCCGCGGCATAACCCGGGATGATGAGGGTGCGGGTCTTGACCTTATCCGCAATGCCGCATTTTTTGACTAAGTGGGCCACGGAGTCGCCGGAGAATTTGCCGGCGGCCCAGGAGGTCATCACCGACAGACCCTCGGTATCTTGGATCAACAGCCAGGTAGAGATCTTGCTGCCTTCGATTTCGCCGGACACGATGAAGTAGGTGAGGGCGAAATTGGTGGTCACCGCCACCGGGGAATCGGGTGTGGGGGTGCCCATCTCGTAGATGCCCGGAGTGATCATCATGGGCTTCTGCGGGTCGGTGTAGATGTTGAGCCGCTGCAACAGCAGGGGAAAGATGCCGTCGGCGGACAGGTCGTTGACCACCACGATGCCGCCGTATTTGGCGATGAAGACTGCGGCGTAGAGCTTTTCCATCACGGGGTCTTCGGTCATCTGGGCCGGGCAGGTGATGGTGGGGAAGCCGAAGGGCCGGAACTTGGGTCCCAGGGCGGCCCGCCGGATCACCACCTGGTCCTGGAAGGCCTCCCGGAGGCCACGGCTGCCGGAGTCGATCACCAGGTCCTTGAGGCCCATGCCGGTGAGCTTGGTGGTCAGGGCGGCCAGGTCGTCGTAGCCCTTGGCCTTGGCGATCAGGGGTAGGCCCAGCTCCTTGGCCAGGGCGCCCATGGCGTCGGCGTTGGCCGGGGTAGCGATACCGATCAAGGGTTTGCGTTCCTTGGCCGCTTCGGCCCCGGCCTTGACCACGTCGGGGTTCTCACTGCAGAGGATCAGGCCACCATCGCTGCCATCCATGACCTTTTTTGCCAGGGCCCCAAATTTGGCGGCATCGCCGTTTGCGTCCAGGATGGCCAACAATTCCGGGCGCAGCGTAAGCCCCACCCGTTCGTACTTCAATTTATTGAACTGGGCAATCTTCGCATCCACTTCGGCATCGGTCATGGCAGTAGTTATCAGCCCGGCGATCAGAGTGGGGTTGAAAAAGGTCTTTTCGTGGCGGAACATCACGGTTTCGCCGCCGATGGTCTTGACCCCTTCCTTCATGCCGATCTTCACCGGCCGGATGGGGGGCGCCGAGGCCTCGGCCAGCTTATCCCGCACCTCCTCCGACACATAGGGACATTTGTCCAGCTCCGCCTTAGCGGTGGCCAGGCCCATGGCAAAGGCCAAACACGTGGGGAAGCCGCATTCCTTACAGTTAGTCTTGGGGAGCATTTTGAAGATTTCGATTCCCGTTAAAGCCATCGTCTCTCTCCTTATCCATGGCTGGTGGCCAGCGCGGGTGGTCCGCCAGACCGCTTACCCCCACCCGCCCTTCAGGTGAGAAGGGGGCCAGGAGGGGCGCACCCCCAAGCCCCCTTCGGGGTTAGCCGATAATGGGATCCATGCTCAAGGCCGGATGGCCCTTCTCCGTCAGGAAGGGCAGGATTTCATCTTCGGTGACGCCCACGGTTTCATCGGCGATGCGATCCAGGAGATCGGGGACCCCCTCTTCCTCGCCCCGCTTCAGGAGCAGTTCCCGCAGCTCCTCTTTCAAGATCTTGGGCATCCAGACCACCCTTTTCAGGCCGCCATCACCCCTGATGAACTTCCGCTGGGTGCAATTATACTTGCTGTGGCCCACGAACCCCGGGCTGACCTGGCCGCCGCCGATGACCCCCGCCAGGGTGGTGAACTTCATGCCGCAGGGAGTCTCTCCGGTATAGTCCCGGTTCACGGTCATGATGCCGTTGCACATGGGCAGGATCGCCGAGATGCACTCGCAGCAGCCGCAGGTGGTCATGGGATCATAGACCAGGCTGTAGAAGTTGTATCTCTCCACCTTCTGGCGGGAGGCCTTGAAGACGAAGTCGTTGACTCCCTGCCACATCCCCATCTTCTCATCCAGGGTCTCGCCCTTCACAACGGGCTGGTTGGGGCCGGTGGGGTTGATCTCAAAGGAGGCCTTGCAATCCATCCAGTTGTAGGCGCCGCACAGGCCGGTGCGTTCCGGGCTGACCACGCAGACGTGGTTGGGGGCGAAGGACTGGCACAGGGTGCAGGAGTAGTAGGTCTCGGTGGTTTCGTCCCGCATGTTCTCCACCCGGGCGTCCCGCTCGTGGTAGATTTTGCGGGCCCGGGCGGTAAGCTCGTCCACCTTCTCCTTGTCGGTGAAAATCTTCACCTGGCATTTGTCGAAGATGGCGCCGAAGTCCTGGTGATACTTGGCGTGCAGGATGACCCCGATGTGCTTCAGACTAAAGCCCTTTTCCACCGCGCTCTTGCCGATGCGGTACCAGGCGATGTCCCGCTGCCCGATGTGCATGATGCCCTGGGCGTGGTTCACCAGGTGGTGAATCTGCCGCTCCAGGATGGGCTCGAAGTCGGGCTGAAAGGCGCGGCCCGCTACTTCCACCAGAATACCGATGGGCAGCCGGGCCGGGATCTTGTCGGCGGGCAGGTCGGAGATGTCCTGGCCGATGATTTCCACCTTGCCGTCTTCCACTTCATCCATGTGTTTGCTGGTGACCAGCTCCACCGCCTGGGTCTTGCCGCCGCCGCACTCCAGATAGAGGTCGTCCTTGCGGACCCGCTCGCCCTCGAAGGCAGCGCCGAAGTTCACCGGAATGTCGATCTCGGTGATCGAGACCTTGAGGCCCCGGACTTCGATGGATTTCTGGCCCAACTCCTTCATGTGGACGTTGCTCACCACATGCTCATAGGTGCAGATACCGGTGGGCAGCACCTGGGGGATGTCCTGGTTGGTGATGGTGGGAAAGCCCCAGTTGATGCAGCCGGCGGCGTTGGCGTACCACTCGTCGGAGATTTCGGATACCGCATTGACGAAGGCAAAGATGCGGTCCTTGTTGTAAAGCAGCATCTTCAAGGCCGCCCCGGGTTTGACCCCGCCAAAGGCCATGGCGGCCCGGTTGGCGAAGCCCAGGGCGAAGACCGCCCCGGAGATATCCGGGCTGAAGGGCACAATCCGGGTGGGCCAGCCCACCTGGACCCCGCCTTCCAGGAGCTGTTCCGGTACCGAGGTCTTGCCGTCAATCGATTTGGCGGCGCAGAAGATGTAGAGGTTCTTTTTCTGGTATTCCGTCACCAGGTCCACGGCTTCCTGGACCGAGGGGGCGGCGCCGACAATGGCGGCGAACCCCGGGGCGGAACCGTCCACGAACTCGATGCCCCGTTTCCGGAAGATGGTGTCATCCGCGGCGCCCAGCCAGATCTTGGTGTCGCCTTTGCTGTAGACTTCCTCCCCGCCGCAGTAAAAATCGGGGGTTTCCACGTAGCGGATAGCCTCAAAGATTTCTTCAGCGAACAGGGTGGCCAGACCGGCGTCCAGACCCGGTCCCAGATAGGGTAGATGATGTTTTTCAGCCGGCACCGGCGGCAGCAAGGCCTTGCAGCGCTCCATCATCGGCACCGCGTCTTTGAGCTTCTCGATCTTGAGGCCCATCAGGGAGTAGATAATGGGTAGATAATATGCGGTATTGGGGAAACCGATTTTCTGGTTTTCGCCATATTTCTGGATGGCTTCATCCAACTTGGCCGCGCATTTGTCAACGATCTTGTGGGCCCCTCGAATGGCGGCGGAAATAATGATTTTCGACACAGTTGCTTCCTCCTTCTTCCTTTTTCGTAAAGGAACTTATCTGAAAGGGACCGTTCCCCTTTTTGGTCTTTTTTATCAGGGAACGGCCCCTGCCTGCCTCACTGCTCGTCGCCAGCGGCGGCTTCCAGTTTGCGGCGCATGTCCATGTCCATGAGCACGCGTTCCCGGGCCTTGTCGATGCCCAGGGCCTTGCGCTTCAGGTCGATGTGGGCGATCATCCGCCGG
>Ga0208937_1000361_pt1 | contig 38234 bp, 44 predicted proteins | sample June2015DPH_11_5_FD_184705 | JGI IMG/M metagenome (GOLD analysis project Ga0208937, IMG submission 184705) | Peatland microbial communities from SPRUCE experiment site at the Marcell Experimental Forest, Minnesota, USA - June2015DPH_11_40... | ecosystem: Environmental > Terrestrial > Soil >...
CGGCCGGATCACCCCTTTCCGGCTTTCACCACTGGCGAGCATTTTTAGACCCCCTGATATGCTTGTTTTACCTCCTTATATCATATAGTTAGATTATTACCTACCTTTTTCTACGGCATAATCCAGGTTATAATCCCCCACATCGCCTTTGCTATTTTTACAATCTTACTCCATCCTACTTTCAGGCTTTTAACCTCTCCGGTTTTAGGATTTTTAAATTGTACATTCATTTTCGATCTACTTTCCTCTACTTGCTTCGATGGAAGTGGTGGCAGTACTGTTATATATGATTTAAATTCAGTTTCTTCGACCTTTCTCCATTGGTCAAACCCCGATTTCCAGATTAATGTGCCGCACAGAAGTTTTCGGGCGTTAATCTTGTCGACCATTTGGTCTTGGGTCAGAGGCCCTTTTCTTTCTCCATTTTCCTCCATATTTTCCAGGAAGTCGATGCACGCGACCCGCAGGCCCACATCGCGGCCGAGTTTTTCAGACATGACCCATTTATGTTGCAAAATCCTGGGCCACAGAACCGCGGCAGCCTCCGGCTCCATTCTGGCGCCGCTGCACTCATATATTGCGGCAGATACTTCCGGTGCTAAGAGATCCGTCAATTCTTCGTTCATGATTTAACGCCTCGCAAGGTATGGCATTTTTGCCAGCCATATAAAAACCCTATTTATCGCAAATGTCATCTGAGCATAGAGAATAAGCCAGTATTTCCGCTAACTTGATGAAATCCGCTTAGCTCAGGGAGTAAATAAATCAGGTCTTGCCATAGCTTCCAGTCAATCTCTCGCGACCACCCCCGAGGTCCGGAAAGCAATCGGCGATACGGGGCCTGTCCCTCGCCGTCTCTTTGCCGAGGGAGCCCCACAAAAGGGGCCTCTCTTAATTCCTGAAGTGCCAGAACTTTAACGGTGAAGACACGGGAGTCTGCCCAGGGTCAGGGTCTGCAGAAATTGGCTGGAATATGCTTAGGTGCTTTTTAAAATACCCATTTCCTCTCGGGCTTCAAGTTATAATATCATTTTATCGGAGATTATGCCGCATTCATAGCTATTTCTGTCATTCTAACAGGCTGGGAAGCCTAAGGACCCCAGGCCAGCACTGATCGGTAGTGGTGTGCCAGCGGGCTTCTCAAGGGGTGCCGTCGCCCTTCTCCTTGCCGACCTCGCCCTCCGGGAGCACCGGCACCCTGAAATGCGCCCCAAGACCTCCCCCCGGAAAGATAAATCTACAGCGCTGAGGGCCACTTACAGCCCCACCACGGCCCGCAAAGGGGACATCCAAGGCGAAAATACAGGGTAGCCTGTAAAATGCTTAAATCGCCTGCAGGAAGGCCCCGCCAACCGGCCATATTTTGCTTATAAAATTTTAGGGCGGCCCTATACCAGGGGGGGGCTGAAAAAAGAAATTATGAAAAATTTGGCGGACATAGCATAGTTGACAGGGGGGGGGGCCGGGACTCCTATCACCGGGTTTTGGTTTAGAGATCGAAAATCTATATGGGCTAGCCTGGCGGTCGGGGTAGGGGGAGCGGATCAGGGGCGAAGGAGCCTGGCAGGAAGCACCGAGCCAGCCAGAGCGCAAAAACACAACCTCCACATTTTTACCGCTAAATTTTAGATGTAGGTTGGAAATAGGGTTGGAAATAAAAAGGGTCGTGGGTTAAGCCATTTAGCCTAACCCCTTTAATTTTATGGGGTGAGCGACGGGACTTGAACCCGCGACCACCGGGGCCACAACCCGGAGCTCTGCCGTCTGAGCTACGCCCACCATCCGCTTCCTATTTAACACAGGATTGGTCTCCTGGCAAGGGTGGGGGCTTGCGGAAAGAGGCGCGCCTGGCGCTCATACCGGTCCGTTGCCGCGCCTGACCGGATCCGTTTTCACTGGCGGCGGCCCGCCTCTCTGCCCTGGAAGCCCTTTACATCTCGGGCCGCAGGTTGTAATTTAGAGAAGAACCCAGCCCCGAGGAGGGCCTATGATTCCGGCGAGAATGTGGGAAAGTCTGGAGGACAGCAAGGTTCAGTGCCATTTGTGCGCCCATGAATGCAAGATCGATCCGGGGAAACGGGGCCTCTGCTACGTGCGGGAAAACCGGGACGGCAGCCTCTTCAGCCTCAATTACGGCCGGATCATCGCCGAACACATCGACCCCATCGAGAAGAAGCCTCTCTTCCACTTTCTCCCGGGCACCCGCTCTTACTCCATCGCCACGGTGGGCTGCAATTTCAGGTGCCTTCATTGTCAGAACTACGACATTTCCCAGTATCCCCGGGTCCACGGCGGCCTGATCCGGGGGGACGAGCGGGAGCCGGAGGCCATCGTGGCCTATGCCCTGGCCTCCCATTCGGCCAGCATCTCTTACACCTATACTGAGCCCACCATCTTTCTGGAGTACGCCCAGGACGTGGGGAAACTGGCCCGGGAGCAGGGCCTGAAAAACGTCTTCGTGTCCAACGGCTTCATGACGGAGCAGTCCGCCACCGCGCTGGCGGCCTTCGTCGACGCCGACAACGTGGATCTGAAGAGCCTTAGGGACGACTTCTACCTCAAGGTCTGCAAGGCCCGGCTGCAGCCGGTGCTGGACACCATCGTGCGCCTCAAACAGTTGGGGGTCTGGCTGGAGGTCACCACCCTGGTCATTCCCGGCCACAACGATTCGGTGGCAGAACTCAGCGAAATCGCCCAGTTCATCAAGGGGGTGGGGCCGGAGGTACCCTGGCACGTCAGCGCCTTTCACCCCACCTTCAAGATGATGGACCGCCCCGCCACCCCGGTGGCCACCCTGCGCCGGGCCCGGGAGATCGGGCTCCAGGCCGGGCTGCGCTACGTCTACACCGGCAACATACCCCCCGGGGAAGGTGGGGAGAACACCTATTGCTACGATTGCCAGGAACTCCTCATCGAACGCCATGGCTATACTATCCGGCGCTACCTGCTGAAAGACGGCAAATGCCCCAAGTGCCAGACCCCCGTTGACGGGGTGTGGAAGTAATGACAGTGGCACAGGCTTCCAGCCTGTGATCGGGTCGCCTGGGCGACTCAGCGAGTCGCCCCTACTATGGCCTCTTAATGAAAGCCCCCGTAGGGCGTGCCTGGCGCGCCATCAATGGTGCGCGGTGCGCACCCTACAAAAAACTTGATTCACCGGCCGGAGGCCGGCGCCGCTGTCGCCCCTTAATGAAAGTTATTCAACTGTTCTTCAATCTCCTTAAGCTTGCGCTCCCGGTCCGCCACCGGTACCAGGTTGTGCTTAAGGATCTCCCTGGAAACCAGCAAGCCCGCCAGGTGGTTGCCCTTGATGTTCCAATGGGAGTTGGCCCGCCAGTAAAGGTCTTTATTCGAAGACAGGTACCTTCGGGGGGTCTGGTCGGCATACTTGCGGAAGAGGGGTAAGAGGTCCAGGTAGCGGATCTGCTCTCGCTGGAAAAACTCGCCCAGGATGCGGTCGGGTCGTGTAAGATCGATCTGCCGGCCTCCGGTGAGAAAGGGGTAGACCTGGATGTTGGTGGGAATCAGCACCACCAGGAGCTCGGCCCCCTGGGCCGCGGCCAGTTCCTGGAAGGCCTTCAGGTTTTCTTCATGCTTAGCCCAGGCCCCGGCCGGGGGGGTTGGGGAAAAAGCCGTAAAATCGAGGGGAGAGGTATAAGAATAATGAGGCGGAAACAGGCGGACCAGAGAATCGTCGATCAGGTTAACCAGGATGAAGTGCCGCTCCAGGAAAAGATTAGTCATCTCCCGGAAACTTAGGGGATAGTTCCCGGCCAGTTTATCCCAGAAGGTATAGGGCTTTTCCAGGGTTTCGACGGAAAGGCGGCCGCTCCGGGGGTCTTTATAGCGCGCCGAGGGCACCAGGTAGCCGTCCACTACCGTCAGGTTGGGAAAGGAGAAGTCGTCGTCCAGATCGTTCCAGAAATAACCCACGATAATCAGGCGGGGGCTGCGGTGGATGCGGGCGATGATTTCCCGGGCCTTTAAGAGCTCCTGCCTGGTGCCGTAGCCGTTGACCCCGGCCTTGAGAACCCGGTAGTTCAGGAGTTTTTCGATGCGGGTGCCCCATTTGTCCTCGAAAGGGGCATAGCTGTGGGTGAAGCTGTCCCCCACCAGGAGGATGAGGTCTGGCTCCCCCCGGTAGGGTTCATCGAAACAGCCCAGCTCGTTGGACCAGATGTCGTACTCCACGGAGTTGTAATCCACCGAGGTGCGCATCTTGCCTACGTTGGGGCGGATGTCGAAGCCCTTGGCGGCGTCGAACTGGTAATAGTAGCGGATTTGCCGGTCCCGGAGCAGCAGGCGGCGGAATGGGGTGAAGTGCAGGGCGGCCTCCAGCAAGAGCGCCACCGCCAGCAGGCTGGCCAGGATCAGGGTCAGGTTCGCCAGGAATCTTTTAAGCTTTCCAGGGGTCATAAGCACCGCTAGGATCGATTTAGGCTGTAATCAGCCATTCCCGGTCTCGTGCGGGGGCGCGTAGCCAACCCGCCCGGCAAGGCCCGGTAAGGTAATGAGCCAGAGCGGGCGCCCCGAGGGTCGCGACGACCTGCGGCCACATTTTGCCATTTAAGGCTCTCCCCGCCCTCCGCTCCCCGCCCCCCGAACCCTACCACTCAATCCCGCGGCGGGCCCGGACCCCGGCGGCAAAGTAGTGCTTCAGGGGCCGCATTTCCGTTACCAGGTCCGCCAGCTCGATGAGTTCCGGCGGGGCCTGGCGGCCGGTGAGGACCACCTCCACCCAGGAGGGCCGCCGGCGCAGCGCCTCCAGTCCCTCCTCCAAGGGAATGAGGTTGAAGGCCAGGGCCAGGTTGATTTCGTCCAGGATCACCAGGTCGTGCTCCCCTGCCTGCAGGACCTGCCGGGCCAGGTCCCAGGCCTCCCGGATCAGGGCCAGATCTTCAGGGGCCGGGGCCCGCAGGTTCACCAGGGCCTGGCGCCCGAAATGACGCAGGGTGAAGTCCGGGGCCAGGCGTTGGGCGGCGATCAAGGCCTCGCCGGTGTCCCGGCCCTTCATGAACTGCACCATGAAGACCCGGAATCCCTGGCCGATGGCCCGCAGGCCCAGGCCCAGGGCGCAGGTGGTCTTGCCCTTGCCGTCCCCGGTGTACACCTGGAGCAGCCCCTGGGCCAGACGTTCTCTGGGCATACTCTCTCCGTTAATCAATTCTTCTGCTAGGCGTGAATCTTATTATTTTTTCAAATTTGCCGGCCAGGGTCAATGGGAAAGCTCAGACCCAAAGAAAGGACGACTTGCACTTGGCAGACGGTGTCAATTCAGGTAACATTTTGCACGATTACTAGCATCGTGTCTCGGGAATATCTTTAATATCTCTTGGCCCCAAAACTCCCCCTCCCTTGAGGGGAGGGGGTTGGGGGGAGGGTGATAACGGTTGGAGATAACAGAACAAATAATCACCCCCACCCGGTGTCGCCCCCTCAAGGGGGAGGGAATAAAGCGGGTTCCTTTATTAAGGTTTTTCTGAAACACTACACTAGCACAGACCTCCAGCTGGTGAAAATGGTTGTCTAGAGCCGGCGCCCTCGCCGGCTTAAGAACCGCCGCGGGCGGCGATGCTACACCTTCAGTTTTCACAAGCAGGAAGCCTGTGGCCCTGGGTCTCATTATTATTAGTTGGTTGACTATGTATCCTAGCGGACCCTTACCGGCAAACTTCAAGGTGGCTCTGGTCTTGGGGGGCGCCCGCAGCGGCAAGAGCCGCTACGGCCTTTCCCTGGCTGAGTCTTTCCCGGCCCCCCGCCTCTTCCTGGCCACCGGCGAGGCTGGGGATGGGGAGATGGCGGCCCGCATCGCCGCCCACCAGGAGGAACGGGGTCCCGGCTGGGAAACCCGGGAAGCGCCTCTGGAACTGCCGGAGGCCGTCGGCCACGGCCAGGGGCGCTACGGCGCCATCCTGGTGGATTGCCTCACCATGTGGCTGGCCAATCTGATGCTCCGGGAAACAACCACGGATGACAACTGGCAGGCGGGGAGCCGGCGTCTACTGGCGCTGCTGGAGAGGCTCACCACCCCCACCATCTTCATCAGCAATGAAGTGGGTCTGGGGATTGTCCCGGAGAGCCCCCTGGCCCGCAGGTACCGGGACGGCCTCGGCTGGTTGCACCAACAGGTGGCCCGGGCCGCGGACCTGGTGGTCCTGGTGGTGGCAGGATTGCCGCTGGTTCTAAAGGGGAGCTAATCACAGTAGTGTCCGGCAAGGTTTTTACTGTGAGGCATGCAGGGTGGGCACTGCCCACCAAAACCAGAGATCTTTTTGAACTCAGGCATGCCCACTATCCAATCAATTCATGGAATTTACAAGCTATTTCCCTCTCCACCCCTGTTTGGACCGGGGAGAGCAGGGTGAGGGGGGGTATGGAACGACCGATGAAGCCACCCCTCACCCGGTGTCGTCCCCTCGCAGAGGAGAGGGGATTTAGTGAGCATCGGTATAATATGTTGATATCGCTGAAATTACCATGGTCTAGAGTTTAACTGCGAGATAGTGTAATCTTCTCCATGCAATTTTGTTGCCGGACACTACTGAGCTAATTAGCCTTCGGCGCCCCGGCGTCTGGGCGAGGGAAATTTCTTCCGCAAAGACGCAAAGACGGAAGAATCGCTGCTTTATTGATATCCTGAAAATCGGTGTGAAAGGTAAAAGGTAATTTTTCCATGACGAAGGAATTATCCCAGATAATCGCCCAGATAGAACCGGTGGACCCCGCCTGGCTGGCCCGGGCCCAGGAGCGCCTGGACTCCCTCACCAAGCCCCCGGGCAGCCTGGGTCGCCTGGAGGAGCTGGCAGCCCGCTATGTGGCTATCCGCCAGGACCCCTGGCCGGAGCTGCAGAGAAAATGGGTGGTGGTTTTTGCCGCGGACCATGGGGTGGTGGCCGAAGGGGTGAGCGCCTTCCGCCAGGACGTCACCTTTCAGATGGTCTACAACTTCCTCCATGGAGGCGCGGGCATCAATGTCCTGGCCCGCCATGCCCAGGCCCGGGTGGAAGTAGTGGACATCGGGGTCAACCACGATTTCGCCGAGGCCCCGGAGCTCATCTCCCGCAAGGTGGCCTATGGCTCCCGGAATATGGCCCGGGAGCCGGCCATGACGCGGGAGGAGGCCCTGCGGGCCCTGCTGGTGGGGGTGGAACGGTCTGAAGCGGCCGTCGCCGCCGGGGTGGACCTGATCGCCGCCGGCGATATGGGTATCGGCAACACTACCCCGGCTTCGGCCCTGGCCTCGGTCTTCAGCGGCCGGCCGGTGAGCGCGGTCACCGGCCGGGGTACCGGCATCGAAGATAAGGTTTGGCAACACAAGGTGGCGGTCATCAACCGGGCCATCATCCTGCACCGGCCGGACCCGAGTGACCCTCTGGGGGCCCTGGCCGCGGTGGGGGGCCTGGAGATTGCCGGGATCGCCGGGCTTATCCTGGGGTGCGCCGCGGCCCGGCGGCCGCTGCTGCTGGACGGCTTCATCGCCAGCGCCGGGGCCCTGGTGGCCGCGGCCCTGGCGCCGGCGGCCACCGATTATCTCATCGCCGCCCATCGCTCGGTGGAGCCGGGACATCAGACGGTATTGAATTGCCTGAAGCTGAACCCCTTGCTGCACCTCAATATGCGGCTGGGAGAGGGTACCGGCGCCGCCCTGGGGATGCTGCTGGTGGAGGCCGGCCTCAAGATCTACCGGGAGATGGCCACCTTCGCCGAGGCCGGGGTGTCCGAAAAGGAGGGGTAGCCTTTCTCAGGCGTAGGGATGACAGTGGCACAGGTTTCCAGCCGGTGATGGGGCCGCCCGGGCGACTCGATTGACCGGCCGGAGGCCGGCGCCACTGCCGCGCCTGCAAGTCAACCTGGAAAATCCGATGAACTGCACCTTTCCTCTGGCTCTCACCTTTCTTACCAAGGCGCCCTGGCCCCGGGCGCCGCTGGCCGCGTCGCAGGACCTGGCCCGCTCCCTGTTCTGGTTTCCCTGGGTGGGGGCCCTGCTGGGTCTGATCTTCCTGGGGGCCTGGCTGGGGTTATCCCGGGTGCTGCCGTTGCCGGCGGCCGCGGCCCTGCTGCTTTGCCTCAGTGTCTGGATCACCGGCGGCCTCCATCTGGACGGCCTGGCGGATACCGTGGACGGCCTGGGCGGCGGCCACACCCCGGAAGAGCGGTGGCGCCTCATGAAGGACTCCCGGGTGGGCGCCTTCGGGGTAATGAGCCTGATCCTGGTGTTGCTGCTGAAATTCGCCTGTTTTCTGGCCGCCGGGCAGAAGGGCTGGCGCGCCGAGTTCATCCTTTATCCCATGGTGAGCCGCTGGGGCATGGTGTTCCTCGCCTATCTCTCCCCTTACGCCCGTCCGGAAGGCGGACTGGGGCAGGCCATGACCACCGTGAGCCGCCGCACCGCGGCCGGGGCCGGTCTCAGCGCCCTGGGGTTGGCGGTGCTGTTGCTGAGACTCAAGGGTCTGCTCCTCTGGGCCGGGGCCGGGGTCCTCATCTGGCTGATGAGCCGGTATTTTAAGAAAACCCTGGGCGGGGTCACCGGGGACGTCCTGGGCGCGGCCAACGAGGTGGTGGAGGTTGCGGTATTGTTGGGAGCCCTGCTCTTTAATTAGGGCACGGAGCCTGCGGATCTTCCCATCTCCCATTTTTCTGATAAAATTTAACAAGATGATTTCCCAGGCTTGTTTCGACCCCTGGTCGCAGAGGCGGAGGCCGCCCTTTAAAAAAATCCAGAACGTACAGGGGGTGCGCTCCCACCGTGGCCGATTCACTCCTGCCTTCTCATTTCATCAAAACCCTTAATGGAGATGGCTCATGTTACCCGACGTCATGGAAATCCGGGTCAAGATAAATGACTTTAAAGACCGGCTGGAACTGCTCCGAGGTCATCTTTGATCTGGCCGGAAAACAGGTGCGATTGCGCCATTTGGAAGAACTGCTGGCCGCCCCGGAACTCTGGGACGACCAGGCCCGGGCCTCGGAGATCCTCAAGGAGCGTGGCGCCTTGCTTCAGGCCCTGGAGGACTGGCAAGGGAAGGAACGCCAGGTAGAGGACCTCGAGGTGCTCCTGGACCTGGCGGTGGAGGAGGAAGACCACAAGGCCCTCAAGGAAGTGGCCGGCGAGCTCGCCAAACTGGTGGAAACCTTCTGGGATTGGGAGATCAAGCTGCTGCTGGGGGCCGAGGAAGACCCGCTCAACGCCATCGTTACCATCCATGCCGGCGCCGGCGGCACCGAGGCCCAGGATTGGACCGAAATTCTCTTGCGCATGTACCTGCGCTACTCCGAACGCCACGGCTTTAAGAGCGAAACCATCGACCTCTTGCCGGGGGATGAAGCCGGGGTCAAGAGCGTCACCTTCACCGTCTCTGGCCCTTACGCTCATGGCTATCTGAAGAGCGAATCGGGCATCCACCGGCTGGTGCGCATCTCCCCCTTCGACGCCAGCGGCCGCCGCCACACCTCCTTCGCCGCGGTCCAGGTACTGCCGGAGGTGGACGACCGCATCGAGATCGACATCCAGGAGAAAGACCTGCGCATCGACACCTTCCGGGCCAGTGGCCCCGGCGGCCAGCACGTCAACAAGACCTCCTCGGCGGTGCGCCTCACCCACCTGCCCAGCGGCATCGTGGTCTCATGCCAGACGGAGCGCTCCCAGCACCGCAACCGGGAGTTGGCCATGAAGGTCCTCAGGGCCCGGCTCTATGACCTGGAAAAACGGAAGCGGGAAGAGAAGAAACAGGAGATGCAGGAATCCCAGAAGGACATCGCCTGGGGCAGCCAGATTCGCTCTTACGTTATGCAGCCCTATCGGCTGGTGAAAGACCACCGTACCAAGTACGAGGCCGGCAACGTCGAGGCGGTCCTGGACGGCGACCTGGACGGCTTCATCGAGGCCTATATCCTGGAACGGGATGAAAAGAAGGAACTCCAGGCCCCGGCCCGGGCTAACGGCCGCTGATCCTCGCCCCACCCCCTCATGCCTTCCTTTACCCGGCCCGGCCCGGGCGGGGAGTTATTTCCGCACTCAGCCGGAGGGCCGGGGGGGCACTCCGCCCTCCAGGGCGCCGCCGCCTGGGCCGTGGGCGTACTTGCGCTGAATGCCTTCTTTGATGGCGCGGATCTCGGTTTCGCTCAACTCGGTTTTCATGGCAGAACGCCGACTCATTATCCCTGCCGAAGAGAAAAAGAGTTTCCGTAGGGGAGGATTTAAAATCCGGCCCTAGCGCCCTCCCGCCTGGTTCATTTTCTTTCCTGCGGCCCAGGCTTTGCCGGCCCGCTCGCCCACGGTCCAGTAATGGTTGTCCGGCATGGTGAGCACCAGGGGATTGATCTTCAGGATATCCGGCTGGCCGTCGGTGAGGCAGTCCTCATCGGCATAAGCCGCCACGATCTCGCCGATGAACAGATCATTGGCGGGGAGCTCCACCACTTCATAAAGGCGGCACTCCAGGCCCAGGGGACACTCCTCGATCAGGGGGGCGGTCTCCAGCTCTCCGTAAAAGACCCGGAAAAGACCGGACTTGTCCACCTGGCGCCCCGAAACCAGGCCGCAGTAGTCGGTCTTTTCCATCAGGTCGGCTCCGGGGAAATTGACGCTGAAGGTGCGGTCCTGCCTGATGCCCGCGGGGGTGAAGTGGGCCTTATTGAGGGCCACTGCCAGGAGCGGGGGGTTGCGGTTGACCCGCATGACCCAGCCCACGGCCATGAAGTTGGCCCGACCCTCCACGGTGGCCCCCACCAGGGTCACCGGCATGGGATAGATGTATGTGTTGGCGCCGAGATTGACCTTGGCCATTAAAGGTCCCTGCCGATGGCGAAGGCCTGGCCCAGGTACTTGCCGATGCCGTGGTAGGTGCGGATCTCCGGGCCAAAGATGATGGGCCGCACCTTTTCGATGTCCGGGAAGCCCTTGTCCAGGACCTCCTCATCGGCCTTGACGTCCAGGATCTCCCCGATGAACTGGGTGTGCAGGCCAATCTCGATGGTATGGATCAGCTTGCACTCCAGCACCAAGGGGAATTCCCCCACAAAGGGGGCGTCCACCAGGGTGCTGCTCACCGGGGTGAGGCGGGCCCGGTCGAATTTGTTCACCTCCCGGCCGCTGGCGATCCCGAAATAATCCGCCTCCTTGACGTAAGTCTCGGAAGGCACGCTGATGGTGAAGGCGCCCCGGGCTTTGAGATTGCCGTAGGAATAGGTGGCCTTGCGCAGGGAAACCGCGATGCAGGGCGGCTTGGAACAGCAAATGGACCCCCAGGCCGCGGTCATGGCGTTGGCCTTGCCGTTGGCGTCGTAGGTCCCCACCACCCAGACCGGGGTGGGAAAGGCCAGGGTCTTGGGGCCGAGTGATTTCTTCATGGCCGGTCCTCCTTAATCAAGAATTTAAGCCTTCCGGGGAAAAAAGCAATAGTGGGAAGTAGTCAGGAGTCAGCTAACCGCTATCAGCAAAGGCCCCCAAATGGCATCTTAAACTTAGATTCTCAAGTTTCTCACCAAGTCTTAATGGGAGCGGAAAAGAGATTAAATTCCCCCTCACCCTTGCCCTCTACCCCTCGAGGGGTGTTTGGACCGGGGAGAGGGGATAAAGATGGAACCCCTTTCATGCTTCCGTTAATAACTGACTACACAGGCCAGAGGCCCAGGCTACCAAGTCCAGGTAGCATAGGCGTCCCGCCGGTGTACTGAATTCAGGGGTGCGAAACTTGAGCTAGATTGTTGCGAAATAGATTTTATAGGGCGGCCTGTGGCCGCCGATTATCCGGGTCAGGCCAAACTAGCGGCGGGCACAGCCCGCCCTATGAATTCTTTTTACCAGAGTCTCAAACTAGCAGGTTCCAGGGGCGCCCCTTACGAAAAAACGAAAAAACGAAAAAACGAAAAACCCACCTTGGGATGATCGCCGGAGGTTTCCTGGCTGGTATCCACCGGAACCAGGCCGGGACGACGCAAAAAGGCCCGGCAGACTTTAGGTCTGCCAGGCCCGCTTTAGTCAATGATTTTGGCCTTTAAGCAGCCGCGGCCAGCTACTCCTCCGCCTCCTCCAACTCGACGCCGTCCCGCTCAAACTGGGCGTCCCGGGCGGCGTGGCCCGCCTCGATCTCCGCTTCGCTCCAGGGCTCGAACTCCAGGCAATTGGCCACCAGTTCCCAGAGGTATAAGGTCTCCTTGTAGTTGCCCATGTCCATCTTGCCCTTTTTATGTTCGCCGCCCAGGCCCTTCATGATCTGATCCCGGCAGTTGTGGCAGGGGGCGATAACGATCTCCGCGCCGCTGTCCTTGATCTGATCCGCCTTCATCCGGCCGTAGGCCAGGCGTTCCTGGTCATAAGGCATGGCCCAGGCGCCCCCGCCGGCGCCGCAGCACAGGTTGTTGAGGGGGTCGTCCACCATTTCCCGGAAGAGGCTGGGATCGATGCACTGCCCGGAGATCCAGCGGGTCTTCTCGCCCGTGTGATCGCCAAAGGATATTTGGGACTTGCGCACGTAGTTGCAGGGGTCGTGCACCGTGTAGGCTTCGTGATATTTATGGGTATTCAGCTTGATCCTGCCTTCCTTGATGTACTCCTCCAGCAGGTCCATGACGCTCACTACCTTGAACTCGTCGTAGACTTCCGGAAACCAATTTTTGAACCCGAACCGGGTTGCAAAGTAGGCGTGCCCTCATTCGGGGTACAAGATGGTTTTGGCCTTAAGTCGCCGGGCGTTCTCGATGACCCGCTCCACCTGGATCTTCATGGAGGGATCGTCACCGCTGAACAGCCCCCAGTTGACCCCTTCCCAGTTGGTGGAAGAGACGGTCCAGTCTTCCTTGGCGGCGTAGAAGATGCGCCACCAGAATTTCATATCGTCGGGCTCGCCGAAGGGCTCCTTGGAGTTGATGGTGACGATGATGTTGGCCCCTTCCTTATCCACCGGCACGTGGAAGCCGGGGGTGGGCTGCTCCTCGTCGTTTTCCATCTCCACCCCCAGTTCCGCCAGGAGGAAGAGGAAATCGTCCCGGGGAATCCCCAGGTTGTTGCCCCGCTGGAGATTCATCATGGTGCCCTTGTGGATCGGCCCGGGCACCTTGTCCCGCTCCCGGGCGGTGCGGCAGGCCCGGAAGGTCCGCAGCAACTGGATGCCCATGGGGCACTGGTACTGGCAGCGGCCGCACAGGGTGCAGACCCAGGGCCACTTGGAATCGATGACTTCCTGCTCCATCCCGAAGACGATGGCCCGGATGGCTTTGCGGGCGTCCCAGGTGCCCCCGACGCCCTCAATGGGAACCAGGCCGGTGGCCGGGCAACCCCCGGAGCAGGTGCCGCAGGTAAAGCAGCGATCCGCCAGTTCTGGGGCGATGCCCCCGATTTTGCGGTTCTTTCGGTCCACCCTCACTTCTTTTGGGGCCTCTTCTGCCATGTTTCCTCCAGAGAAACCTGATAAACCTGAAATTTGCCTGGGTTGCAGTTTACCAAGGGCGGCTGCAGCCGGCCCCCAGACCTAAGTCAGGAAATTCTATGGATAATCCCATTGATTATGGGCTTTACCCATATTGTTTATATATAAAATTTTTACTAAAAAATAAAGTCTTTTTCCTGGACCAATAAAATTATATGGCGGGGGCGGGGGGTGTCAAGGAGAGAATGCTAAATTTCACAAAGTCCCCCGGCCAGGCCCCTAAGCTCAGCTCCGGCCGCATCGGCAAGGTTAACCAATTCCCCTGCCGTTTAGGGGATTTTGTGATATTTAATAGATGGGAGGATCAGCCGAAGCCGGCGAAGGAAGGGGATGGAATACAGCCGGGCGAAGTGGGCAGATCAAGGAAAGTGTTATCAAAGTAAAGATTAAGGCGTCTTAGGGTGCGCACTGCGCAACATGCAGATCTGCTCATCGAAGTGCTCCTCCGTAATCTTCCAAGAAACGAGGACAACGACTAAATATGATAGCCGAAATCACCAGGCGTCTGGAATTACTGGCCGAATTGGGCGAGGCCCTGGCCCGGCGCCGGGATGACCTGATGGCGGCGCAGGGCGAGGACATGGGGGCGCCCTGCACCATCGCCGGCCTGGAGGTGGACCTGGCGGTGGCGCACCTCAAGACCCTGGCCGAGGAGGCGCCTTACGTGGAAGGCAAATCCCCCTACGGCACGGTGGCCGCCATCTTCCCCTACGACGCCCCGCCCATCATGTTGGCCCGGGTGGGGGGCGCGGCGCTGCTGGGCGGCAACCGCTTCCGCTTCAGTTGCTCCTCTCAGACCCCCGGCGCTGCCCGGCTGTTGCAAGAAGTGGTGGCCCCTTTCCCGGGGATCGAAGCCGTCACCGGCCTGGACAACCGGGAATTCGGCCGGCGCTGTGTGCAAGACCCGGAAGTGCGGGTGCTGTTTATTTCCGGCGGCGGCGCCGTGGGCGACATTTACGCCCAGGAGGCGCGGCATTTCGATAAGCTCTTCTTTGCCGGACCCAGCGGCCTGCCGCCGGTGATCTTCTTTAAAGACGCCGATGTCGAAAAGGCCGTGCAATTCACGGTGCGCCGGGCCTTCATCAACGGCGGCCAGTACTGTACCACCCTGAAGCGGGCTTACATCCCTAAAGACATCTTCGAGCCGGTGAAGCAGCGGGTCATCGAAAAAATGTCCGACATTCGGGTGGGCGACCCCCGGGACCCTAAGACCTGGATCGGTCCCATCAAAGTGGCGCGCACCCGCCAGCTCCTGGACCGGGCCCTGGCCGCCCTGGAAGACCCCCATTTCCTGGCGCCGTTTCAACGGCAGGGGGAGTGGCAGGGTCCCTTCCTGATGGAGACCGCCGCGGCGCCGGACCTGGAGTTGTTCGGCCCCTTCCTGGCCCTGGTGCCGGCGGAGAGCGGCCGCGCCGCGGTGGCCACGGTGCTCCAGAGCCGCTACCCCTTCCTGGTGACCTGGTTCGGTTCCGCCCCCCCGGGCGCTAAAGAGGCCCTTACTAAAAAATTCGGCATGGTTTACGACAACCCGGACTTCCTCTTCACCCCCCTGCGCCTGCCCTTCGGCGGCAAGGGCGAGAGCGGCTGGATCTTGGAAACCCGGGACGGCCAGGTGAGCAAACGGGACGGGGCGTTTATTTACAGCGCCGAGTTGGTGCGGGATTAATGTTGCGAGTCTGGGATAGATGAAAAAGCTAGTGTAGTGTTTCAGGAAAACCTTAATAAATGGTCCTTCCGGATTTAGCGTGGATAGAGGCCCGAATCTAATCTGAAAGATATGTTCTCAGGTTTTGTCTCTAGTTCACAAGGTCCTAAAATTCCGAAAATGGAGTGGGAAATAAATGGACCAGTTATGCAAATTATACCGATTGCAATATTTGCGTAATATAGGACCCATATTCATCGCTAATTTGATGAGCTGAATGCAGACTGCCGGTTTTACCCCCTGGCCCAAGACCTACCAGGAGGCGGTGGCGCTCCAGGAGGAGTTGAGGCGCCGTGTCCGGCTCCTGCCTTTGCCGCGGCCGCCTCGCCTGGTGGCCGGGGCGGACGCCATTAGCGACCGGGAGGACCGGTGCCTCTTCGGGGCCGTGGCGGTTTACCGGTTTCCGGAAATGGAGTTGCTGGAAGAGGCGGAGGCCGAGGCTGAGTGCCCTTTTCCCTACCGCACCGGGCTCCTCAGTTTCCGGGAGGTTCCCATCCTGGCGGCGGCGTTTCGGAGGTTAAAGAGTCGGCCGGAGGTGCTGTTGGTGGACGGCCAGGGGATTGCCCATCCTTGGCCAGGGAAAGATTGGGACAGGGAAGGACGGCTAAGGATAGAGGTAAATCAAGAGGTTATGGCCGTCACCCCTCAAACGGGAGATAATGGGAAACGCAGAGAAATGGGGGGATATTTTTAGGCAGATGTTAATAAATGTTAGTCATGGTTTTGGCCTGGTGACACGGGGCTCCGGCTACCCATAGCGGATTCCGTATCTCCAAAGTCTTTTTTGTGCTAACATAATCTCAAGATTTGATCCCCTAACCCCCGGCTAGCTACCGGCGGGGACAGGGCGGCAACTCCACCGTCTTGGGGGTCAACTCCCTTGGAGGCCGTAAGGAGTAACGGCAATGTCAAACCTTCGCAATTGGCTCACCGGCCGAGAGGTAATGAAGAAACTGGATATTAGCAGGCTGGACCTTTTTGAGTTAGTCGAATCCGGGAAGCTGTCGGCGCATAGTCCCGATACAAGAGAGCAGGTTGATTTTATTCCCGATGATTTGCCATCATCGCTCAACGGCCCCATGATCGATCTAACCAAGGATGGTGTTGTTTTTGTATTTGATGAACTCACAAGGCCCGCAGTGCCCAGAAGTGATTTGGAAAAATGTAATTTCGCAGTTAATGATGTAGAAACTCTAAAAGAGAAAACACACCAAAGGAAAGGCCAGGGAGTTAAGAAATCTATTGTTAATTGTAAAGCTGGAACTCGTTGGGAAGATATTAAAATTACCCTAATAGCTGATGATACGGTGAGTATCATAACCCCAGAAATAAAAGAACGCTTTAAATATTCTGAGTTAGGATTATCCGATAAAAGAAAAGGCGATCAGCCAATAGTCCTTTGGACCCTTCTTAAGCTGTTTGCAGAAAATAAGGGATTCATTTCTCGGTCTAATCCAAAATATGACCCTAAACTTCCTGACTGGGCAAAAAGATTGAACATGCACCTTAAGGGGCTTTTCGGAATTAATGAATCCATATACACGGGGCATTACAAAAAAGAGAAGGGATACAGAGCCAGGATTAATTTTAGCAATCAGACCCTAACACCTTAAACCATTCCCCTCATCGCAAGAAGCCTATCAGGGAATTTCCCGATCAAAAAGGAAATTTCCTTTTCTTTCCCGCCTCAAATATCAATTTTTATCCCCTTTAAAATCAATCAGTTACCATAATTTTTTATCCTTTTTTCCCCTTCATTTAGGAATTTCCCAATTAGGAGTAGGACCTTTTATTTAATTAAAACTCTGAGGGGGCTTTATGGGCCGGCCGAAAATCTTTCATGGCTCGAATGTCGGCGTCAAACTGCCGAAGGACGTGGACACCCGGCTGCGGGCGGCAGCCCTTGAAACTGGCCGTACCCTGAGCGACCTAATCCGGGAAACCCTGGCGCAGACCTGGGGAAAGGGACGGCCCCGACCACAGGCAGAGGCGAGATAACAGAACCCCGGCGGGGCTGGCGGGCACGGGCCGGGGTGAATTGGGGTAACTGATTATGAATATCAATAACTCTTCTTCTCAAAAAAATCAAGAGCTTCAAAAAACAATCCTAGCCGAGCTTCGAGCCTTGCGCCAGGAGATCAAGGCCACCAGTAAGCGGCTGTTGCCTATCCCAGAGGCGGCGGCCTATCTGGGAATTAGCCCGAAGACGATCAGGAATGGCCTAGGCCCAAGGGCAGCGAAACCCTTCCCGGTCAAGGCGGTTCGTCTGGGCGGGCGCGTGCTATTCCGGCGGGAAGACCTGGACCAATATGTCGATCGCTTGGGGGTGCGAGATGACAACGGCTAAAACACTCCCCCACCCCGTTAATATCGAAGCTGAGCAATCGGTGCTGGGGGCCATCCTGGTGCGCCCCGAGGTGCTGGACCGGGTGGCCGATTTGATTGAGCCAAGGGAATTTTATCAGGTAGCTCACAGCCGTATCTTTCAGGCCATGCTGGACCTCTACGGCCGGCACGATCCGGTGGATCTGGTGACGGTCAGCGGCCTTTTAAAAGAGCGGGGCCAGTTGGAAGGAGTGGGGGGGTCGGTTTTCCTGGCGGGTCTGAGCGAGCAGGTGGGATTTGCTACTAATGCCGACTATTATGCCGGCCTGGTGCACGACAAGGCGGTGCTGCGCCAAATTAAAAGGGCGGCAAACGAAATTATTCATGCCGTCGGCGGTCGCATTGAAAACGTCCCCGAGTTTCTTGACCAGGTGAAAACCCGGTTTCTTGAGGCGACAGAAACCGGAAAGAATAATGGTTTGAGGCGTAGCGCAGAGGCGATAATCGAGCTTTCAGAATTTCTTAAGATAGACCTGCCACAGCGCCAGACCTTCCTTGATCCCTGGTTTAAAGAGGCCAGTATTAACATGATCTCGGGTTGGCGTGGGGTGGGCAAGACAGCCTGTGCCATGGGCCTTGGTTCGGCTATTTCGAGGGGTGACCCTTTTGGCCCGTGGCAAATAATCACCCCGGCGCCTTGTCTTTATTTCGATGCGGAAATGACCCAACAGGACACCACAGAAAGGTTTGCGGGGCTTTTTACTGATGGAACCCAAAAGGAATCTCTTTTTATTCTCTCAGACCATTACTGCAATTTACTAGGGATGCCAAGGGCCGATCTCTTAGACGAAAATTGGCGATCCTGGTTAAAAGACGAACTGATAAGGCGGGGTATAAAGGTTTGGGTCCTGGACAATATCGGCGCGGTGACTTCGGGCATTGACGAGAATTCCCGGGAAGCATGGTCACCTATCAATAGATGGTTTCTTGATTTGCGCTTTGCCGGTATTTCTACTGTTTTATTACACCATGAAGGCAAGACAGGATCGCAGAGGGGAACGAGCGCCCGGGAAGACAACCTGGACATTTCCATCTCGCTAAAGCGCCCCCAGGACTACCGGCCGGAAGATGGAGCCCGGTTTATTTGCCATTTCGAGAAGGCTCGAGTCAGACAGGCGGACCTCCATCTTCTAGCCGACACAGAATTTCAGATGCAGACCGACCCGGAAGGGAAAACAATCTGGACCTGGAAGAACGTCAAGCAGGAAAACAAGGCCATGGTCTTGAAGATGCTGAATGAGGGCACGGCAGCCAAGGAAATCGCCGCCGCACTCGGGATTACCGCGGCCCGGGTATCGCAAATTCGGAAAGAAGGCGTCCGGGATGGGCTGATTACCGAGGCGGGAAAATTTACCCAAACGGGGTTTGAATGGCTCCAAAAAACTTAATTTTTCGCTTAATTTTTGGGGTCATTTTTGGCACCGCGCTTAACTTAATTTTTCCTTAACTGGAATTTAACTCAAAATGAGAACTCAGCGTAAACACAAGGGGTTTAGAGAGTCGGGAGCTTAACTTTTCCTTAATTAACCTTAATTTGGGCAGTTAATTAAGTGGTTAAGCCCCCCTAGGGGCTTAACACTTAACTTCCCCGGCTTAAGCAGGGTGGAAAGAGTGACTTTCTGGCGATGCATCTAAACGCTATTGCGAATAATTCGCAGTTATACAGGATCAACCATGTTGCACCGGGATAGGCAGTTGTTAATAATCCGTTAGTCAAGGACGGGAAACTCAGTAATGGTAAGGGAAAAAAAGGGACACGGGGATACAGCATCCGTAGGGGGGGTGCCAAAATGAGAGAAGTCGAGAAGCTATATTTGATTGATCAGGGAGTGGTTTTCTTCCGTGAGGGTTTCGAAGGAGCCGGATCGCTGGGGATGGATTACGAAGATCAACCATTATTGTCCATTGACGGCGGAGTATTGAAGCAGTTGGCAGATCACTTCGTTATGGACGTTGAGCCACGGCAGGAGCCCAGGTACAAGGACGGGAAAAGGGTGGGTCATTACCTGGTAGCCATGGGGGACCGTGATTTTCCCCTGGTGAAACGCAGCTATCGAGAGTATACGGCCCAGGTTCATAAGATCGAGGCCAGGATAGAAGGCAATGTGCTTCATGTACGGATCACAAATCACCAAACAAAACCAGAAGTGGCCACCTGGGTAGACGAATTTGCTTATTGCGGCAAGTTTGAGGTGTGGTGGAAGAATTGTCAGCCGTCCGGGGCAATAGACGGAGCCGACGGTGCGCATCCTGATTGACACCCGTGAGCAAGCGCCCTTCGCCTTCCAGGGCTATGACGTGGACCCCGAGACGGCCACCTTGCCCGTGGGGGATTATTCCCTGCCCGGATTCCAGGATCGGGCGGCTGTGGAGCGCAAGAGCCTTGAGGATCTGATTTCGTGCCTTATGAACAGCAATCGGGAGAGATTCGAGAGAGAGCTTGCCCGGGGACGGCATTATGAGCTTTTCGCCGTGGTGGTGGAGGCGCCCCTGGCCGATGTATCCCAGGGCCGCTATCGCAGCGAGATGAAGCCACAGGCGGCTTTGCAATCCATCATCACCTTTTCAGTAAGGTATCGGACCTCTTTTATTTGGGCCGGCAACCGTGCGGGAGCGGAGTATGTGACCTATTCCCTACTTTCCAAGTATCTCCGGGAGATCGGGGAGAGGTACAAGCTGGCGGTGATGGGACAAGACCGCAAGGAGCAGGCAGCATGAGCGGAAGCGAGGGAGGTGAAATAGTGAATATCGAAAAAACGAGAGCCCAGGAGATCGTGCGGCCATGGATCAGACAGAGGCGGCGATGATTGAGCAAGGATGGATTGATAAAGCGGATTTGGAGGCCCAAGCCGGATAATGGTAAGAGGGGCCAGGGGCAGGCACCCCTATCTAAACAAAATTAAACAGGGCTGGGGATATGTCTAAAGCGAAATGCACTAATGCTCAACTGAAAGAAATGGCCGAAACCGGATTGGGGGTTACTGAGATAGCCCGGAGAGTCGGGCTCACAAAGGGGGCGGTGTCGCAACGGTTGAAGGCAATGGGCATTGAAATGTCTTTAGAGGTGGTGGCGGAAAGGCAGTTAGAGCGCGGGAGTCAAGACTTCACCCCGATTGAGCAAATCCTTCAAATTAACAAGCAGGCCCGGGCAATTTTAAAAAAGCTTGAGGGGTGCGTCTCCGGGGAAAAGATTGACCAGGCCGAAGCTGTGCTGGCCCTGAAAGCCATGAAGGAAATCCGCGGCCAGATAAAACTTCAACTGGATTTGGCAGAGGCATTTTTGAACTATCAAGCCGAGATGCACTTTCGTAAGCAGGTCTTGGAGATTATGAGCGATGCAAGCCCAGAGATCAGAGCCGAGATCATCCGTCGCTTTAAAAGTGAGCGACAAATGGAATCAATTTTTAAATTCCATTGATTCCGAGGCGCCGGCTGAGACGGAAGGAATGAGCATCGGGGAGTGGGCCGAGAAAACGCCTATCATCCTTGACGGGCGGCCCTTTACCTTTGAGCGGCATGAGTATCTACGGGAGCCATATCAAGACGATCATCCGTTTGTGGTGGAAGTCAAGGCAGCCCAGCTTGGCCTAACTACTAAAGCAATTTTGAAGTCTTTTTACCGGGCGAGATTCAGGAACTTCCGGGGGATTTTGTATCTGTTCCCCAGCCGGAATGATGTCATAGATTTTTCCAAATCCAGGATCACCCCCCTCATTGACGACAACCCGGATAGCCTGGGGGAGTGGGTTAAAGACACGGATGCAGCCGGGATCAAGCGCATTTGCAACACCTTCCTCTATCTCCGGGGGATGCAAAGCCGTATCGGTCTGAAATCTATCCCCGTGGATCTGGTGGTCTTCGACGAATTGGATGAGGCGCCGCAACGGGGGGTGGACATGGCCATGGAGCGCATGAGCCACAGCGAATTTAAGGAAGTGCTCATGCTGAGTAATCCCACGATCCCGGACTATGGCATTGATAAGGCTTTCCAGGAAACGGATCAGAGATACTGGCTTCTTAAATGCCCCTCCTGTGGGCACTATACCTGTTTAGAGGAAACCTTCCCCGAGTGCCTAAAGGAAGTGCAGGGCAGGGTTATAAGGGCCTGTGAGCGGTGCCAGGGAGAGCTTAACCCCAGCGTGGGGGAATGGGTGGCCAGGCGGCCGGCCGTGACTGAGAGGAGGGGCTATCACTACTCCCAGCTTTTTTCTCATTACGTGGACCCCGGCGACATTCTCCACCAGTACCGGACCACAAACAATTTGCAGGACTTCTTCAACCTCAAGATCGGCGTGGCCTACGTGGAGGCCGAGAATCGCCTCAGTGTAGAAGAGGTCCTGGGGCTGTGCGGAAATGAGGGAATCGCCAGCAGCAGCCCGGGCCCCTGCAGCATGGGAGTGGATCAGGGCAAGGACCTGCACGTGGTGATCAGTAAGCGCCATTGGGACAAGGCTGGCCAGGTCATTCACCTGGGGATTTATAAGGACTGGGAGGACTTGGACCGGCTGATGACAGGCTTCCACGTCGCCCGGTGCGTGGTGGACGCCCTGCCCGAGACCAGGAACGCCCGAGCCTTTGCCGAGAGGCACCGGGGCAAGGTTTTTCTGAATTACTACAACGAGCACCAGAAGGGCCGCTATGCCTGGAACGAGCGGGACCTGACCGTCTCCTGTAACCGCACGGAGAGCCTGGACGCCAGCCACAACGAAGTGATGCAGGGCCAGATCATTCTCCCCCGGGAGTGTGAAATCACCCGGCAGTTTGCCCAGCAGCTTCACAACGTGGCCAAGAAACTTGAGGAAGATGAGGAAACCGGGAGCAAGCGGTATGTGTATGTGCGCCTGGGCACGGACCACTTTAGACACGCGTTTAACTATGAGGTGATGGCTCGGCAGTTTGGGGCGGCTTCTTTGTTTGCCGGGTGCGACCTGTCCTAACCACAAAATTATGAAGGAGAAAAAAAAATGGACAGCCTTAAACCCCTGATCTGTGGCGGATGCGAGTTTTTCATTGCAGACCGGCAACTGTGCCGGCGCCACCCGGCTTTTGTCAGCAAGAGGAAGGCCGAAGCGGCTTGCGGCGAATTTGCCGGTAACCAAAACCAAAGTGGCACGATTCGTGCCATGACAGAAATTAAGCCTAAGGAGATAAAAAGTCATGACCATTCAGATCAGCGCGGGTGAAATGGCAGAGTTACCGGAGCCGTGCCAATGGCTTCTTAAGGAAGAAGTTCTCGTTGAGGAAATCAAGGGCCACCAGGCCCAGATTGACGGCCTTCGGGCTCTTCCCCGTAGCCAGGAAGAGGTGCGGCGTGAGATCGACAAGCACCTGAGAGGCGACGCCGTCATGAAGCTAACGTTGATCCTGAAACAGTATCAGGCACGGGAAATCGACGCCATTACCGGGGAAATGCTTATGCCGGTCGTGCTTGCCGCCCTGATGCAGTCACCCACGGTAGGGGAGATAGTGGGCCGGTTACCCCAACCCCTGTCCGAGAAAGAGCGGAATGGCCAGATAGCCACCCTTGAGGAAGAGGTGCACGCCCTCTTAATGCAGCTGGGGGACGAGTGTTGGCCGGGCATGCGGGGCAACCCGAATACTGATGGCGCCGATGGCGCCCTGGAATACCTCAGGGACTGGTCCTGGAAGTGCAACCCGGGCTGGAACCACCCGGTGACCGGTGACCATATGGTGGAAGGTTCCATGATGGACCGGGTAGGTCGGCATTTCCATATAGGGCCGGGGTTTAACATTGGGTCCTATGAGACGCTGCAAACGCTGCGGCAACGGCAGGTTCACCCCTTTTAACTACTTCACAAAGTGCCTTCACCAGAGGCAGTTTGTGAAAAAGAGGCACAAGCACCGAAAAAACCTGAGGAGAAAAGAAATGGACCCCACCTGGACCTTTTTAAGGCGCCCCCCGCCCAGACCCGGGCAAATGGCCTCGCCCGAGCCCGAGCCCAAAGCCGAGCCCTGCGGGGAAAACCCCCCCCCTGTGACCAGGGAAAAACCGGAGGTAGACGATGCACAGGTTCTGGACAACGTCAAAACCCAGAAAAATTAATGTCCCCAGGGTCAGGCACGAGCCCGAGCCCACGGAGGAGACCATGAACAAGAAACCTTTACCAATGACCTACGATAAGGATCATAGCCTCCGGACCTACAGGGCGGAGATTGATCAGTTGATGGGGACCCAGGCGTATCAACAGCAGAGGCACGTAGACCACGCAGCCACGGTCAAGAGGGTCAACGACCTCTACGGCTTGATGGCACCGGGCACGGAGGATGAGTAAAAATGGACAAAAAAAAATATCCACTTCTGTCGAGCTTCGACAAGGACAGTAGTATCGACGCCCTCAGGACCCAAATAGGGGCTCTCGTGGGGACCGAGGCTTTCCAAAAGCGGGGCCATGCGGACCACATTGAGGCGGTAAGGCAGGTCAATATTTTATACGGGTTTATGTACCCTGGCCAAACGGAGGATCAAGATTGATGGAGACCAAGATCAAGCCGATTTTCAACATTCGGCAAGAGATCATCTATGCGGATGAGGCCAACCAGCGCCATTACCGGCGGCTGATCGGGGGGCTGGCCTGGCCCGCCCTGCCTAAACCGGGCTTCCTGGTAGTCCTGGCGGAAGAGGTGGTGACGGGGCCTATCCCTGATACCCCCCCGCGCTTGTGGGTTGTGGCCGAACGGGAAGCCACCAGTATTAAAGATATGTATCGGTATTGCCTGGAACTGCGCTACTCTTGGAAAACCGAGATCAAGTGGTTGACAGACGTGAGCCCGGGCCGGAAGCCGGAAAAAGATGCTTTCCGCAATGCCGGCCGGGAATTTCCCCAGGCCCCCAACCCTATCTCGCTTCACGCGGCGCTCTACTCCGACACTTCCCCCACCTTGGGGACATATTCGCAGATCATTGCCGACCTCATTCGCCCGGAGTGCAAGATTCTTCATTTCCTTGAGGGGAGTAGCCTGCAAGGGTATCTCCTGACTTGCACCCCGGAAGAAAGCGAGCGGCACGCGGCAAACTTCCCCCCGGTTGCCGCCCTGGGCTATGCGGCGGCGGAGATGGCGGTGCGGCAACCTCCATCACAGATCGGTATTATTTGGCCCGGGACCAAAAAACCGAACGTCAAAAAGGATTGGAACCCCTACCAAAACCAAGGGCCGCCCTATGGTCCTAGGTGGCGGAGATGATCTTACTTCAACCCGCGCCACGGGGGGGGGCAAGCTGAAAGAGGAAGTGGCGGGGCGGCAGTATGGGGACGCCATGACCCCCACCAGGGATAGGGCGCTACGGGCGCAGAGAACCCGGCAGGAGGCCCGGCAAGAAGCCTCTGAGACGGCCCAGGAGAGGCGATAGGGAGGCCACCCCTGCCCTTACCCTTCGCCTTGGGGGAGCGCCTACCAGGGGGGCAGGGAGCTATGGTGATATTGGGCATGGTGGGGGAGTGGACACAATGTGTCAGGGCCCTCATTTTTTTTGATAGAGGGTATTGACAATTACAATGATATACATTATTAGATAGATGGAAGGCGATGATATGGAAGATAAAGAGGTTTTTGACGTGGAGGCGGCGGCGGCCTTTTTGGGGATTAACCCGGAAGATTTGCGGCGGTATGCCAGGAAAGGGATGATCCCGTGTCGCAAGCTTGGGAAACGCTGGCGATTCCATAAGGCTACCCTGGTGGAGTGGCTTAAAGGGAATCAGGAGAAGGAGTAGGCCATGGCAATCTTAGCTGAGTGCCCATTCTGTCACCGGAAACAGGCGGTGAAGAACAAGAATTGCGCCGGCTGTGAAAGCGATCTGGATAAGCCGAAGCGGGCCGGCAAGGTCCGGTATTGGATTCATTACCGGGTCCCGAGCGGGAAGCAACGCTGGGAATTTGTGGGGAATGATGAGCATGGCAAACCATTGGGCATTGAAGAAGCCCGGGCCGCGGAGGGCAAGCGCAAGGCCCAAAAGGTGGAAAATCCCGCCATTCTGGAAAGGGTCCCGGCGGAGCGCATGACCTTCAAGGAGCTTTCCGAGTGGTATCTTGAAAAGAAAACCGTCAAGAAGCTGGCTTCCTATCGGCGGATTCAGGCAATCCTCAGTAACTTCAATGAAGTTTTCGGGAACCGGATCGTAAGCAGTATCAAACTGCAAGACCTGGAAGAGTATCAGGAAACCCGGGAAGAGGAAGGCCGGGCCGCGGCTACCATAGACATGGAAATCAGCATTACCAAGACCATGGTAACTAAGGCTTTCGATAACGACCTGGTGGACGGTAGGACGATCAAGGCATTCCGGCGGGTCAAGAGGAAGCTGAGGCGGGGTGACAATGCCAGGAAGCGTACCCTGTCCCCGGATGAATATCTCCGGCTGCTGGACGTGGCGGCGCCCCACCTGAAGGGGATCATCACCATGGCTTTCAGTACCGGGATGAGGTTAGGGGAGCTCCTGGGGCTGCGGTGGTCACATATCGACCGGGAGCATGGGGTTATCCGGTTGCCGGCGGACATGACCAAAGAGAGGCGGGACAAGGTTATCCCCATGAATCACCACGTCAAGATGGTCTTGGCTGGTTTGCCCAGGATTCTCCGCCAAGAGGCTGTGTTTACCTTTCGTGATGCAAAGCTGGGAGAGGTCAAGAGAGCTTTCTCTGCAGCCTGTAGGAGAGCCGGGATCATGCAAGGCCGGGCAGAGCCCGAGGGAATAACCTTCCACGACATACGGCGCACGGTCAAAACGAATATGCTGGGCGCCGGCGTCGATAAGGTCTATCGGGACACGATCTTAGGCCACAGCTTACAGGGGATGGACGTTCACTACATGGCCCCCTCTGAGGACGACCTGCACCGGGCCATGGCGAGATATACCGAGTGGCTGGACGGTCAAATTGCAAATGTTAGTCATGGCGTTAACAATTGTCCAAAAAAGGGCCAGGCGGTTTAGGATAACCAACTGAAATCACTTGCCTACTTCGGGAATAAACGCACTACCGGCCAGGGGATTGCCCATCCCCGGGGGCTGGGGCTGGCTTCGCATCTGGGCCTGGTGTTGGAGATAGCCACCATCGGGGTGGCCAAGAGCCGCCTGGTGGGCCAGGGGCCGGAGCCGGCGCCGGAGGCCGGAGCCGCCAGTCCCTTAATTTATCAGGGAAGGATGGTGGGCTTGATCCTGCGGACCCAAAAGGACAAAAAACCCCTCTACCTTTCTCCCGGGTATCGCATCACCCTGGAGGAAAGCCGCGAGATTACGCTGGGCTGCGTTGCCAGGTACCGGATTCCCCTGCCTTTGCGCCGGGCGGATCAGCTAACTCGCCACCTGCGAGCCGCGGCCCTTCGGGCCGGCCGGTAAGCCGGGGCTCCCGGCGGCGTCCGGCGCTTCCAGGCTGAAGAGCCGCTCCCGATAGCCCGGGCAGATGTGGCCATGGGAATTACGGCATTCATGCCGGGCCGCATCCCATTCCCACCACAGGCAATTTTCGCAAGCTCCCTGCCTCTCCTGATTGAGGCAGATTTTCCCCGCCTCCCCAAAGTCGAACATGCTCCCCCACCCACATCCCCAAGCGTTGCCGGCGTTCCTGAAAGGAATGACCTACCTTTCAAAACGCGCTGAATTACCATTAAACCCAATTTTAACATAAGTCAAATCTTTTTTGGGGGCTGCCGCGGGGCCACCTCGCCTGGGCCGGGCGGCAAGGAGGTAGGGATGATGAGGGGCGCCTCCGCGGCTGCCGGCGGAATCAGAAAAAATCGCTCTTTTTAAAGACCAGGGGTTGGGCCTGGGGGTGGAGGATCTGGGCCGCCACCACCTCTCCCAGGAACAGGGTATGGTCCCCGGCGGGGAAGGTGTCTTTAAGCTTGAGGTCCAGGTAGGCGTAAGCCTGGGGCAGGATGGGGGCCCCGGTGGCCGCGGTGGTCCACTCCAGGCCGGCAAATTTGTCCACCTGGCGGCCGCTCTTAAAGCCGAAGCGCTTACCCAGGTCCGCCTGGCCACTGTCCAGGACGTTGATGGCAAAAATGCCGCTTTCCTTGATGAGGCGATGGGAATAGCGGGGCGGGGCAATGGAGACCATCACCAGCAAGGGCTGGAGAGACACCTGGGAGACCCAGGCGGCGGTCATACCGTTGACCAGGTCCTCCAGGCGGGTGGTGACCACATAGACCCCGTGCACCAGGGCGGTAAAAGCGACTTCTTGCATCTTCGGCCTCCGGTCGGCTTCCATTGGCAATTTGCCTTTTGCCTTAGCTGAAAGCTGATAGCTTAATCATATTAAACCCATCTACCGCGCTGCGTTCGGCAGTCAGGAAGTGTGCCAGAACACTACCAATCTAGCTTCACCCGCTTTTGGTGCTATATCCGTTTACCGACATAAGCGAACTTCAATATCTGCTCTGTCAAAAACACCGGCGCTTCCTCTGGCACAAAATGTCCACTTTCTTCGGCAATGACACCCTTGAGATTGTCAGCCTTTTGCATCATTGCCTTGAATAGATTATCCGAAACTCCATATCGCCCCGCAACAGTAAGGATCGGCATGGCGAACTTCCGGTCCGTATAAGCCGCGAGAAACTTGGCGTCGTCAAGCAATGTGCGATAGTAATTAAACCCGGCGGTCATCCCTCCTGGACTGGCGTAGTGCTTAGCATACTCATCGAGTGCATTTTGGGTTATTGCATCTTTCTGGTGCAGCCACTTCGCCATTTGCGCTGAAATGTATTCTCGTTCTCGACCTTTGGTCAGCATCTCTGGGAATTTCGCAGCCATATGAAATCCATAGTGCCACATCCCGCCTTTTGCGGGATCCATATTCTCTGTTCCGGGCGGCATGCAATCCACCATTATGAGTTTCGTCACAAGTTCGGGCTGCAACAAACTTAGGATATAAGCAACTTTTCCACCCATGTCGTGGCCCACGACAATTGCTGATCTTTCTCCCAAATGCTTAATTAGTGCTGCAATATCGTTGGCAATAGTGTGCTTGTCGTATCCAGTCTGCGTCTTTTCTGAAAGCCCCAAGCCTCGCAAGTCTGGAGCAACAACAGTGAACTTGCTCGCAAGAGCTGGCATAACCTTATGCCACTCATACCAAGTCTGCGGCCAGCCATGGAGAAGAATCAGTAAAGGGCCTTCTCCCATCTTTACGTAATGCATGCGAATGCCATTCACCTGCGCGAACTGACTCTCTGCGCCTTTGGGCAGATCTGTAGCCTTAGCCGGCATCAGGAAACCGCAGACCAATAAGACGATGAAACCTAACCGACACCAGGTGCGCATCCTGCGTCCGCCCAGACTCATTTGCCTCCCGCTGATAGCTTATTCATGTTAAATTGCTTCGTTCTCCGGGTCAAGGTGGAAATGGTCATATCCGGCCCCGGAGATATCCACCTCGCCTGCGGCGTCAATTAGGGAGACCCGGTCGCCTGCCACGATCTCTCCCAAAAGCAGAGGAGGCGGCAGCCCGACCCCGGCGAAGGCCTGGTGCAGCCGCACCGCCTTATGGGGGGGCGAGGTAAAGAGGAGTTGGTAGTCTTCGCCTCCCATGAGGGCCAGCCTCATGGGGTCGGCCCGAAGGTAGGGGGCGGCGGCCAGCACCCGGGGCGAGACCGGCACCGCAGCCGCGGGAATCGCCGCTCCCACCCCGCTGGCCAGGCAGAGGTGATACAGGTCCGAGGCCACCCCATCGGAGGTATCGATGGCGGCGCTGGCCAGGCCCTGGCCGGCCAGGAGGCGCCCGGCCACCAATTGCGGTTTGGGGGCCAGGTGGGCCGCCACCAGGGCCGCCTGAAGGTCCGCATCCAGCTCAGGGCGCCGCTTCAGGACCTGAAGTCCCGCCGCCGCTTCTCCCAGCTCCCCCGTAAGGTAAATCAAGTCCCCCACCCGGGCCCCGGCGCGGCGCAGCATTCGCCGGCGCGGCACGACGCCGGTAAGGGTGATGGTCACTGCCACCAGCCCGGGAGAGGCTACCGTGTCGCCGCCGATGATGGCCACCCCGTACTCCCGGGCGGCCTGGGCCAGGCCCTCGGCCAGCTCCAGGGCCAGGGCCAGGTCCCGCTCCGGGGGCCAGCCCAGGGAAACCAGGGCATGGAGGGGCTCCCCGCCCATGGCGGCGATGTCGCTCAGGTTCACCGCCAGGGCCTTCCAGCCCAATTGCGCCAAGGTGATGTAGGACAGGGAGAAATGCACCCCCTCCACCAGGGTATCCATGGTCCAGAGGAGGTTGCCTTCGACTCCCTTGAGGTTCACTGCGGCGCAGTCATCGCCGATGCCCAGGACCACCCCTGGCGGCGGCGGCCCGAACACTTCGGCCAGGGCGCCGATGAGGGCGGTCTCCCCGAGAAGGCGACCGCCCCCTCGTTTCCCGGCTCCGGTTTCCAGGTTATCGTTTCGGCTCATGGTAAGGGGTTCTCCCGGACAGGCCGCTTCCTTGATGTTGGCGGCGGCCATTCTTAACTTCACCATATCCCAAGCGACCTCGGGTGGCAAGCGGAACGCCCCCCGGGTGCGCCCGTGCAGCTAGCGAAAGCTCTTTCCGGAGAGGAGGCAGGCAATAAAACCGCTGAAGGCCAAACGGGCCTGGGGCGTGGCTTACGACCCCAGTATTTCCTGCAGATGGCGGAAGAATATGACGGGGACCGCCTGGAGCAGTTGAACGAATGTCTGGGGAAAGGCGATTATACCCTGGTGAGCGAAGCTACCCAGGGGTTTGCCGGAGACCTGGTGATTGATTTCCACATCGGACAAGATCTTAATGAGCCTTACCGGGCCCTGATCATGCTTTAAAGGCGCCCTAGTCCCGGCTGCGCAACTTTGATAGCAAATTGAGGATCTCCAGGTAGAGCCAGATAAGGGTGACCATCAGGGCGAAGGCGCCATACCATTCCATGTATTTGGGTGCCCCTTGCAGGGTCCCCTGCTCGATAAAGTCAAAGTCCAGGACCAGGTTCAAGGCGGCAATGGTGACCACGATCAGGCTGAAGACGATGCCCACCGGCCCGGCCCCGTAGATCAGGGGCATGCGTACCCCGAACAGGCCCAGGATGAAACTGATCAGGTAAAATAGCATGATGCCGCCGGTGGCCGCCACTATGCCTTTCTTAAAACTCTCGCTGGCCCGGATCATTCCCGACTTGTAAGCCAACAGCAGCGCCAGGCAGGTCCCGAAGGTGAGGCCCACCGCCTGGACGACGATCCCGGGGTACCGGGCATCGGCGATGGCGGAGATGCCGCCAATGAACAGGCCCTCCAGCAGGGCATAGAGGGGAGCGGTCACCCCGGCCCAGGCCGGCTTGAAAACGGTTACCAGGGCCACGATGAAGCCGGCGATGGCCCCCAGCGTCACCAGGGGCAGCACCGCCTGCTGGTTCCCGACCCGGGAAAAGCTGGTCCAGATCCAGGTGGCGGTGATGCAGACGCACAGCAGCAACAGCATAGCCTTGTTGGTGGTTCCCTGGATGGACATCCTTTCCTCGGTCCGGGCAACACTGCCCAACCGGGAGAAGGTGAGGTCACCGAGCGCGGGGTTGCCCGTCCTCATGGCGAGATCCTCCCAAGCGGCTGTTGGAGATTTTTACCGGAGTGTACCATCAACCGGAGCGAGGCCCAAGGAAAATAGCCGCGGGGCGCCTCCGGCCGGTTCAGCCCAGTGGTCTGGGTTCGCCGATATTGCCGTGGGTGTCGTAGTTGGCGATGTCCGTCTGCTTGACGAAATAGGTCTGGCAGGCGGAATCCAATTCTTCGGCGCTGAGCCGGGGTTCCTCCCCCAGGAAGCGGGCCCGATCCACCAGGTTTTCCACCAGATCCCGGGGATTACAGGCGGATAGGGGGCGGGCGGTGGCAAAGTAGTAGCGATTCATTATCTCCCGGACGATTTCCTCATCGAATTCCATATTCCAGTCCTGACAAACCCGGCGAAAGATGGAGAGGTACTGGTTCGGGGTGACGTAGCCGATGAAGATCTTGTGCCGGATGCGCCGTAAAAAGGCTTCGTCCGCCAGGCTGAGGGGGTTCAGATTGGTCGAAAAGATGATGAGCTGGTCGAAGGGCACCCCGAACTGTTGCCCGGTATGGAGGCAGCAGAAGTCCTGGCGGGTTTCCAGGGGATACATCCAGCGGTTGAGGAGTTGCCGGGGGGACATCTTCTGGCGGCCGAAATCGTCGATGATAAAGACGCCGTTATTGGCCCGCAACTGGTGGGGCGCTTCATAGTATTTCAGAAGCGGGTTGAACCTGAGCTCCAGGGAATCTCCGGTCATCTCGCCGCCGACGATAACCACCGGCCGCCGGCACAGCACCCAGCGGGGGTCATGCCTGGGCCCCTCGCCATTGGTGGGCACCGGCTGATGGTTGACTTCATCGTACAGCCGGATGATCTGGCCGTAGACGTACACGGCGTAGGGGATGTAGACCGCGTCCTCGAAGGCGTTCCCGATGGCGTTGGAGATCACCGTCTTGCCGTTTCCCGAAGGCCCGAAGAGGAATATGCAGCGGCCGCTGTTCACCGCGGGGCCAATCTTGTGCAGGAAGCCGGGGTCCACCTCCAACTCGGAAAAGACCTCCTGGAGACGGGACAATTCCACTTTCACCTGGTGGATGGTCTGGCGCTCCACCCAGTCCCAGTAGTCCTCCAGGGGCACCGGGGCCGGGCCCACATAGCGGTTGGCTTCCAGGGCCTGCTCGGCAGAGGTTCTGCCCTGTTCGGTCAGGGCGTAATACATCTCCATGGACATCCGGTTACGGCTGCCCATCGCGTCCCGAGGCCTGGCAAACAGGAGATTTTGAGCCTTGAGGAAAGCGATCAGGGGCTCCAGCAGTTTGGGGGAGATCCTGAGATCCAGGGTCATCTCCCGGATGGAGAAGGTTTCCCGGTAGTAGGCCTGCTTGAGCAAAAGTTGGATCAACAGGGTTTGGCTAAGGCCGGTGTCTTCCAGGGTCTCGGGGATGGGTGGGTCAGGATAAAGGAAACGCTTCAGGACCTCCGGCTCCACCAGGTCCAGGTCCAGGAGATGTTTGGCTAGAAAGGTCCGGTTTCTCTTTTGCCGATAGAGGGCTGGGGCCAGTTGTTCCGGAGTAAGCACTCCGGCCTTGAGAAGGTGTTGCGCCAGGTTCATAGTATCTCCAAACTAGCGGGCCAGGTTCCGGTCCGCCGGGGACCCGGGAGCGGCACCCGGTCACTGGCCCTGGCGCCGGGGCTGCGGTTGCCGCAGATTAACTCCCTGCGGATGAGTTGCTGATCAGCATGAGCCGCTCGCAGCCATCGCAGGGCGATGGAGAGAGCCGCCCATCTCAGCGTAGACAAGAAAAGTTTGCGTGGCCAAGGGTCAAGCCGTTGCCTCCTCGGCTGGCGCCTCCACCTGGGCCTGACTGGTGGAGGGGGGCAGCATGGACTCCTTGATGATTTTTACGGCGAGATGGGCCAAGGCATCGGCAGCCTTGCTCTTCTTCTGCCCCCAGGGAAAGAGCTTCATGCTATTGACCGCGGCTTCCATGACCGGGTCGTAGGGCACATGGCCCATGAGTTCCGGATGCAGGTTTAAGAAGTCGATACACACCGAACGGATGATCTCCGGGGTTTTCAAGTCGGTATTGGACTTCACCATGTTGATCAGCAGAAAGATATGGTAGTCGGCGAGCAAGCGGCAGAGGCGGTCATATTGGCCGGGGGCCTTTTCCTTGACCTGGGCCAATAGTTCGCTAACCGTGCCGGTGCCGCCCACCTCCTCACCTTCCTCACCTCCCTGGTAAAGGATGTTAATAATCTCTTCGTCTTTGGAGAATTCCCGGGAGATCTTGCGGTACAGGGCACTTTTGATAAACCCGTAGGCGTTTTGGAGGGAGGTGGTCTGGGGACTGAAGAGGATGATCCTTCCCGGAGAACAATTAAAGAAATCGAGCAGATTGAAGGCGGTGCCGGCTCCCAGATCCAGGAGGATATACTGGGCCGGCAGGGCTTCGATCTGGTTTAATAATCTGATCTTTTGGGAGTAGGTGGGATTGGCCGCGCCCAGAAGGTCGTCGGGCCCGCAAATCAGGCCGATGTCCTCCACCTGGGTTTGGATGATGGTATCTTCCAGCCGCTTCACCTTTTTCAACAGGAAATGCTCCAGGGTGACGTGGGGATAGCGCACCCCCATAAGGGTGTGCAGGTTGGCGCCGCCCAGATCTCCGTCGACGAGGATCACCTTTTTCCCCAGGCGGGCCAGGCTGATCCCCAGGCCCAGGCAGATCAGGCTTTTGCCGATGCCCCCCTTGCCGCCCCCGATGCTCCAGAGCTTGATTTTACTATCAGACAATATCTCCCCCTTGGGAATGTCCTTCGCTTAACTGGAACCCTTTACATCTCTCCAGAGAAGCAGGATCTGGCCCAAAACCCCCAGGGTACCCATTATCCAGAACATCCAGGCAATTAGTGGATGGGGCCCGGCCCCTCCGCTATGCATTATTAAGCCGCAAAAAAGCAAGGTCACCCAGACAAAACCTAACAGGGTAGGAAGCGCCGCCCGTGGGGCGGAAGGTTGTCGGGTCTGGTCCCAACGCTCCCACAATCCTTGGATATCACGGGGGCGGTTGGGGATGTGCTCGTTGAGCAGTTTCTGGGCCGCCGCGGTAGGTTGGTCCAGGACCAGGTCCAGGCTTAACAACCCTTTGTCCCGGCCTCGGGCGAAGTGGCGGACCCGAATTACCTTCCCCGGGAAGTTGACAGGTTCCCCCTTCCCGGTGGCCGGCACGCGCAGACGGCCGCCCTGCCCCTTGAGATCCTCCCATTCCATTAAGGCCAGCGGGTTGATCACTTCCAGGCTGGCCACCCCAGCCGACAGGTTCCGGATCACCGCGGGAAATTGCCGCGTCGCTTTCCCGGGGCGGCCGATTTGTAAAATCACCTCCGAGGGATTCCGGGATGATCTTCTGGTTTTGGCGAGGTTATGCTGGTCATCGACCGACATAAGCTGACTCCTTCCAGACCGCGGCTACCGGGTCAATTGGCGGCGGCGCTGTCCGGAGCCGCCAGCTGATGGCAAAGAGGTCCCCGGACCTCCACTACTGGGCCTTGACGGATTGATTCAGGAAACTCCTGGACATTTGGCCAGCTTTCTCTAATTTATCCAGAAACGACAATCCGGCAAAGTCGGGGTTGATACTCACGCAGTTTTTAAGGCAAAAGAACACCATTTGCACCTTATCCTGGTATTCGGCCAGGTCCGGGTTCTTGCTGAGGAAGTCCTGGATCGTGGACTTCACCTCTTGGAGCTTCATGGTTTTTTGGCGCTGCGGGGCCATTGACGCAGCCCAGAGGAATTCCAGGGGACCGCGGTCAGGCGCTGGGGAGAAACCCCTAGCCTCAGGGCTGCCAGTGGCAGGAGAGGCGAAGCATTGCTCTATTTCCGCCGCCGCCCGATCCAGTTCAAGGGTCTTGGCTTGCAGCCCTGAGAGGATCGTTTCCTGGCGGAAGCCCTCGGCGATCACTTGCTCTCCCAGGGCACCCAGTAGCTGAAAAAACTCCTCGGAAACCGACTTTTCAAACATAGGGCGGGAAGGTTCGGGATCCCTCGCACCGAGCAGTTGCAGGGTCAGATCCTCCCCCCCTCCGGCCAGGCTGTGGAACCCAGCCGGCGCCAAGGCGTGGGGCTCCGGCGCGGGCCAGCCCTCTCCCGGAGAGGCGAGCCCCGCGGCCCAGGCGCCCGCTTCCGTCCCAAATCCTGGCGCCAGGAGCTGGTCGCCGGCCAGCAGACTTTGCAGATATTGCCACCTTTTCCCATTAATGCGGGCGTCCCCGTGGGGGGCGTGCCACAACAGCCCCAGCAATAGCTGCCGGTCTCTCAGGCCCACCGCCAGGTAAGCCATGAGGATATCCCGATAATATTTGCCCATGGCGGCGGGCGGCGCCAGCAAGGCCTTGAGCACCACTTCATGGGAGACGATGGCCCGGTAGACTTCCTCCCAACTGAGCAATTCCTGCGATTCGGGCTCGGTTTTGCCCTGCTGTTCCCGGAGGAATTGCCAGACCGCCGCTTTCGGCGGCTGGGGCGGGCTCTCCCAGGGGGGCTTAACCCAGCGCCATGGTTCCCAGGCCTCCGGCTCGATGGAGGGAGGCGCCAGAACCAGGCCCTCCTCCCCATAAATCGAGACCTCCCGGGCCGAGAAAAAGGAGGCGGGCGGCTGCTTCTCCGGGGGCAGGGCGTAATAATGCTGCTCCCGGCGATTCCCCAGTTCCGCCACGCACTGGGCCCGCCAATCCCCCAGCAGGTCCAGAGAAAGAGTCCCTTCTCCCTTATTGACCTCCAGGACCAACAGGCGGGAAGGCCGGCCGGTGCGAACCGCCAGGTTAACCTGGACCCCATCCAGCCCCAAATCCGCCAGTTGTTGCCACCAGAGCTCCTTTGGCTGGTTCAGGTCCAACTCCAAATCGGCTCCGTCCCGGACGCTGATGACCGCCTGGGTCCAACCCAGAGCCCGGTAGCGGCTCATATGGTCCCACAACTGGCCGTGGTGATCCAGGTTCTCTTTGCGATCCAGGATGTAGCCAATCTCATCCTGCCCAAGCCTGATGGTAAACTCTTTGGCAACCAAGTTTTGACCCTCTAACCCATGGAGGTCATTGAGAACCAGACCCAAAGCCGCAGATTCGGCAACCCGACGCCAGGACTCTTCCCGGATAACCACGTTATTGATATTGTTAGGGACAAGGGCACGCCGGGCAATCGGGGTATCCCTGATTCCGGGGTTCGATTTCCCTCATTTTTCTGGTTGCCCCTTGGAGGAAAGTGCCCCCGGGTCCGGGAACCAGGGGCGACGCGCCTCGCGCCCGCCTGATTAAGGTTCAGTTTAAGGGGTCAGGGGGAACCCCTTGAACATACGCAATAAATTGAATTTACTATGAAAATGGATGTTGACATAATTGAGAGAATGGGGGTATTTTAGGGGCTGAAAATAATAAATTGACACTAAATTGACAGTAAATTTTGCCAGGTTGGTTTTTCTAGAAGCCAGACCTGGTGGCCTGGGTACGGGGTAAGGAATCACTACACCAGGAGCAGGCCCAAGGCAGATAATCACCTGGGGCTGCGGCCCCGTTTGCGGAGTGAGGAGAAACCGTGCGACTTCATATGGCAGCCCCCAAGATTATCCTGGCTATAGCCCTGGCAGCCTGGTTGCCTTCCCTGGCGTTCGCCATGACCCCCAGCCAGGTCTATGAGAGCGTCAAAGACTCGGTAGTGGTGGTGAAGGTCTACGACCGGCAGGGCAAGCAGACGGGGTTGGCCAGCGGGGTCATGCTGCCGTCCGGCGACATCGTCACCAACTACCATGTAGTCAAGGCGGGGGTGCGGTTCACCGTGGGCCGGGGTAAGCAAACCACACCGGCCACCTTGAAAGGGGGCGACCCGAAAATGGACCTTGGCTTGCTCACGGCTCCCGGCTTGGAGGCTAAACCGGCCCGCCTGGGCAAGGCGGGCGAGCTCAAGGTGGGCGAGCCGGTCTATGCCGTGGGTGCGCCCGAGGGCTTGGAACTGTCCCTGTCCGAAGGGATTGTGTCCCAACTGCGGGGAGGCCCCCCGCCCCTCATCCAAACCACGGTGGCTATCTCCCCGGGCTCCAGCGGCGGCGGTTTGTTTAATGCGGCAGGGGAACTGGTGGGCATTACTACCTTCTACCTGAAGGAAGGCCAAAACCTGAACTTCGCCCTGCCGGTGGAGTGGATCGCCGAGGTGGCTAAGGAAAAAATTCAGGAACGCCCCACGGTTGAAGCGCCTGGCGCTCCTGCGCCTGAAGTGGGGTCTCAAGAGAACTGGAAGGGGCGGGCGCGGGCGTTGGAAAAAGCGCAGGACTGGCAGGGTCTGCTGGCCTGGTGCCGCCGCTGGATCCAGGCCGAACCGGGCAACGAGGTTGCCTGGTTCTACCTCGGCTTTGCATACGAAAAAATGGGTCGTCACCAGGAGGCCATCGCAGCCTACCGGCAGGCCCTGAGTCTTAATCCGGATTTCCTCGACGCCTGGGCCAACCTCGGCCATGCCTACCTAAACCTGGACCGTTACCCCGAGGCCCTCGCAGCTTGCCGGGAAGCGGTGCGCCTCAAGCCTGATGATGCCGAGGGCTGGAACAACCTCGGCATTTCCTACGCAATAATGGGCCGTAACCGCGAGGCCATCGAAGCTTTCCGGGAGGCACTGCGCCTCAAGCCTGATCATGCCAACGCCTGGTGCGGCCTCGGCCTTGCCTACGCCCAATCAGGCAACCGCAGCGCCGCCCTGGAAGCGGTCAAGGAGTTGCGGCGGTATGACCCGCAGCAAGCGGAAAAACTTTTCAACCTTATCATGAAGCCGTGAGGCAAGCGGCAAAACCCCGGGGTTGACCCCTGGCCACGTGGGGGGGAGATTACCGAGGAGGGCGGCGAACCTGGCGGGAGACTTGATTAACCAGGCAATAAACGGCCAACCCCCCCCAGGTGGCGAATCTGAAGAAAAAATAGCGCTGCATCACAATTTCCGGGGATAGGAAACGCACCCGACAAGGAAGTAATCCTGGCCGCCTTCCACGGATTCACCATATGACCGCGGCAGGAGGCGGAAATAAATGTTTGACCGGCTGACAGTTAATAACCGAGATTATGCAGCAGCCTTGGCCACCACGGGCAAAAAATGGTTTTGGGGACCCCTTTGCCAGGGGAAAACCTCACAAAGCTTCTGTTCTTGACGCCGAATCTCCACCTTGACGGTACGGTAGCAT
>Ga0208937_1000362_pt1 | contig 38101 bp, 34 predicted proteins | sample June2015DPH_11_5_FD_184705 | JGI IMG/M metagenome (GOLD analysis project Ga0208937, IMG submission 184705) | Peatland microbial communities from SPRUCE experiment site at the Marcell Experimental Forest, Minnesota, USA - June2015DPH_11_40... | ecosystem: Environmental > Terrestrial > Soil >...
TCTGGAACTCACCCGTTTGACCCAAATCATGCTCCTGGAACGCCTTGACCTGTGGGCCATTCTTGGTCTTCGACCACCAGATATCCGACAACCTTTGCTATTCAATTAGCGTGCCGGACAGCAGTGTTGTCGGATATATTCTTAGCTCTTTCTTCAATGTATTTTGAGAAGAACACCCGGACGCCGTTCCAAACCAGCCAATACAAGACCATTATGATCAAGGCTGGAACTAAACCCAACGAACTTAATTGATAATCCGATGCCATGTTTTATTACCTAAAAAAGCTGAAAGCTGACCACTGAGAGCTGAGAGCTATTACCTTCATTCTTCCGGCTCTGGCCGCTTTTTTCCCTCCCTGGCACGGGTCTTGGGGCCTCCCCTGTCTTTGCCGCCCAGCAGCTTCTCCTGGTCGGGGTGCGGCCCCAGCCACTGCACCTGGCCGGTGTCCAGCTCATAGAAGGCCCCCACCAGTTTGGTCTTGCCGGACTTCACCCCGGCCTTGATCAGGGGGCTCTTTTGCAGAATGTCTTCCATGGCCTGCCAGACGTTGTCCTTGATGGCCGCCTCCAACAGGGCTTCCCCGGCGGCCCCGGGATTCTCCTCCCTGGCCCTGGCCACCGCCGCCCTAATGGGAGCCACCAGGGCTGGGATGCTGCCCGGGAGTTTGGCGTTTTCCAGCACCGCGGTCACCGCCCCGCACTGGCTATGACCCAGGACCACCACCAGCGGGGTGTTGAGATGGTCCACAGCGTATTCCAGGGAGCCGATTTCATCGGTGGCGGCTGCATTACCGGCCACCCGCACCACGAAGAGATCGCCGAGCCCCTGGTCGAAGATCAGCTCCACCGGCACCCGGGAATCGGAGCAGGAGAGCACCGCGGCCAGGGGGTGTTGGCCTTGCCCTGCGGTCAAGGCCCGGCGCTCCCGGCCCTGATGGGGGTATTGGGGCTTTCCCTCCAGATAGCGAGCATTCCCGTCCTGGAGGATTTTTAGGGCCTCATCGGCGGAGATCGCCGGCCCGGGTCCGGAGTCCAGGGCCCAAACTTCCTCCGGCAACACCAGGCGGCGTCCGACCCCGGCCGCCAGGCCCAAGGCCGCCATATACTTGAGAAAATCGCGGCGGTGCATCTTAACCTCCGGCTTGCTTTTAGATATTTGCTAGGGAGTGTTTCATTATTAGCTGGACATAATATCAGGCCCGGAACGCTGGACTTGGCTCGAGTTAAGTCCCCCTTTGAAAAAGGGGGATTTAGGGTGATTTCAAGAAATTATACTAAATCACCCCTACCCCCCTTTTACCAAGGGGGGTTAATAATCAGTCATTTTCAACGGATAGTCAACTGTGAACCATACCACTAGCTTGGGGCTGCCGGACGCGGTCGCTAACCCGCTCCCGGCGCTCATCATCTGCCGCAGGCCGGGGCCGGGGCCCCGGTCTCGGATTTTTTGCCGGTCTCCTCTTCCCCCTTCATCAGCACCCGGGCCAGTTCCATCATGTCGCGCAGTTTCTGATCCACCCGGCCATTGAGGGTGTCGGCCTCGAAAGAGCCGTCGGGCTGACGCTGGCCCGCGGCCAGGCCGGTTAACAGCTCCATGGCCTCGTCCACGTGACCCACGGCCCAGACGTGGAACTGCCCCGCCGCCACCGCCTCAACCACCTCTGTTTTCAACATCAGGTCCTGGACGTTGGCCTTGGGGATGATGACCCCCTGAGCCCCATCCAGACCCCGGGCCTTGCAAACCTTATAAAACCCTTCGATCTTCCAGTTGACCCCGCCGATGGGCTGGGCCTCGCCCCGCTGGCTCACCGAACCGGTCATGGCGATATTCTGGGCCAGGGGCACGTCCGCCAGGGAGGAGAGCAGGGTGGCCAGCTCCGCCATGGAGGCGGAATCGCCCTCCACCATGCCATAACTCTGCTCGAAGGCGAGGCTGGCGCTCAGGGTCAGGGGCTTATCCTGGGCGAAACGGCTCTTCAGGAAGCCCGCCAGGATCAGCACCCCCTTGTTATGGATGTTTCCGGAGAGTTGGGACTCCCGGTCGATGGCCACCACCCCTTCCCGGCCCAGGGCGATGGTGCCGGTGATGCGGCTGGGCCGCCCAAAGGCGTGGTCCCCCAGGGCATAGACCGAGAGGCCGTTTATCTGGCCCACCACCTGGCCCGAGGTCTCAATGAAGAGCATGCCTTCGTCGATTAATTCCTGCAGCTTCTCTTCCGGCAGGTCAGCCCGGTAGGTCTTCTCCTGGATGGCCTTTTCCACGTCGGTGCCCAAGACCTCCTGGTGGGTATTGTTCCGGGCCCAGTAGTTGGCCTCTTTCAAGGTGTCCAAGACCTCCATGAGCTGCAGGGTGAGCTTGCTCCGGTGACCGGCCAACTCGCCGGCATACTCGATAAGGCGGGCCATGCCTGTCTTGTGCAAGGGCAGGAGTTCCTTTTCCTTGCAATACCCGGCCACCAGGGCGCAGAACTTCTTAAGATGGTCCTTGGTCTTGTGCATTCGCCAGTCGAACTGTGCCTTGATTTTGAAGAACTTTTGAAAGTCTTCATCGTAGGTATAGAGAATCTGGTAGATATATGGGTCGCCGATGAGGATGATCTTGATGTTCAGGGGAATGGGCTGGGGCTGCAGGGCGCGGGTAGTGATCAGGCCGAACATTTCCAGCGGGTCCTCAATGCCGATTTTCTCGTTTTTCAGACAGCGTTTCAAGGCCTCGTAGGAAATGGACCAGCGCAGCAGGTCCAGGGCCTTCAGGACCAGGTAGCCGCCGTTGGCCCGGTGCAGCGAGCCGTTGCGGATCAGGGTGAAGTCCGTCACCAGGGCGCCGAATTGGGCCCGGCGTTCCATGGCGCCGAAGAGGTTGGGATAAGTGGGATTGTTTTCAAAGACCACCGGGGCGCCCGTGGTTTCGCTGTGGTCCACGAAGACGTTCACCTGGTACTGGGTAAAGCTGGGCTCCGGCATGGGGAAGGGAAAGGGGCCCTGGGTCCCCGGCCGCCGCTTCAGTTCTTCAATGTTCTTCAGGACATCTTCCTGGACATCGTTGAGATAAACCAGGACCTGGGGGAGATCCTTATACTTCTCCCGCAGCTCCTCCATGAGGTGTCCCACCACATAGAGGGCCACGTCCTGGTCCAGCTTCTTCTCCTTCTCCTGGTATTCCTTCTCCATCTTACGGATCTTGCGGATAGCGTCGTTCATCACTGCATGGAGCAGGGTCGATTTCTGCCGCAGCTTTTCCCGATCTTCGTCATTCAGGGCCTTGAGCTCTTCTTCACCCAAGGGCTTGCCCTCTTTGCCCGGGAAGATCATCAGCCCGGTGGGCGAGATGTTGAGGATGAAGTCCTCCTCTCCTGCCTTGGAGTCCAATTCCTGGAGAATGGCGTTGCGTTCCTGGGTGATGGTGTGCATCAGGGTTTCCCGGCGGCTGGAGTAATCCTCGCTTTCGAACACTTCGGGGACCTGCACCCGCAGGGTGGAGATGAGTTCCTCCATGTCGGCCTTGAGGACCCGGCCCAGGCCCTTAGGCAGATTGAGGCTCTGGGGCTTCTCTGGGTCGCGGAAATTATAGATGTAGATATAATCGCAGGGAGAAGGGTCCTTGGCCGCCAGCTCCGCCAGGTAGCCCATGATGGTCTCGGTTTTTCCGGCACGGGGCGGCCCGGCCACAAAGATGTTGTATTCGAGGTCCTTGACTCCCAGGCCGAACTCCAGGGCGTGCACCGCCCGGTCCTGGGCCACCACTCTTTCCTTCAAGGGAGTGAGCTCCAGGGTGGTTTCGAAACCCAGGCTGTCGGGGTTACAAACGGCTCGCAGATTTTCCGGCTTCAGTTCCCAGCGCTTAGCTTTTGCTGCCATGAGTCCTCCTTAAATTTAGCTCTGTTCAGGAATTTCTTTAAGGGGCCGCCGGGGACCAGGGCGGCGGCTTAGCCGGTCAATTCTTCCAAGCGGGTCAACGGGCACACCTGGGGGTCGTGAAAACCGGGGCCTTCCAGCTGGATGGTGTTGTGCTCCAGGCCGAAGCGGCGTCGCAGGATCTCTTCCAGTTCCCAGGTGAGGCAGTCCCGGTCCGGGGGGTGGTCCACCGTTACATGGACGCTGGCGGCAAAAATCCCCGAGGCAATGGTCCAGACGTGCAGATCGTGGACCAGCTTCACCTCCGGGTGCCCCTCCAGGGCCTTTTGTACTTGAGCCAGATCGATGTGCCTGGGGGTGGCTTCCATCAGAATCTCGGTGGCCTCCCAGACCAACTGCCAACTGCTGACCACGATCATCACCCCCACCACCATCCCGGCCAGGGGGTCAAACCACTGCCAGCCTCGCCAGAGGATGGCCAGGCCCGCCAGCACCGCGGCAAAGGAGGCGAAGGAATCGGACAGCAGATGGATAAAGGCGGACCTCAGGTTGAGGCCGTGCTCCCGGGCGGGCCTGAGGACGTACATCCCCAGAAGGTTCACCAACAGGCCCAGGCTGGCGATGATCAACAGGGGTTTGCCGCTGATCTCCCGGGGCTGGAAAAGCCGGCCCAGGGCTGCATAGAAGATATAGCCGGCCATGGCCCACAGGACCAGGCCGTTGATCAGGGCCACCAAAATCTCCAGGCGGCGGTAACCGAAGGTCTTTTGGGCCGTGGGCCGCCGCCCTGCCCAGCTCAGGGCCAAGAGGCTGAGCCCCAGGGCCGCCACGTCGCTTAACATATGGCCGGCGTCCGCCAGCAGGGCCAGGCTGTTGCTCAGAATCCCAGCCACCAGCTCCACCACGAAAAAGGCCGCCTGGCTCCAGAAGGCCAGGCCCAGGCGGGCCTGGCTGCTGTGGAACCGCTGGCGGTGGGCGGGGCGCTGGCCGGTATTCATCCTTTATCCATGCGAATTTCCAGAATTTGGTAGAACTTCAGGCCGGAGGGGGTGTGCACCTCCACCCTCTCTCCCAGGCGCCGCCCCAGCAAGGCCCGGCCCAGGGGCGACGAAGTGGAGAGATGCCCCAGGGCGGCGTTGGCCTCTATGGTGGACACCAATTTAAATTCCCGTTCCCGGCCGCTGCTCAGGTTGCGAACCCAGACCAGAGAATTGAATCTCACCCGATTGGGGGGCAGGTTGCTCCCCACCAGGACCTCGGCGTTGGCCAGGGTCTGCTGTAACTGCTGGATCCGCCGGTCCAGGCGCTGCCGCTGGACCAGGGCGGAGAGGAAATCGGGGTTCTTCTCCCCCCCCTCCTGGGCGGCCTCCAGGAGTTCCTGGACTAACTGCGGCCGTTCCACCCGGCTCAGGAGGTCCAACTCCCGCACCAGCTTCTCATAGCCCGACCGGGTCAACAGGATCTTTTCCATAACTTCGGAATCTTTAAATTTCTGCTAAAGCCCCAACAATGGAACCCGCCACTATTTTTATCTAAAAAGTTAGGGAGGGTCAACCACAGAGACCATGCCGGCGTATGGCTTTTCTCGGCTTCCGGGCTTGACAGCCGACCGGGAAGGTGGCAGAGATTAATGATCTAAGGAAGTTTAGGGGGCGCACCGCGCCCCCGAAAGGATGAAAGCCCTCCGGTCTCGGCCCATGTTTTACCCGTCTGCAGTTGGGTGCTCAGCAGGCCGCCTACCCTTTCGATGGCGCCAAGATGAGGTTTGACCGAGCGAGCCAGCCGGCTCTGAGGCACAACTAGGACGACAATATCAAAATATGCTGTTCAGCTAATAAAAATTGGAAAATGACGGTAATCTTGATAAGGCCTCGGGCCTTCGGCTACCAATTGATCATCCCTTGGCCGCCGGGACCCCCCCCACCAGAGCGCATTCCTCCCGGGCCCCTGCCTCCGGCCCCTCGCCCGCCACGATCCTCCTCCTGCCAAAGCGGCACACCCTGCTCATCCCGCACTTTCAAGGTCTGCCCATCTTTTTTGACTTGGGCCGCGAGAAGCAGGGGCTGGTCGTCTCTGGTAACTTGAGAACCGGTCACTTCCAGGGAGTCCCCTTGTTTTAAATCAAAGCCTTGCTTCCTGACATACCAGGGTGGTCCCAGGTGAATGGTAATATTGCCCTTATCGGTCTTTAGGAGCAATCCCTGGACTTGCATGCCTGGTATGACCTTCCATCCTGTCATTCCATAACTTCCCAGGCTCTCCACCTGCCCCTTCACCGTCGTCACTGTCTGGGGATTGTATTCCTGGCGACCATGCGCCCCTGAGTCACCGTCTCGTCCGCCACCCCGACCAAAACCACCCCGTTGCGCCGCTGCCGGACCAACAAGTTCCAGCAGTATGGCAAGGATAATCAAAGATGAGGACCACAACCATCTATTCGTCAAGCGAATTTCTTGCATACGCCATTTCTCCAAACTGTTAAGTTGGGCTTGGTTGCAAGAGCTTAAGCCGAGATTATGCGGCAGCCCTGGCTGAGGTTGTCCTAAACTAAATCGGTCCTTGGAACCACTTTCCCTGAGTTTAACTCCTAAGACGAGCCTCTTCCTGCCTGTAACCCCTCTCACAAGAGGCATGATAGTCTAGTATTGTGTCCCACGGAAACGTTGCCTAAATGCTTTGCCTTTTTCCCTCCCCCTTGAGGGGGCGACACCGGGTGGGGGTGGTAATTTATCTTTCATTTACCACATGTTGCCACCCTCCCCCCAACCCCCTCCCCTCAAGGGAGGGGGGGTTATCTCAAATCTTTTGTTAAGGTAATTGTGGGACATCACACTAGCAAGTTGTTGAAAAACTCCCATAATTGAGAATGTGTCATTCTGAGCGAAGCGAAGAATCTAGTCATATTAATAAGTTCTAGATCCTTCACTTCGTTCAGGATGACATAAAACCCGTTTTTCAACAACCTGCTAGAAGATGGTATTCCTTTTAATTCGGCAGGGATTTCAACCAACGCACCACGTCGGCCTTAGCTGCGGCCGGGGTGCCCAGGTGATCGGCGGAAACCACCACAAATTGGCTTAAGGGGTTGGCCGGTGCCTTGTTGAAGATATAATCTTTGGCCTGAGGATAAAGCATATCCTTATCCCCGATCACTACCAGCAAGGGGATCTTGGAATCCAGCCGGGTGGCGTTGCGCCCCATGGCGCCCAGCCCGTCGGGATCGAAATAGCTGAGGTAGATTTGGGCTTGCGTGTTAACAGTAAAATGCTTCCCCTGGTTCATGTCAGGGAACTCTGCGTTTTGGGTTCCGCGGCCGGACTGCACCATCTCCCGGGCTTTGGCGACGCCTCCCTTAAATATTTCCTGAAATCGGGGCAAATCCGGATAATGGCCCGGGGCGAGCATGATGACCCCGGCAACCCCGCCCCGGTTAGCGGCATAAGCCAGGGCGGCATTGGCTCCCATGCTATGTCCCGCCACTACGATTTTAGTGGCTCCTTTCTGTTTGAGTTGGTTGATGGCGGCGGCGATCTCATTCAAGGCCGTCTCAAAGCTGGCGTCGAGATAGCGGTTAGAGGACCAGGGCATCGTCGGGGTGGAGACGAGAAACCCCTGGGCCTCCAATTCGGACGACAGATCCCACAATTTTGCGGGGTTGCCCGTCTTGCCATGCAGCAGCACCACCCCCACACGCGGGGCCTCTGCCCGGGATACCGCGGGAATAACCAGAACCACGGCCAGTATTAAGGGAAGAAGAAGCTTAAAAATTATTTTCCGGGTCATACTTTCCCATCCTTTATCAGTGGCGCCCAGGGGGGCATATGATCTCCCTTTTCATAATACATGCATTGGAAGGCTCGCGTGTTATCAGCCTACTTCTCGAAGATTAGCTCATCTTCGAGTTTGATGCAATCCTTAACGCTTTGGGCTGCCGGGCAACGGGCAATATAGTTTGCAAAGGCCTCCTTCGCATCGGCCACCTTCTCATCTGGACACTTGAGATGCATTTTTACCCGGATCGTCGTGATCTTGAGGACATTGTTTACGTTCTCGATGTCCCCTTCCACCTCAGCCCAGTAGAGATGCTCTGGCGTTGGGATCTTCTTTCCGGCCATCAGCGTGGCCAGTGTTCCCATCATTCACCCTGCCGTCGCGGCAACGATATGATCAAGGGTCGCCGCATGCTCCTTGTCGGGCTCCACCTTGTAGAACCTCTTGATCCCCCCGTGAACACCATAATAAATCGGCTCTGAAAAGCCCTCAATCATGGCTCTGCGGGTAGGTCCCGTTTCCCGCACAATCTTGATCCGTGACGTATGGACTACTTCTCCCATAGGCGCCTTCCTTTTTAACTTTATTTATTTACCAATACACGATTACTCGATGACTTTCAATAAAAGCTATCGCTCGTCCACTGTTTATCTCCCCGCCAGCCCGCACTTTAATTTTGCCAGTACCCGTCGCCGCAATCCCCGGTGACGATTCTCTCCATCAGGGCTTCCCCCTTAATCCGAAGCCGTTAGCACCGCATAGGCGCGAAAGGGTGAGGCCGACCTTCCTTCTTTTTCGCAGGCACAGTTGCAAAATCTCCCTCCAGATCTTAAATTAAACCTGGAATCAGTGATTTTTTCGCCGGGAAACGTAAGCCATCACGAGAAAATTTGCGGGACCCGGCGGCTTGCGCTCTACTCGGGTCGGTATAAACGCAAGGCCCGAGGCGGAACCGGGTAAGGCTCTGAGGTAAGGATAATGCGTACCTGCTATTTGCTTTCCTTATGTCTCGTTGTCACCCTGGCTGCCTGCGCGCCTTATGGGGGCTATGATGAAGGCTACTATGGGGACTACTCTCCCTACGGCTATTCCTACCCCTACTATTACTATCCTTTTCCCTATCTTTTATCTGGTTACTACTACTGTCCCTTCGGCTATTGGTACCCCTCCTATTACTATCCTTTTCCCTATTATCCCTATGGCTACCGGCACAGGAACTACGGCCACGGCGGTTGGTACGGAAGACATCGTTGACCTTGCATTTTGGCTTCCAGTGGGTCACGGCCAGCGCCCCGTCCACCCGGGTTCATATGGCCGATGAAACTAGTGTTGCGCTTAGTAAATAGTAAGGCATTAAATCAAGAAACCCAGGTTCCAAAGGTATTAAAGTCCCCCTTTTTCAAAGGGGGGTTAAAAAACCGTAGCTTGAAATGTCATAGCAATTATGAGCATCACACTAAGGGCAGATGCAGCTTAGGCTGTCGCAAAATCTTGGATTAAATCCTGGACTAAACGTGAGACTTCTACAGCCCGGGCAGGGCTTAAAACAATTTTTGGCAAAGTGAGGAAAAACATTAAAAGAAAAACGGACTTCCGCCTGATGTGGTTAGGGCTCCTTTTGGTGGTAGCGCTCATGGCGCCCAGCCTGGGGCAGGCGCAGGAGAAACGCGAGGGCAGCTACTCTGAGTTGCAGCAAAAGCTGGTAAAGGAGTTGAACCTGGCGCCTGATAAAGCCAAAGAATTTCAGGCGGTGGGTGAGAAATACGACCAGAGCCGAGTAGAAATCATCGGGAGAATTGAAAAAAATGATCGCGAGCTGGAAAAAGCCCTGGCCGCTCCTCAGCCTGATGAAGGCAAAATCAATGAACTGGTGGCCGGGGCCATCGCAGGGCAAGACCAACTCTTCGCAACTTTTAAGGCTCAGCGCCAGGAGGAGATGGCCCTTTTGACTCCCGTGCAGAGGGGAAAGTTTCTCATGGCTTTAAAAAAGGGGCACCAGGGAGAGAGAGAAAAATATGAAAAAACAGAGAAGAAATAATGGCAAAGCTGTCTCCCCCGCGGCGCGCCGGAGTGAGCTCGCCGGCTCCCATTGAGTGCCAGCCCCCGCTGCCTTCTCTATTGCCTGCCTCATAGCAAAAACCTTGCCGGACACTACTGGGGCAGGGGGGGATTAAATAAGCGCTTGATAATCCCCCTAAATCCCCGGGGGGACTTAAAATCTCCGTATCCTCACCTTTTATTGGGTGAGATCATATTTGCAGCCTAAGACAGGTTTTGAAATAGGTTCTAAATATTATTAAAAGCTGGGCCCCGCTGTTCCGGTTCGAGAATGGTAATAACTGATAATAGCTCGTTTGGAAATCATGGCGATGATCTCGTCAGGGGCATCCTCCTTCACGACCGGCAATTCGTCCACGTTTAACCGAACCATTTTATCCAGGGCCTCCTGCAATGAATCCTGCCCAAATACCCTCACCACATTGGAAGTGGCCACATCCTTGGCGACGATCAGGCATTGAACGCTCTCCTCGAACATCACTTCCCGGATGTCGTTAATGGAGAGGATTCCCGTCATCCTGCTACCTCCATCGACTACCGGGAAGTAAATTTGCCGGGAATTTGCCATAACCTGGATGAGTTGGCTGAGAGGCATATTCTCGGGAACCACCATTACCGGCTGCGGTTGCACCACTTCCTCAACGTACATCCCTTCCAACAGGCCCCGGGCGAATTCGGTCATATGGGCCGGAGAGGCCAGCCGGGTAGCGACCTGCTTTTCATACAGGCCGACCTTGCCCAGGAGCAGAAAAGAGATGGTGGACACCAGCATCAAGGGCACTAACAGAGTATAGCTGGCGCACATTTCACACGCCATGATGATAGAAGCTATCGGCACCTTGGCTACTCCGCCAAAGAAGCCGCCGATGCCCACCAGGATAAATGAATTGGGATGTACCACCCACCCCGGCGCCAGTTGATGGCCCAGAAAGCCGAAGGCCCCTCCCAACATGGCCCCCATGAATACAGAAGGGCCGAAGACTCCGCCGCTGCCTCCGGAACTGATGGTGCAGCAAGTGGCGACAATCTTCATCGACGCCAGGAGAAACATGGTCCCCCAAAAGATTTTCCCCTCCATGGCTGCTTGTATCCAGCCATAACCCCCGTCCATCACCTGCGGGACCTGGAGAGCAATAACCCCCAGCATCAGTCCCCCCAAAGCGGGTTTCAAGGCCGTGGGAATTGGAACCTTTTTAAAAATTCGGTCCCGAAAGACATCGTAAAACAGCTTCACATATACATAGCCCACCAGGGCGCAAATTACGGCAAACAAGGCATAGGGCAACAGTTCCACCGGCGCGAAATCAACCGGTCCCGGAAAAAATAAGGCGGGCCGTCCAAAATATTTGTCAAAGATGGAAGAGGCCACGATTGCAGAGACGATGCAGGGGAGAATGGCTTCAAATTCGAATTCCGTTTCACGGTAAAGGACCCCCGGAACGAAAAGCGCGGCCCCCAGGGGGGCGTGAAAGATGGCGCCGATGCCGCCGGCGGCTCCTGCCAACATCAGGATGCGCCGGTCGCGAGGCTTGAGCTTCAAGACCGTTGCCAGGAAGGACCCGAAACCGGCGCCGATTTGGGCAATGGGTCCCTCCTTGCCGGCAGAACCGCCGCTACCGATGATAAGCGCTGACGCCAGAGTTTTGATAAAGGGCACTCGCTTGCGAATATAGCCGGCGCGGCGATGGAAGGCCTCGATCATGGCATCGGTGCCATGACCCTCCGCCTCGGGAGCGATGAAAAAAACCATTACCCCGGAGACTAATCCCCCCAGCGCCGGAATCAAAAGAAACAGCCAGGAATGGGCCGAAGCCAATGCAGCCACGGTTGAGACCCCCGACCCTCTCGAAGGTTCCATGTAACTCGTTGGCAGATAGAGGAAGAAATGCAGTGCGCGCCGCAGCAGCTCTTCAAAAAGAATTGCTCCCAATCCTGACACTACCCCCACCCCGATGCTCATTAGCGGCCAACGGATACGGCCCGACCCCCCATAGCGCTCCGGGGCGATACGACTCTTGATTAATCGGAAGAATCTTCCATCCATGCCTATGTCCTAAGAAATTAAATTTTTTACAAAAAATAGAATATCGCCCCGTAATCCATAGGGCGAGGTTTCAGGGGAGTCTGAATTTGAGCCCATCCTGCCGTGGTTTGAAAAAGCAAAAAGCAAGTTGCCAACAGACAGACCAAAGAAACCCACAGGCGATTAGTTGACTTCACCGTCTCCTCCTTTATTTCCTGGCTTACGGCCGTGGTCTTGACCTCGGTCCAGGAAGCTCAAAGGAAGCTTATAATTATTCTTCCGGAGGCATCTGCTTCCCCGTGCTTAATGAAGAAGGTCGAATGACCGGCATTATATCTGCCAAGGAGATTCACGATCCAATACGTCTTTTCGGGTTCGAGAATGGTAATAACTGATAATAGCTCGTTTGGAAATCATGGCGATGATTTTGTCAGGGGCATCCTCCTTCACGACCGGCAATTCGTCCACGTTTAACCGAACCATTTTATCCAGGGCCTCCTGCAATGAATCCTGCCCAAATACCCTCACCACATTGGGAGTGGCCACATCCTTAGCGTCGACCAGGGAGTGAAGGCTCTCCTCGAACATCACTTCCCGGACGTCGTTAATGGAGAGGATTCCCGTCATCCTGCCGCCCCCATCGACTACCGGGAAGTAAATTTGCCGGGAATTTGCCATAACCTGGATGAGTTGGCTGAGAGGCATATTCTCGGGAATCACCATTACCGGCTGCGGTTGCACCACATCCTCAACGTACATCCCTTCCAACAGGCCCCGGGCAAATTCGGTCATATGGGCCGGAGAGGCCAGCCGGGTAGCGACCTGCTTTTCATACAGGCCGACCTTGCCCAGGAGCAGAAAAGAGATGGTGGACACCAGCATCAAGGGCACTAACAGAGTATAGCTGGCGCACATTTCACAGGCCATGATGATAGAAGCTATCGGCACCTTGGCTACTCCGGCAAAGAAGCCGCCAATGCCCACCAGGACAAATGAATTGGGGTGGATGACCCAGCCCGGTGCCAGTTGATGGCCCAGAAAGCCGAAGGCCCCTCCCAGCATAGCCCCCATGAATACAGAGGGGCCGAAGACTCCACCGCTACCACCGGAATTGAGAGTGCAGGAGGTGGCGACAATCTTCATTAACGCCAGTATAAACATTGTCCCCCAAAAGATTTTCCCCTCAATGGCCGCCTGGATCCAGCCATATCCGCCATCCATCACCTGCGGAACCTGTAAAGCGATAATCCCCACCATCAGTCCCCCCAAGGCTGGTTTCAAGGCCATGGGGATTGGAATCTTTTTAAAAATTCGGTCCCGAACGACATCGTAAAACACCTTCACATATACATAGCCCACCAGGGCGCAAATTATGGCAAAAATGGCATAGGGCAACAGTTCCACCGGCGCGAAATCAACCGGTCCCGGAAAAAATAAGGCGGTCCGTCCAAAATATTGGTCAAAGATGGACGAAGCCACGATTGCAGAGACGATGCAAGGGAGAATGGCTTCAAATTCGAATTCCGTTTCCCGGTAAAGGACCTCCGGAGCGAAAAGCGCGGTGCCCAAGGGGGCGTGAAAGATGGCGCCAAGCCCGCCGGCTGCTCCTGCCAACACCAGGATGCGCCGGTCGCGGGGCTTGAGCTTCAAAACGGTAGCCATTATCGACCCGAAACCGGCGCCAATTTGGGAAATGGGCCCCTCCTTGCCGGCAGAACCTCCGCTACCGATGGTGATCGCTGATGCCAAGGTTTTGATAAAGGGCACTCTCTTGCGAACATAGCCGCCCCCATGATGGAAGGCCTCGATCATGGCATCGGTACCATCACCCGCTGCCTCAGGAGCGGTGAAAAAAACCAGTACCCCGGAGACCAATCCCCCCAGCGCCGGAATCAAAAGAAACAACCAGGAACGGGCCGAAGCCAATGCAGCCACGGTTGAGACCCCCGACCCTCTCGAAGGTTCCATGTAACTCGTTGGCAGATAGAGAAAAAAATGCAGTGCCCGCCGCAGCAGTTCTTCAAAAAGAATTGCTCCCAATCCTGACACTACCCCCACCGCAACGCTCATCAGCGGCCAACGAAAATGGCCGCCCACCCCATAGCGCTCCGGGGAGATACGACTCTTGATTAATCGGAAGAATCTTCCATCCATGCATATGTCCTAAGACATTAATTTTTTTTACGAGAAATAGAATATCGCCCCGTAATCCAAGAAAGCCTCCCAAGGTCGAGGTTTTAGCATTTTTATCAAAATAATGCATTTCTTCCGAAGTTTGAATCAATTTTAGTTCTTTCAACTTCTTTTCCAATTCATGTAAGGTGAAAACTCTTGGTAGTCCTGATCCGTGAGCTTACCGGTAGCCCGCTCACCCTAGAATTTTGCCTTGGCTTGCCGGCATGATCTGAAACATGGTTTTCCTCCCGGATAAAATTATTATTCCTCAGTTCCCCGTAGCCAGGCAGGTGAACTTCGGGTCATGCATCCTGGTCTAAGCGGACCTGGGCCAGCACCGGCAAGTTTGCCATTTGCCACAGGCTTGAATTCCCCGGTCTAAGGAGGTTACCGGCCACCGAAACTGAAGTGAGATCTGCAAATAAGGTCAAGTACTGGAAACTTGGAGATCAACTGACGTACAAAGGGAGGGATCTAAAGCCTCAGGGATAAGACCATAACCGGCTCTTGAAGCAAACCCTGGTTCTGGCTTAGGCCTTTTATGCTCTTGCCGCCAATACCTGTGCACCCCATCGGGTTTGCCGCGATAAATCGCCTCCTGGCCACCTTGGCGGCGCCGGTGAGTTCCATGAAGGCAGGGGCAGGTTTAAAACCCGCTCCCACCGCATACCATTCTCATCGTTGTTATCGAAACCCAAAACTCGAAACTCGAAAACTGGGCGACCCCATCACAGGCTGGAAGCCTGTGCCACTGTCGCCCCTACCACTCGAAACTCAATAGCCTCCTTCCCCGGCCAGGTCCTCCTCTTTGGTCTTGTCTTTAAAGAGAAAATACACCCAGACCTGGTAGGCAATGACGATGGGCACAAAGGTCAAGGCCACCGCCAGCATGATCTTTAAGGTCAGGGGGCTGGAGGCGGAATTGGCGATGGTCAGGCTGTAAGCCGGATCGATACTGGAGGGCAGCAGCCTGGGGTAGAGTCCCACCACCCCGAACAGGGTAACTCCGACGATGGCGGCGCAGGAGGCGAACCAGGCCCGCCACCACGCTCCCCGGCGCATAAACAGATAGACCAGGATCAAGGCCGCCACCGCCAGGGCGGGGATCAGGAGGAGGGCCGGGTGGTCCCGGTAGTTGTCGAACAGAGTGGTGGCCCGCAGGCTGGCGAACAGGAACAGGGCCGCCACCAGTAACAGCGGCCACCACAATCTGGCCGCCATGGCCGCGGCCCGCCTCTTAAGCGGCCCCTCGGTTTTAACCGCCAGCCACAGGGAGCCGTGCACCAGGAAGAGCAGGAGGAAGAGCACGCCCCCAGCCAGGCCGTAGGGATTGATCAGGGTGAGCAGGCCCCCCTGGTAAATCCCGGCCTCATCGATGGGCAGGCCGCGGAAGATATTGGCAAAGGCCACTCCTAAGAGGAAAGCCGCCAAGAAGCTGCCGCCGCTGAGGCAAAAATCCCAGAGGGCCTTCCAGCCGGGGTGGTCCACTTCATTCCGGAAGGCGAAGGAGACGCCCCTCAGGATCAAGGCAAACAGGATGAGCATCAAGGCGGAGTAGAGGCCGCTGAACATCACCGCGTAAGTGGTGGGGAAGGCGGCGAAGGTCACCCCGCCGGCGGTGATCAGCCAGACCTCATTCCCGTCCCAAAACGGCCCGATGGCCCGGTAGACCAGCTTGCGCTCGGTGTCGTTCTTGGCCATGAAGGGCAGCAAGGCCCCCGACCCCAGGTCGAAGCCGTCCAGCATGAAATAGACGGCCCACAGGATTCCCCACAGGAAAAACCAGATAGCTCCCAGCATCTCTCAACCCTCCCCCCGGACGGCGGCGACCGTGGCCGGCTCCGGCCCCCGCCGGACCTGTTGCATGATCAGATAGAAGGCTACTCCTCCCAGCAGGCCGTAAACCGCGATGAAGGCCGCCAAAGAGATGGCCACCTGGGAGGCGGCGATGGGAGAGACCGCCGCCGCGGTCTTCATCAGCCCGTAAACGATCCAGGGCTGGCGGCCCACCTCGGTGACTATCCAGCCTGCCTGCAAGGCCACATAGGGGAGCGGCATGGCATAGAGCATCACCTTTAAATAGCCGGGGCTCGATTCCAGCTTATTACGCTTGAACCAACCCACCAGCGTGAGCAGCGCGAAGAGGAGGCCCAGGGCCACCATCAGCCGGAAGGCCACGAAGGTCACGGTCACCGGGGGCCGGTCCTCCGGCGGGAAGTCCTTGAGCCCCTTGACCGTGGCCTTGGTAGAATGGTAGGCCAGCAGGCTCAAAACCCCGGGCAGCCGCCCGAACTCCACCAGGTTGCGCTGGTTCTTCTCGTCCGGGATGAGAAACAAGGTCTCGGGAGCCTCGGCCCTGGTCTCCCAAAGGGATTCCATGGCCGCCAGCTTGGCGGGTTGGATCTTGGCCACCTCCCCCGCATGGATATGCCCCTGAACCAGCTCTCCCAGGGAGAAGACCAGGGCCAGGCTCAATGCCAGGCGGAAGGATTTGCTGAAGAAGACGGTGTGCTGTCGGCGCAGCAGATGGTAGGCGCTGACTCCCATGACGAAGAAGCCTGTCAGGATATAAGCCCCAAAAATGGTATGGAGAAATATCTGGAAGGCGAAGGGCTGGGTGACCACCGCCAGAAAATCCTGGAGTTCGGCCCGGCCATTCCTGAGGACGTAGCCCACCGGATGCTGCATCCAGGCATTGGCGATCAGGATCCACAGGGCCGAGAGGTTGGAGGCCAGGGCCACCAGCCAGATGCACAGGGCGTGGAGCCGGGGAGAGAGGCGCCTCCAGCCGAAGGCCCACACGGCCAGGAAGGTGGATTCCAGAAAGAAGGCCAGGGTGGCCTCGATGGCCAGCAGGGAGCCGAAGAGGTCCCCCACGTAACGGGAATACCGGGACCAGTTGGTGCCGAATTGGAACTCCAGGGTGATGCCGGTCACCACCCCCACCGCGAAATTGATGATAAAGATCTTCCCCCAGAACCTGGCCATCCGCCGGTACTCCTCATCTCCGGTCTTGACGTACACCGTCTCCATGATGGCGATCAGGACGGACAGTCCCAGGGTGAGCGGGACGAAGAGGAAATGAAAAATGGTGGCCGCCGCGAACTGCAGGCGGGAGAGCATCAGGACGTCCATGGCGAGCTGTCCTCCGTTTCCGCATTATCTGAAGTCTCTTTTAGGCACGGCCAAAGCCCCTGGCAAGAGGCCGCAGGATTATTACTGAATAATTATCACTGCTCGCCGTCTTGGCGCCATACAAAAATACCCGGCGCCTGCAAGGTCCTTTGAGAGAAGATTTATCCTGGCTTACCGCCAGCCTGATTATGGTTGACATACCCGGCGGCGCCGGGTATGATTCGTTATCCGAGGCACCCCTTGGGGGTTTAATAGGGAAGACGGAGAACTAGCCGTCGCGGTCCCGCCGCTGTGACCGGGGACGAACCCTGCACAAAGCCACTGTTCCACCGGAGTGGGATGGGAAGGCGCAGGCATTAGGTCGATCCGGGAGCCAGAAGACCTGCCCGGAGGTCTGGAGCTTTTTGGTAAAAGGGCCCAGACCCTGGAGACGCCCTGGACAAGCGCCTCCTTCCCTTAAGGATTAAGAAACTGGGTGCATCCTTAAGTCCATTGGACTTGAGGATTTTTTTTTTGGAGGTAGCACATCACCACCGATATCCTGGGCGACGGGCCCAGGAGCTGGAAGTCCCGCTTCCTGGCCCAGGGAATTTCCCGGGTGGAAGGGGTGCGCCGGGGCCTGGGTTACCATGATAAGATCACCCAGGTCTTCCTGGACCTTCGGCTGGAGGCCCTGAGGAGTTTGCAGGATTGAAGGATTATTCCATCGACCCACCAGATTCCCTGGACTTGATGGCGGTTAGCAGCCAGCGGCGGGCCGGCAGGCGCCGTTATGCCGCGGCCCTCCTGGTCCTGGGTCTGGGGCTGGCGATCTCCCTGGCCCTGGCCACCGGCATCGGCCGCATGGACATCGGCTGGAAGACCGTGGACGCAGTCATCCTGGGAAAACTAGGCTTCTCGGTGCCGGCCCTGGACCACACCACCGAGGTGGTCATCTGGGACATCCGCTTGTCCCGGGTGGTGCTGGCCGGGTTGGTGGGCGCCTCTCTGGCCGCCGCCGGGGTGGTATTCCAGGGGTTGCTGTTGAACCCCCTGGCCGACCCTTTCACCCTGGGGGTATCCACCGGCGCCGCCTTCGGGGTGGCCCTGCTGGTGATGCTGGGGGTGGGCGGCTCTTATCTGGGTCTGAGCCCCCTGCCCCTGGGGGCCCTGGTGGGGGCTCTGGCCACCATGGCGGCGGTCGTCGTCCTGTCCCGGGAATCGGGGCGCATCCGCAAGGAATCCCTGATCCTGGCGGGGATCGTGGTGAGCACCTTCCTTGCGGCCCTTATCAGCCTGGTCAAGAGCCTGGACGAGGAGTCGTTGTCCGCCATCGTCTTCTGGATCATGGGGAGCTTCTCCGGACGGGGCTGGATCCACGTGGGTTTTCTGGTGCCTTACGCCGCCGCCGGCCTGGCCTTGGCGGCCTGCCACCACCGGGAGCTGGACCTCCTGGCCCTGGGGGAGGAGCAATCCGAGCACCTGGGGGTAGCCGTCTCCAAGGTGCGACTCCGCCTGCTGCTGGGCGCCTCCCTGCTCACCGCCGGGGCCGTGGCGGTCTCCGGGGTCATCGGCTTCGTGGGCCTGGTGGTGCCGCACCTGGTGCGGGTCCTGGCCGGCCCCAGCCACGGCCGCCTCCTGGTTTTATCGGCCCTGAGCGGGGCCCTGATCCTTATTTGGGGCGACGTGCTGGCCCGGATCCTGTTGCCCGGGGGCCAGGAACTGCCAGTGGGGGTGGTCACCGCCCTGTTGGGTGGACCGTTTTTCTTTTACCTGCTGAAATCCCGGCACGCCAGGGGGATGTGGTGATTCAGGTAGAAGAACTCTGCGTGGGTTATGGCGAGCGAGCGGTCCTGAGCGGCCTCAATTTCCAGGTGGGCCCCGGAGAATTCGTGGGCCTCCTGGGCCCCAACGGCAGCGGCAAATCGACTCTGGTTAACACCCTCGCCGGCCTGCTGCCGCCCCGGGGCGGGCGCCTCCTGATGGGGGGCCGCCCGCTGGAGAGCCTGAGCAGCCGCCGCCGGGCCCAGTTGCGGGCGGTGGTGCTTCAGTCCAGCGAGGTGCGTTTTCCCTTCACCTGCCTGGAGATCGTCCTCATGGGGCGCTATCCCCACCGCAAGAGGCTGGAGTCCCTGGCGGACGACGACCTGCTGCGGGCCTTGAAATCCATGCGCCACACCACCACCGACCACCTGCAGCAACGGCTGATTACCGAGGTCTCCGGCGGGGAGCGCCAGCGGGTGATGGTCGCCCGGGCCTTGGCCCAGGACCCCCGGCTGTTGCTGCTGGATGAGGCCACCTCGTGCCTGGATGTCCGCAAAAAGCTGGAGATCTTTGAGCTCCTCAATCTCCTCAACCAAACCCAGGGCCTCACGGTGCTTTGCGCCATGCACGACCTGAATCTGGCGGCCCTTTACTGCGGGCGCCTGATGTTCCTCAAGGACGGCGCCATCCTCCGGGATGGCCCCACGGAAGAGGTCTTCACCCCGGCAGTCCTGTCCCAGGTCTTTGATACCCCCATGGAGGTCAGCCGCCACCCGGCGCATCAGCGGCCGTACGCGGTGCTGCTGCCCTTGCCCATGGAGATTCAGGAAGCAGAGGAAACCTTGGAGGTGGCCCACCTATGAAAACCCGGCAGCCGCACCCCCGCCCCTTAGCCCTCCCCCATCAAGGAGGCGGGAGAGTTTGGGGCTTCCCCTGGTGGTTTTCCATCTGTTTGTTTATTTCCCTTACGCCGTTAGTGGTGAAGGACCTCGGGGCCGCCCAGATCCTGGATGACCTGGGCCAGGAGGTCTCCCTGGCGGTCCCGCCCCAGCGCATCATCTCCCTGTACGGGGGGCTGACGGAGGTCCTGGAGGCCCTGGGGCTGGCCGACAAGCTGGCGGCTGGGATCCAGGGTGACAACCGCCTGGCCAATCTCCCCAGGGTGGGCACCCATCTCCAGCCCAACGTAGAGATGATCCTGGCCTTGAAACCCGACCTGGTGGTCCAGGGGGGCGTTGCCAAGGGCCTGCCGGCCTTGCGGAAGTTGGAGGCGGAAGGGGTGCCGGTTGCCATGTTCTCGCCTCACGACTTCCCGGGGCTGTTCAGCATGATCCGGCGCCTGGGGGCCCTCACCGGCAGGTCCGAGGCTGCGGCCTCCCTGATCCAGGAGATGGAAGACCACCTGGCCCAAACCGCCCGGCGCCTCCAGGGCTTGAGGCCCGTGCCGGTCTTCTTCGAAGTGCGCTATCTCAATCTCCTGGCCGCGGGCCGCGGCTCCATGGTGAACGACATCATTACCCGGGCCGGCGGGGTCAATGTGGTGGAGAGCCCCCAAGAACTGACCCGCTTCGACCTGGAGGCCCTGCTGCATGCCGACCCGGAGGTCTACGTCATCCAGCAGGGGCCCATGAACAAGAGTCCCGAAGATATCTATTCCCGGCCTTACTTTAAGGAGCTGCAAGCAGTGAAGGCACGCCGGGTGCTGCTGGTGGATGAAGGCCTCTTTTCGCACCCCGGCCCCCGCTCCGCGGCGGCGGTGGAGCAATTGGCCCGCTTTCTCCACCCCGAGGCCTGGGGGCGGGAGGGTCAATGAAAAATAATATAGAAGCTGAGTCTTTGTTTGAAGAATTTTGTTCGGCTAAAAAATTAAAATTCTTAAAAATAGAAGAAGGTTCGGATCCCACTCCGGATTATCAAATAATTTTGAATGACACAATTATATATATCGAAGTGAAACAAATTGATAAAGATAAAGATTTTGAAATAATAAATGAAAATGACATTAGTTCAGGCAAAATGACTGTGGGTGAACATATAAGGAAGAAAATAGACCAAGTGAGAAAGAAAAAACAAGTTAAGACTGTCGCGGAACAAGGTGCACCAGTTATTTTATTAATTTATAATAATTTAGATAAGTATCAAATGTTTGGTACAGAACCGCATGATTTCATTTCTGCCATGTATGGTGAACGAACTTTATTATTTGATAAAAATAAAAACGAAATAATAGATTACTTTTATGGAAAGAATAAATCTTTTGAAGAAAAAAAGAATACTTCTCTGAGTGCAGTTGGATTATTATCTAAAGAAGGAAATAATATATCCGTTAGAATATATGAAAATGCCTTTGCTAAAAATAAGTTAGATTATTCAAAAATTCCAGAATGTATTTCTGTTACTCGTGCAGAAATAGAAAGGGTCGAATAATAGATTTTTTATTTAACAAATTCGATTTATGAAACATTCTCCAACGCAACCTAATGTACGCGGCCTGGTGATCGCCGGCACCCAGAGCGGCGTGGGCAAGACCACCGTCACCCTGGGGCTGCTCTCTGCCCTGCGGCGCCGCGGCCTGGCGGTGCAGCCCTTCAAGGTGGGTCCCGACTTCATTGACCCGGGGCACCATGGCCGGGCCGCCGGCCGCTGCTCCCGGTCGCTGGACGGCTGGATGCTGAGCCGGGAGGCCAACCTGTCCCTGTTCCGGCGCCACGCCGCCCAGGCCCAGGTGGCCGTGGTGGAGGGGGTTATGGGCCTGTTCGACGGCTATGACGGCGCCAGCGAAGCCGGTTCCACGGCCCAAATGGCCAAGTGGCTGGGGTTGCCGACCCTCCTGGTGGTGGACGCCCGGGCCATGGCCCGAAGCGCCGCGGCCCTGGTCCATGGGTTCGCTACCTTCGACCCGGACCTGGCCCTGGCCGGGGTGGTCTTCAATCGCGTCGGCGGGGCCGCCCATTGGCAATATCTTCAGGAGGCCATGGGGGGGTTGCCGGGCGTGCAATGCCTCGGCGGCCTGCCCCGGGAACCGGAACTTTCCATCCCCGAAAGGCATCTGGGTCTGGTCACCTCCGAGGATCATCCTTTGGGAGAGGAATATCTGGAGCGCCTGGCCGCCTGGCTGGAAGGCCATCTGGACCTGGACCGGCTGCTGGCGTCCCTGCCGCAGCTGCCGCGGTTGCCGGCGGCGCCGCCGGCGGCCTCTCCCCACCCCCCACTGGTGCGCCTGGGGGTGGCCCGGGACCGGGCCTTCTGTTTCTATTACCCGGAAAATTTGGAATGGCTGGCGCATTTCGGGGCCGAACTGGTGCCGTTTTCCCTCCTGACGGACCGCGAACTGCCCGCCGACCTGCATGGCCTCTACCTGGGGGGCGGCTACCCCGAGCTTTTTGCCGGGCAGTTGGCGGCCAACGAGGGGATCAAGCGCCAGCTGGCGGAGGCGGCCGCAGCCGGCCTGCCCATTTATGCCGAATGCGGGGGTCTGATGTACCTGTCCCGGGAGATCCGGGATCTTAAGGGCCAGGGCCACCCCATGGCCGGGCTGCTCCCCTTCCGGGTCCGCATGCTGCCAAGGCTAAAGGCTTTGGGCTACCGGGAGGTCACCCTGAGGACCGCCGGCCTGCTGGGTCCGGCGGGTACCAGGGCCCGGGGCCATGAATTCCACTACTCGGAAATCGAGGCGGAAACCGAAGACCTGCCCCGGCTATACCTGATTGCCAACCGGCAGGGAACCGCGCCGGCTCCGGAGGGCTATTGCCTGGGCAACGTGCTGGCCAGCTACGTGCACCTCCATTTCGGCAGCAACCCGGAAGTGGCCCGCCATCTGGTGGACCATTGCCGCGCTTATAAGGAGAAGATATGAGCTGGGGGCCGCGGGTACCCGAAGAGATCGAGGCGGAGAGCTTTCGCCGCATCGAGGCCCAGGTGGGGGGCCATCATTTTCCGCCGCCGGTCTGGATGGTGGTGCGGCGGATGATCCACACCAGCGCCGACCTGGATTACCTCCACAGCATACGGCTGCATCCCCGGGCTATAGCCGCGGGGGTGGCGGCCCTGCGCCAGGGAGGCCCACTGGCCACCGATACCCGTATGTTGCTGGCGGGCGTCTCCGGCGGCCGCTTGAGCCGGCTGGGAGTAACCCCCTTCTGCCTGATGGATGATCCGGAGGTGGCCCGGGAGGCGCGGCGCCAGGGGACCACCCGGGCGGCCGCGGCCATGGAGGCCGCACTGCTGCGGCTGGCCGGGGGAATCGTGGCCATCGGCAACGCCCCCACCGCCCTGCTGCGCCTCCTCGAGATGCTGGCCGCCGGGGCTCCGGCGCCTGCCCTGGTGGTGGGGCTGCCGGTGGGTTGGGTCAACGCCGCCGAATCCAAGGAGGCCTTGAGCCGCCAGAATTGTCCATTCATCACGGCCCTGGGGCCCAAGGGAGGCTCGGCGGTGGCCGCCGCGGTGGTTAATGCCCTGGCCATTATGGCCATAGAGGAGACCGAGGCATGACCGGGAAGATCGGGACTCTTTACGGGATCGGGGTGGGACCGGGTGATCCGGATTTGATCACCCTGAAGGCTTTGCAGGTGCTCTCGCGCATCCCCCACCTCTTTGCCTCCTGCTCCACCAAAAACAGCTACAGCCTGGCCATGAACATCGTGCGCCGCCACCTGAACGGGGCCGGGATCGAACGTCTCCCCTTCCCCATGACCCGAGACCCCCAGGTTCTGCAAGCGGCCTGGGAGAATAACGCCGGGCGGGTCCTGGAAGTTCTGGCCACAGGGGTGGACGCCGCCTTCGTCACCCTGGGGGACCCCCTCACCTACTCCACCTTCGGCTACCTCTTGAAGACCCTGAAGCGCCTGTGCCCGGAGGTGCGGGTGGTCACCATTCCCGGGATCACTTCTTACAGCGCCGCGGCCGCCCGCACCCAGATCCCCTTGACCGAAGGGGAGGAAACATTCGTGCTGGTGTCCGGGGCCCAGGGCGCCGCCCGGCTGCGGGAAGTGGTGGAGAACAGCGACAATATCGTGATGCTGAAAACCTACCGCAACTTCCGGGAGATCTACCGGACCCTGGAGGAACTGGATCTCTTGGACCGGGCCACCTGCATCAGCCGCTGCGGCCTGGAGGGAGAGACGGTGGTGGAGAACCTGCGTGATTATCATGGACAGCCCTTGCCCTATCTCTCCATGATCATTATCAAAAAGAAAGGCAAAGGATATTGAAGACCGCCACTCCAACCGCGGGCGGCTGGGGGCGGTGGCTGGTGCTGCCCATGGTTGGCCTCCTGGTGGCCGCCTACTGGCTGGGCCTCTGGCCCGAGGGGCATCAGCTCTCAGTCCACAAGCTTTACCGGCAACTGGCCTGGCCCCTGCTGCGGCTGCTGGTTTACCTGGGGGTGGGCCTGCTGCTCGGGCAGGCCATCGAATCCCTGGGCTGGGCCGCCAAGTTGGGGGCCTGGGCCGCGCCGCTGCTGCGCCGGGGACGCCTCCACAAGGAAAGTGGGGCCAGTTTCACCGCCGCCTTTTTCTCCGGAATACTGGCCAACACCATGCTGGTCACCCTTTACCAGGATGGCCGCATCGGCCGCCGGGAGATGACCATTACCTATCTGCTCAACAACGCTTTGCCGGTTTTTTTTTCGCACCTGCCCACCACCGTCTCTATCATCGTGCCCCTGACCCGGCAGGCGGGCTTGATTTATCTGGGGCTAACCCTGGCCGCGGCGGTGCTCCGCAGCGTCCTCCTCCTGATTTATTCCCGCTGGCGTCTGCCGGCCGAGGGCGGGGGCGAGGACGAGGTGGCCGTGCCGGCCCCCGGCAAAAAGGAGAGGCTGCTCCGGGAAATCTGGCAAAAGTTCCAGCGGCGGTTTCCCCGGGTGGTCCTCTACACCATGCCCATTTATCTGTTGATCTTCGTGCTCAACGATTGGGGGTTGTTCAAGTGGCTCGAGGAGGCGGCCAAGACCCACGCGGTCCTGGGCTTCTTGCCCATGGAGGCGGCCAGCGTGGTGGCCTTCAGCGTGGCGGCGGAATTCACTTCGGGGATCGCGGCCGCGGGAGCCTTTCTGCAGGCCGGGACGCTGACGGTGCCGCAGACGGTGATGGCCCTGGTCCTGGGGAACATCGTGGCCACCCCCGTCCGGGCCTTGCGCCATCAATTGCCTACCAACGTGGGGATCTTTTCCCCTAAGGTGGGAACCGAGCTGCTGCTCTTGAGCCAGGGCCTGCGGCTCCTGAGCCTGGTCCTGGTGGCCGCGCCCTATGCCATCTGGGCGTGAGGCGACGATTTTGATGCGGATTAGCCCACCGCTTTATGAAGTTATGGACTTAGATAATAATGATAGCCTGCCAACCAGGCCTCGCAAAGAGCTGCGCCAGGGCTTTTCCACCGGCACCGCGGCCGCAGCCGCAGCCCAGGGAGCCTTGTGGGAGCTGCTGGAACCCCCAGGCCCCGAAAGGGTGGAAGTCACCCTGCCCGGGGGCGGCCGCCTGACTATCCCGCTCTTATACCACCGTCGCTCCGGGGAGCGGGGAGAGGCCGCGGTGATCAAAGACGCCGGGGACGACCCCGATGTCACCAACGGGGCCCAGATCGGGGCCCGGGTCTGGCGCCTTGACGGCCAGGACACCAAAAAGGAGCAGGTGATTTTCCTGGGGGGGGAAGGGGTGGGCCGGGTAACCAAACCGGGACTGGCGCTGGCGGTGGGAGAGCCGGCCATCAACCCGGTGCCGCGGCGGATGATTCGCCGCAGCCTCAGCCAGGTGTGGGAGCGGTATTTCCCCGGCCAACCCCTGCGGCTGGGGGTGGAAATCTTCGTGCCCCGGGGCGAGGAGCTGGCCCGCCATACCTTGAACCTCCGCCTGGGGATCGTGGGCGGTATCTCGATCCTGGGTACCAGCGGCCTGGTGAAACCCTTTTCCCATCAGGCCTACCGGGCCACCATTGTGGCCAGCCTGCGGGTGGCCCAGGCCCTGGGGCTGAAACAGATCGCTTATAGCACCGGTGGCAAAAGCGAGTCGCACCTGCGCCTAATGCTGCCGGAGCTGCCGGAAGCGGCCTTCGTGCAGCTGGGCGATTACGTGCGCTTTGCCCTGCGGACCGCGGCTAATCTGGGGTTTGCGGAGATCACCACGGCGGCCTTTTTCGGCAAGGCCCTGAAGATCTCCCAGGGCCGGGGCCATACCCATGCCGCCCGGGGCCTGGCGGACCTGGGGCAACTGGCCCGGCTGGTCCGGGAGCAGACCGGAGACGCCCGGCTGGCCCGGGAAATTTCCCGGGCCAACACCTCCCGGCAGGCCCTGGAGATTCTGCTGACAGACCGGGCGCACCAGGTGGTGGCGGAGGTGGGGGCCCGGATGCTGGCGGCCTTGCGCGGCCATGCCCGGCCCGGCCCGAAGCTGGCCGCAGTGATCCTCGATTTTGCCGGGCAGTCCCTATGGCGGGGCGAAGATCCGGGGTGAAAAATTTTAGATTAACTTAGGACAGCCGCCCCCGGCTGCCCCTGGCCCGATAAGCATGGGGTGCGCACCCTGCTGCGGAGAGCTTAACATGATACCGGTGCAGGTGGTGGGATTGGGGATGTCGCCGGACGACCTGACGCCCCGGGCACTTAAGGTCATCCGGGAAGCCCAGGTGCTGGTGGGCGGACGGCGCCTCCTCTCCTATTTCCCGGATCATCCGGCCAGAAAAATTCCTCTGGGCAAAGACCCGGAAGGCACCCTCGGCCAACTCCCGGCCCTGGCCGCGGACCTGCGGGTAGTGGTGCTGGCCTCCGGGGACCCCAACTTCTATGGGGTAGGCCCCCTGGTGCTGAAGCTCTTGGGGCCAGAGCAGGTGGTGGTGCACCCCAATATCACCGCGGTCCAGGCCGCCTGCGCCCGCCTCAAGATGGCCTGGCAGGACGCCTCGGTGGTCAGCCTGCATGGGCGCAGCTTCCAACCCCTGGCCGAGTCCCTTAGCCGAGGCGCCGACCGCGTCCTCGTCTATACCGATCCGGAGCATACCCCCGAGGCCATCGCCCTGTGGTTGCTGGCCCGCGGGCAAGAAGAAGCCCGGCTCTGCGTCCTGGAGAACCTGGGCCAGGCGACCGAGCGCCTCACCTGGCTCAGCCCCCGGGAGGCCCGGGGGCAGGAGTTTTCCCCCCTGAACCTGGTGGTCATCCTGCCGGCTCCCCAGGGGCCGCGGCAGGGGGGGCCCTTGCACCTGGGGCTCCCGGAAGAGGCCCTGGCCCGCCAGGGCGGCCTGATCACCAAGGCCGAGGTGCGGGCCGTGGTCCTGGCGAAGCTGGCCCTGGCTCCCGGCTTAACCCTGTGGGACCTGGGGGCCGGTTGCGGTTCGGTGAGTCTGGAGGCCAGCCTGCTGTTGCCCGGCGGCCGGATCATCGCGGTGGAGCAGGACCAGGACCGGGCCGCCCAGATCCGGGCCAACCGCGCAAAATTCGGGGTCACCAACCTGGAGGTGGTCTGGGGCCGCGCCCCCGCCTGCCTGGCGGACCTGCCCGTCCCCCACAGGGTCTTCATCGGGGGCGGCGGCCGGGATTTGGGGGTGATTTTGCCGGCAGTCCTGGGACGCCTGGAACGGGGGGGTGAGAGGGTGGCCCTCACCGCCACCTTGCTGGATACCCTGGAGACGGCCCGGGGGGTTCTGGCCTCTGCCGGCTGGCGAATGGAGGTGACCCTGCTCCAGGTGAGCCGCTCCCGCCCCCTGGCCGGGGGCGCCTATATGCAAGCTCAGAACCCGGTATGGATCGTCTCGGGTTGGGCAGGAGAAAGCTAACATGACTGAGCGCCATCCCGTCATCTTTCTGGGGGCCGGCCCCGGCGACCCGGAGTTGATCACGGTCAAGGGGCAGCGGGCCCTGGCCCAGGCGGAGGTAGTCCTCTACGCCGGTTCCCTGGTGCCGCCGGCGCTGCTGGGCTGGGCCCCCCGCCAGGCGGAACTGATCGACACCGCGCCCCTTAACCTGGGGCAAATCGTCGCAGGCATCATTCGGGCCCATCTGGCCGGCAAAAGGGTGGTGCGGCTCCACTCCGGGGACACCGCCCTGTTCAGCGCCATCCAGGAGCAGTTGGAAATCCTGGAACGAGAGGCCATCCCTTGCCAGGTGATTCCCGGGGTTACCGCGGCCTCGGCCGCGGCTGCGGCCCTGGCCCAGGAGCTCACCCTGCCGGAGGTGACCCAAACGGTCATCCTGACCCGAGGCGCAGGGCGCACCCGGGTGCCGGCCCGGGAGGCCCTGGGGGAGCTGGCCCGCCATGGGGCCACCATGGTCATTTATCTCAGCATCCGGCTTATCGACCAGGTGGTGGCGGAACTCAGCCACGCCTACGGAGCGGAGGCCGCGGTAGTGGTGGCCCACCGGGTGAGTTGGCCGGATCAGCTCATCATCCGGGGCACCCTGGCCGACATCGCCGCCCGGGTGCGGCAGGCCGGGATCCAGCGCCAGGCCCTGATCCTGGTAGGGCCGGCCCTGGCTGCCAGGCCGGAGGGCCTCAGGGCGCACTCCAAACTCTATGACCAGAGCTTCGACCATGGCTTCCGTTCCGGAAGCAGCGATTAGGGTGGTGGCCCTCACCCGCCGGGGCGCCTCCCTGGCCCGGGAAATCAGCCTGGGCCTGGCCGGGGCCCGCTGTTGGCTGCCCCGGGCCCAGGCCGGGGAGGATCCGGAGGAGCGGACCTTTGACCGGGTCGCCACGGTCTTGGGGGAAGCCTTCCGGCGGGGAGAGAATCTGGTGGCGGTCATGGCGGCGGGCATCGTGGTGCGCAGCATCGCTCCCCATCTCCGGGGCAAAGCCAAGGACCCCGCGGTAGTGGTGGTGGATGAGGCCGGCAAGTTTGCCATCAGCCTGCTCTCCGGGCACCAGGGGGGCGCCAACCAACTGGCCCGCCAGGTGGCGCAAATTATTAAGGGCACGCCGGTCATTACCACCGCCAGCGACCTCCAGGGGCTGCCAGCCCTGGACCTGGCCGCCATCCGGACGGGGCTGACCATCGAGAACCCGGCCGCCCTGAGCCAGGTGCAGATGAGCCTCCTGTCCGGTTTGAGCCTGCGTTTGGTGGACCCGGACGGCTTCCTGGCCGAACTCGCCGAAGAGTATCCCGAGCGGTTCATCTGGGAGGCAGACCTCGACACCGCCCTGGCGGGTGGCTGGCCCGGGGTGTACGCCGGATTTCGGCAGCGCGCCTGGCCTCCGGCCTGGCTGGTGCTCCGTCCCAAAAATCTGGTGGCCGGGGTGGGATGCCACCCGGGCGCCTCCGCCGACGAAATCCTGAGGTTCCTCCAGGACTCCTTTAGGAAGGAAAGACTGTCCCTGGCCTCCCTGAAGGACCTGGCCAGCATCGAGGCCAGAAAAGAGGAACCCGGCTTGAGAGAAGCAGCCGCCAGGCTGGGAGTGGAATTCATATGGTTCACCAAGGAAGAGTTACAGAACGTACCGGTGCCAACCCCCTCGCCGCAGGTGATCCGGCTGGTGGGAGTGGTCAGCGTCGCCGAAGCCGCGGCCTTGAAAGCCGGAGGGGGGGAGCTGGTCCTGACCAAACGGAAAAGGGGCAACCTCACCCTGGCGGTGGCCCACGTCGGGGGCGCTTGACGGTGGTGAGTCTGGGACCCGGGTTCCCGGACTATATCATCCCCCAGGCCAGGGCCGCCCTGGATGAGGCCGAGGTGGTGGCGGGCTATCGTACTTACCTCGAACTTTTGGAACCCCTGTTAACCCACCAGGAGGTGGTGGCCACCGGCATGAAGGGCGAAATCCAGCGCTGCCAGACGGCCATTGCGCGGGCATTGCTGGGGGCGCGGGTGGCCCTGGTCTCCGGGGGCGACGCCGGCATCTACGGCATGGCCGGGCTGGTTCTGGAGATTTGCGCCGCCCGGGGGCTGAAGATCGGTCCGCCGGATGCCGGGGAGGAGGGGGTGGATTTTTACCTGGAGGTGATTCCCGGGGTGCCGGCCCTGGCCGCCGGGGCCGCCCTCTTGGGCGCGCCGCTGATGCACGATTTCGCCGCCATCTCTCTGAGCGACCTCCTCACCCCCTGGGAGACCATCCAGAGGCGTCTGGAACTGGCGGCCCGGGGAGATTTTGTCATCGTCCTTTACAATCCCCAAAGCAAGAAGCGCCACTGGCAACTGGCGGCGGTCCAGGAGCTGCTGCTCCGGTTTAAGGACCCGGGTACCCCGGTGGGCCTGGTCTCCCGGGCCATGCGCCGGGGCCAGAAGAGCGTCATCACCAGCCTTCAAGAGCTCCTGGCATACCCGGTGGACATGCAAACGGTCATCATCGTGGGCTCGTCCCAGACCTTCACCTACGGCCCCTATATGATCACCCCCCGGGGTTATCTGGGCAAGTACCAGGTGAGGGCAGGGCAGTAGAGATGGTTAATCTGGTTCCCAAGCTTAGCTTGGGAACCAGAAGGGGCATTGATAATCATTATGATATCTTACCGAAAACCGAAAACCGAAAACCGAAAACTGTATTTATGAAATACCGTCCCTTAATGATCCTGGGCTCCGGCTCGGACGTAGGCAAGAGCATCATCACTGCCGGCCTCTGCCGCATCTTCCATCAGGAGGGCCTGCGGGTCGCCCCCTTCAAGGCGCAGAACATGGCCTTGAACAGCTTCATTACCCCGGAGGGCGGCGAGATGGGGCGGGCCCAGGTGGTGCAGGCCCAGGCGGCCGGCCTGGCCCCCCACGTGGACATGAATCCCATCCTGCTCAAGCCCAGCAGCGAAGTGGGCTCCCAGGTGATCGTCCACGGCCAGGTCTACGGCAACTTCTCGGCACAGGAATATTACCGGCACAAACCGCGGCTGACCCGCAAGGTGATGGAGAGCTTCCGCCGCCTTAGCCTTAACCATGAGCTCGTCATTCTGGAGGGGGCCGGCAGCGCCGTGGAGCTGAATTTAAAGAAGAACGACCTGGTCAACTTCCGGATGGCCAGGAAGTCCGGGGCCGCGGTCCTGCTGGTGGCCGACATCGACCGGGGCGGGGTTTTCGCCGCCACCATCGGCTCCTTCCATCTTATGACCCCGGCAGAGCGGCGGCTGCTGGCGGGCTTCATCATCAACAAGTTCCGTGGGGACCCGGCCCTCTTCCAGGAGGGGGAAAGGATCATCGAACGCCGGACCCGGCGGCCGGTTCTGGGAGTGCTGCCCTACGCCCCGGACCTGGCCCTCCCGGAGGAAGACAGCGTCGCCCTGGGGCGTAAAGGGAAGGTGGCGGGCTCCCAGCCGGCAGCGGGAAAATCCCTCCGGGTGGGGGTGGTGCGCCTGCCCCACATCTCCAACTACACCGATTTCGACCCCCTGGAACAGGAAGCCGGCGTGTCGCTCAGCTACCTGGACCATCGCCACGGCCTGGATGGAGTGGACCTCCTCATCCTGCCCGGGACCAAGAACACCATTAGCGACCTCCTCCATCTCAAGGAGACCGGGCTGTTCCAGGAGATTCAGGCTTACGCCCGGGGCGGCGGCCGCCTGGTGGGCATTTGCGGCGGCTACCAGATTATGGGCCGGGAGGTCCTGGACCCCCTGGGGGTGGAGGGCCCTCCCCGGTCGGAGGCCGGCCTGGGGCTGCTGCCGGTGGTCACCACCATGGCCGGAGTTAAGGCCACCACCCAGGTGCGGGCCCGGGCACTCCAGGGCCGGACCGCCGGGCTGCTCATCGAGGCCTATGAAATCCACATGGGGGAGACCAGGGGCCAGGGCGAGGGACAGCCGGCCTTTGAGATCAGCAGCCGCAACGGCCGGCAGGTTAAGGTCTCGGATGGCTGGACCAGTCCCGATCGGCGCGTCTGGGGCACCTATCTCCACGGCCTGTTCGATGATGATGAGTTCCGCCGGGGTTTCTTGTCCGAGATCATCTTTTCGGAGGCTGGCAGTCAAGCGGGGGCGGCGGCGCCATCCCTGTCCTTCCGGGATTTTCAGGAAGCCCAATTGGACCTATTGGCCGATTTGCTGCGAACCCACCTGGACCTGCCCCGAATTCGGGCCTTGATTCAACCATGAGGCCGGATGTTCCTGTTTTCTGTTTACTGTTTACTGTTTGCTGTTTACTGTTTCCTGTTTACTGTTTACTGTTTCCTGTTTACTGTTTACTGTTTACTGTTTACTGTTTTTTGTTTGCTGTTTGCTGTTTTATGTCAGCTTTCAGCTTTCGGGGTTTTTCACAGATATTTGCTCAGAACGAGACCCGATGCCATGCACTAATCTTTGCCGGACCCTACTGCCCTGATCCATCTGAAAACGGGGCTAAAAACTATAAGGAATTGGTGGGCAGTGCCCACCCTGCACACTAAAATCTACTTCCAGCCAATTCAACCAACTATGCCATTTAATACGAACCTACCGGAAACTGTCCCCCCCCACGGGGGTGAGGTTTACCACCTGGCTCGCACCCTGGGACTCCATCCCCGCGACCTCCTCGATTTCTCAGCCAACATCAACCCACTGGGGTTTCCGCCGGCAATCGCCGAGGTCATCCGCCAGACCCTGGGGGAAATCGTCCATTACCCGGATCGCCACTGTCTGGAGCTGCGGCAGGAGCTGGCGGCTTACCACCGCCTGACCCCTGATCAGATTCTGGTAGGCAGCGGCTCCACGGAACTCCTCTACCTGGCGGCCCGGGCCCTCACGCCCCGGAGGGCCTTAATCGTGGCCCCGGCCTTCAGCGAATATGAGCACGCCCTGGCGGCGGCCCGGGTGCCGGTGGTCTTCCAGGTCACTGGCGAGGCGCACAATTTTACCCTGACCGCGCCCCCGGACCCCCGGGGGGCGGACCTGGTCTTTCTGGCCAATCCCGCCAGTCCCAGCGGGGTCTTGTTGCCGCCGGAACTTTTGCTGGAGACGGCGGCCATGCTAACGGCCGCCGGCGTCCAGCTGCTGTTGGATGAGGCCTTCGTGGATTTCGTGGAGGAAGCCTCTCTAAAGACGCGGCTGGCCCAGTTTCCCCACCTCCTGATCCTGCGCTCCTTCACCAAGTTCTTCGGCATCCCGGGGATGCGCCTGGGCTATCTGCTGGCGGCCCCGGCTCTCATCCGGCGCCTGGCCGCAGTCCAGGAACCCTGGTCGGTGAACATCCTGGCCCAGGCCATGGGCAAGGCCTGCCTCCAGGACCATGACTATATGGTCCGTTCCCGGGCCCTGATCAGCCGGGAGCGGCAATACCTCCTGGATGGTCTGAAATCCTTGCCGGGGCTTTCCCCGTTCCCCGGGGCGGTGAATTACCTCCTGGTGAAGATTACCCATTCGGAATGGACCGCAGCCACCCTGCAAAAGGCGCTGCTATCCCGGAAAATCATCGTGCGGGACGCCGGCAATTTCCGCGGCCTGGATGAGCGGTTCTTCCGCCTGGCGGTGCGCCGGCGGGAGGAAAACCAGCGGCTCCTCGAAGCCCTGGAGCAGTTCTTGCTGTAGGAGCGCACGTGAAACTGGCCCTGCCTTTTCTCGCCGGATACCTGCTGGACCTGCTGCTGGGGGACCCGCCGCACTGGCCCCATCCCGTTCGGCTCCTCGGCCGGGCCATCGAATACTGGGAGTCGGTCCTCTACCAGTCCCGAGTGGCGGCGGGAGCCCTCTTCTGGCTGGCGATGATGGGGACGACCTTAACCGGGGTCAGCGCATTGCTGGTGGCCGCGGCCTTCCTGCCTCGGGTGGCAGGCCTGGGCCTGGTCACTTACTTTATTTACGCCGGCCTGGCCACCCGCGGCCTGCACCGGGAAAGCCAGCAGGTGGAGGAGGCCCTGGCCCGGGAAAATTTGCCCGAGGCCAGGGCTCGCCTGGCCATGATCGTGGGCCGGGAAACTGCCCAGTTGGGCCCGGAGGAGATCCGCCGGGCGGTCCTGGAAACCGTGGCGGAGAATTTGGCGGACGGGGTGGTGGCCCCCATGTTCTTCACCCTGCTCCTGGGCCTGCCGGGCCTGTTTCTTTATAAGGCCGCCAATACCATGGACAGCATGGTGGGGTATAAGAATTACCGCTATGGCAGGTTCGGCAAGGTGGCGGCCAGGGCCGATGACATCCTCAACTTCCTGCCGGCCCGCCTTACCGCCCTGCTGCTGGTGGCGGCCGCGGCGGCGGTGGGGCCCGACCCCCGGGGAGCCTGGCGCATCCTGCGCCGGGATGCGGCCAAGGCCAGCAGTCCCAACGCCGGCTGGCCCGTGGCCGCCATGGCCGGGGCCCTGGGGGTGCGCCTGGGAGGGCCCGCCACCTACTCCGGCCACCGGCTGGACAAGCCGTTCATCGGCGACCCCCCCCATACCCCTTTACAAAAAACTCTTTCCGGGGAAAAATACCGCCAGGCCATCCGCCTCCTATACGCCGTTTCCCTCCTGATGGCGGCCATCACCTTTCTGTCCCTCCTGGCCAGCGACGCCGGGGTCTGGGGGATTATGGGATGGTGGCGCTGACCGGCCTCGGCGGTTCTGGGGGTCCAGGGCGGCGTGGGGCGGGCGCCTCGCCCGCCATTTTTTCCGGGGGCCTTACAGTCGGCGGGCGAGGCGCCCGCCCCTGGTCCAATGGGGCTGGCTGAAACCTGACCGCTCTCCCCCATCGGGGGAGAGGGGATAAAGCTGGAACCCCTTTCATGCTCCTGTTAATAATCAATCACTCGTCGACCCCTTTCCGGAGTCAGGCTTTCTCCTCCATTCTCTAAGGAGTAAGATCGCGTAAAAAGCGAGGCCCCAAACAAGGGCATTAAGGACCAAAGAGTAATTTGCCAGCCACCGATATTTATAGGAAAAAACCGTAAATGGCAGGGTTAGCGGCAATCCCAAACCATACATTACGCCCTGGAAACTTTTGTTCGCCAGGATGCCCGTGTGGGCTGCCTTCATGGCCAGGGCCAGGAAGAGATAAAGGTTCAGGATAAGATAATAACAGAAGCCAAAGATGGCGGCCTTGGCCAGTTTGCTCAGTTTCATTTTGTCCTCTGCGCCCATAAGCTTAGCCCCGCGTCCCCCACCGTTTTCTCAAATAATGCTCACTTTTACCACAGAATCCCGCCCGCGGATATGGAAAACTCTCCCCGGCCCTCACCCCTCGGCCTTGCGGCCCACCAGCACCATGACGGGATAGGCAAAATAAATCTCTCCATCCCGCCAATGCGCCCCCACTCCCAGGTCGTCTTTGCCGATATCTTCCCGAAAGATCCTTCTGATCTTTTCTCTCTCCCCGGGATTGGGGAAGGAGGCCTGAAGATGGGCTTTAAGGTTCCGTTCCGACTTGAGGAACCGGATTCTGAGATCCAGGAGGTTCAGACTGGCAGCCATCCGTAACAACTCATCCGGGGACAGGCTGCGGGTGTGGGAGGGGTCCCGCCGTTTCTCCACGCGGTCGAAGGCCTGCCGTTTTCCGGGAAGCACCGCGACATCGGCCACCAGGACCCTTCCCTCCCCCCTGGTGCAGACCCGGACCATTTCGGCGAATAGCGCCCGGGGGTCAAGAAAATGGTGAAAGGTATAGCGGGTAATCACCAGGGAAAATGAGGCGTCCGGGTAAGGCAGGGGCAGTACGTCGCCGACTTGCCAGGTAAGATTGGTGAGCTTCCTTTCCTGCTGTATCTGTTTAGCCCGGGCAATCATGGCCGGGGTGAGGTCGATACCGGTGACGTGTTGGGCCCGGGCGGCGAAGGCGCAGGCCACCAGGCCGGGGCCGCAAGCCACGTCCAGGACAATGTCAGCCGGGCCGACCCCGGACATCTGCAACATCAGATCGAGGAAGGCCTCCTGGGAATGGGCCGGCTGTTGTGAGAAGGGTACCGCTTGCCGGGTGAACTGGTCGAGGATGGCAGCCTGATGCCCTGCATTCTTGTCGTTCTCCATGGCTCTTACCGCCTTAATGAAATCAGCGGGCGGCTGCTGGCCGCCGTAATCGCAGGTCATGAGCGGCTGCTTAAAACCAAGAACCCAGTTGACCTTTCCCGAAACTTAATCGAAAGAAGTTATTACGCCTGGCAAACAGGTTGTGTTAAATTATGGCATGGTTAAGGTCAGCAATGGGAGTGGAAACATGACTGAAAGACGGCAACACCCGCGCATTTATTTCTCCTTACCCATGGAGTTCCAGGCCCAGTTCACGAATTCTGACGAATCCTGGAAAAGCCCGGCTGTTCTAAAAAATTTCAGTCAAGGTGGTCTCTACTTTGAGTGCGAAACCCTGCCTCAGGTAAAACCTGGAAGCGCAGCGGATTTCACCTTCAACACCATTCCCCCCCAATACAGTTTTATCAACAGCCCCATCCGGGCCCAGGCGGTGGTTAAGCGCATCGAACCCCGGGTGGCGGGATCGGATAATTTCGGGGTGGCGGTGCAATTCCTTACCGATCCGAAGTTCGGTTAAATTAGGCGAAAATCACCCATCCTCAGTAACCGCATGAAAAAAACGAGGCCGGCAAGCCTGAGTTGCCGACCTCGTCATGTTATCAGACTCAGGGGGCCGGGGCCTGGCTGGCCTGCCTGCATCGGCGCCTGGCCCCAGTCCCAGCCGGTTAGATCAACCTCAAGTCGGCCCCGCTTTGCCGGCCGCGGTCCACCGCTGGCCCCCAAACCCAGCCCCGCCGCAGCTCTTCCGGGGCCAGGCGCCGCAAGTCTTCCGGGGGGAAGGACGCGGGCCAGAACCATAAACGCCACCAGGGCCGGTGTACCTGGCGCCATCTTTTCACCTGGTCCCGAGGCTGGGCCCGTTTAATGTCAATGATGTTGTTCATCAGCGTAATTTGCGGGCTGCCCCAACCTTAACCGGGCTGCCGGATGAACCCGGGGCTTGGCGGCCACCTCCATATTCTTAATTATTAAACATTTAATAATATTTTGCACCCCAAAATTTGGGGTTTAGGATTGGGGTTGGGGGCACCAGAGCAGGCGGCTCACCCTGGCCAGCCGCTTTACCTCCCCTTTTCCTCCGCGGCCTCAAGGATTAAAATGGGAATCATGCGCCTCATCGGCCACCTGGACATGGACGCCTTTTTCGCCGCAATTGAAGAGCGGGACTCCCCGGAGCTCAAAGGGAGGCCCCTGGTGGTGGGGGCCGACCCCGCCGGCGGCCAGGGCCGGGGGGTGGTCTCCACCGCCAACTACCCGGCCCGGCAATACGGCATCCACTCCGCCATGCCCATCTCCCGCGCCTGGAAGCTTTCGCAGGCGGCCCGGCGCCGGGGTTTGCCCCCGGCAGTCTTCGTCCGGGTGAACTACCGGAAGTATTCGGAAACCTCCCGACGCATCATGGAGATCTTGCGCCACCATGCCCCGCGGGTGGAGGAGGCCAGCGTCGATGAGGCCTACTTCGACCTGGGTTTCGCCGGTTCTGTTGATGCCGCGGCGGCCATCTGCCGGAAAATCAAGGAGGAGATCCAGGCCCGGGAGCAGCTCACCGGCTCCATCGGCCTGGGCCCCAACAAACTGCTGGCCAAGATCGCCTCGGATTTCCGGAAGCCCGACGGCCTCACGGTGGTCACGGCCGAGCAGGCGGAGGACTTTCTGGCCCCTTTGCCGGTGCGCAAGATCCCGGGCATCGGTCCCCAAAGCGAAAAGTTCCTGGCCGGCCTGGGGATCAAATCAGTCCGGGACTTGAAGCGCTTTTCGCCCCTGGAACTTAAGGAGATGTTCGGCAAGTGGGGCCCGGAACTCTACGAGCGCATTCGCGGCCGCCATGAGAGCCCCCTGGTGCTGGACTGGGAACCGAAATCGGTGGGGGAACAGGAGACCTTCGCCCGGGACAACCTGGACCTGCCGTTCATCTTCACCCGCCTCTGGCTCATGTGCCGGGAGGTTTTCCAGCGGATGCAGGCCGAGGGGTTTCACAGCTACCGCACCGTGGTGGTTACGGTGCGCTTCGCCGACTTCGCCACCCACTCCCGCTCCCATACGCTGCCCCACCCCTCGGAATCACCGCGCACCCTGCGCTTCGAGGCCATGAAACTGCTGATGCCCTTTCTGGATCGCCGGGCCAACCCCAAACGGAAAATGATCCGCCTCATCGGGGTCCGGGTAGAAAAGCTGGGGAAGTAGAAGCAGGAAAATTCTTGGGGGGAGGGCCAGGGAAGCTTACAAAAAATCCCTGCCCTCCCCCCTCCCAACCCGTATAAGGGACCTGGGAAGCCAGGGCCTTCGGCCCCGACTTTCCCAGGTTGAATTGCCCTTGAAACGGTTCCGCGAAGGGTCGTAAGCACTTAGTAATAGGCAGGCATCGCCTGTAAACCGGTACATATTTCAGAGGGCGGAGGCCTGCCCCATATCGGGTAGGAGGGGTTCTTGCGAACCCCGTCCTCCCACACCACCGTGCGTACGGTTCCGTACACGGCGGTTCATGAAGTATATTGAAGTTGTCGCAGATGAGAAAGCATAGACACGAGACCAAGTC
>Ga0208937_1000363_pt1 | contig 37830 bp, 31 predicted proteins | sample June2015DPH_11_5_FD_184705 | JGI IMG/M metagenome (GOLD analysis project Ga0208937, IMG submission 184705) | Peatland microbial communities from SPRUCE experiment site at the Marcell Experimental Forest, Minnesota, USA - June2015DPH_11_40... | ecosystem: Environmental > Terrestrial > Soil >...
CGCGCTGACCTACTTCCCTGAGGATTTCGGCGCGCCCCCGCGCCTGCTGGCTGCTGAATAGGAGACGCCCCCAATGTCTCTCGCTGAAACGTCGCTCGTCGAAGAACCGCTCCGCCAACACTCGCTCGTGCAAGAGATCGATTACGGCACGCCGCGCTCGCTGTCGGAGAAGACGATCACGCTGTCGATCGACGGCAAGCAAATCTCGGTGCCGGAAGGCACGTCGATCATGCGCGCGGCCATGGAGGCCGGGATCGAGATTCCGAAGCTTTGCGCCACCGATATGCTCGACGCCTTCGGATCCTGTCGGCTCTGTCTCATCGAGATCGACGGCCGCGCCGGAACGCCGGCGTCGTGCACGACGCCGGTTGCCGAAGGCATCGTGGTGCATACCAAGAGCGAGCGCCTCGACCGCATTCGCAAGGGGGTCATGGAGCTCTACGTCTCCGATCATTCGGTGGATTCACTCGATCGCACCGAGTATCCCGACGTCGATTTGCTCGAAACCGCGGCGGAGGTCGGACTGCAGGAGGTGCGCTACGGGTTTGCCGGCGCCCGCCACCGCAATCCGGGCATCGACGACTCCAATCCGTATTTCGCCTTCGATCCTGCCAAGTGCATCGTGTGCTCGCGCTGCGTGCGCGCCTGCGAGGAGGTGCAGGGCACCTTCGCGCTGACGATCTCGGGCCGTGGCTTCGACTCCATCGTGGCCGCCGGAATGGACGAAAAATTCATCGAATCCGAATGCGTCTCCTGCGGCGCCTGCGTGCAAGCCTGCCCGACCGGCTCGCTGATCGAGAAGACGGTCATCGAGAAGGGCAAGCCCGAATGGTCGGCGATCACCACCTGCGCCTATTGCGGCGTCGGCTGCGCCTTCAAGGCGGAGATGCGCGGCGACGAAGTCGTGCGCATGGTGCCGTACAAGGACGGCAAGGCCAACCGCGGCCATTCCTGCGTCAAGGGGCGCTTCGCCTGGGGTTACGCCAATCACCGCGAACGCATCCTCAAGCCGATGCTGCGCGAGAAGATCACCGAGCCCTGGCGCGAGGTTTCGTGGCCGGAAGCGATCGGCCGCGTCGCCTCGGAGTTCAAACGCATCCAGGCGAAATACGGCCGCGGCTCGGTCGGCGGCATCACCTCCTCGCGCTGCACCGACGAGGAAACGTTTTTGGTGCAAAAGCTGGTGCGCGCGGCGTTCGGCAACAACAATGTCGATACCTGCGCCCGCGTCTGCCATTCGCCGACCGGTTACGGGCTGAAGACCACGTTCGGCACATCGGCCGGAACGCAGGATTTCGATTCCGTCGAGCATGCCGACGTCATCATCGTCATCGGCGCCAACCCGACCGACGCCCATCCGGTGTTCGCCTCACGGATGAAGAAACGTTTGCGGCAGGGCGCCAAGCTCATCGTCATCGATCCGCGACGCATCGACCTGGTGCGCACGCCGCACGTGGAAGCGGCGTATCATCTGCCGCTGCTGCCCGGCACCAATGTTGCCATGCTCGCGGCGCTGGCGCATGTCGTGGTGACCGAAGGTTTCGTCGACGAGAAGTTCGTCCGCGAACGCTGCGAGTGGGACGCCTTCCAGGATTGGGCCGCCTTCGTCGCACAAGAGCACAATAGTCCCGAGGCCGTCGCCAAGGTGACGGGCGTTCCGGCGGAGACGATCCGCGCCGCGGCGCGGCTTTACGCGACCGGCGGCAACGGGGCGATCTATTACGGTCTGGGCATTACCGAACACAGCCAGGGTTCGACCGCCGTGATGGCCATCGCCAATCTCGCCATGGCGACCGGCAACATCGGTCGACCCGGTGTCGGCGTCAATCCGCTGCGCGGGCAGAACAACGTCCAGGGCTCCTGCGATATGGGCTCTTTTCCGCACGAACTGTCCGGCTATCGGCACATCGCCGACGACGCCACGCGCGCCATGTTCGAGGCGTTGTGGCACAGGCCGCTCGACAACGAGCCGGGCTTGCGCATCCCCAACATGCTCGACGCCGCCGTCGACGGCACGTTCAAGGCGCTCTACATCCAAGGCGAGGACATCCTGCAATCCGATCCGGATACGCACCACGTAGCGGCCGGCCTGGCGGCGATGGAATGCGTCGTCGTGCAGGATCTGTTTCTGAACGAGACCGCGAATTACGCCCATGTGTTCCTGCCCGGATCGACGTTCCTGGAAAAGGACGGAACGTTCATCAACGCCGAGCGGCGCGTCCAGCTCGTGCGCAAGGTGATGGAGCCGAAGGCCGGCTATGCCGATTGGGAAATTACCTGCGCGATCAGCGAGGCCATGGGCTATCCGATGCACTACAATCACGCGTCGGAGATCATGGATGAGATCGCGCGCCTGACGCCGACCTTCGCCGGGGTCTCATTCCAACGGGTCGCGGAGCTTGGCTCGATCCAATGGCCGTGCAACGAGAAGGCGCCGGAGGGCACGCCGGTGATGCACATGAACGGCTTCGTGCGCGGCAAGGGCAAGTTCGTCGTCACCGAATATATCGCCACCGATGAGCGGACCGGCCCGCGCTTCCCGCTGCTGCTGACGACGGGGCGCATCCTGTCTCAGTATAACGTCGGCGCGCAGACCCGCCGTACCGCCAATATCCTGTGGCACGAGGAAGATCGACTGGAAATCCATCCACACGACGCCGAACAGCGCGGCATCCGCGACGGCGATTGGGTGAAGCTGGCGAGCCGCGCCGGCGAGACCTCGCTGCGGGCGCTGGTCACCGAGCGCGTGGCGCCGGGCGTCGTCTATACGACGTTCCATCACCCGGATACGCAGGTCAATGTGGTCACCACCGAGTATTCCGACTGGGCCACCAATTGCCCGGAATACAAGGTCACCGCGGTCCAGGTGACGCCGTCGAACGGCCCGACGGAATGGCAGCAACAATACAACGAGCTCGCCCGCAACAGCCGGCGCGTGGCTGCGACAATCGAGGCTGCGGAGTAGCGGCATGCGCGAGCCGACGGCCACCGTCTCTTGCTCGATCTGGCGCCGCCACGGCGCCGCCGACGGCACGCGCATCATTCCCGAGGAGACCGCCATCGCCTTCACCTATGAGGGCGGCTCCTATGCGGTGATGATGGCGACGCCGCAGAATCTCGAGGATTTTGCGGTCGGTTTCAGCGTCACCGAGGGCCTCGCAGCTTCACCGGCGGACATCCGTCAACTCGATATCGTCGAGCATGCTGCCGGCATCGAACTGCGCATGTGGCTGAGCGAACCGCACGCGGCCGCCTTGAACGAGCGGCGGCGGCATCTCGCCGGCCCGACCGGCTGCGGCCTCTGCGGCATCGAAAGTCTCGACGAAGCCGTGCGGACGCCGCCGCGCGTGCGCCAAGGCGATACCTTTACGCCGGCCGAGATCATGCGCGCGCTCGAGGCGCTGGCGCCCCGCCAGGAGATCAATCGTCAAACGCGAGCGGTCCATGCCGCCGCCTTCTGGCAGCCCGGCGCCGGCCTTCTCGCCGTCCGCGAAGACGTCGGACGACACAACGCGCTCGACAAGCTGGTCGGCGCGCTGACGCGCGATCGCGTGCCCGGTCATTCGGGCATGGTGCTGCTGACCAGCCGCGTATCCGTGGAAATGGTACAGAAAACCGCCGCGGTCGGCGCGCCGCTATTGGTCGCCGTGTCGGCGCCGACCGCGCTGGCGCTACGCACCGCCGAGACCGCCGGTATCACGCTTGTTGCAGTCGCGCGTGGCGACGGCTTCGAAATCTTCACCCACCCGCAGCGCATCAAAGAAGTCGCAACAGACACTGTAACCAATGTCGCCTGACAAGCTCATCTACATGGCCAATCAGATCGGCAAGTTCTTCGCGACTCAGGGGCCTGAGCAAGCGGCGGCGGGGACGGCCGATCACATCAGGAAATTCTGGGACCCGCGGATGCGCGCCGCGATTTTCGCGCATCTCGAGACTGGCGGCGCAGGGCTCGATCCGGTTGTGCGCGAGGCCATTGAGCAACTCGTGACAGCCGAGAAAGCCGGAGCGCACAAAGCGCGTGCCCAATAAATGCGTTAGCGCCGCCCAAGCCCGCGTTCTTCGACCTGATTTTGACCGCCAATTGATCTCCAGCTTCGCGGTTCCGCGGATTGCCGATGCGGGCTACGTGGCCGGGAGCGGAGCGCGTGCGGTTCATTTCTTTAATCTGGATCAATAAGTAGGATTAAAGCCGCCCCTGGCAAAGGCGCTCACACTCCGGCGCCGGAACTTGACACAAATGGAAACTTGCCATGACCGCGGCGCAGCGCCGCCTTTGGCGTCAAGTGGTCCGCATCGGCTAAGAACAAAACGCCAGGGGAGACGATATGACGACTATAGCGCAAACGCAGACATCGGGGCCGCTGTTCGGTTTTCTTGACCGGAGTCGGACGGTTGCTAAGCCGGGGTTCAGCCGCTGGATGGTACCGCCGGCCGCGCTGTGCGTGCACCTGTGCATCGGCCAGGCCTATGCCTTCAGCGTGTTCAATCTGCCGATGACAAGGCTCCTCGGCGTCACGCAATCGGCGCCGAACGACTGGCATCTGCCAGAGCTGGGTTGGATCTTCTCAATTGCGATCTTTTTCCTCGGCACCTCTGCGGCGGTGTTCGGGCGCTGGGTCGAGGAAGGCGGCCCGCGCCGGGCGATGTTCACCGCCGCGTTGTGCTGGGCCGGCGGCTTCTTCGTCTCCGCGATCGGCGCATACCTTCACAATCTCTGGGTCATCTATCTCGGTTACGGCGTGCTTGGCGGCTGCGGGCTCGGTATCGGCTACATCTCGCCGGTTTCGACCCTGATCAAATGGTTCCCCGACCGTCCGGGCATGGCGACCGGCATGGCTATCATGGGCTTCGGCGGCGGCGCCTTCATCGCCTCGCCGCTCTCGGTGTACCTGATGAGCATATTCAGGACGGCAGACTACGTCGGCGTCGCCCCGACGTTTGTCGTCATGGGCGCGATCTACTTCGTCTTCATGATGGTCGGTGCGTTCATCGTGCGGGTGCCGGCGCCGGGCTGGAAGCCGGAAGGCTACACGCCGCCGCTGCAGGCGTCGAAGCTGATCACCACGAGCCACGTCTTTGTCTATGACGCGCTGAAGACGCCGCAGTTCTGGCTGATCTGGTGGATCCTTTGCCTCAACGTTACCGCCGGCATCGGCGTGCTTGGGCAGGCCTCCGCGATGAGCCAGGAAATGTTCCCTGGCCACATCACGCCGGTGGCGGCGGCAGGCTTCGTCGGCCTGATGAGCCTGTTCAACATGGGCGGCCGCTTCTTCTGGGCGTCCACGTCGGACTATATCGGCCGAAAAAACACCTACTTCGCGTTCATGGTGCTCGGCTTCGCGCTCTACTGCACCGTGCCCTACACTGGCGCGGTCGGCAGCGTGGAAGGATTTGTGGTGTGCTTCCTGGTGATCATCAGCATGTACGGCGGTGGCTTCTCCACCGTTCCGGCCTATCTCAAGGACATGTTCGGCACGCGCTACGTCGGCGCCATCCACGGCTGGCTGCTCACCGCCTGGTCGATGGCCGGTATCTTCGGTCCGGTGCTGGTGAATTACATCCGCGAGTACAACATCACTCACGGCGTGCCGAAGGCGCAAGCCTACAACGTCACCATGTACATCATGGCGGGACTGCTGGTGATCGGCTTCATTTGCAACTTGCTGGTCAAGGCGGTCCATCGCCGCTTCCACATGCATCCCGAGCACGAAGCCGAGCTGGCGCAGGCGGAAGTTGCCGCCGCGGGCGAACCGGCCGGAGCATAAAGGAGTAACATCATGCAAGATGCAAATCAGCAAACCGGCACGACTACGCTGCAACTCGTGCTGGCGTGGGGCTTCGTCGGCATCCCGTTAGCACTCGGCGTATTGCAGACTCTCATCAACTCGATGAAGCTGTTCCAATAATCTCCGAGCGTCGATGACGAGTGCGGCGGCTTCGGCCGCCACACTGCTTTTTAGGGCGCTTTTCCCCCCTGCACGCGCTGAACGAGCTGCCGGGACAACATGCCCCTTGACGATCGGGCAGCTTATCGGCGTGATTTCACCGGGCGCCTTCCGGGGGGAATTGACCATGGCCGGCACACATCTTTCCATCCGCATCGATCTGGCATCCGGCGACCGTATCGGCCCGGGCAAAATCGCGCTTCTGGAAGCGATCCGGTCGACCGGGTCGATCTCGGCGGCGGCGCGCTCGCTCGGCATGTCCTACCGCCGCGCCTGGCTTCTGGTCGAAGCGATCAATCACACGCTGCGTGAACCGGCAGTGATGGCGGAAACCGGCGGCTCGGGCGGCGGCGGCGCGGTAGTCACTCCCGTCGGCGAACGCGTCGTCGGCCTTTACCGGGCCATCGAAACGCACGCGCGGGCCGCCACCGGCGGAGACTTCCGGGCGATCGGCAAGCTCATTCGCCACGACAAACATCCGGGCTGAGGCAACCTTCCCGGACGCCGTTAACGGTCTGCCGCCCCGCTATTCGTTCTGGCGCCTGCGCGCACAATCAGTGATATTGAGTGAGAGGAACCGTGAAGGAGAGGCCTATGACCGGCGCTGTTGCCGTGACCGATGACGGCGCCGTGCGCATTATCCGGATGAACCGCCCGGAGAAGAAAAACGCGCTGACGCTGGCGATGTATGCCGACATGACCCGGGCGTTGCGCGAGTCCGATGAAAACGACGCCATCCGTTGCGTCATGTTCGCCGGCGCGCCCGGGGCGTTCTGCGCCGGCAACGACATCGGCGATTTTCTCAAAGCCGCCGAAGGCGGCCGCAATCCCCAGGCATTCGACTTTCTCAAGGCGCTGGCGCTAGGCCAAAAACCGATGGTCGCCGCCGTGGCTGGCGTTGCCATCGGCATCGGCACCACCATGCTGCTGCACTGCGATCACGTCGTCGCCGGCGCCGATGCGATATTCTCGACGCCGTTCTTGAAGCTTGCGCTCATTCCGGAAGCGGCCTCCACCCTGCTGGCGCCGATGCGCATGGGTTATGCGCGCGCCTTCTCGATGCTGATGATGGGCCGTCCGCTTTCCGCCGAGGACGCCAAAGCTGCGGGTCTAGTCAATACCGTCGTCGATAGCGCCAAGGTCGATGCCGTCGCGCTGCAAGCAGCGCAAGAGATCGCCGCGCTGCCGCCGCGAGCGCTGGCGGTTGCGCGCCGGCTGATGCGCGGCCAGCGTGACGCCGTCATCCAACAGATCGAAGCTGAATCGATGCATTTCGGGGATCTGCTGAAATCCGACGAGGCGCGCGCCGCCTTCCAGGCGTTTCTCGCCCGCAAGAAGTGAGGCCGACGATGTCGTTAGCTGGCAAGACCCTGTTCATCACCGGCGCCTCGCGCGGCATCGGGCTGGCGATCGGACTGCGCGCCGCCCGCGACGGCGCCAATGTCGCGATCGCCGCCAAAACCGCGGAACCGCACCCGAAGCTGTCCGGCACCATCTACACCGCGGCGGAGGACATCGAACGCGCCGGCGGCAAGGCGCTGCCGCTGGTGGTCGACGTCCGCGACGAAGCGATGGTGAAGGACGCGCTCGCCGAGACGGCGGCGCGGTTCGGCGGCATCGACATCGTGGTCAACAATGCCAGCGCGATCTCGCTGACGCCGGCCGCCACGACCGACATGAAGCGCTTCGATCTCATGCATCAGATCAACACCCGCGGCACGTTCGTCGTCTCGAAATGGGCCATTCCGCATCTGGAAAAGGCGGCAAACCCGCACATTCTCATGATCTCGCCGCCGCTCGACATCAAGGAGAAATGGTTCGCGCCGCACACCGCCTATACCATCGCCAAGTTCGGCATGAGCCTGGTCGTGCTCGGCCTGGCCGGCGAATTACGCGGCAAAGGTATCGCCGTCAACGCGCTGTGGCCGCGCACGGTCATTGCCACGGCCGCGGTGCAAAACCTGCTCGGCGGCGATGCCTTGATGCGTCGATCACGCAAGCCGGAGATCATGGCTGATGCGGCCTATGCCATATTCATCCGGCCCTCGCGGCAGCTCACCGGCCGCTTTCTCATCGACGACACGTTCTTGGCCGAAACTGGCGTCAAGGATTTCGATCGGTATCGGGCCGATCCGACGCAAAAGCTCGCCTCGGACTTCTTTGTGCCGGATGACATCGCGCCGCCCAAGGGAGTGGACCTCGACGCCTGGCCGCGCTGATGACGCCTTTCACTGCGGCAAGCTACGCTCGTGCACTGCTGCTGAGCTCAGGAGGACGCCTTGCGTTGAAGTTCGTCAGCGAGCTTCAAGGCCTCTTTTTTGGTCAATCGAAACGAGGTGCTTCTAAAAAGACGACCGGCTTTCGTCATCACCTGGAGCATCACAAAGTTATTTTGACGACTGACTTCGACACTCTCGCTCCACTTTACTCCGCTGATCTTGATGGCCATGGCCGATCAGCCTGCACTTCCGCTCATCCCAGCCAGCGCTTGCGCCGCTTGTAGTGCTTGCCTTCGCGGAACGATTTGCGTTTGCCTTCGGCGACGCCGAGGTAGAATTCCTTGACGTCCTCGTTCTGCGCCAGCGCGGTCGCCGTGCCGTCGAGCACCACGCGTCCGTTCTCGAGGATGTAGCCGTAGCCGGAATATTTGAGCGCCAGGTTGACGTTCTGCTCGGCCAGCAGGAACGAGACGCCTTCGCGGTCGTTGAGATTCTTCATGATCGTGAAAATTTCCTCGACGATCTGCGGCGCCAAGCCCATCGACGGCTCGTCGAGCAAGATCATCTTCGGGCGCGACATCAGCGCGCGGCCGACGGCGCACATCTGCTGCTCGCCCCCGGAGGTGTATCCCGCCATCGCCTGTCGGCGTTCGCCAAGTCGCGGAAAATAGGTGTAGACCTTTTCCAGATCGGCGCGGATCGCGGCCGTCCCATCGCGCCGGGTGAAGGCGCCGGTGAGCAGATTTTCCTCGATGCTCAAATGGCCGAAGCAGTAGCGGCCCTGCATCACCTGGATGCAGCCGCGGCGCACCACCTCGTTGGGCGGAAGCCCCTGAACCTCGGTGCCGTTGAACACGATCGCCCCCTTGGTCACTTCGCCGCGCTCGGAATGCAGCAGATTGGAGATCGCTTTCAGCGTCGTCGTCTTGCCGGCACCGTTGGCTCCGAGCAGCGCAACGATGCCGCCGTTCGGCACCGCGAGCGATACGCCCTTGAGCACGAGAATGACGCGGTCGTAGACCACTTCGACGTTATTGAGCGAGAGAATCGGCGCGGTATTTGTTGCCGCTACCGGCGCGGCCATCGTCGAGGTAACGGCAGTCATGGTCGCTTTCTCCCTGTGTTACAGGAGAGACCGATTGCTACGCGGGAAGCAGACAGGCCAAGGGTCCCCGGCGAGGAGACCCTCATCCGTTTGCATTCGACCGCCCGCGGTCCCGTTCCGCGGGCGGCCCGAGACTGAGCCTACGAAGACTTGTCGCAAGGCTCGGTCCGCTTCGGCCAGCCGGTGCTGGCCTTCACGTAATCCTCGGCGGTACTGTTGATCAGCGGCAGGACCTTGTCCTTGATCGGCTGAATCGCGGAGACCACCGTGTTCCACTTCGTCCCGTCCCACTGGACGAGGGAGATGCCGCTATGACCGTTGTGGTCGGTGCAACTCAGACGGATCGCAGAGGCAAAGCCCGGCAGACCCATTTCCTTCCAGCGCGCATCGGTGATGTTAAGCGCTTCAAAGCCGCGGCGAACGTCTTCACCGTTGACCTGTTTCTTGCCGGTCAGCTTCTGCGCCGTGCGGATCGCCTCGGCAATGATGGCCGAGTTGAGAACGGCGCGGTTGTAAAGGTTCTCGCCGACCTTGTCCCTCGAGGCGACTTGGCTCTTGCCCTTATCGACCACGTATTTGAGGATGTCCTGGATCGCCGGGAAGTTGGTGCCGACGCCGTTGATGTCGAGCGAACTATATCCCTTGGCTTCCGCGCCGGCCGGACGCGCATCGTCGTCGCCGCCGGACCACCACACGCCGACCAGCCGATTCATCGGGTAACCGATCTTGGCGGCTTCCTTGACCGCGGTCGGGTTCATGGCGCCCCAGCCCTGGATATAAATCCAATCGGGCCGGTCGCGACGCACGTCGAGCCAGAGCGAGCCCTGGTTCTGCATCTGCGATGCGGGAACAGGATAGAGCTTGAGCTCGAAACCGTAGTCCTGGGCGAGCGCCTGAAGGAGCGGGATCGGCTCCTTGCCGTAGGGCGCGTCGAGATGGACCAGACCGATCTTCTTGCCCTTGAGCTTGTCAAAGCCGCCTTCGACATCAGCGGCGTGGCGGACGAAAGCCGACGCGCCGTCCCAATAGGTGGCCGGCGGATTGAAGATCCAAGGGAAGAGGTTGCCATCAGCCGAAGCCGAAAGGCCGTACGCCATCGAAAAAACCGGGATCTTGTCGACCGCCGCCTTGGGGATCACTTGCAGCGTGATACCGGTCGAGAACGGGGTCAGGACGACGGGGTGTTTGCCCTTCACCGTGTCATAACACTCGACACCTTTTTTGGTGTCGTAGCCGGTCTCGCACTCCTCGACGATGAGCTTGACGCCGCCGATGCCACCGTCGCGCTCGTTAAGCATGTTGAGATAATCGGTCAGCCCGTCGGCGATGGGTATCCCAGAACCGGCGAAGGGGCCGGTCCGATAAGTGAAGAATGGCACGTAAAGTCCGTCCTCTGCCTGCGCCGTCGCGACCGCGGCTGGCACCGCGGTCACTACCGCCAGGCCGAGAGCAAGATGCTTCAGACGCATGGCCGTTTCTCCCTTTTTGGCGCCGGTTTAACCGGCGGGTCCGTGCGGCCCTCGGCCCCCATCAGCGGGACAGAGGGACTCCCGGCCGGCCGGTCCGCCGGAACGCGGGAATTGGGGCGGAGTGTGCACCATCAGTAAGGAAAGGGCCACACCCTCAGTTTCTGTTTTCCGATCTGCCAGAGCCGTGCCAGCCCGTTCGGCTCCATCACCAGAAACACGATGATCAATGCTCCGACAATGACGAATGTCAGCTGCTCGGCGGCGGCCGGGTGGATCGGCAAGCCGAAGGCCGCGGGGATCGCCCGCAGCGCGATCGGCAAAATGTAGATCAGAGCGGCGCCGAAAAACGACCCGATCAGAGTTCCTAGTCCGCCGATGATCACCATGAACAGCACGAGAAAGCTTTGGTCGATGGCGAACACATCGGCTTCCGCGCCGCCGTACCACAGGAACACCATCATCGCGCCGGCCACCCCGCAATAGAACGACGACACCGCAAAGGCGAGCAGCTTGGCGCGCAACAGCCTGATCCCGATCAGCTCGGCGGCAAGGTCCATGTCGCGCACCGCCATCCACATCCGGCCGATGCGGCCATGGACGATGTTCGAAGCCACCCAGGTCATCGCCACGACGATGCTCAGCACGACCAGATAACGCGTCACCGAGGTGGCCGTTGGGCCGGTGATCGGAATGCCCATGAAGGTCCGCAACGGAACCTCGATCGCTCCCGAGACGCTGTTGTTGTAGAGCCAGGGAACGCGGATGAAGCACCACTCCAGGAAGAATTGCGCGGCCAGCGTCGCCACCGCGAGATAAAAACCTTTGATGCGCAGCGACGGCAGTCCAAACAGCACACCGACGGCGGCGGAGAAGAAACCCGACGCGATAATCCAGATGATGATATCGACGTTGGGAAAGAAGGTCGTGAGCTTCAGGCAGGCATAGGCGCCGACCCCCATGAACCCGCCGGTGCCGAGCGAAAGCAGCCCGGTATAGCCGGTGAGCAGGTTGAGCCCGATGGCGGCGAGCGCGAAGATGAGAAACGGGATCAGCACCGCGTTGAGCATGAAGTCATTGCCGGCAAGCGGAATGCCGACGAAGGCGACCAGCAAAATGACCAGCATCCCGATCCGGTCCTGCAGGATCGGGAACACCGCCATGTCGGCGGCGTAGTTGGTCTTGTACTGCCCGGCCTCGCGATACAGCATCGTCAAATCCGCTCGATGAGCCTTTCGCCAAACAGGCCCTGCGGCCGGAACACCAAAAATCCCAACGCGATCACATAGGCGAACCAGCTCTCGATACCGCCGCCGAGCAGCGGCCCCCAATAGAATTCTGCGAATTTCTCGCCGATGCCGATGATCAGACCACCGACGATAGCGCCCGGGATCGAAGTGAGCCCGCCGAGAATCAGCACCGGCAGCGCCTTGAGCGCGATGATCTGCAACGAAAATGAAACCTCCGAGCGGGCCCCCCACATGATGCCGGTGGCCAGCGCCACGATGCCGGCGGCAAACCACACGATGACCCAAATCTGCTCCAGCGAGATGCCGACCGACAACGCCGCCTGGTGACTGTCGGCGACCGCCCGCAGCGCCCGTCCGATGCGGGTCCGTTGAAAGAACACCGCCAGCACCGCCACCATCACCGAGGCGATGATCACCGCGGCAATATCGATCTTCTGCAGCGACACGAAGCCGCCGAGCCCTTTGAATTCGATGGCGCCGCTCGGCAGATAGAGCTGTTGCGCGATCATCACCTTGGGATTGCCGCCGAACACCAGCTGGCCGAACCCGATGAGGAAATAGGTGATGCCGAAGGTCGCCATGAACAGAATGATGTCCGACTGGTTGACCAGCGGCCGCAGCACCAGTCGTTCGACCGCGAACGCCAACATGAACATGACCACGACGGTGAGGCCGAGCGCAACAAAGGCCGGCACGCCCTGCTCGTGCAGGCCGACCAGCGTCAGCGCCGCGAACACGACCATGATCCCTTGCGCGAAATTGAACACGCCCGACGCCTTGAAGATGAGGACGAAGCCGAGCGCAATCAGGGCATAGAGCACGCCGCCGACCAGGCCGTCCCATAGTGTCTGCACCAGAAGATCCGGCGCCATGCCCATCTGCACAAACGGGTCGATGAAGACCTTGTGGAGGATATCCATGCGGGACCTACGCGATCGCCTGAGCAGGCACGATGACGCGGCGATAAGGTGCGCCCGGGGCCGGATTCACCGTCATACGCTGACCCCATGCGGCTCGCCCAGATAGGCGCGGATGACGTTCTTGTCGCTCTTCACGTCGTCGGGCGCGGCGTCGGCAATCTTGCGGCCGTAATCGAGCACGACGACACGATCGGATAGGTCCATGACCACGCCCATGTCGTGTTCGATGAGCGCGATCGTCGTGCCGTATTGCTGGTTCACGTCGAGAATGAACCGCGACATGTCCTCCTTCTCTTCGAGGTTCATGCCGGCCATTGGTTCGTCGAGCAGCAGCAGGTCGGGCTCCATGGCCAGCGCGCGACCGAGCTCCACCCGCTTTTGCAGGCCGTAGGGCAGACGTCCGACCGGAATTTTGCGGATGGCCGCGATCTCGAGAAAGTCGATGATTTCCTCGACCCGCTGCCGATGTTCGACTTCTTCGCGAAGCGCGGGGCCGTAGCGGATGAGCTGCCAGAAGAAGCCACGCCGCATCTTGAGCGCGCGGCCGGCGAGCATGTTGTCGAGGGTGGTCATGCCCCTGAACAGCGCCAGATTTTGGAACGTGCGCGCGATGCCGCCTTCAGCAGCGGCATATGGCCGCATCGAGGTGCGCTCCTTGCCCTTGAACGTGATGCGGCCGGATTGCGGTTGGTAGAAACCGTTGATGACATTGAGCATCGAGGTCTTGCCGGCACCGTTTGGCCCGATGATGGCGCGGATCTCGCCCTTGCGGATGTCGAACGAGACGCCGGTCAATGCGCGGACCCCGCCGAATGCCAGCGAAACGTCCTCCACTGCGAGCAGAACCTCGCCGAGCGCCGCCTCACGCGAGGACGGCGCCCTCATGCCGCGCGCTCCAGCTTCGCAGCGCGCGCCGGATAAACTTGCATGTCGCGGATTGCCAAACGCGCCGCGAGCACGCCTTTATGCCCGTCCTCGAAGGTGACTTCGGTCGAGATTTCCGCGGTCGCGGCGCCGTTGTAGAACGCCTCGACCAGCGGCCCGTAGCGATCGATGATATGGCCGCGGCGAAGCTTCTGCGTGCGCGTGAGTTCGCCGTCGTCCGGATCGAGTTCCTTGTGCAGGATGAGGAAGCGCCGGATTTGCGCGCCGGCCATCACTTCTTCTTCCGCAAGCGACCGGTTCACTTCATCGATATGCCGCGCGATCATGTCGTAGACCTCCGGATTGGCGGCGAGTTCCTGATATGAGCCGTAGACGACGTTGTTCCGCTCGGCCCAGCTACCGACCGAAGTCAGATCGATATTGATCATGGCGCAGACGAAATCGCGGCTGGCGCCGACCGCCACGGCCTCGCGGATGTTGGGATAGAACTTAAGCTTGTTCTCGATGTATTTGGGCGCGAATACGGTGCCGTCGCTCAGCTGCCCGACGTCCTTGGCGCGGTCGATGATCTTCAATTGGCCGCTCTTCGGGTCGAAGAAACCGGCATCGCCGGTGTGCACCCAGCCGTCGGGCGTGAGCACCTCGGCGGTCTTGCCGGGATCTTTGTAATAACCGACGAACACGCCGGGCGAGCGATAGAGGACTTCGCCGCTGTCGGAGATCTTGACCTCGACATCGGGCGAGGCCTTGCCCACCGTGTCGGAGTAGATCTCGCCGTCCGGCTGCGCGGTGACGTAGACCGAAGCCTCGGTCTGGCCGTAGAGCTGTTTCAAATTTAGGCCGATGCCGCGCCAGAAGCGAAAGATTTCGGGGCCGATCGCCTCGCCGGCGGTATAGGCCACACGGACTCGCGACAGCCCGAACTGGTTCATCAACGGGCCGTATACCAGCAGGTTTCCGATGCCATAGAGCAAGCGCGCGCGCAGCGGCACCTTCTCGCCGTCAAGAATCTTCTGCCCCCAGCGCCCCGCCACCGCGATGAAGAAATCGAACACCTTGCGCTTGAGCGCGCCGGCATCCGCCATCCGCACCGTGGTCAGCGTCAGGATGTTCTCGTAGACCCGGGGCGGCGCAAACGCGTAAGTCGTGCCGATCTCGCGCCGATCCTGAACCACCGTATCGGGCGCCTCCGGACAATTGACGCAGTAGCCCGCCACGTAGGACTGGACGTAAGAAAAAATGTAATCGCCGACCCACGCCAGCGGCAGATAGGCAATCACCTCCTCGTTCTGATCGAGACGATCGAAGGCATTGGCATTGCGCGCGGAGACGATCGTATTCTCGTAGGTCAACATCACGCCTTTGGAGCGGCCCGTCGTCCCCGAGGTGTAGAGGATGACGCTGAGATCGCTGCCCTTGCCCGCCGCGACGCCGGCTTGCCAAAGCCGCAGACATTCGGGATCGCTCGCAAGCTTTTTGCGGCCGAGCCCCTGCACGTCCTCGAAGGCGATCAAGCGGCTGTGGTCGTAGTCCTTCAATCCGCGCGGCTCGTCATAAATGACCTGGCCGAGATGCGGCAGCCGATCCGACACCGCGATGATCTTGTCGACCTGTTCCTGGTCCTGGACGACGGCCAGCGTCACCTCGGCATGCGCCAACACGAAGGCCATCTCGTCGGCGACGGCATCGGCATAAACCGGCACCGGCACGGCGCCGAGCGCCTGGCCCGCGCACATCGCCCAATAGAGCCGCGGGCGGTTGTTGCCGATGATGGTGAATTTGTCGCCGCGCTTGAGGCCGCTCTCGGCGAGCCCGATCGAGAAGGCGCGAACCTCCTCGAGCATCTGCGCCCATGTCCACGCCTGCCAGATGCCGAGATCCTTGTGGCGCATGGCGGGTCGGCCGCCGATTGCGGCGGCGTTGTGGATCAGAAGCTTGGGCAGCGTGTCTAAGCCGGGATCAGTTGACGGCACGGGGGTTCCTCCGCCCGCTGGAAAGCGTCGCGCCTAGCGGCGCAGCGCACCGCTCGCAGCCGCGCGGCGCGCCGTCTCGACGAAGGCCGAAACGGCGGAATTCGCCATCGGCACCCTCCTCGCTATCGGCAAGCAGGATTGCGGCGCAAGCGCCCTTAACCACTTGGTACAATGCCCCTCCCGGGAACTCCTTAAGGCAGGAATTCCTTCTCTGTCAGTTTGCCGCCACAGAGTGTGATTTGGCCAGCATTCACTTGACAGACGAACCTAGATTTTGTTCGGTACAAAAGCAATCATTTGCGCTTTTCCGTACCGCAGCATGCGTCAATTGGCCGGAGCCATTCGGCCGATAAAGGCGGACTGCTTGCTATTCGCCGAAACGCAGCAACCGGCCAATATCGAGCACCGTTTACCCGCCGTGCTCGAGCCGCAGCAACCCCTTCTTTTCCAGCAATTTGAGACTTTTGTTCGCGACCTGACGCGACACTCCCGACAGCAGACCGATCTCCTCCTGGGAGATTTCCAGATGCGGCGGCTGATGGGGATAGAGGGTCGGATTGAACAGCCAGGCGATGTTGCGCGCCACGCGCGCGGGCGCATCCAGCATGCGGTCGTACTCAACCAGCGCGATAAATTGTCCCAACCTTTCGTTGAACTGGCGAACCAGAAAACGGTTGAAGGCGACGCTGTTTTCGAACAGCCAAAGGAACGTCGCCCGATTCATCAGGGCGATCCGCGTATCGCGGAGCGCGACGAGATCGTACTGGCGAATCTCGTTCTTCAAGACCGTGCCCTCGCCGAACCAGCCGCTCGAGCGGACTCCGGCGAGCGTGACCGCCTTGCCGCTTACCGACAACGTACTCAGCTTAATGAGGCCGGAGACGACGCCGATCCAGGAGTCGAGACGGTCGCCGCGATGACAGATATAGGCGCCTTTCGCGAAGGCCTTTTCGACGATCCCGTGCCGCGCGTGCTCGCGTTCGTTCTCGGTCAGATCCTGCGACCATACCGCGATGCTGCGTAACCGATCGGTTGTGATCACGTGTGCCTTTGCGGCCGCCTCGCGCCCATACGCGCCAGAGCGATTATGACCGCGGCGCGTCGCCGGGCTCAAGCCCCGACGCTGCCAGCACCGCGATGCCCGTGAAATTCCCGCATTGCTGGGCGAAAACGACGGTGCTATGGCACACGTCGCGCTCACTTTAACGCGGAAATCCTTCGGTCGAGAGCCTCGACCCAACTGGCCGCCAGGCTGGCAACGCCTTTATGCTCGATTCACCCTCAGCCGGTTCGCCGCAATTTTCTCTCGCTGAAGACCAGATCGCCGTCCGCGACATGGCCCGCGCCTTTGCCGCGGAAGTCTTCGCACCGCAGGCGCTGGCCTGGGACGAGGCCAGGCACTTTCCCGTTGCCGAAATGCGCCAGGCCGCCGCGCTCGGCATGGGCGGGGTCTATATTTCCGCGGATGTGGGGGGCTCGGCGCTGTCCCGGCTCGACGCGGCCTTGATTTTTGAGGCGCTGGCCACGGGGTGTCCGACGGTGGCGGCCTATATGTCGATCCACAACATGACCGCTTGGATGATCGACGCCTATGGTTCCGATGAGCAGCGCAAGAAATGGCTGCCCAAGCTGTGCACGATGGAGCTTCTGGCGAGCTATTGCCTGACCGAGCCGGGTGCGGGCTCCGATGCGGCGGCGCTGACGACGCGCGCCGTGCGCGACGGCAACACCTACGTCCTCAACGGCCAAAAGCAGTTCATCTCCGGAGCCGGCGCCGGCGACCTCTATGTGGTGATGGCGCGAACCGGCGGTGCCGGTCCGTCCGGAATATCGACGCTGGTCGTTCCGGGCGACACCCCAGGCATTTCGCTCGGCGTCAACGAGCGCAAGATGGGTTGGAACGCACAGCCGACGCGCGCCGTCATCTTCCAGGACGCGCGCGTACCGGCCGGCAACCGGCTGGGCGAGGAAGGGATCGGTTTTAGGATCGCCATGGCCGGCCTTGACGGCGGCCGTCTCAACATTGCGGCCTGTTCGCTCGGCGGCGCCCAAGTCGCCCTGGAAAAGGCGCTGGCCTACATGAAAGAGCGCCGCGCCTTTGGCAAACGCCTGGAAGAGTTTCAGGCCCTGCAATTCCGCCTCGCCGATATGGCGACCGGGCTGGAGGCGTCGCGCACGCTGTTGTGGCGAGCGGCCGCCGCGCTCGACCGCAAGGATGCGGACGCGACGCAGCTCTGCGCCATGGCCAAACGCTTTGTCACCGATACGTGCTTCGAGATCGCCAACCAGGCACTGCAACTGCACGGCGGCTACGGCTATTTGTCGGAATTCGGCATCGAAAAGATCGTGCGCGATTTGCGCGTGCATCAGATTCTCGAAGGAACCAACGAGATCATGCGCCTGATCGTGGCAAGAAGCCTCGTCGAACGATGAGCGGAGCGGTGCTTCAGGACGGCGAACTGATCGTCTGCCAGGAGCGGGCGCTGCGCCGGATCACGCTCAACCGGCCGAAGGCGCTGAACGCGCTCACGCTCGACATGGCCGTGGCGATGACCGCGCTGCTGCGCTCCTGGGCGACGAACCCGAGCGTCGGCGCAGTCTTGATCGACGGCGCCGGCGAGCGCGGCCTGTGTGCGGGCGGCGACGTCCGTGCGCTCTACGATGCGGCCAAGTCCGGCGATTCCCTTCCCGCCCAATTCTGGTCGACCGAATACCATTTGGACGTGTTGATCGCGCGCTATCCGAAGCCGGTCGTCGCCGTGATGGACGGCGTGGTGATGGGCGGCGGCGTCGGGCTCTCGGCGCACGCAGCGCACCGCATCGTCACCGAACGCTCGGCCGTGGCCATGCCGGAGGTCGGGATCGGATTTTTCCCCGACGTCGGCGTCGCGTTCTTGCTGGCGCGATCGCCCGGTTATACCGGCACGCATTTGGCGCTAACTGGCGATCGCATGAACGCGGCCGACGCCATCGATTGCGGGCTTGCCGATGTGCATATCGCCGCCGCCCGGCTTGGCGAACTGCCGGCGGCACTGGCCGAGTGCCGCACGGCCGACGATGTGCGGGCCCGCCTCGGCGAAATAGCGACCCCGCCCGCACCCGGCCGGTTGCCCGCCGCGCGGCCATGGATCGATCGCTGCTACGCCGCAAACGATGTCGAAGACATTGTCGACCGGTTGCGTGCCGACGGCCGCGATGCCGCGCGCGCGGCGCTGGCGAACATCCTGACGAAGTCCCCGACCTCGCTCAAGGTCACATTGCGAAACCTTCGTTCGGCTGTATCATTCAGCAGAGTTAAGCAGAGCTTCCAGCAGGACTACCGCATCGCGCTCGCCTGCATCGCCGGACATGATTTCATCGAAGGCATCCGCGCCGCGATCGTCGACAAGGACCGCAATCCCGCCTGGCGACCGGACCGGCTTGAAGGCGTAACAAAAGAGATTGTCGACCGGCACTTCCGGCCGGTCGGCAAGTTGGAACTGACCTTCGACGATTGAGAGAGGCTCACCGCCATGTCGACCATCGGATTCATCGGTCTCGGAAACATGGGCGCGCCCATGGCCGCCAATCTCGTCAAGTCCGGCGAGCGGGTCCTGGGCTTCGATATGGTCGCGGCGGCACGCCAGGCAGCGGCCCAAGACGGCGTGCAAATCGTCGCCGACGGCAAGCAGTCCGCCGCGCAAGCAGACGTGGTGGTGACCATGCTGCCGGCCGGCGAGCACGTCGTCTCGGTCTGGCGAGATGTGCTGCCGGCGGCGAAGCAAGGCGCGCTGTTCATCGATTGCTCGACCATCGACGTCGCCAGCGCGCGGGCGGCGCACGCGCTGGCGGCCGAGCGCGGCATCGCTTCGCTCGACGCCCCGGTCTCCGGCGGCGTCGGCGGCGCCAAGGCGGCGACGCTGACCTTCATGGTCGGCGGCGCGGCGGAAGCATTCGCGCGCGGCAAGCCGGTGCTCGAACGCATGGGCAAGCGCGTCGTCCATTGCGGCGAGGCCGGCAATGGTCAGGTCGCCAAGATCTGCAACAACATGATCCTCGGCATCTCGATGATCGGGGTGAGCGAAGCTTTCGTGCTGGGCGAAAAGCTCGGCCTCTCGCATCAGGCCTTGTTCGAGGTCGCCTCGGCGTCCTCGGGTCAGTGCTGGTCGCTGACAAGTTATTGCCCGGTGCCGGGGCCGGTGCCGGCGAGTCCGGCCAACAACGGCTACAAACCGGGATTTGCCGCCGCCTTGATGTTGAAGGATCTCAAATTGGCCCGGGAGGCGGCGCAGTCGGTCAAGGCCAAGACGGCGCTCGGGGCGCACGCCGCCGAGATCTACGATCTGTTCGCGCAGCAAGGTCAGGGAACGTCGGACTTCTCCGGGATCATCAACTTCGTTCGCGGGCAATCGGAGAAGAGCTAACGGCGGAGGCCGCGCGCCGCTGCGCGTCGCTGTTCCGACGACGGCGAGGCCGTTGCAAGGCGATTGGGAAGGTTTCATAAGTATCAGAGCGGCCGGCCTCGCTCGATCGATAACGTCGGCTCGGAGGCTTCCATGGCGGAGCGGTCGTTTGCACGCGAAGTGCAGGATCTCAAACTCGGCGACGGCGAGGAGTTTCGCGGCGAGGGAATTCTCGCCATCACCAAGGCGCTGCTGCAATCCGGCGTCGCCTATGTCGGCGGCTATCAGGGTGCGCCGATTTCCCATCTGATGGACGTGCTCAACGACGCCAAGGACGTGCTCGACGAGCTCGGCGTGCATTTCGAGAACTCGGCGTCGGAAGCCGCCGCCGCGGCAACGCTCGCGGCCTCGGTGCATTATCCGATCCGCGGCGCGGTCACCTTCAAAGCCCCGGTCGGCATCAATGTCGCCTCCGATGCGATCGCCAACCTCGCCTCCAGCGGCGTTACCGGCGGGGCGCTGATCATCATCGGCGAGGATTACGGCGAAGGCTCCTCGATCATGCAGGAGCGGTCGCATCCGTTCGCCATGAAGTCGCAGGTCTGGCTGCTCGATCCGCGCCCGAACCTGCCGTCGATCGTCAAGGCGGTGGAAGACGGCTTCGCGCTGTCCGAAGCCTCGCACACGCCGGTGATGCTCGAAGTCCGCATCCGCGCCTGCCATGTCCACGGCCGCTTCATCGCCAAAGACAACAAGCGGCCGAGTTTCTCGTTGCGCGAGGCGCTGGAGCATCCGCGCCGCGATACCGAACGCGTCGTGCTGCCGCCCGCCTCCTATCTCCACGAGCGGGAAAAGATCGAGCAGCGCTGGCCGGCCGCCGTCAAATTCATCAAGGAACGCAAGCTCAACGAATTCTTCGGACCGGAAACGGCCGATGTCGGTATCGTCGTGCAGGGCGGCTTGTACAATTCGGTGATGCGCTCACTGCAGCAGCTTGGTCTGGCCGACGTCTACGGCGAGACCGCGGTGCCGATCTACGTGCTCAACGTCACCTATCCGCTGATCGACGACGAGGTGGCGGCCTTCGCGGTCAACAAGAAGGCGATCCTCATGGTCGAGGAAGGCCAGCCGGAATTCATCGAGCAGGCGCTCAACACCATTCTGCGCCGGCGCGACATCCAGACCAAGATCAGCGGCAAGGACGTGCTGCCGATGGCCGGCGAATATACGCCTGCGGTCGTCACCAAGGGCATCAAGGCTTTTCTCGAGCTGCATGCAAAAAAGCTGCTCGGCAACGCCCCGCCGCACCCGGACGCCTCGGCGGTGCTCGGCGATCCGAAGATCAAGGCACTCGCGAAAGCGGTGCCGCCGCGGCCGCCCGGCTTTTGCGTCGGCTGTCCGGAGCGGCCGATTTTTGCGGCGATGAAGCTCGTCCAGGCCGAACTCGGCGCGCACAACGTCGCCGGCGACATCGGCTGTCACCTGTTCGCCGCCCTGCCGCCGTTCAATGTCGGCGCCACCACCATGGGCTATGGACTAGGACCCGCATCGTCCTCCGCTTTCAATGTCAAAGCCGACAAGCGGCCGATCTCGATCATGGGCGACGGCGGTTTTTGGCATAACGGCCTTTCCTCCAGCGTCGGCAACGCCGTGTACAACAAGCACGACGGCATCATCATGGTGGTCGACAATTTCTATTCCGCGGCGACCGGCGGCCAGGACATCATGTCGTCGCGCGCGATCAACCCGGCGCGCTCCACCAACAACAGCATCGTCGATGCGGTGAAGGGCGTCGGCGTCAAATGGGTACGCCACATCGACCGCACCTACGATGTGCCGCGCATGCGCGACATCTTGCGCGAGGCGCTGACTACCAAAGAGGGCGGTCCGAAAGTGATCGTCGCCTCCTCCGAATGCATGCTCAACAAGCAGCGCCGGGTGAAACCGCTGTTCCAGAAATCGCTGCGCGACGGCGAGCGCACGGTGCGCGAGCGCTTCGGCGTCGACGAGGACGTTTGCACCGGCGATCACGCCTGCATCCGGCTGTCCGGCTGTCCGGCGCTGTCGATGAAACATACCGACGATCCGCTCAAGGACGATCCCGTAGCGGCGATCGACCAGAATTGCGTCGGCTGCGGCAATTGCGGCGAGGTGTCGGAGGCCGCCGTGCTCTGCCCGTCGTTCTACCGCGCCGACATCATCTACAACCCGACTTGGTTCGACCGATTCGTCTCCGGGCTGCGCCGCGCGGTGATCGGCTTCCTGCAACGCCGCCGCGAAGTCCGCCGGATCGCCTTCGCGAAATGATGCGGGACGCGGCGTCATGAACGATCTATCGCCGACGCCGGCGAGATTGACCGCCGAACGACCGATCTGCGTCGCCATCATGGCCTTGGGCGGCCAGGGCGGTGGCGTCCTTGCCGACTGGATCGTAGAGCTTGCCGAGTCGCAGGGCTGGCACGCGCAGTCGACTTCGGTGCCCGGCGTCGCTCAGCGCACCGGTGCGACCGTTTATTATGTCGAGATGCTGCCGCCCAAGGATGGCCGGACGCCGATCCTGTCGCTGATGCCCGCCCAGGGCGAGGTCGATGTCGTGCTGGCCGCCGAACTGATGGAGGCCGGCCGCTCGATCCAGCACGGCCTGGTGACGCCGGAACGCACCACCTTGATCGCTTCGACCCACCGCCTGTACGCGGTTGCCGAAAAGGAAAAGCCCGGCGACGCCACCGCCGATCCGAACACGGTGGCGGAAGCCGCCGGCGTCGCGGCAAAGCGCGTGATTGCCTTCGATATGGAGGCGGTCGCCAACAGCAATAACAGCGTCATCTCGGCGTGCCTGTTTGGCGCATTGGCGGCGTCCGGCACCTTACCGTTTACGCGCGAAAGCTTCGAAGCCATCGTCAAATCCGGTGACCGCGGCGTGACAACGAACCTCAACGCCTTCCGCGCCGCCCATGATCAGGCCGCGCAGCCGCCAGGTCCCAAGAGCCCGGCGCTGAAAAAGCCGGGCAAGCGCTTTACGCCATTGCCGGCTTCCGCCGGGCGCCCCGACCTCGACCGGCTTTTGGCGCGCGTCCGCAAATTTCCGGCGCCGCTGCACGACATGGCATTCGCGGGCGTCAGGCACCTCACCGATTTCCAGGATCCGGGCTATGCGAACGAGTATCTCGATCGCCTGACCAAGATCTACGAGCTTGATGCCGCGCATGGCGGCGCCGCCAAGGCTTACGCGCTCACCGCCGCCGCCGCCAAGTACGTCGCCGTGGCAATGGCCTATGATGACGTGATCCGCGTCGCCGATCTGAAAACCCGGCCCAGCCGTTACGACCGCGTGCAGCGCGACAACGCCGTAGGCGAAGGGCAGATCGTCTACACCACCGAATACATGCATCCGCGGCTTGAGGAAGTGGCCGGAACGCTCCCCGCCCCGCTCGGGCGCTTCCTCGAGGCAAACCCGGCTTTGTTCGGCTGGATGTTCCGCAAGGGCCGCCGCGTGCGCTCGGGAACGATCCGCTGGTTTTTGATGCTCTATGGACTTGCGGCGCTCAAGCCGATCCGCCGCACGACGTTGCGCCACCGACGCGAAATGAAACATCTCGAAGACTGGCTGTCGCTGGCCGCCGCGCACGTGGCGCCGAACTACGATCTCGCCGTCGAGATCGTCAATGCGCGCCGCTTGGTTAAAGGTTATTCCGACACCCATGCGCGCGGCCAATCGAAATTCGACCGCGTGATCGGCGCCGTGCCGTTGCTCGCACCTCGCGCCGACGGCGCCGACTGGATGCGGCGGCTGCGCGACGCCGCCTTGCTCGACGAACACGGCATCGCGCTCGACGGCGCGCTCAAGACCATCGCGACGCTGTAGCGACTGCCCTGCCGATGGACGCGTCAGGCGCGCAATGAGAAGCGCATATGGCTAATGCGGCGATTGCCGACATTGTTTCCTTCTGGCGGGAAGCGGGACCGGAAAAATGGTTCGAGAAGGATGACGAATTCGACCTCATGATCCGGTCGAGGTTTCTTGCGATTCATGAGGCGGCGGCGCGGGGTGAGATCGCGGCTTGGGAAGAAACCGCGGAAGGCGCGCTCGCACTTCTGATTCTGCTCGACCAGTTCCCGCGGAACATGTTCCGCAACAGTGCGCGCGCGTTCGCAACCGACCACTTGGCGCGCGCCGTAGCAGACCGCGCGCTTGCCCGCGGCTTCGACCAGGAAACCGACGCAACCATGCGGCCGTTCTTTTATCTGCCGTTCATGCATTCCGAGCTACTGGCCGATCAGGATCGCTGCTTGCAACTGTACGGGGCGCTCGGCGATCCGCAGCAACTGAAATTCGCGGCGACGCACCGCGATATCATCGTGAAATTCGGACGATTCCCACATCGAAACCGCCTATTGGGCCGCGAGACGACACCGGCCGAACGGGAGTTCTTGGATAGTGGGGGCTTCGCGGGGTGACGTTATCGGCAACGCTCAGGCCAACGCCTTCGCCGGCGCTTGACCGGCCTCGTCAATTCCGCGGCTTGAGCAGCTCGCGACCGATGATGAGCTTTTGCACCTCGGTCGCCCCCTCATAAATCCGCAGCGGGCGGATCTCGCGATAGAGGCGCTCGACCACCGAGCCGACGCTGACGCCGATGCCGCCGAACATCTGCACCGCCCGGTCGATCACGCGCTGCGCGCCTTCGGTCGCCGCCATCTTCGCCATTGCGGTTTCCTTCGTCGTCGCCACACCCTCGACGTCGCGCAGCCAGGCGGCCCGATAGGTCAGGAGCGCCGCCGCATCGATCTCGATCGCCATGTCGGCGAGCGCGGCCTGGGTCAACTGGAAGTCGCCGAGCGTCTGGCCGAACATTTTTCGCGTCTTGGCGCGCCCGAGCGCCTCGTCAAGCGCGCGGCGGGCGAAGCCGAGCGCCGCGGCCGCCACCGAGGCGCGAAAAATATCGAGCGTGCGCATGGCGATCTTAAAACCTTCGCCCGGTGTGCCGAGGAGGTTGGAGGCCGGAACGCGGCAGTCTCTGAACCGCAGCCGCGCCAGCGGATGCGGCGCGGTGACATCGATCCGCTGCGCGATCTCGAAGCCGGGCGTGCCGGCGTCGACCACAAAGGCCGATAGGCCGCGCGCGCCCGGCGCTTCGCCGCTACGGGCGAACACCACGTAGAAATCCGCGATGCCGCCGTTGGAGATCCAGGTCTTCTCGCCCTCGAGCACGTAGTGGCCGTCGACGCGCCGCGCCGACGTGGACAGCGCCGCGACATCGGAGCCGGCCTCGACCTCGCTGAGCGCGAAAGCCGCGATCCCGGCGCCGGCGGCCACCCGCGGCAGATAGCGCGTCTTCAGCTCATCCGAACCGGCAAGCGTAATGGGACCGCTGCCGAGGCCCTGCATGGCGAAGGCGAAATCGGCGAGCCCGCTATGCCACGCCAGCGTTTCGCGGGCGATCACGAGGTAACGCGATTGCAGCGTGTCATGGGCACCGCCACAGGCGGCGGGAACGCAATACTGCAGCCAGCCGGCGGCGCCGAGCGCCCGCACCCAGCGCACGCAGGTCGCGTCAATGTCGTCGCCGTGTCCGATATCGGCAGCGGTATCGCCGGCCCATTGGTCGATCTCGTCGGCGAAAGCGCGATGTTTCGCGTCGAAGAACGGCAGGCGCAGATGCGCGGTCCGGCTCATGATGGCTCTCCTTGAAAAAAGTCGGCACTTCGGGCTTTGGGCGGCGGATTCATCAGTCAGTTGTTACGCCAGGCCGCGCGCCATAACCATCCCGGCGGCAAATCATTGCATTTTTTGCCCGCCGCCGCAGACTCGATACCGCTGAGCACCCGTTCATGCGCTGCGGGCTTACGAGCAGACCCGGCTACCGTTAACCGCAGAAATCGTGCGCATGAGGCTATTAGGCCCGTCATGCTGAGACGGCGCCAAGCCAAGGCGATCGGGTTAGCTTTTAAGCGCGTGCTAACGCTCCGATTTGCCCTACTTGCCGATTGAGGCTTGGGCTGCAGCGATTTTCGCCTTTATGGCATCGAGGTTGAAGCTCGCGCCCTTTTGCATCGGCGGAAACTCGATCGCGGTCAGAGCGAGTTTCTGGACCTGCTGCTGGACAAACACGAAACGCCAGAATTCGAATCTGAACCAATCGAAGTATTGTTGCGTGCCGATTTTGGTCCCGCTATCTGGCCAGCCGGTGCGCTCGAATGGATCGAGGCGCAGGTTGGTCAGATAGGGCACATCGGGCTTGGTCTTCTCACCCAGCCAACCTGCCGGTTGGTCGATGAAACGATACTTGAAATCGTCGATGCGCACGGCACCAAGTTCGCTTTCGCCGAAGTACCAGACTTCGTGCCGGTTCGACGGCCCCTTGCCGGTGATCATGTCCAGCTGATTATAGCCGTCCAGATGCACCTTGTAGGTCGTGCCGCCAAGCTCTTTGCCCTTCTTAAGCTCTTCGACGATGTTCGGGTTACCGGCGGCAGCCAGGAAAGTCGGGAACCAGTCGAGTCCGGAGATGACGCCGTTTTCGACTCTGCCCGCCGGCACCTTGTCCGGCCAGCGGACTATCGCCGGCACGCGGAAGCCACCTTCCAGCACCGTACCCTTGCTCTGCGCAAACGGCGTCTGTCCGCCGTCCGGCCAGGTAAAGACTTCGGTGCCGTTGTCGGTGGTGAATACGACGATGGTGTTGTCGTCGACACCCATGTCCTTGAGTTTCTGCATCACCAAACCGACGTCGTCGTCGAGTTGCGCCATGCCGGCTTCATGGATGGTCCAGCCGTTCTTCGAGTTGCGCATCGCCTCGTATTTGGGCGACAGGTGCGTGACGATGTGCATGCGCGTCGGGTTGAGCCATACGAAGAACGGCTTGCCGTCAGCCTTCGCCTTGTCCATGAACTTGAACGACAGATCGCGGATCTCGTCGTCGACGGTTTCCATCCGTTTCGGATAGAGCGTCCCGGCGTCTTCGATCTTCTGCTTGCCGACCTTGCCCCAGCGCGGCATTACCGTCGGGTCGTCGGTTTCGGTGGCCCAGCTATGGACCATGTTGCGCGGGCCGACGACGTTCAACAATTCCTGCGGGTAGCCGGGGTGCGCGGGGTCCTCCATCGCGTCGAGGTGATAGAGGTAGCCGAAGAATTCGTCGAAGCCGTGCACGGTCGGCAGAAATTCGTTGAGATCGCCGAGGTGGTTCTTGCCGAATTGACCGGTGGCATATCCCATCGACTTTAGCGCTGCTGCTATCGTCACTGCCTGCGCCGGAATACCGATGGGCGAACCAGCCTGACCGACCGTGGTCATGCCAGTACGGATCGGCAGTTCGCCGGTGATAAAGGCAGCACGACCAGCCGTGCAACTCGCCTCGGCGTAGTAGTCGGTGAACAGCATGCCTTCGCTGGCGAGCTTGTCGATGTTCGGCGTCCGCCCGGCCATCATGCCGCGGTGGAAGGCGCCGATGTTCCACATGCCGATATCGTCGCCCATAACGACGACAATGTTCGGCGGTTTCCCGGTTGACGGCGTCGATGCCGGTTGCTGCGCTTGCGCAGAGGTCGCAATACCCACACCCGACAGTGCAGAAGCGGCCACCAACGACGTGCCGCTCAGCAGCAGATCGCGCCGTTTCAGGCCTTGGCCGTTTCGATTGGCGCCATCCTCGGACTTTCGACGCTCTTTGTCCCTATTCATGACGCACTCTCTTTCTGCTGATTTCTGGCGATGCATCTGAAGCCGACATGACTTGTGGAGGTGTCGACCGCCTCCGCGTGGCGCGCGGCCGGACGATAGCGGCGGCAATAATTCGGAGCGCACAGGTGCGAGCCGCCTTTGAGCACCTTGCGCGGAATCTTGATATTCGGCAGCGACGCGTCGTAGCTCGCGGCTTTGGGTCCGCCGCGCGGATTTTCCGGAATGCAGCACGCCTTCGGCGCTTCGGCTTCGTGCTTTGCCGAATACCAGTCCGTCGTCCATTCCCAGACATTGCCGATCACGTCGTGCAGTCCGTAGCCGTTCGGCGGAAATGCAGTGACCGGCGAGGTACGCTCGTAGCCGTCGGCACAAAGATTCTGTCGCGGAAATTCACCTTGCCAGGTGTTCGCCATATGCTTGCCGCTGGGCGTCAACTCGTCACCCCAGGCAAACTCGGCGCCGTCGAGCCCGCCGCGCGCGGCGAATTCCCATTCGGCCTCGGTCGGCAAATCCTTGCCGGCCCATTTGGCGTAGGCCAGCGCGTCGGCGAACGCCACGTGCACGACCGGATGATTGTCGAGTCCGTTGATGTTGCTCTTGGGACCGTAGGGGTGGCGCCAGTCCGCGCCCTTGAGAAAGGTCCACCACTGACTCCAGTCGCGTACATCGACTTGGCGCGACGGCGGCGAGAAGACGAGCGAGCCCGCATAAATCATCTGCGGCAGCGCGCCCGGATAATCCTTCGGGTCAGGCGGAATTTCGGCAAAGGTAACGTGGCCGGTCGCCTTGACGAATTCCTCGAACTGGCGGTTCGTCACCGGCGTGCGGTCCATCGCGAACGCGTCAACCGTGACGCGATGTACCGGCGCCTCCTCTGGATAGTGCCTGTCCGAGCCCATGCGGAAGGTGCCGCCGGGAATGAACACCATGTCCGCGTCAGGCTTGCGCCCATGCGATAAGCCTTCCCAACCCTCATCCGTGTGAAGGTCGTGGAGCGCCATAGATGTCTCCTCCGCCGTTCGAGGCGGCCCGAAATAATTCACCTGGGTGAGCGCGTAGGTTTTTTCGCCGTTTCTTCTGCAAGTTGCCTTCGTTCGCGTCGATCATGCGCCCGAGAAGGGCAGACTGAGACCGCATCCGCGAGAAAGTCGAGTCAAATGTCCGCTACCGCACATGACGAGGTGATTTAAATGAAGAATGAACGAATAGGATACTTCAGAAGCAAATTGATGCAGCTTAATCGTCTGCGCCGGCGAATGATGCCATTGAAAATAACGCGTAATTCAAACTTGAGCACGATGTGACGGGCCAAAGCGCGTCTTCCAAAAAGATCATCTAGGACGCGAGCTTGCTGGCGGCCGATTCCGCCGCGATGCGCCGCAATGCGAAGCGTTGCAGTTTGCCGGTTTCGGTGCGCGGCAGGCTGGTCACGTATTCGATGGCGCGCGGATATTTGAAAGGTGCCACGCTCGACTTGACGTGTTCCTGCAGCGCGCGGGTCAGCGCCATGTCGGCCGCAAAACCCTGCTTGAGGACCACGTAGGCCTTGACGATCTGTCCGCGCTCCACATCGGGCTGGCCGACGACGCCGCATTCCGCGACGGCCGGATGAGTCAACAGAACCGTCTCCACCTCCGGCCCGGCAATGTTGTAGCCCGCCGAAATGATCATGTCGTCGGAGCGCGCCTGGTAACTGAAATAACCGTTGGCGTCCTGGATATAGGTGTCGCCGGTGACGTTCCAGCCGTGCTGCACGTACTCGGTCTGCCGCCTGTCGCCGAGATAGCGGCAACCGGTCGGCCCGCGCACGGCGAGACGGCCGGCGGTGCCCGGCGGCAATTCGCGGCCGCCCTCGTCGATAACGCGCGCTTCATAGCCGGGCACCGGCCTACCGGTCGCGCCCGCCCGCGCCGCCTCTTCCGGCGATCCGATGAAAATGTGCAGCATCTCGGTCGAGCCGATGCCGTCGATGATGCGGATACCGGTCGCCGCCAGCCAGGCGTCGAACGTGGCGGCGGGCAGCGTCTCGCCCGCCGAGACGCATTTTCGCAGCGACGCGAGGTCGTGGTCCGCGAGCTTGCCGAGCATGTAGCGGTAGGCGGTCGGTGCGGTGAAGCAGATCGTGGCGCGAAGTCTGCCGATCGCCGCGAGCAGGTCGTCCGGCGCGGCCTTCTCCAGCAGGATGGCGCCGGCGCCGACCCGCAGCGGGAACAGCACCAGCCCGCCAAGCCCGAAGGTGAAAGCGATCGGCGGCGAACCGATGAAACGATCGTCACGGCCGGCCCGCAGCACGTATTTGCCGAAGGTGTCGCAGATCGCCAGCGTGTCGCGATGAAAATGCATGGTGCCCTTGGGCACGCCGGTGGTCCCCGAGGTAAAGGCGATCAGGCACACATCGTCGCTCGCGGTATCGCAAGCCGCGAAATGCTCATAGCCCGGCTTCGTCATCAGAGCTTCGAGGCTGTCACCGGCGCCGGAGCCCCAATAGACGACCTGTTCGAGCATGGGCGCGAGCGGCCTCGCCTTCTCCATTTCGTCCCCGAGCCGCACGTCGCACAACGCAAGGCGAATTTCGGCCTTGCCAAGCGGGAACGCGATCTCCTTGGCGCGCAGCAGCGGCATGGTGGCGACCACGACGGCGCCGGCCTTGATGACGGCAAAATACGCCGCCACCATCATCGGGCTGTTGGGTCCGCGCAGCAAAACCCGATTCCCGGGAACGACCCCGAGATCGCGAGTGAGTACGTTGGCGATGCGGTTTACCCGCTCCGCCAGACCGGCATAGGACAGGCGCTCCGTCGGCGAAATCAGGCAATCGCGGTCGCCGTGCCCGGCGGCGCGCCACGCATCGACGAATGCAGTCACGCAGTTCAGTCGGTCCGGATAGCGCAGGTCCGGCAGGGTAAACAAAAAGTCCGGCAGCAAATCGGGTGAAGGCAGATGATCCCGCGCAAAAGTATCGATGTGTGCCGAGCGGATCATGGCTGCATCATCCTAGCACTAGCCGGCCATGACTTCGCCGCCGGCAATCACAATGGCCTGGCCGGTGATGGAAGCCGCGTCGGCGGACGCGAGCCACAGCACTGTTCTCGCCACCTCCTCCGGCGTCACCAGACGGCCCTGCGGGTTCGACGCGGCGAGTGTGGCGCGCGCATCGTCGCGGCTGCGCTTGGTCTTGGCCACGATGTTGTCGACGGCGCGCTCGAACAGGTCCGTGTCGGTATATCCCGGACAGACCGCATTGACCGTGATGCCGGCACGGGCGAATTCGAGCGCCAAGCTGCGGGTCAGCCCGATGACGCCGTGCTTTGCGGCCACGTAGGCCGACACATAGGCATAGCCCACAAGCCCGGCCGTCGAGGCGATGTTGATCACCCGCCCGGCCCGCTTGACGATCATGTCGGATACGACCTCCCTTGTTACCAGGAATGTACCGGTGAGATTCACCGCGAGCACGTGCTGCCATGTCGTCAAATCGATTTTGGTCAACGGCGCGCTCGGCGCCTCGCCGGCATTGTTGACCAGGACATCGACCGGGCCAAAGGCGTTTCGTGCGGCAGCGACGCCGGCGTGGACTTTCTTCTCGTCGGTGACATCGAAATCGGCCACCACATGGGCGCGGGTCGGCCCCAAGGACGCTTGCACCGCGACCAGCGGATCGCGGCGGCGGCCGACCAGGCTGACGCGGGCGCCGGCTCCGCCGCAGGCAAGCGCAATCGCCGCGCCGATGCCGGTTCCGGCGCCGGTGACGAGGACGTGCTGATTGTGGAGCGAACTGTTGGTCACGATCGTCGCGCCTCCCGCTCAGGCTGGCGGCGGACCGGCAGCCGCGCGTGCGAGGTTGGTTTCGTACTGAGTCTTGCCGGACAGATATTGCTTCGGCCAGGGCACCGACTTGACGCCGATTTTGGCGGCTTCGTGCAGGGTCCAGGCGGGATCGGCCAGGTGCGGCCTGGCAATGGCGCACAAATCGGCGCGACCGGCGCCGATGATCGAATTGGCATGGTCGGCTTCCGAAATCGCGCCGACGGCGATGGTGGCGATGCCGACCTCGTTGCGAATCTTGTCGGCAAACGGCGTCTGATAAAGTCGGCCGTAAACCGGCTGGTCGTCATGCCAGACTTGCCCGGACGAGCAATCGATCATGTCGGCGCCGGCGGCCTTGAACAGCCGCGCGAACAGCGCCGCGTCCTCCGGCGTGTTGCCGCCTTCCGTCCAGTCGTGACACGATAACCGCACCGACATCGGCCGATCCGCCGGCCAGATCGCCCGGATCGCGCGAAAGACTTCGAGCGGGTAGCGCGCGCGGTTCTCCGGCGAGCCGCCAAATTCATCGGTGCGACGATTGGTCAGCGGCGAGAGAAAGCTCGAGAGCAGATAGCCGTGCGCGCAATGCAGTTCGAGAACATCGAAGCCGGCCTTGGTGCCGCGGCTCGCGGCGGCGCAGAAATCCGCCTTCACCCGCTGCATGTCGTCGCGCGTCATCTCGCGCGGGACGGCGCCGTTCGTCACATAGGTCACCGGCGAGGCCGACATGACCGGCCAATTGCCATGCTCCAGCGGCTGATCGACGCCTTCCCACGGCACCCGGGTCGAGCCCTTGCGGCCGGAATGGCCGAGCTGAAGTCCGGCCTTGGCCGGGGTGGTGTGAATGAAATCGACCAGGCGTTTCCAGGCTTCCGCCTGTTCGTCGTTCCAGAGCCCGAGACACCCCGGCGTGATGCGTGCGTCCGGCGACACGCAGGTCATCTCGCCGAAGACGAGCCCGGCGCCGCCCAGCGCGCGGCTGCCCAGATGCACCAGATGGAAATCGTTCGGCATGCCGTCGACGGCCGAATACATCGCCATCGGCGAGACGACGATACGGTTCGGCAAGGTGACGCCGCGGATCGTGTAAGGCGTGAACATCGGCGGCACCGTCGGGCTGTTTGACAGTACGTTGACACCGCAGCGCGCCGCGAACCAGCGTTCGTAGCCTTCCAGCCAGGCCTTGTCGCGAAGCCGCAGATTCTCGTGACTGATGCGCTGCGAACGCGTCAGCAGCGAGTACATGAACTGCTCCGGCTCGAGCGTGTCGGCGTAGCGGCTGCCGACCACCTCGAACCATTCCATGGCGTTGCGCGCGGCGTTCTGGATGCGGGCCACGTCGACGGCGCGCACCCGCTCGTAGGCGGCGAGCACTTCGGGAATCTTGTCCGGCGTGGCGCCGAGGCTGCGAAATTGCCGGGTCAGCTCGATGGCGTCCTCAAGCGCGAGCTTGGTGCCGGACCCGATGGCAAAATGCGCGGTGTGCGCCGCGTCCCCCATCAGCACGACGTGGCTGCGGCCGTTGAAATGACTCCAGGTGCCGCAGATCAGCCGGTTGAAATTCAGCCAGGCGGAGCCGCGCAGGTGCCGGGCGTTGCTCATCAGCTTCGCGCCGTCCAGCGCTTCGCTGAACAGTTCCTCGCAAAACGCTGTCGAGCGCGCTTCGTCGGCCTCGTCGAGACCGTGCGCCTTGAAGATTTCTTCCGTCGTCTCGACGATGAAGGTGGAAGTGTCTTCGTCGAATTTGTAAATGTGCGCCTGGAACCAGCCGTGCTCAGTGCGGCGGAAGTCGAAGGTAAAAGCATCGTAGCGCTTGTTGGTGCCGAGCCAGATAAAACGGTTCGGCCGCACTACCAGATCGGGTTTGAATACGCTCCGATAGCGGTTGCGAATTTTGGAATTGATACCATCCGAGGCGATGACGAGATCGGCATCCGGGAACTCGAGGTCGGAATCGACCTCGCGATCGAAGACCAGCTCGACGCCGAGCTCCTCGCAGCGCGCCTGCAGGATATTGAGGAGCCTCTTGCGGCCAATGCCGACGAAGCCGTGGCCGGTGGTGCGCATGCGCCGGCCTTTGATCAGGACCTCGATGTCGTCCCAGTGATTGAAGGCGCTTTCAATTGATTGCGCGGTCGGCGGGTCCCAGGCGCGCATGTTCTCCATGGTGGCGTCGGAGAACACGACCCCCCAGCCGAACGTGTCGTACGGACGGTTGCGTTCGATCACAGTCACCTGGTGCGCCGGGTTCTCCTTCTTCATCAGGAGCCCGAAATAAAGCCCCGCCGGGCCGCCGCCGATGCAGATAATGCGCATATTCTTCTCCGTGCATTCCAACACCGCCTGGTTCGAGGCGGAACCTTGGCAGTGGGTCCGAACCGCGGCGAAAGGATTCACTACAAGCGGAGCAGAGCGCGGTCGAATGTCAGGCAATTATCGCAAGTCCCTGCACGCGGTCGCCTTTGGCAATACGCTTCACCGTCTCATCAAGGAGTGCGCGGTCGCGATGCCAAATCGCGACGCGGCCACCGGAGGCCAGAATACGATTGGCCACCGCAAGACCGATACCTTGAGCCCCTCCGGTGACGACCGCGACCCGCTCGTTCAGATCATAGACATTCATATGACCGCCGCGTTACGCCGGTTGAGAAAAAACAACTTGTATGCCGGCGGACCGGACCTCGAGGCGTGCACAACGCCTCGAGGCCTCGTCACAAAAGCGTCAGCCGTGCACCAGCGGACAATTTCCGTCTTTGAGCGGCCGGAATGCCTGATCGGCCGGAATGGTCGCCAGGATCTTTAAGTAATCGAAGGGGTACTTCGATTCGGCGGGTGACTTAACCTCTTCGAGATACATGTCGCGCATCACCCGGCCGTCTTCGCGGATCCAGCCGTCCTTGGTCATGAAGTCGTTGATTTTCATCTTGCGCATCTGCGCGACGACCTTGTCGGCATCGTCGGTGCCAGCGGCCTGGATCGCTTTGAGGTAGAAGGCCACTTCGGTGTAGATGCCGGCCTGGATGTAGGTCGGCGGCAAGCCGGTGGGATTTCTCGCCATGAATCGCTTGGCGAATGTTCGGGACGCATCGTCCTTGTCCCAATACCAGGCCGAGGTGATGGTCAGACCTTGCGCGGTCTTCAAACCTAGCGAGTGGATATCGCTCAAGAATACCAACAGTCCTGCCAGCTTCTGGCCGCCGGCCACAATGCCGAATTCGGAGGCTTGTTTGATCGAATTGATGGTGTCGCCGCCGGCGTTGGCAAGCCCGATGACTTTCGCCTTGGAGGCTTGAGCCTGGAGTAGGAACGAAGAGAAATCCTGGGTGTTGAGCGGAGCGTTGACCGCACCAAGCACCTTGCCGCCTGCCGCCTTGACGGCATCGCCGGTATCACGCTCCAACGCATGGCCGAAGGCGTAATCGGCGGTGATGAAAAACCAAGAGTCACCGCCTTGCTTCACCAAAGCGCCGCCGGTGCCGTGGGCGAGCGCGTAGGTGTCGTAAGTCCAGTGAATCCCGTAGGGCGAGCAGGCCTTGCCAGTCAGGTCCGAAGATGCCGGCCCCGACATCAGGAAAATCCGCTTCTTCTCGCGCGTGACTTCCTGGATTGCCAACGCCACGGACGACGTCGGTACATCGACGATGGCGTCGACATGGTCGGTATCGATCCATTGGCGCGCGAGGCCGGCGCCAACATCGGGCTTATTCTGATGGTCGCCGCCGATGATCTCGATCGGTGCGCCCAGCACCTTGCCGCCGGAGTCCTCGGCCGCCATCTGGGCGGCGACCACACCGCCCTTGCCGGAGACGTCGGCGTAGAGGCTCGACATGTCGTTGAGCACGCCGAGCTTGACGACGCCGTCCGAGACCTGGGCCCAGGCCGTTCCACAACTTAGAATGCAGGCGACGGCCGTCAGGCCAAGCAAGCGTTTCATGCGTTTTCTCCAAAATACGTACTGTTGGGCTTTAGTTCAGCGTCATTGGTTGCATAAGCATTGCACCAACAGAACGCATGGCGGCACTATAGCACGCCGCATGCGGGCTTCCAGTCAGTTCGGAAACTGCCTACCATTGACAATAAAATGACAAACGCGGGCGGCGGCACAGCCACCGACGCAAAAGCCCGCTTTCAGGGAGGAAACGTCATGCTCCAGGTCGATAGCGCCGCGGATCTTTCCACGCTCGGTGATATCCCGCGCCATCATGCCCGGAGCCGCCCGCATCGGGTGGCGATGCATTATGAGGGACGGCACCTCAGCTACGGCGAACTCGATCGGCGCACCAATCAAGTCGCAAACGGATTGCTCGCCGAGGGCCTCCGGCCGCAGACGCGCGTGGCAATTCTGTCGAAAAACGCGCCGGCTTTCTTCGAGCTCTGGTTCGGCGCCGCCAAGGCCGATCTGGTCCTGGTGCCGGTCAATTTCCGCCTGGCGCCGCCCGAGGTGGCCTACGTGGTGGAGGACGCCTGCGTCGAGCTGCTGTTCGTCAGCGCCGATTTTTACCCGGTCGTCGAGAAGGTGGCGGACGAATTAAAGTCGGTTCGCCGGATCATCGCGCTCGATGGCGGCCCCGTTTCCTGGCCCGATTACGCCAGCTGGGTAGCAGCTCAGTCGGCGAGCGATCCCGCAGTGACGATCGCGACGGACCATTGCGCCATTCAGATGTATACCAGCGGCACGACCGGCTACCCGAAAGGCGCGCAGCTCAGCCACGCCAATCTGCTGACCTTGCTGCCGGGCGCGCTGCGCCAGTTCGGCAACTGGCATGACAACGACGTCAATCTAGTCTGTATGCCGCTGTTCCACATCGGCGGCAGCGGTTGGGGCTTGGTTGGTTTCTATCGCGGCATCGAAACCGTGCTGATGCGCGACCCCGACCCGGCCGCCATTCTGCGATTGATCCCGGAATATCGCATCACCAAGGCCTTCTTGGTGCCGGCGCTTTTGCTGTTCCTGCTGCAGACGCCACAATGCCGGACGACGGATTTCTCGTCGCTTGAGCTGATCGTCTACGGGGCGTCGCCGGCGCCGGTCGATCTCGTGCGCAACGCGCTCAAGGCGTTCGGCTGCGACCTGGCGCAAGTCTATGGCCTGACCGAAACCACCGGCGCCATCACCTACTTGCCGCCCGAGGACCATGGCGAGCACGCCGGGGCGCGGCTCAAGTCGTGCGGCAAGGCGATGACCGGGGTCGAGCTTCGCGTCGTCGACGCCGCGGGTAACGACGTCGCGACCGGTGAGGTCGGCGAGATCGCCTGCCGGTCGCCGCAGATCATGCTCGGGTACTGGAACCAACCCGAGGCAACGAGCCGGGCGATGCGCGGCGGCTGGTTCCATACCGGCGACGCCGGCTACCTCGATCAGGATGGCTACCTCTACATTTACGATCGCGTGAAGGACATGATTATCTCGGGTGGTGAGAACATCTATCCGGCCGAAGTCGAAAGCGCGCTGTTCGGCCACCCCGCGGTCGCGGACGTGGCGGTGATCGGTGTGCCGGACGACCAATGGGGCGAGGCCGTGAAGGCGTTCGTGGTCAGAAAACCGGGCGTCGAGGTCACGCCCGATGAATTGATCGGCTTCGCGCGCGAGCGTATCGCCGCCTACAAGGTGCCGCGGTCGATCGATTTTATCGACGCCCTGCCTCGAAATCCGACCGGCAAGATTCTCAAGCGCGAGCTGCGCAAGCCATTCTGGGTCGGCCAGGAGCGGCAGGTTCACTAGGCTCCTGCAAGCCCCATCAGCTCGCGAGTTTCTCCGGGGCTTGCGATGGCGCGGCCGGCCTCGCGCGCATAGCGCGCCAGCATCTGCACCAGCGTTCCGTTCGAGCCGACTTTGCTGCCGTCGGGCAAATAGAACGTGTCTTCGAGGCCTGTCCGTAAATGGCCACCGAGCTCGGCAGCGCGCCGGTGCAATGGCCAGATTTCCGCGCGGCCGATGGCGGTAACCTGCCAAGGCGCGCCGGCGAGGGTGAGTTTCTTCAGGATCGGAAGCAAATCCGGATCGGCCGGCATGCCGGACTCCACGCCCATGACGAAATTGTATTTCGGCCGGCCCTTGTACATACCGTTCTTCGCATACATGCCGACACAGCGCACGATGCCGACGTCGAAACATTCGAATTCGGGCTGGGTGCCGGTCTCGGCCATCACGTCGAGATAGGCTTTTACTTTGTCGACCGGATTATCGAAGA
>Ga0208937_1000372_pt1 | contig 37179 bp, 32 predicted proteins | sample June2015DPH_11_5_FD_184705 | JGI IMG/M metagenome (GOLD analysis project Ga0208937, IMG submission 184705) | Peatland microbial communities from SPRUCE experiment site at the Marcell Experimental Forest, Minnesota, USA - June2015DPH_11_40... | ecosystem: Environmental > Terrestrial > Soil >...
ATCATGACCAAGTTGCCCCACCACAGCTCCTGGAGGCCGGTCTGCTTGAGCAACGCTCCGAGGAAGAGAATGAACTGGTCGTGCATGTCCTAACCCTCTCCAGGAAATGTTCGGTGCAGCGCTCTATTCTTGGATCGGATCCTTCACGCCTGGCTTCGCTATTCGGTCAAGCCAGGGAAAGGCAGCCAGGACAAACCCGATCGCGGCAATCACCACGAAGCTCAGGAAAAAATCGATCAGGCTGAGCATGAGAGCGCCTTGAAGGGTGTCAGGAATGAGCATTTGCAATTCTCCTCAGTCGCTGCGCCTGTGTCACTGTCGGCCAGCACCTTCTCGACCTGTATCAGCTTTTCGGCCTTCACGCCGGTGCACGCCGGCCGCGCGGTGGATCGGCTCCAGAAACGGCAGCTGGAACAGCGTTCGCACTTCCTCGCGGGTCCAATTGGGGCGGACTTGGCCAACGCAGGCGTTGGAAAAAGACAACGCTTGCGCGAGAGACATTCAGTTTGCCCCCAACCACAATCGCAATACAGGCAGGATACCGATGGACCATCCGGCGGAACGACAGGGCATGCCGCAGAAGCCGTCGAATTCTCGGCCGGCGGGCAATTCCAAGCTCACCATAAGGCGGCGAAATTGGTTCCTCCTTGACTCAAGTCAAGCCGACCTGCCGATTGCGGGCTAAGTTAAGGTGCGTCAGACTGGCATTTAGGCCGGTCTGTTTCACATCAACGGGCGCGCCGGGCGAGATTCACAGGGCGGCATTTATCAGGTGACAAATCGATCATCCAGGATGCGCCGATTGCGATGGCGCGAAAAGGGGCAGCTATGGATTTCGAGCTGAACGCGGAGCAGCGGCAGATTCAGGATACGGCCAAGCGGTTTGCCGCCGAGGAAATCGCGCCGACGATCGAGGAGGAAGAGCGTCAGCACGCGTTCAAGCCCGAACGCGTCGCCAAGATGGGCGAACTCGGTTTCTTCTCCTGCGCGTTGTCGGAACAACTGGGCGGCAGCGGCATGGGATTCATGGAATCGGTGCTGATGGCCGAACAGATCGCCAGGGTCTCGGCCTCCTGGCGTTTGCCCTTCAATATGCAGAACTTGGGGCCGGCGCTCACGGTCGCCAAGTTCGGCACGCCGGAGCAGAAGAAGAAATACGTACCCGGCTGGGTCGCCGGTACGCAGCTCGGATTTTTTGCCATGACAGAGCCCAATACCGGCTCCGACGTGGCGAGCATGAGAACCCACGCCATCAACAAGGGTGACCATTTCGAGATTAACGGCAACAAGATGTGGATCTCGCAGGCACATGTCGGCGATGCCGGGTTGCTCTACGCCTATACGGACAAGGCCAAGGGCAACAAGGGTATGACCGCCTTCATCATCGAGCCGAAGAAGATGAAAGGTTGCACGGCGCGGGCGATCGAAACCAAGCTCGGCCTGCATTGCGCCCCGACCGGGGAATTCGTCTTCGAAGGCATGCAGGTGCCGACGGAGAATGTGCTCGGCCAAGTCGGCGATGGCTTCCGGGTGTGCATGTGGCAGCTCAACCAGACCCGACTCGGCTGTGCCGCCGGTGCCTTGGGTGTTGCAGGCGGGGCGCTCGATCTTGCCATCAAGTACGCCAACGAGCGCACCCAGTTCGGCAAGGCCATTTCCCAGCATCAGATGATTCAGGCGCAGATCGCCGAAATGGTGGTCGAGCATCATGCAGCGCAAATGCTGGTCTACCGCGCTGCCTGGCTGAAGGATCAGGGCAAGCCGAACCAGTACGAGACGTCGGTTGCCAAGCTCGCCGCCTCTGAAGCGGCGGTTCATGCGGCCAACGAATGCATGAAGATTTTCGGCAGCTATGGCTTCTCGACCGAATACCCGGCCGAGCGCTTCTATCGCGATGCCAAGTCGCTACAGGTGGTCGAAGGCACGTCCAACATCCAAAAGATCATCATCTCCGGCATGGCTTGCGGCTTTACGCCGAACCGAGAATAGTTTCGCCCATGAGACTGATTTGGACGTTACGTCGCGCCGTGCCCGTGCCGGGCATGACGACGTAGGGGAGCTGGGAATGAGGCCCTATTTTGAGACGATGCCGAGCTTCGGCAAGGAGCTCAAAGAGAACCGCATCACCCGCACGCAGGAAAGCCGTGCCAAACTTGAGGCCGTCGAAGCTGAGATCGCCGCCTTGTACAAGGCGCGCCAGGACGTCGGCGTCCCGGCAGCCGAGATCAACAAGCGCGGTTCGCTGACGGTGTGGCAGCGCATCGAATACCTCGTCGACAAAGGCACCTTCCTGCCGCTGCACAGCCTCTACAATCCGGCAGACAATGAAGAAGGCACCACCAACGTCGTCGACGGTCTCGGCAAGATCGGCGGCCGCTGGGCCGTCATCATCGGCTTCGACAACAAATTGCTGGCCGGCGCCTGGATCCCCGGTCAACCGGAGAACATCCTGCGGGTGACCAACATCGCCAAGCGCCTGCATATCCCGCTGGTCTGGCTGGTCCAGTGCAGCGGCGTCAAAATGACCGACCAGGAGAAGTTCTACGCCGACCGCCGCGGCAGCGGCACCTGCTTTTACCGTCACGCTGAGCTGGAGCAGATGGGGATTCCCATCCTTGCCGGCATCTACGGGACCAATCCGGCCGGCGGCGGCTACCAGAGCATCAGTCCCACCATCCTGCTCGCCCACAAGGACGCCAACATGGCGGTCGGCGGGGTCGGTATCGTATCGGGGATGTCGCCCAAGGGCGGCTTCGACGTGGCCGGCCTGGAGGAATTGATCGCCAAAACGCGCGACATGCGCGGGCAGGCGCCGGGCCAAGTCGAGACCCATTACGCCGCGACCGGTTTCTTCACCCGCGTGTTTGAGAAGGAAACCGAGGTTCTCGACGGCATCAAGGAATACATGCGGGCGATTCCCGCTTACGACCCGATGTTCTTCCACGTCGCCGAGCCGAAGGAGCCGCGGCTTGCTGCCAACGACCTCTACCATCTACTGCCGGCCAATCAGAAGGAGGGCTATGTCTTCGACGAAATCCTCGCCCGCTTGGTCGACGGCAGCGAACACATGGAGTTCCGCCCCGATTATGGGCCCGAGATTTACACCGGCCTGGTCAAGATCGACGGCATGCTGATCGGCGCCATCGGCAACCGCCAGGGACTGCTGCCCAAGGGCTATCCCGAATACGCCAATTACCCCGGCATCGGCGGCAAGCTCTACCGCCAGGGGCTGATCAAGATGAACGAGTTCGTGACATTGTGCGGGCGCGACCGGTTGCCGATCGTCTGGTTCCAAGACACCTCCGGCATCGACGTCGGCGACATCGCGGAGCGGGCCGAACTGCTAGGCCTCGGTCAATCGCTGATCTATTCGATTCAGCAGACCGACGTGCCGATGATGCTGGTCGTGCTGCGCAAGGGTAGCGCGGCCGCCCACTACGTCATGGGCGGACCGACAGCCAACCGCCACAACGCCTTCACACTCGGCACCGCCGCGACCGAAATTTCGGTCATGCACGGCGAGACCGCGGCGGTCGCGACCTACGGCCGCCGCGCGGTCAAGGACAAGGACTCGGGCAAGCCGTTGCAGCCGGTCGCCGACAAGATGAACGAGATGGCGAAGAAGTATTACGACACGTCGCGCCCGGCCTATTGCGCCCAGCACGGCTTCGTCGACGAGATCGTCGATCTCAAGTCGCTGCGTGCCTATCTCAAGGGCTTCGCTGGTGCGGTTTATCAGAATCCGATCTCGATCTGCCCGCGCCACCAGATGCTGACGCCGCGGATCATTCGGGGGTGAATTGCCACGAAATTCTAACATTGTCCCTTGCACACCGAAAGCAGCAGCGGCGTGATGTGGAATGCTGGTGCGTGTGACCAAGGTCGATCAGCGGTGCTTGGCCTACAACAGGAGAGGATTCGATGAGCGAGGAAATTACCGCCCCGGTGTCGGGGAATATCTGGAAAATTCTCGTCCAGGTCGGCGATACCGTGCAATGCGACGATGAGCTCATAATCCTCGAAGCCCTGAAGATGGAAAATCCCATCTACAGCCCGGTCGACGGGAAAATCGCCGCGATCAAGGTCGCTGTGGGCAATCACGTGGAATCCAATCAGGTGTTGATGGTGATCGAGTAGCAGATACCGAAGGGAGAAATGGATGGGGGCGCCACACGCTCGAGCCCGCTGCCTCCCAATCGGCACGCCAGCCTGCGGATTGCTCAGCGTGAGATCTTCAAATTTGACCCAGACCAGACGATATAGACACGGGGCCGTTCAGCGATAACAAAATCTTTCCGACGCAAATCGTTCTACAATCGCGCCGATGACTGAGAGTCGCCTGTTCCTTGGCGTCGAAAACTCGGCGACCGGCCGCGCCTGGCGCAACCGGCTCGACGAGCGCGGTTCGGCGCGGGCGCTCGCCATCGCGCAGCGGCACGATCTGCCCGAACTGCTGGCGCGCATCCTCGCCGGCCGCAATGTCGAGGTCGATGCGGTCGCGGCCTTCCTCGATCCGACGATCAAGCAGTCGATGCCCGATCCCAACGTACTCACCGCCATGCCGGAGGCGGCGGCACGGATCACCGACGCGATCATGCGTGGCGAGACCATCGCGGTGTTCGGCGATTACGACGTCGACGGAGCGACCTCCGCGGCGCTGCTGGCGCGCTTCCTGCGGCAGGCCGGCATCGACCCGTTGATCCACATCCCCGACCGGCTGTTCGAAGGCTATGGCCCGAACGTCGAGGCGGTACGGGCGCTCGCCGCGCGCGGCGCGACGCTCCTGGTGACGGTCGATTGCGGCACCACCAGCATCGAGCCGCTCATGGAAGCACGCGCGCTCGGCGTCGACGTCGTCGTCATCGATCACCACCAGGCCGACGAGGTGCTGCCGCCGGCCGTGGCCATCGTCAATCCGAACCGGCGCGACGACCTTTCCGGCCTCGGGCATCTGGCCGCGGTCGGGCTGACCTTCATGACCGTGGTGGCGGTGAACCGCGTGTTGCGTTCCCGCGGTTTCTGGACCACGGAACGTCCCGAGCCCGATCTCCTGTTGCTTCTCGATGATGTGGCGCTCGGCACCGTCGCCGATGTGGTGGCACTCACCGGGCTCAATCGCGCTTTCGTCGCCAAGGGCCTGATCGCGCTGCGCCGTCGCCAGCGCGCCGGCCACGTCAGCCTGATGGACGTGGCGCGGCTCTCCGGTCCGCCCGAGGCTTGGCATCTCGGTTTTCTGCTTGGTCCGCGCATCAATGCCGGCGGGCGCATCGGCCGCGCCGATCTCGGCGTGCGGCTTTTGCTCGAGGACGATCCCATCGAGGCGGCGCGCATCGCCGCCGAGCTCGACCGGCTCAACCGCGAGCGCCAAACCATCGAGCTGGAAACCCTGGCGCAGGCCGAGGCCGAAGCGATGGCCGCGCTCGGCATCGAGGAGAAGGGCGCGGTGGTGGTCACCGCCGCCGAAGGCTGGCACCCCGGGATCGTCGGTCTCGTCGCGGCGCGGCTGAAGGAAAAATTTGGCCGACCGGCGTTCGCCATCGCGCTCGAGCCTGGCGGCATCGGCACCGGCTCGGGCCGCTCCATTCCCGGCGTCGATATCGGCCGGGCGGTGCGGCGCGCGGTGGCGGAAGGCCTCCTCGTCAAAGGCGGCGGCCACGCCATGGCGGCGGGCGTGACGCTGCGCAAGGACGCGCTTGCGCCGTTGCGCGCTTTTCTCGAAACGACGCTCGGTCCCGATGTGGCAGCGGCGCGGCGCACGCATGGTCTTCTGATCGACGGCGCGGTCAGCGCGGCGGGTGCGGACGCGGCGCTCGTCGCGCTGATCGAACGCGCCGGGCCGTTCGGTTCCGGCAATCCGGAGCCGGTGATCGCGTTGCCGGCGCACACGCTCGTCTATGCCGAGGAAGTCGGCCAGGCGCATATGCGCGTGCGGCTCAAATCCGCCGACGGCGCCGGCGTCAATGCCATCGCCTTCCGCGCCGCCGGGCAAAAACTCGGCTCAGCGCTCCTGGCGAGCCGCGGCCGGCAGGTTCACGCCGCCGGCTCCTTCGCGCTCGATCGCTGGCAAGGTGAGGAGCGGGTGCAATTCCGCCTCACCGACATCGCGCCCGCCGAACCGTTTGCGGGGCGTTGAAAAGCTAGACGGGAGGCCAAGATGGCGGTCCAGCGCCTGACCATTAAGCAAGCCGTGGTGCTTCGAAACCCCGGCAAACAATCGATGCAGATCGTTTCGCCGGAGAACGCGCCTGACGCCGCGGTGACCATAACGCGCGTAACAATGGAGCCGGGCGCGATCTCGCCGAGGCACAGCCACGCTCGCTCCGAGCAGATTTGGATCGTCGAGGAGGGATCGGCCACCCTCCTCCTGGCCGGCGACCGGACCGAACAGCTGGCAGCCGGCGATGTCATCCGCATGCCTTGCGGTGACATCCATGGCGTCGAAAATACCGGGCAGGGGTCGTTCGTCTATTTGACGATCACCAATCCCCCCGAAGACATGACTCCCTTCTACAAGGAGCGAATCACGACAGAGGACTCAGATACGCGGTCTTCTCGCGGCGCGCGAGGCACCTGAGATCGCGCGAGACGCTACGCGCTTGACGGCGCTCGGGTGAGCATCGCCGGCAAAGGCATCCTTTACCTCGAAGGCCGGACGCCGTTTGACGTCTGATCGCGTCCATGCCTATCTGCGCCCGACGGTTCCCCGTTGGGGATCAAATGGGAACGCAGTGCGGGCGAGGCATCGCCCAATGCTGCGGCTGCCCCCGCAACTGTAAGCGGCGAATCTTTTGTCACATGTCCACTGGGACTCGGGTCCCGGGAAGGCGACGAAAGGTGAAGACCCGCGAGCCAGGAGACCTGCCGTCAGCCGTGGTCATGCGCGAGCGCTGTCGGTCGGGGTGTACCGGTGATGGGCGAACCAAGCATCCTTGCCGGATGCGCGGGACACCAAGTTCGCGGTGACGTGCCACAGGGCGTGTTACCCGAGGTGTCTGCATGTTTCCCAGTACCGCCGTCACGCGGCGCAGCGCGAGCTGCGCCGGTCGTCTCTTCGCGCGCGTTGTCGCTCTGTCGCTTCTGCTTTGGCCGGCGCTTCCGGCTTACGCACAGGAGGCGCAGCAAACGCTTGCCGCACAGCCGGTCGAGTTACCGGTCATTTCCGTCACGGTGCCGCCGCCGTCGAAGCCGACAAACCAGGGCGCCGGCAACTCGGTCGTGGTCAGCCCGACGACCGTTCCCACCCCCGCCGATCAGTCGGCGAGCTCGGTGACGGTCATCACCAGCGCCGATATCGAAAGCCAGCAATGGCGCACGGTTCCCGACGCGCTCATGGCAGTGCCGGGTCTCAATGTTGTCCAGGCCGGCGGCCCGGGCGGCCTGACATCGGTCTTCATTCGCGGCACCAATTCCAATCACGTCAAGGTGCTGATCGACGGCATCGACGTTTCCGACCCCAGCAATCCCACCCAATCATTCGATTTCGGCCAGCTGTTGACCGGCGATATCGCGCGGGTGGAAATCCTGCGCGGCCCGCAAAGCGGACTGTACGGCTCGGATGCCATCGGCGGCGTGATTTCCATCACGACAAAAAGCGGGGAGGGGCCGCCGAAACTGACGATGACTGCGGAGGGCGGGTCGTTCGGCACGTTCAACCAGCGCGTCGGCTTGAGCGGCTCTCAGGGCAATTTCAACTACGTGTTCAACGTCCAGCATTTCTCCTCGACCGACACTCCGGTGACGCCGCTCAATGAGCTGGCGTCGGGCGAGCATAGAAACAACGACACCTATGACAACTGGACCTATTCGACGAAACTCGGCGCCAATCTGACCGACAATTTCGCAGTCAATTTTGTCGGCCGATATACAGATTCGAGGCTCGGCTTTACCGGTGAAGATTACGTGGATTTCTATCCGCCCGCGCCGGAAGCACTGCAAAGCATGCAGGTGGATCGTCAATTCTACGGCCGCGGCGAAGCCGTCTGGTCGCTGTTCGACGGCCGGTTCAAGAACTTCTTCGGCGTGAACTATACGAATTCATGGAGCTGGACCCTGGACCCAAATCCGGACAGCTTTACCGCGCCGCCCGCGGTCGCCCCGCCGACGACCAATCTGGGGCAGCGCACCCAGTATGATTGGCGCGGCGAAGCCAAAGTAGCGCCGGGGCAGACGCTGGTTTTCGGCTTGGAGGACAAAACCGAATCGCTGTGGACCAACTCGACCGGCGCCTTCAACGCGTTCGGCATTTACACGCCGACGACAACGACGGCGCAGACGGGAGACAAAGCCGGCTGGGTCGAGCTGCAGTCGGCATTTGCCGACCGGTTCTTCGTCGTGTCGAGTATTCGCTACGACGACAACCAAAGCTTCGGCGGCCATACCACGTGGCGCGTCGCACCGGCGTTTATCGTTCCAGGGATGGAGACCAAGCTCAAGGCCACGTATGGGACCGGCTTCAAGGCGCCAACCCTCACCGAGCTTTACGTCAACAATCCGTCGTTCATGGTCGTCGGCAATCCCGATCTCCTGCCGGAAACCAGCAAAGGCTACGATGTCGGATTCGAGCAACCGCTGCTGCACGATCGGCTGCGTTTCGGCGCGACATACTTCCACAACGACATCGCCAATCTCATCGAGGGGACGACCGATCCGACCACCTTCGTCTCTACCTACGTGAACGTTGGCCAGGCGACGACCCAAGGCGTTGAGGCCTTCGCGGCGTTCGCCTTGAGCAGTCGACTGAACCTGCGCGCCGACTATACCTATACCGAGGCAAGGGACGATTTGACGGGCCTGGAATTGCTGCGCCGCCCCAAGAACAAGGCGAGCGTCACGGCCTTGTGGAAAGCGACCGATCGCCTGACCGTCACCGCGCAGGCGCTCTACGTCGGACCCTGGCTGGACTACAACCGACCGGGAACGGCGGAGCTCATGGCGCCCGGCTATACGCTGGTCAATCTCGCGGCGAACTATGCCGTGACCGATCGGGTCGGCGTATTTGCCCGCATCAACAACTTGCTCAACCAGCAATATGAAGATCCGCTGGGCTTCCTGCGGCCGGGTTTTGGCATTTTTGGCGGCATCAATGTGCAAGTCGGCGGGGTGCCGACGAGCTCGCTATCCGCGAACCCGGCGGCGGCGACTGCGGCACCGCCAAATCCGGCGCCGGCAACAAGAGGCGGCGGCCTCCTGTGACGCGCGCGCCGCCGCTTTTGGATTTTATCGCCGGTTAACGACCGACGTCGAAACCGCGCGGCGTGTTGGCGGCGTTTACACCTCGATCCGGCCTTCGAGATAAAGGACGGCGCGGCCGGCGATGCTGACGCGGTCGTCGTCCAACGCGCAGGACAGTGCGCCGCCGCGCCGTGAGAGCTGGCGGGCTTCGAATTCCGTCTTGCCCAGGCGCTTCGCCCAGTAGGGCACCAGCGTGCAGTGCGCCGAGCCGGTCGCCGGATCTTCCGGGACGCCTTGCGCCGGCGCGAAGAAGCGCGAGACGAAATCGACGCCGTTCTCGCCCGGCGCGGTGACGATCACGGCCCAGCAGTCGACCTTGGCGAGCGCGGCAAGATCGGGAGCGAGCGTTGCGACCTCCGCCGCGCTGCCATAGACGACGAGATGATCGCGGGCGCGCAGCACCTCGCGCGGCGTGCCGCCCAACGCCGCGAAGAGACCCGGCGGCGCCGCAGCCGGAACGGCCGGCCGCGCCGGAAAATCCATGACCAGCATGTCGGCGCGCCGGCTCACGACCAGCGTGCCGGCTTTCGCGGTATGGAAGCTCACGCTTTCGCGCTGCGGTTCGAGAAAACGCATGACGACATAACCGCTGGCGAGCGTGGCGTGGCCGCACAGATCGACCTCGACGCTGGGCGTGAACCAGCGCGGCGCGTAATCGCTTCCCTCCGGCACGAAGAAGGCGGTCTCGGACAGATTGTTCTCGGCCGCGATGCCCTGCATCGTGGCGTCCGGCAGCCAAGCGTCCAGCGGGCACACCGCGGCGGGATTGCCGCCGAACAGACTGTCCGTGAACGCATCGACCTGATAGATCGGCAGGCGCATCATTTCCATTCGCGGTGATTGTAGCAAACGGCGCCAGCTATTGGCACAAATCCCCGCACGCGGCTATGTAGAACTCCTCACTGCGCCTTGAAAGAAATTTGAATGGCCAAGCTTAGTCTTTCGGTTGCCATCGGCGACTATGACCGCACCCGCGCGCTGGTCGACGGCAGCGTCGCCATTGATGGCGTCGATCCGGTCTACATGCCGCTGGTCCCGGAAGAGATTTTCTTTCGCGCCTTCCGCGCCGCCGAATTCGACATCTGCGAATTGTCGTTGTCGAGCTATGCGATCAAAACCGCGCAGGGCGACTGTCCCTATATCGCGGTGCCAGCCTTCGTCTCGCGCGCCTTCCGCCATAACGCGGTCTATGTCCGCACCGATCGCATCAAGAAGCCCGCGGACCTCAAGGGCAAGAAAGTCGGCGTGCCGGAATATCAGCTCACGGCCAATGTGTGGGCGCGCGCCTTCCTCGATGACGATTACGGCGTCAAGCCCGCCGACATCCACTGGATCCGCGGCGGCATCGAACAGCCGGGACGGCCGGAAAAACTCACCGTCAAGCTGCCCGCCGGCGTACGCCTCGACAACGCGCCGGAAGGCGCGACGATTTCCGCCCTGCTCGAAGCCGGCGAGATCGACGGCTTCATCGCGCCACGCCCGCCCAGCCGCATCGAGAAAGCGCACCCGCATATCGGCTGGCTGTTTCCCGACCCGGCCGCGGTGGAAAAAGATTACTTCAAGCGCACCGGCTTTTTCCCGATCATGCACGTGCTGGGCATCCGCCGCGCCTTGGCTGAGCAGCACCCCTGGCTCCCCGGGGCCGTGCTCAAGGCGTTCGAGCGCGCGAAGGCGATCGCGCTGGAGAAACTCGCGGACACCGCCGCGACCAAAGTGACATTACCGTTCGTCGAAGAAATGCTCCGGGACGCGCGTGCATTCATGGGCGAGGATTTCTGGTCCTACGGCGTCGCGCCGAACCGCAAGGTACTCGATTATTTCCTCGGCCAGCATCACGGGCAGGGTTTGTCTTCGCGGCGGCTTTCCGTCGACGAGTTGTTTCACCCGGCGACCTACGAGACATTCAAGGTGTGAGCACGCTGCCGCGCACGTAGTGCGGAACGTGGCGGAGTGGTGAGCTGAGCTGAGCTGATCTGAGCTACATAGCGGAGTCGGCTCGCAATCCTTGGCCGTCTGTCCAGCGCCGCGCGGCGCCGTCATCTTGCTGGTTTTACAAATCCGCTTGCAAAAGTGAAGACGAGAATCATGAAGGCGGCGATTGCCGAGGAATATACCGGTACGAACATCTGTCCTTGAACTGCGTAAGCCCAGATCACGAATGCAGCAGAAGAAACCACAGCCTGAACCTGCCATGGTTCGCCAGCGGTGGCTTGCTGCTTTAGATAAAGCGGTGTACCCACAAGCGCAATTACGAATACGGCGCAGAAAAATAATAGAGGTGCTTCGCAACAAAATTCTGGACTATGTTGGCGTCTGCTAACTCGGCACCTTTGGCAAAGAGCTTGTCCGCTGCCAGGTAGAATGCCACCACTTCAGCCGGAATATATTTGACGATGCGTGTGGTGTAATCGTCGGTGTCGGTCTGAGTTGCCGCACCTTGCACGGCAGGTGCGACTGTAGCTATGTTGGCTCGTACTGGACTCGCCTGCAACCTGAAAAGACTATTTCCAACTGTAACATCCTTTCGAACTAATCGGCTCATGGATCCCTCCGTCGATTCTTAGTCGTTTACTTAATCGACCGCTTGATGCGGTGACGAGTGTCAGGCAAGGAAATCTGGACACCGGCGTCACCAGCCAATCTGGAAGATTGTGGCATTGCATTCGCCCCTTATGCAACAAGAGCGGAATATTTAAATTAATGCACGTTATGCGGGAGGAATCAACAGTCAAAAAGAATCTTTCGCATCCGACTCGGTGCTCCTACCGCGGGCTTTCGCGAGATTCAGGCGCGCAGCCGCATCGTCGGCGCATTCCGCGATGACGATCCACGCCGCGCGACGCCGGGGTATTTGTCGCTCCGGTTGAAATATGCCCGCGTGGGTCAGACCGCGAGCTTTGCCCGGCCGTAAGCGGACGTGGATGGTCTTCTCCTGCCGATAGGCGAGCATCTCCTCCATACATTCCTCGCGGCCGATTCCGGACTGTTTGTAGTCGCCGAACAGCGCGCCGGGGAAATGCTTGTTCAACTCATTGATCCACACGCGCCGACTTGCACCGAGGATCACAAGCCTTGACGCAACCGGGCCAGCAGCTTGAGCCCGGCATAGCCGTCGGCAGGCTCCATGCCGATCTTGCGCTGGAAATTCTGCACCGCGAGCATGGTGTCGTTGCCGACGCGGCCGTCGGCGCCGCCGGTGTCGTAGCCGAGCGCGGTGAGCCGGCGTTGAATCTCCTGCACCTCGGCGAGCGTGGGCGCGCGTTCGGCGCCGGGAAACGGCTGCACGAATGCGCCGCCGCCCATCACCCGGTCGCCGAGATGCAGAAGCGCAAGCGTGTAATTCATGGACGGGTTGTAGCTGCGCACGGCAAAAAAATTTGGGCCGAGCAGGAAAGCCGGGCCGCCCGGCACCGGGACCCACAAGCGCGCGGTCGCGTTCGGCTGCGGGAAAGCTTCGCCGTCGGCGCGCACGACGCCGCGGCTTTGCCATTCGGCGTAGCGGCGCGCTGCCCCGCCGCCGGTTTTTGCCGTCGGCAGGCGGACCTCGTAGCCCCAATGTTCGCCGCGCCGGTATTTGCTGCGCTCGACAAAAAACCGCGCCGTCGTGCCGAGCGCGTCGTCCGGCGCGCCGAACGGCGAAATCTTGCCGTCGCCGTCATAGTCGATGCCGAGATGCAGCCAGACCTCCGGCATCCATTGGGTATGGCCCATGGCGCCGGCCCAGGAGCCGACCATTTCCGCGGGCGTACTCCAGCCGCGCTGAATAATTTGCAGCGCGTTGATCAGTTCGTCTTCCCAATATTTGCGCCGGCGCGGCTCGCCCCAGGCGAGCGCGGCCAGCGAGGGGATGACGGGCCGCATATGGTTTTTCTGCACAAGCGGATCGCCATAGGTCGATTCGACGCCCCAGACGCCGAGCATGACCGAGCGCTCGACGCCGAAATCCCGTTCGATCCGGGCAAACAGCGGCGCAAACTCCTTGGCCTTCTCCTTGCCGGCGATGATGCGCCAGTCGGAGACGCGGCGGTTGAGATATTGCCAGAGCTGTTCGTCGAATTCGGGCTGATTGCGGATCGCCTCAAGCCCGGCGGTGTCCGGCCTTAACCCGTCCATGACCCGCGCGTAAGTTTCCGGCGTGATGCCGCGTGCCAGTGCTTTGGTACGAAACGCGGCGACCCATTGATCGAACGAAGTATGGTCCGCGCGCGCGCGTCCCGGCAACAGCAGTCCAGCAAACGCGCCGGCGATGACCTTGAGCGATGCGCGTCTGGCAATGTTTGGCGACGATGCGATGCTCAAGGCCGGCCTCGCTCTTGCTCTCTGTTTTGGGCCCGGTTCGACCCGTTTGACCGTTCTCGGTGGGGCGTTCCGCGCCCGGCGCGGCTTCCCCAGTCGCGTCGCGCGCTGCGACACTCGGCATAGTGACCGCGTTTGCGGAGGTCGTCACGGAAGAATTGGGCTCGGATGTGGAATCGATTTCTCCCCATGGCACCCGCGTTCGGCTTGCGTCCGAATTAGCCGCCGCGATTGCCATCCCTCCGTCAAGTTCGTCCATGAGCCGTCCCAGGCCGGCGGCAAAGCTCCCGACATCGAAATGCAACGGATCGTCGTGGCCGTTGCGGATTCCGGAATCGATGGCGGCATGGAACGCCGGAATGAGCCAGTGCTCGGCGCGGACACTGGCGATGACGTAGAGTAGCGCCAGCCGGTCATATTGCACGGCGGTAAAGCCCGGATTGGGGCTCTGCGCGTCGTTGCGCCATCCGCGCCCGGCTTCGCTGCGCCGCGGCTGGATGAGCTCGACATGGAGAAAGAGTCCCTTCAAGGCGCCGGCGAAATTCGCCGCTTGCTCGAACCGCGTCTCGCGCCAGGGAATGGCAAAATCATGATCGAGCAGCATCCCGCCGGAGCGATTGACGACCACGTGGGCCTTGCCCCAGCCATCCGAGCACTTGAAGCTGCCGAGATTGTTGAGCTTGGCGCTGACGTCGATGTCGGCGGGAAAGGACCGGTGTCCGTAATTCGGTCCGCTGGTGTCGTGGATGACGAAATAACGCGCCGGCGGGGCATCCGCATCGTTGTCGTGCGCGCGCGACACCGGTTGCCAGAGATAAGCGGCGAAATCCCATTCGAGATTCTCTTTCGATAGGAAGGTGCTCAGCGCTTCCCGCGACGGCAGCCCGCTATCTTGTCCGACGCGGCTGGCGAGTGCGGGCGGCAAGCTTTCCATCGCCGGCGCGAGATTCCTCGTCGCGTCCATGCCGCGCATTAGACATTTGGCTTGCGCAACCGGATCGCCGGAATAGCTCAAAGTCTGCGGGTCGAAGGCGCAAGCGCCCATACCGTTCACAAAAAAAGCCGGTCGGAAATGATTTGGTTTGCAGTCCGCGCTCAAGGCAGCGCCAGACGAGGCGCAGACCATGGCGCAAGCTAAACCGGTCGCGATAAAGCCGGCGCGCGCGCGCCGATCGGCGAAAGCGCCGAAGACGGTTTTTGCGCGAAGGCGCAACCGCGGAAGGCTGCCGACTTTAATCACAATAGACACGGCTCATCCAATGCAAACGCCGTACTATCGTGACCAACGCGCGCCCTGCCAAGCGGTGCCGTCGCGGCGCCGCGCGAAATTCGTACAAAAATTGCTCCATCGCCGCGTTTTGGTAATACCGGGATGCCCACGATGAATGAACGTTCAGATGTGACCGGAACGTCTGGGCATCAGGCCGAGTTCTTAGTCCCCGTGTTCGCGAGGACAAGTGGGCCAGGCGCGGCTTATTCCTTCGCCCGCTCGATGTAGCTGCCGTCGGATGTATTCACCACGATCCTGGTGCCCGCGGTGACGAAGGACGGCACCATGGTACGCACGCCATTGGAGAGGAGCGCCGGCTTGTAGGACGAGGCGGCCGTCTGGCTTTTGATGGTCGGCTCGGTCTCGACCACTTCGAGGGTGGCGCGCGGCGGAAGTTCGATGGCGACCGGCACGCCCTCGTGCAGGCTGATCGTCACCTCCATTTCCGGCTGCAGATAGGCCGCCTGGTCGCCGATAATGTCGGCCGGCAGCGCGACTTGATCGTAACTCTCCATATTCATGAAATGAAAGCCGTCGCCGTCCTGGTACATGTATTGGTGCATGCGATCCTCGACGAAGGCCCGTTCGACCTGGTCGGTCGTCTTGTAACGCAAGCCAACCTTGACGCCGTCGGCGATCCGGCGGACGTCCATCTGGGTCACCGGCGTGCCCTTGCCGGGATGGATATTCTCGATCGAGACGATGACGCCGAGCTTGCCGTCGACCTCAACGATATTGCCTTTTCGCAGCGAGCTGGCGATGACTTTCACGGTTACCTCGACGTTTTGCCTCTGAATAAGGGGCGCACCATAGCGATCCTGAGCCCGATCGCCACATATTTCCTCTCTTCCCCGCGCACAAGGACATGCCGGAAACCTCGCCCGCCGCCTCGCCCTTCTGGGCTCCCCACGTCCACGCCGACCGGCGGCCAGCGCTGTTGGCGCGCGGCCGCATCGTGGCGGCGCTGCGCGCCTGGTTTGCGGCGCGGGATTTCATCGAGGTCGAGACCGGCGCCCTGCAGGTTTCCCCGGGCAACGAGACCCATTTGCACGCGTTCGCCACCACGCTCGCGGCGCCGCACGGCACGTCCTCGCGCCTTTATCTGCGCACCTCGCCGGAATTCGCCTGCAAGAAACTCCTGGCGGCTGGAGAGCGACGCATCGTCGAGTTCGCCAAGGTGTTTCGCAATCGGGAACGCGGCGCGCTGCATCATCCGGAATTCACGCTGGTCGAATGGTATCGCGCCGGCGAGCCCTATGGGACGCTGATGGAAGACTGCGCGGCGATCCTGGCCGTCGCGGCGGAAGCGGCCGGCACCAAGCATCTGAGCTTCCGCGGCCGTTCCGCCGATGCGTTCGCCGAGCAGGAACGCCTTACCGTCGCGGAAGCATTTGCGCGATTTGCCGGCATCGACCTCTTGGCGACGCTGCCGGGCGGCCAACCCGACCGCGAGGCTCTTGCCCGCGCCGCGACGGCGGCGGGCATCCGCATCGGCGACGACGACCGCTGGGGCGATATTTTCAGCCGCGTGCTGGTGGAAAAGATCGAGGGCCATCTCGGCCTTGGCCGCGCGACTATTCTTGATCAATACCCAGCCGTGCAGGCGGCGCTGGCGCGGCCGGCGTCCGACCGGCGCGTGGCCGAGCGCTTCGAGCTTTATGCCTGCGGCGTGGAACTCGCCAACGGCTTCGGCGAACTGACCGACGCCGTCGAGCAGCGCCGCCGGCTGGAACGGGAGATGGCGGAGAAGGAGCGCATTTACGGCGAGCGCTACCCGATCGACGAGGATTTTCTTGCCGCGCTTGCGGCGATGCCGCAGGCTTGCGGCATCGCGCTCGGTCTCGACCGCCTGGTGATGCTGGCAACCGGAGCCTCGCGCATCGAGCAAGTCTTATGGAATCCGCTGGTATGAAGTCCCGCTCGACCACGTTGCGCACCGTTGACGCGCTTTGCCGCTCGGCGCTGGTGCCGCGCGAACGGCTCGATGAGCTCGCCGCGGTCGCCGCGCGCTATGCGGTGGCGATCACGCCGCTGATGGCCGATGCGATCGACCGTGGCGATCCGCGCGATCCGATCGCGCGGCAATTCGTGCCCGACGCGCGCGAGCTTATCGAGCAGCCCGAGGAACGCCGCGATCCGATCGGCGACGATGCGTTCAGCCCCGTCGCCGGCGTCGTCCACCGTTATCCCGACCGGGTGCTGCTCAAAGTCGTCAATGCCTGCGCGGTGTATTGCCGGTTCTGCTTCCGGCGCGAGATGGTGGGGCCGGGGCGGGGAGGGCTTTCGCCGGCGGCGCTGGCCGCGGCGCTCGACTATATCCGCGGCCATCCGCAAATCTGGGAGGTCATTCTGACCGGCGGCGATCCGTTGGCGCTGTCAGCGCGCCGGATCGAGGATGTGGTGAAAAAGATTGCGGCCATCGCCCACGTCAAAATCATTCGCGTGCACACGCGCGTGCCGGCCGTGGCGCCCGAGCGGATAACGCCCGCATTGGTGCGCGCATTGCGCGCGCGGAACAAGGCGACCTTCGTCGTGCTGCACGCCAATCATCCGCGCGAGCTGACCAAACAAGCCCGCGCCGCCTGCGCGCGCCTGATCGATGCCGGCATCCCGATGCTGTCGCAATCGGTGCTGTTGCGCGGGGTGAACGACGACGTCGAGGCGCTTGGCGCGCTGATGCGCGCCTTGGTCGAGTGCCGCATCAAGCCCTATTACCTGCACCACGGCGATCTCGCGCCCGGCACGGCGCATCTGCGCACCAGCATCGCCGAAGGCCAGGCTCTTATGCGCGCGCTTCGCGGCCGTTATTCGGGCCTGTGTCAGCCGAGTTATGTGCTCGACATACCCGACGGCTACGGCAAGTCGCCGATCGGCCCGAATTATTTGAGTGAGGACGGTGCCGTGGTCGAAGATTTCAACGGGCGGCGGCATGCCTATCCGCCGCGCACTTAGCCGGCAGCGCCCATTAGCGACCGGGTTAAGGAGTTCTAATTGCCATATAAATTCAACTCAATATAGCAACGGAAACAGGCGCAGGACGTGGTGGAGGATACAAGTGTAGGATTTCACCGATAGGCAGTAAAAGCAAATGAATAGCGGGGCGATTCTTGCCGTACTGAGCATCGGGGCACTCTTGATATCGCAGCCGGCCTCGGCTTTTGGCGCGCTTGCCGTGGGCGTTCCTGCCGAAGTCGCACGTAGCGGTTTCGCCTACGGCATCAACGTAAACTCGGCGACCGAAGCGATGGCGCGCGAGACGGCTCTCAGCAATTGCCGCGGAACCAACCCCAACTCAGAGGTCCATTCCGAATCGAGCCAGCCAGCGCGGGCCCTGTGTACGGTGGTGACAACGTTTCGTCACCAGTGCGCTGTCGTGGCCCAAGACCCGGCTGCCGGAACCCCCGGCGTCGGTTGGGCGATTGCGCCCACGCTCGAGGCCGCACGCAACAGGCGATAAACAATTGCAGGGCCACGGCGGGTGAATCGCGCAAGCAATTCTGCGCCAGAGATGCTTACAGCTGCGACACCAAGTAGGCGTCAGGCTGCTATCAGATTCAGGCTGCTGCAGATGAGCGCCATCACTTCAGATTGAAGCGATTGGCGCTCTAATTTATTTTAGCGGCGCATGATCTTTTCGGAAAACCGGCTTCCACTTTTCCGGATCATGCGCTAAGCGGCGGCTTGTTCCAGCGCAGGGAAGAACACCGCGGTTTCGAATTCATAACCGCAGGCTTCGCACGACCAAGTGTGACGCACGCAACGCTCGCTCAGATGTTCGGACCAGTCGGGCGCCAGCAGCCATGAGCTGCACTGCGGGCAAACATTCTTATCGTAGGTGACTAGGTGAGTGCGCGCCGCGCTATTGGTGTGCAGTGCCATGATGGATCTCCTCCCTGCATCACCCCTCCCATGACCGACTCCCATGACCGACGCTAACCAGACTCTGTGGCGGCGGCATGACGCAACTGAGTCCGCCTACCGACATTGAATCGAATCTTCTCTGAATTGCAGGCGAATGACGCAGTGCAGCGCAAATTGTCGGGAGATTTTCTCGGTCGCGGCACAACGCCGCGGTCAGCGCGACGTTCTTCCGGCCGGGCCGCGCACTGCATCGCGGTAGAAGCGAACCGTGGCGGCAAGGCCGTCCTCGAAGCTCGTCGGCGCTTGCCCAAATCTTGCTCGGAACTTGCCGGCATCGACGTAATAGGGCCGATCGGTCTGGAACCGCATTTCGATCAGTTCGCGGAGTTCCGGCACGGCGAGCCCGAGGATCGGCTGCAGCCAAGTGGGCAACACCCGCATTCGCAACGGAACCTCGGCGATCCCGGCGGCAAGCGTCAGCAGCTCGCGCAGGCTGCGCGTCGGCGCGTTGGGAACGTGCCAGGCTTGGCCGTAGGCGTCGTCCGGCGCGTCGCACAGCGTGACGACGGTGCGGGCAACGTCCGGGACGTAAGTTTGATCGTGCGGGTGATCGGGAGAGTAGGGAACGAGCGCAGCCTTGCCGGCGATCATGCGGGAAATGCCCATCGACAGGATGGAGTTCGGCACGTCGGGTCCATAAAAGTCTGAGGCGCGAACCGCGACCGCCTTCACGCGCCCCGCCGCATGGGCGTCTTGCCACAATCGGGTGATTTCGGCGCGGATGCGCGGCTTTTGCCCAAAGCCTGTGAGCGGCATGGTCTCGGTGAGCGGCACGGTCGCCGGCCCGTACATATAAAGATTGTCTGCAAAGACGAACCGGGCGCCGGCCTTCTCGCAAGCGCGCAGCATCGCGTTCATGGCGGCGGGCCAGGCGCGCTGCCAGACGCGGGCGGAGTAAGGAAATCCCACGGTGCAGACCGCGATCTCGCACCCGGCGGTCGCGTTAGCGACCGAATTGGCGTCGGTCACGTCGCAACTGATGAAGGTGGCGCCGGCCGGAAGGTGTTTCGGCGCGCTGCGCTGCGCCACCAGCACGTCATCGCCGCGCGCGGCAAAGAGCGCGGTGATCTCACGGCCGACCGGACCATAACCAAAGACGACAACGCGTTTCATGGCGATTCAATGATCCCTGCAGTTTGGCAACGGTACCACGCTTTGTCGATCGGCATATGAACCACCATTTAACTGGTCGGCATCGGCCATTGAGCCTGGCCATAGTTTCGCTCGGTGAGCGCTCAGTGAGATAGAGAAATTCGCAATGGCGAACAGCATTATCGAGGTCGCGATCGTCGGTGGCGGTGCGGCCGGCATTGCGGCCGGCCGACGGCTTAGCGAGGCCGGAATTCAATGTCTTGTGGTCGAAGCGCGGCCGCGGCTCGGCGGCCGGGCGTGGACCGTCGATCGTGCGGGCTTCCCCATCGATCTCGGCTGCGGGTGGCTGCATTCCGCCGACCGCAACCCGTGGCGCGAGATTGCGCAGGCGGAGCGCCGCTCGATCGACAAAACGCCGCCGCCCTGGATGCGGCCGTCGCTTGAGATCGGATTTCCGCGTTCCGAACAGCAGGATTTTGGTCAGGCATTGGGAAGATTTTTTGCGCAGCTCGACAGTCGCGGCGAGAATGAGCCCGACGCGCCGGCGGCGACGCTGCTCGAGCCGGATTGCCGCTGGAACAACCTGATCAATGCCGTCAGTACCTACATCAGCGGCATCGAGCTGGACCGTCAGTCGGTTGAAGATTTTTACCGATACGACGACAGCGGCATAAACTGGCGCGTCATTGAAGGTTACGGTTCGACGATAGCCGCCTACGGCGCCGACTTGCCGGTCATGCTCGATTGCGCCGTGCAGCGGATCGACCATCGCGCGAAGCGCTTGCGCATCGAGGCGGCCAAGGGCGCGATCGAGGTCGATCAAGCCATCGTCACAATACCGAGCGCGCTGCTTGCCGAGGAGAAAATCTTGTTTACGCCGGCGCTGCCGGAGAAAATCGAAGCAGCCTCTGGCTTACCGCTCGGGCTTGCCGACAAGCTGTTCCTCGCGCTGGAGGGGGCCGAGGAATTCGAAACGGACACGCGGTTGTTCGGCCGTATCGACCGTGCCGGCACCGGAGCCTATCACTTCAGACCCTTCGGCCGGCCGCAGATCGAGGTTTATTTCGGCGGCAGGCTGGCGTCCGCGCTCGAAGCGGGCGGCGAGGGGGCCTTCTTCGACTTCGCCGTTGCCGAGCTGACAAATCTGCTCGGAACTGCATTCGCACGTCGGATCAGTCCAATCCAGATCCATCGCTGGGGAGCCGACCCGTTTTCCCGCGGGTCTTACTCCTTCGCGCTGCCGGGCCGTGCGGACTGTCGTCAAGCACTCGCCGAACCGGTCGACGATCGCCTGTTCTTCGCCGGTGAGGCTTGCTCCAGCGGCGACTTCTCGACGGCCCATGGTGCGTTCCTAACCGGCGTCGCCGCCGCCGATCGGGTGATCGCCGTTCGCTCCGCGAGCCACCAATATGGTCTTGCGGACAATTGACGGTCGCGCGCGGTGCAGTAGGAATTAATCGCTTTTAGTTGGTGGCTGTCGTCTGCTCGCTTGGAGAATCAGTTCCGTGCGAAATCTCGGAAACCTGTCGCGGCCGCCAGATGGCGGCGTGGGTGATTTCGGCCACGCTTCTTTCACCGTCGGCGACGACGATCGCGTCGAATTCAACGATCGCGTGACCCTTGGAAACCGCGTTCGACGTGATCCTGGAACGCAGCGTCAGTTGTTGGCCGACGTGCACCGCGGCGTAATTGCGCAGCTTGCTGCCAACGTGAATCCAAGGGCCGAGGACGACATTCTGTACCAGCGCCATATTGGCGAGCCGCAGGATCTGCCCGGGATGGACCAGTCCCCCGGTGCGATAGATCGGCTCGGTTTCGCGGATGTCCTCGAGATAGCTGGCAAGCATCGCGCGGTCGATTGTCACAGGCGTAATGCCGAGCGCGCCGCCCGGCTTAAGCGACGCCTCGGTTGCCTCTGGCCGCTCTGAAGGCGGTGTGGCTACCGGCAGCGCGTCGATTGCGGGCGGGGGCCGCCGGTCCGCCGGGATGAAAGCGCGCCCCGCCGCGCACCGATCCTGGCCGCTGATCACGGAGAGGTCTAGCGCGTCACCATCCTCGGTCGCCGTCACGCGCGCGACCGCGCCGTCGTAAACCGGTTTCAGGAAACGGCACTCCGCTTGCCCACGCTCGAGCCAGCTCCGGCCCCAGCGCGCCACCGGCATGTGCGCCATGTAGGCGAACACCTCGACTCCGGGAACGAGCCCGCCGCGGAACCCGAACCGCCGCGCCATCGCGTCGTCATGAATCTTGTTCTCTGAAGCCGTCGCCGTATTGAAGGCATTCACCTCGTACGCGGCGATCGCTGCGCTCATGGATCAATCCGCGTCCGCTACGCCGCCGCCGGCGCGCTGCGCAGGATTTCCGCAAATTGCGGATAAGTTTCCGCGAGTTCCTGCGTGACGCGGCCGCGCAGGATGGCGAGGGATTCCGTGTCGGGCGCTTGAGTTTGTGGTGGCTCGGCGGGCGCGTCGTAATCGAAGCCGGTGTTGGCCCGCACCTCGGCCGCGGTCGCGCCGCGGTGGACGCTGCGTAAGGCAAAGCGCTTCCGCGCCGGGTTGAAGGAAAACAGCGCCATGCCGGTCAATAGCGCATAAGGTCCGCCGCTGCGCGCGACACCCTCGCTCGTTCCCGGCGCGCTGACATAGTCGACCTTGTCGACCAACACGCGGGGCGAATGCTCCTCGCGGAACAGGATCACGCGCGGCACCAGGAAATAGAGAAAAGCCGAGCCGAAACAGCCGGGCCAGCGCACGTCGGTGCGCGGATAATCGCCGGTGCCGACCAGATTGATGTTGGCCTGACCGTCGATCTGTCCGCCGCCGAGAAAGAAGGCGTCGATGCGCCCCTGCGCCGCGCAGTCGAACACTTCGACGCCGCCGTTGGTAAAGAAATTGTGGGCCTGCGAGCCGAGGATCGAAATGCGCACGGGCTCGCGTTCATTCAATTCGTTGCGGGCGCGCAGCAGCATCGCGCCGGCGGCGGGAATGGGCGAGGAGGCGCCGACCGCGACATGACGAACGCCGTCGAGAAGATCGGCGATGGTCGCGATCAGCAGCTCGCGCTGGGAATAGTCCGGCGTTGTCCGGTGCGGCGCGCTCATGCCGCCTCGGCCAGCCGGCGCGTGAAGCCGTCCATGTAGGCCGCGAAGCCCTCGGGCGTCCGCGCCATGGCGGCGTAGCGGGCGATCTCGGCGGTATCGGCGGCATATTCGCCCCACAAGCCGATCGGCCAGGCGCCGCGCGGAGCGACCGCGATTCTGTCGATGTAGAGCGCCGGCAAGACGCCGGCTGCCGAATCCTCGTCGTGCAGCAGCGAGGTCTCGGAAATCCGCTCGACCGTGACCAGCGTCGCCTTCGACGCATAGGCCATGGTCGCCAGCTCACGGCGGCGGCCGATGCGCACGTTGCCATAACGGTCGGCTTCTGGCGCGTGGAACAGCGCAATGTCGGGATGGATCGCCGGCACGACGACAATCGGATCGTTCTCGGCGAACGGATTGGCGATGATTTTCCAGTCGGTCCGCGTCTTCAACAGATCGCTGCCGACGATGCCGCGAATCGGCAGAAAGGGCACGCCCTTCTGTGCGGCGATCAGGCCGGAATGCACAGCCGGGCAGGTCGCGTCCATGAGGCGGAAGGCGCCGGCACGCACGCCGTCGAGGAACCGCGGCGCGCCGCCGGCTTCGCCGAGCGTCACGGCGCTGGTCTCGAGCACGCCGACGAGGCCTTCGCCGATCAGCATGTCGCCTTGCATGCCGGTGATTGGCACGCAGACGAGATGCAGGTTTTCGGGGCGGTGGGCGATGATGGCGGCGGTGGCCGCCATGGCGACACCGCAATAGTCGGCGGGTACCGCCACCCGCATCCCGGAACGTACCTGTGCGGCTAGCTCGTTGAGTGCGACGATCTCGGCCATGGTCTTCTTCCCTGCGCGTTCACTTCCCTGCGCGGCGCGGCAGAGACGGCCGGCGCTTCTTTGTCCAAACATGACGGGCACCTGCAACCGATGCAAGAGCCCCTCCGATTTGATCTATCGCAAGGATTTGCACTGCAAATGGGCAGATTATGCTTTTTTTTTGTAAGCGAGAGTCCAAATGGGCCGCCGCAATCTTATCAATGGGAGGGTCGCCGCAAGACATCAACCGATGCGGCAAATCATCGATATCTTGCGCGACGAGCACCGCAACATCGAAAAATTGCTGCTGGTTCTCGATCGCGAGTTGTCGGTGTTTAATCGCGCCGAACGACCGGATTATCACGTCGTGCAGTCGGTCATCGAGTACTTTCAGGACTATCCGGATAGCTGCCACCATCCCAAGGAGGACATGATCTTCGCCAAACTGAAGGCGCGCGATCCGGTCACGGCGGCAAGCATCGGCGATCTTGAAGCCGAGCATGGCAAGGGCTCCAAGCGCCTGGCGCGGGTGGCGCGGACGGTCGAGGGTGTGCTGGCCGACCGGGAAATTCTGCGGGATACCGTCGATGCGATCATCCGCGACTTCATCGACCATGAGCGCCGGCACATGGCGATGGAAGAACGCGTGCTGTTTCCGGCTGCGATGAGGGTTCTGCTGCCGCAGGACTGGGCCGAGATTCGCGCGAAACTAGCCGCCAGGAAGGATCCTTTAGACACCGCGCTGGAGGCCAAATATCGCGCGCTACGACACCTCATCTTGCAATGGGAACAAGAGGCGGAATCGGAACGAACGCAGCGGGCCGCCGGCTCGGCTGCAGCACATTAGCGCCATCAGCAGCATCATCGGCTGCAGTTTGCCAGCGCGCTTCTTCAATTTGACGCCGGACCGCTGTTCTATCGCTCGCCGACAGGATGGCGAACATGCATGTTCGCGCCATAAAGCGCGTGCTTGCGGCCCCATAACTTAACACCCTCAAACTAAAGGCTAATTAAAATTTCGCGGCCGTCCTTGCGCTATGTCAAGGCGGCGAGGGAACCGATCACCGAATGTCCGCCCGCTGAATCTTCTCACCACGTTGGCGGGTGAAATCGATGGTCGACGCAAGTCTGGTCAATGCGAGTCTTGGGGCCGGGTTCAAAATCTTGGCCCGCGAAGATTTTTCCGACGTGACCTATTCCTTGGTCATCCATCACCCGTTGATGGCCAAGGCCGCGCGGCCGGGTCAATTCGTCATTGTCATGTCGCATGAGTCCGGTGAGCGGATTCCACTGACTATCGCCGATTTCGACCGTGCAGCGGGGACGGTGACGCTGGTCGTGCAGGCGGTCGGCAAGTCGACCAAAGAGATGCAGCAGCTGTGTCAGGTCGGGACCTCGCTCTATGGGATGGTTGGGCCCATGGGGGTACCGAGCCCGCTCGCGGGAAAGAAAAAGGTCGTCTGCGTCGGCGGCGGTCTGGGCGTTGCGCCCATCTTCCCGCAAGCTCGCGGATTTAAGGAGAACGGCGCCTATGTGATCGGCGTGCTTGGATTTCGCACCAAAAAGCTGCTGTTCTGGGTGGATAAATTCAAATCCTGCTGCGACGAATTGATTCTGTGCACCGATGACGGATCGGCCGGAATGAAAGGCTTCGTCAGCGACGGCATCAAAGTCGCCATCGCCGGGCATCGCGACATCGATGAGGTGATCGCCATCGGGCCGCCCATCATGATGAAGGCTTGTGCCGAGACGACGCGCCCGCACGGCATCAAGACCATCGTCAGCCTCAACCCCATCATGGTCGATGGAACCGGGATGTGCGGCGGCTGCCGGGTCAAGATCGGCAATGAAGTCAAGTTTGCCTGCGTCGATGGTCCGGATTTCGACGGCCACAAGGTCGATTTCAACGACCTGATGATGCGGCTTCGCCGTTACGCCGCAGAGGAAAAGGCCGCCCTCGATCGTTGGTCGGAAAGCTGCCGGATGATGCAGCAGGTGCCGCCGGTCCTGCCGGCCGAGGCGGTCGAGCCGGCAATGGTGCTGCCCGATCCGTTCGAGGAAACGCTGGGGGGATAGCGTGAGCCTGCATCGCGTTTGTCAGTTCGGAGTTTGTCGGCGCAGCGTCCGCCGCTCGGCGGCCGCAAAATAGCCAGTCACACGGAATTTGCACCATGGCGAAGAAGAAAAAGACCATCCGCAGCATTCCTCAAGAGCGGACTCCCGTACGCGAACAGGATCCGCAGCTGCGGGTGAAGAATTTCGAAGAAGTCAATTGCGGCTATACGCTGGAACAGGCGCAGAACGAGGCGGAACGCTGTCTGCTGTGCCCCGACCCGGCCTGCATCGCCGGCTGTCCGGTCAATATCAATATCCCGAAATTCATCGAAGCGATCAGCGCCAAGGATTTCCGCGGCGCCTATGACGTCATCACCGCCAGCAATCTGTTGGCCGCGGTGTGCGGCCGCGTCTGTCCGCAGGAGACGCAATGCGAGGGCGTCTGCGTGGTCGGCGAGACGCTCGAACCAGTCGCCATCGGCCGTTTGGAACGCTGGGTCGGCGACTACGCCATCAAGGAGCAGTGGACCAACGTCCCGCATATCGAGCCGAGCGGCTTCAAGGTCGGGATCGTCGGCTCCGGGCCGGCCGGCATGGCCTGCGCGGCGGACCTCGCCAAGGCCGGGTGCGAGGTGACGGTGTTCGAGGCCTTCCATCAGGCCGGCGGCGTGCTCAAGTACGGCATTCCCGATTTTCGTCTGCCCAACGCGGTGGTCGATGCGGAAATCGACAATCTGCGCAAGCTCGGCGTCAAGTTCCAGTGCAATACGCTGGTCGGCCGCCTTTTCACTATCGAGCAGATGCGCGACGAGCTCGGCTTCGATGCCGTTTTCATCGGCACCGGTGCCGGCTATCCGTCGATGCTCGGCATTCCCGGCGATTCGCTCAACGGCGTGCTGTCCGCCAATGAGCTATTGACCCGCTGCAATCTGATGCGGGCGAAGGAATTCCCGAATTACGATACGCCGCTGCCGCTCGGCCGGCGCGTCGCCGTGATCGGTGCCGGCAACACCGCCATGGACGCCATGCGCGTCTGCCTGCGGCTCGGCGCCGAAAAAGTGTACTGCATCTATCGGCGGTCGCGGGCGGAATGCCCGGCGCGGGCGGAAGAGGTTCACCACGCCGAGGAAGAGGGCATTGAATTCCACTGGCTGACAAACCCGGTGGAAGTCCTCGCCGACGACAAAGGCGATGTCCGCGCCATGCGCTGCATCCGCATGGAACTCGGCGAGCCCGACGATTCCGGGCGGCGGCGGCCGATCCCGGTGGCCGGCAGCGAGTTCGAGTTCGAGACCGATCAGGTGGTGTTCGCGATCGGCACCAACGCCAACCCCATCATCGGGCAAACCTCGCACCTTCGTCTCAACAAGCGCGGCTATATCGAGACTGACGAGACACTGGCGACCTCGATGGCCGGCGTGTTTGCCGGCGGCGACATCGTCACCGGCGCCGCCACCGTGATTGAGGCGATGGGCGCCGGCCGCAAGGCCGCGCGCAGCATCAAGAACTATTTGAGAATTCGTGATTCCGGCGTCGACGACTTCAACAAAGCCGACCTCGACATGTTCTTCGGGATCGATCTCCGGGAGCGCAACTACGCGCGGATTCGCGCCGCATAAGGTAGCAAGATGAACGACACCACTGCCGCAATCGCCGTCAAGCCGCGCCCGCGCGCGGTCAAGCCCGCGCAGCCCGCTGCGGGCAGCAAGACCGTCGTGACATTAAGCGAGCATATCGTCGAGATCGTCAGCGACTCGGGCGAGGGCGCCCAGCGCTGCGGACAGTCCTTCGGCGCAATCGCCGCCCGCACGGGCAACGGGGTCTGGACCGTAGAGATCATTCCCGCGGAAATCCGGCCGCCCGCGCGCAGCGTCGCCGGCGGCAGCGGTAACCGCATTCGCGTGGGCTCGGGCCGGGTCACCAACGGCGGCAACGAAACCGATCTGGTGGTCGCCTTCAACGAGCAGGTGCTGCTCGGCCGCGTCCGCAGCGGCGAGCTCAAACCCGGCTGCTTTATTCTGCTGGAAAGCATGTGGCGCGACAGTAAGGACGCCGCCATCGCCGTCTCCTACACCGAGACCTACAACGAGCTCGTGGCGGCGGGATTCAAGGTCTACGAAATTCCGATGGAGCGCGAGTGCCGCAAGATCGTCGCCGACGCGCGGCGCGGCAAGAACATGTTTGCGCTGGGCATGCTGTGCAACATCTACAGCTTCGACCTGCAGCTCGCCCGCGAACAAATCGCCCGGACATTCGGCAAGAAGGACGCCAGCGTCATTCAGACGAACGTCAAGCTGTTGAACGCCGGCTATGACTGGGCCGAGACCAATCTCGAATTGAAATACCGCATTCCGGCGACGCGCAGCACCGAACCGCAAATCGTCATCGACGGCAACACCGCGCTGGCGCTCGGCGTGCTGGCTTCCGGCATGGAAATCTGCGCCATGTACCCGATCACGCCGGCGACCTCGGTATCGCATTATTTGAGCAGCGTGTTCGAGAACGTCGGCGGCATCGTGCATCAGGCCGAGGACGAGATCGCCGCCTGCACCTTCGCGATCGGCGCCTCCTATGCCGGCAAATGCGCCGTCACCGTCACCTCCGGACCCGGCTATTCGCTCAAGCAGGAAGGCATCGGGCTGGCGGTGATGGGGGAGATTCCGCTGGTCGTCATCAACGTCCAGCGCGGCGGCCCCAGCACCGGGCAGCCGACCAAGGTCGAGCAGGGCGATCTGATGACGTCGATCTTCGGCAGTCACGGCGATGCGCCCAAGGTGGTGATCGCGCCGGGCACGATCGAAGAATGCTTCTACTCGGTCATCACCGCCCGCAAGATCGCCGAAACCTTCAACATGGTCGTGGTCATCCTCTCCGATGCCAGTCTGGCCACGTCGCAGCAGCCGTTTCCGCGGCCGCAATTCAGCGAGGCCTGGCTGGCGCCGCCGGTCGATCAGAGCGAAGTGCCGGAAGGACTCAAGCCCTATGATTGGAATCCCACCACCGGCCTGGCGCGCCGCTTCATCCCGGGTCAGCCCGGCGGCATGCACACCTTGACCGGCCTTGCTCATGATCGCCTCAGTCACGTCGCCTACGATGCGGAAAGCAACGAATCGAGCATTCGCGCGCGCAGTCTCAAGCTCGCGGCGCTGCAGAAAACCCTGAAAACACCGACGGTATTCGGCGATCCGAGCGGCGATCTCCTGGTGATCGGCTGGGGCAGCACCAAGGGTGCGATCGAGGAGGCCGTGGCCGCCGCGCGCGCCGACGGCCGCAAGGTGTCGTCACTGCATCTGACGTTCCTGCAGCCGATGGCGCCGGGTCTCGACAAGATCATGAAGCGGTTCAAGAAAGTCATCACCATCGAAGGCAATTGGAGCGATGACCCGAACGACACGATCATCGACCAGAGCAATCGCCGCTACTCGGCGCTGGCGACGCTGCTGCGCTCGCGTTACCTGATCGACGTCGATTGCTGGAGCGAGGTGCGTGGTCAGCCGATCAAACCGAGCTCGATCCGGCACGTCATCCTCAAAAAGCTGAAGCAAGGATAAGGCGCGACCATGACGATTCACGCGAGCGAATGTCTGCTGCGGATGCACGACCAGCATTACGAGCTGGAAGATTATCAGAGCGGCGTGCCGCGCTGGTGTACCGGATGCGGCGACAACGCCATTCTCGCGGCGGTGCAGCGGCTGTGCCGCGACGAGGATCTGCGGCCCGAGAAGACCGTGTTCGTCTCCGGCATCGGCTGCTCCAGCCGCTTTCCGCATTACATGAAGACCTACGGCTTTCACGGCATTCATGGCCGCGCGCTGCCGGTCGCCGAAGGCATCAGGATGGCGCGGCCGGATCTCCACGTTTTCGTCAATACCGGCGATGGCGACTGCTGCAGCATCGGCGCGGCGCATTGGATCCACGCCATCCGCTACAACATGAACATGACCGTGATGCTGCACGACAATCAGATCTACGGTTTGACCAAGAAGCAGGCCTCGCCGACATCGCCGCGCGGCACCAAGAGCAACACCACGCCGCGCGGCAGCTATCTCGACGCGCTGCAGCCCCTGACCGTGACGCTCGGCGTGCAGAACGTTTCTTTCGTCGCCCAGGCGGTCGATTGGATTCCGGAAGTGCTCTACGACATCATTGCGGCGGCGTACCGGCACAAAGGCTTCTCCTTCATTCGCATCCTGCAGCGCTGCCCGGAATGGCTGCCGTCCCTGTTCGAGCCGTGGATGCAGGATCCGCTTAAGACCTTGCTGCTGACGCACGAGAACGGTCTGCAACTCAGCCCGGGCGTGTCCAAGGTCTACAAAAATCAGGAACGGCACGATCCTTCCAATATCAATCGCGCGCGCGAGATCGCTTCCAGCCAGGATCCGATCCCGGTCGGCATCCTGTACCGCAATCCGGAGATCCCCTGTTACGAAGAGCTGCGCAATGCCGGACAGCAGCGTTCATCGCGCTACATCAAGGCCGGCCTGGAAGCGGAATTCGACAAGTTCACCATCTGGCCGCAAGCCGCCGATCCCGAGGCGCGGCCGAGCGCGTGAGGACGCGGGTGAGTTCAAGCGAAAACGGTCAAGGCAAATCGGACATGCAAGCAGAACTTCAGGCGCTCATCGCCTTTCACCTCACCGGCCGAATCTCAGGCGGCGCGTTCGACGCGCTCGCCAAGAGCGATCTGCAACCCGCCATGCTCGCCGGCTATCGCGATCTCACGGCGCTGCGCTATGATTTCCCGCTCGTGCTGGTCCGCGGCGGCAGCAAGCCGGTGCAATCGCTTTCCGGATTGGTCGATGGCGCGCTCAACGACATCGCGGATGGCGACCCAGAAAGGCTGCGGAAGCACGCCTACCGGCTCGAGCGGGAAATCCGGATCCTGGTCGCCGAAGGCGCCGCGGGCTCGCTGTCGAAGATGTGGGACCTCGCGGCCGCCGCCATTGGCGCGAAAAGCGACGATCTCTTGCACGACAGCCTGCGCCGCCTGCGTGCTGCGGTGAAGGTCGACGGCGATGTCGTCGGCTACGACAAGGTGATGCCGTTTCGTTTGTTCCAGCACGCTTGGCAGAGCTTGCAGGATCGCAAGACGCAGAGTTTCCGGGCCGATATCAATAAACTGATCGGGAAACTGTCCGACGTCCTGAGTGCGGACTTCGTCCGCTCGAAAGAAGGGTTGAGCGCGGACCGGCTACGCGCCACGGTCGGCGCGGCGCATCGCGACGCCTTCGATTTCGACGCGATGTCGCGCTTGCTGGTCGAAAGCTCGGCCAATGTGCCGATCGCGGAGAGCCGCCGCCGGCGGGTCCGCGGCTTGCTGTCTGTGCTTCGCGCACAGCGCTTTTTTGCGCCCGCCGAAAGCGACAAAGGGGTCGATGTCGGCGAGCCGTATTCATTCGTGTTCGAAAGATGCGCCGACGCGGTCGCCGCCTACCGCGAACGGTTGCCGCGGATGATCGAGCTGGCCAAGGCGATCGCCATCGCCAAGCTCGAAACCGAAGGGGAATACAGCGAAGGACGTCACGACGCCTTCTTCGCGGAGTTCGGCGACAACGGTCTCGATCCCGTCGACCTCGCCTTGTTCCCGGACTATCTGATTTGTCTCCGCGCCTCCGACCTCAGCTCGGCAGAGAGCGATCTGCTGTTGCACGCGTTCGTCGCCGGCATGCCGGCAAAGGTCGTGCTGCAGACCGACGACATCGTCGAGCCATCGCCGATCGAAGAAGAGTACCTGATTTCAGGCCTGCGCAACAAGCAACTCGCCAGCACGGCGATGGGTTTTGCAACGTACTACGTCTTGCAGGCGAGCGGCTCTAGTCTGTTCCGGTTCCGCGAGCAGATTCTCCGCGGGCTGGCCTATGACGGGCCGGCATTGTTCAGCGTATTTTCCGGCGCCGGCACCAGCGGCATTGCGCCTTACCTGACCGCCGCCGCCGCCGCCGAATCGCGGGCTTTTCCGGCGTTCGTCTACGATCCCTCGGCCGGCCCGGATTGGGCTTCGCGGTTCTCGCTCTCCGCCAATTCGCAGATCGATCTCGATTGGCCGGTGCAGCAGCTCGACTACGAGGACGCCGAGCAGCAGCGCGTATCGGAAAGCCTCGCCTTCACGCTGGTCGACTTCGCCGCCTGCGATCCGCGCTGCGCCAAGCATTTTGCCAAGGTGCCGCGGGGGAAATGGGGCGCCGATCTGTTGCCGGTAGCGGAATTTCTGGCGCGCCAACCGCAGGACTTGACCGATAAGGTGCCGTGCCTGTTGATGGTCGACCGCGACAATCACCTGCAGAAAGTCATCGTCGACGACAAGCTGGTGCAGGCCGCGCGCCGCTGCGTTGAAGCCTGGCGTAGCCTGCAGGAGCTTGGCGGCGTGCACAACTCGCATGCGGCCAGACTGCTCGAACAGGAACGGAAAATCTGGGCGGAGCAAGCACGGCCGGCGGCGGTCGCCGCGGCAGCCCCGCCCGCAGCTGCGAGCCCGGCTGCCGCTGTGGCGCCTGCCGTTGCGGCTCCCGAATCCGCTCCGGCGGCGGCCGAACGGCCGTCGGACGATCCCTATATCGAGACGCCCCGCTGCACCAGTTGCAATGAGTGCACGCAGATCAACGATAAGATGTTTGCCTACGACGCCAACAAGCAGGCCTATATCGCGAATCCGGATGCGGGAACCTATCGGCAGTTGGTGGAAGCGGCGGAGAGCTGCCAAGTCTCCATCATCCATCCGGGCAAGCCGAGAAATCCCGACGAACCGGGGCTCGACGAACTTAAAGCGCGGGCGGAGCCGTTCTTATAAGAATGCCGCTGCCCAGCCATGCGATCGAGGTAGCACTGCGTTGCGGCAAACGGGCCGCGAGGCCGGCGTCCTTTTGATCTTTATCAAGGAAGCCTCGAAGTAACACATTCATAAAGCATCTGCCGCCGTCTCGATCCCTGAATCCTCGTGGGGGCTCGCGGTGCGGGGAGACGGCGTAGATCGCACCGTTTGGGCTGCCACACCAGCGAGGATGCGATCATGGACGCGAAGACAGACGCCGGCGTCAAGGCCGGCAAGCTCATACTCGGCGACAAGAATTGGTCGTTTCCGCTTTACAACGGAACGATCGGCCCGCAAGTTTTGGACGTCAGCAAGCTTTACAACGAGGCCGGTATCTTCACCTACGATCCGGGCTTCACCTCGACCGGTAGCTGCGAATCCAAGATCACCTATATCGACGGCGACGAAGGTGTCCTGCTCTATCGCGGCTATCCGATCGAAGACCTAGCCGAGCAGGGTGACTTCCTCGAGACTTGCTATCTGCTGCTCTACGGCGAGCTGCCGACCGCGGCCCAGAAGCAGAGCTTCGACCGCGAAGTGGTCAGCCACACGATGATCCATGAGCAGATGAGCCGCTTCTTTCAGGGCTTCCGCCGCGACGCTCATCCGATGGCGGTGTTGGTCGGCAGCGTCGGCGCCTTGTCGGCGTTTTATCACGATTTGACGGACATCCGCGATCCGGTCCAGCGGATGATGACCTCGGTCCGCATCATCGCCAAGATGCCGACGCTCGCGGCGATGGCCTACAAATATTCGATTGGCCAGCCGTTCGTGTATCCGAAGAACGATCTGAGTTACGCGGCGAACTTCCTGCGCATGTGCTTTGCGGTGCCGTGCGAGGACTATGTCAGCAATCCGGTGGTCGCCCGCGCCGTGGACCGCATCTTCACCCTGCACGCCGATCACGAGCAGAACGCCTCGACCTCGACGGTGCGGCTCGCCGGCTCGACCGGCGCCAATCCGTTCGCCTGCATCGCCGCCGGCATCGCCTGCCTGTGGGGTCCCGCTCATGGCGGCGCCAACGAGGCCGCGCTGAAAATGCTCGGCCAGATCGGCTCCGTCGACCGCATCCCCGAATATGTCAAGCGCGCCAAGGATCCTAAGGATTCCTTCCGGCTGATGGGGTTTGGCCATCGCGTCTACAAACACTACGATCCGCGCGCGAAAATCATGCAGAAGACCTGCCACGAAGTTCTGCATGAGCTCGGCGTCAACGATCCGCTGTTCGACGTCGCCATGGAGCTCGAGCGCATCGCGCTGCATGACGAGTATTTCATCGAGAAGAAGCTCTATCCCAACGTCGACTTCTATTCCGGCATCACGCTGCGGGCCATGGGCTTCCCCACCACCATGTTCACGGCGCTGTTTGCGCTCGCGCGCACGGTCGGCTGGATCGCGCAGTGGAAGGAAATGATCGAGGATCCGCACCAGAAAATCGGCCGGCCGCGCCAGCTCTATACCGGCTCGCCGCGCCGCGACTATCGGCCGATCTCACGGCGGAACTAGAGCATGATCCGGAAAAGGCTACCCCCGGACGCAATCCGGGGGTGGCAGCCGGTTTTCCGAAAAGATCATGCTCCATCGGGATATTAGCGAGCGATAGCGTCATCACAAGCTGCGTGGAGCGCCGGGTTGCGTTGAAGCCGCCTGCTGTGGAACCATCAGGGCCACAATAAAGCGGGAGGAAAGCGATGACGCAACCGCGGCTGAAGCATTTCGGCTGGGGCCGGGAAGGCGAGGGGTTGACGCCGGCCGAACTGACTTTCGTGCTCGGCCGCATCGAGCAGCGGTTCGGTCCGCCGGCCGGTAGTGAAGTCAAACCGCCGCGGCTGGAGGATATCAAGCTCGAACCGCCCCGGCTCGAGCCGCCCGCTTCGCTGCCGTTCTGCTCGACCGCGCTTTACGACCGCGCGGCACACGCCCACGGCAAATCTTTCCCCGAATACGTCCGCGGGCTGCTCGGCGACTACCACAGCGCGCCGGACGTGGTCGCTTATCCGCGCACTGAACAGGAAGTCGCGGCGATGCTCGACTGGGCGGGCGGCGCGCAGGCGAGCGTGACGCCGTTCGGCGGCGGCTCGAGCGTGGTCGGCGGAGTTGAACCGCGCCGCGATGCGGGCCGGTACAAGGCGGCGGTGACGGTCGACCTGCGCGAGCTTGGCCGCGTGCTCGAAGTCGACAAGACCTCGCGCGCCGCGCGCATCGAGGGTGGTGCGTTCGGCCCGGCGCTGGAGGCGCAGCTCAAGCCGCACGGGCTGACGCTCCGTCATTTCCCGCAAAGTTTCGAGTGCTCGACGCTCGGCGGCTGGATCGCGACCCGCTCGGGCGGTCATTTCGCCTCGCTCTATACCCACATCGACGATCTCGTGGAATCGCTGCGCGTCGTCACCCCGAAGGGTGTGATGGAGACGCGGCGGCTGCCCGGCTCGGGCGCCGGTCCAAGTCCGGACCGGCTGCTGATCGGCTCCGAAGGCATCCTTGGCATCATCACGCAAGCCTGGATGCGGTTGCAGGATCGTCCCAAATTTCGCGCCGGCGGCGCCATGCGGTTTGCGGACTTCTTCACCGCGGCCAAGGCGTTGCGGGCGATCTCTCAGGCCGGACTCTATCCGGCGAACTGCCGCATTCTCGACCCGCAGGAAGCTTTCAACACCGGCGCCGCCGACGGCAGCGTGGCGATCATGGTGCTCGCCTTCGAGTCCGGCGATCATCCGGTCGAGGCGTGGATGGCGCGGGCGCGCGAATGCTGCGCCGATCACGGCGGCAAACCGGACCGCGCCGATAGCGCGGACGCGCACCGCGACGGTGCCGCCGGCGCCTGGCGCAACGCCTTCATCCGCATGCCCTATGCGCGCGAGCGCATCATCGAGCGCGGCATCATCAACGACACGTTCGAGACCGCAATCACCTGGGACCGGTTCGAGTCGTTCCACGACAAGGTCAAGGCCGCGACCGAGCGCGCCATCGTGGAAGCGACCGGGCAAGCCGGCTCGGTGACCTGCCGCTGCACGCACGTCTATCCGGACGGGCCGGCGCCGTATTTCACCTTCAGCGCCGCCGGGCGGCATGGCGAATTGAGCGCGCAGTGGCACACTATCAAGTCGGCGGGCCTCGATGCCGTGATCGCCAACGGCGGCACCGTCACCCATCATCATGCGGTCGGGCGCGACCATCGGCCGTGGTACGATCGCCAGCGCCCGCCCTTGTTCGCCGCGGCGCTGAAGGCGGCCAAGGCGACCTTGGATCCGCAGGCCTTGCTCAATCCGGGCGTGCTGATCGATCCATAGCCGACGGATTTTGAAGGTGCGAACATTCCATTTAATCCGCCGATATCGCCTATCATTACCGTCACGGTGAAATAACCGCGGGGTCATCCGGTGATTTCCTGGGCGAAACTTGGGCGTGCTGGCAGGCGATCGAGTTCAAGTCATTGATCTCATGGTGGGCGCTGCAGGGATTGAACCTACGCGTGTGCGCCCCGCAAAAAATCCAACACGGCTTTGTTGAAGATCCCGGGCTGATCAATATTGGACGCGTGGCCGGCGCCGGGAATGACCATCTTTTGAGCACCTGGAATACGCTTGGCCATATAGTCGGCAGCGTTGAGGAACGGCGCGTCGTTTGCGCCGACGATCACCAGCGACGGCACCGCGATTCCAGGCAGAGAATTGATCACATTCGCATTCCTTTGAGTGAGCATGCCGCGGGCGGCGTTGACGAGGCCGCGAGATGAGCGATGCTCGCTCGTCGCTCTTTCCGGCGAGGTCGATTGCAAAAGCGCAAGGCCCTCGGTTTCCAACTTGGATGCTGTCCCCAGCGCGTTCTTGTTCCAAGCCTCTCTTGCTTCGTCGTTCCTGAACCCGGGTCCGGTATCGATGATGAGGAGCGCTGTGACCCGATCCGGATAGGCTGAGTAGAAGGCCAGAGACATGTAGCCTCCGAGCGATAATCCTCCCACGATCGCTTTCTTGGTGCCGACTGCATCCAAGAGAGCAGCTATATCTTCAACCGTTGCCTTCTCACTATATTCGCTCGGGTCATCCGGGTAGTCGGAGCGACCGTGTCCGCGCATGTCCCATAAAACGAGCCGATGATCTCTGCTAAGCACGTCAATCTGACCGCGCCACATCTGGCTCGTAGCTGAAAATCCGTGCGTTAAGACGATGAAGGAACCCATGTCTCCATGGATTTCATAATGGAGCTTGACAGAACCTCTCTCGAGAAAAGCCATGTCTCGCGGCGATGTAGGTCTTGCCGGTGCCCGGCGGCCCCTGAAATGAAGAGATAGCTGTGGTCGTCTCAGGCGCCAAGCGGCGCCATTACTTCGCTCAAGTTAGAATACGCCTGGCGGCAACGACGCGACGAGGCGTGCTCCTCGTCATCGCCCCTTTTTTGCCGGCCTTCTGACGGTGCGTCGGCGCTGAGCTCGCTTTCGTGCAGATGGTTCGAGCTTTCCGTTCGTTCCAGCCTTGGCGCCGCCCGCTTTGTGCGCAGAGGCCTGTCGATTCGAGCGCGGCGCGCCTTCTCGCCAAGGATCAGGGTAGATCAGACTGCGCAGCCCGCTGCGATCGAAATGGGCCCATCTGCCCTCGGGCTGTGCCAATCGGTCCGC